>Ga0207659_10001269_pt1 | contig 15122 bp, 12 predicted proteins | sample KBSM43metaG_FD_184330 | JGI IMG/M metagenome (GOLD analysis project Ga0207659, IMG submission 184330) | Miscanthus rhizosphere microbial communities from Kellogg Biological Station, Michigan, USA - KBS M4-3 metaG (SPAdes) (version 2) | ecosystem: Host-associated > Plants > Roots > Rhizosphere >...
CGGCTTCGCGGCCATGTCGGATTACTGCGAGGTCCAATACAAGCAGACCGGATTTTACAATCCGAAGGCTGAAGGCGGCATCGCGTGGAACGATCCTGAAGTCAATATTCCCTGGCCGTACTCGAGTCCGACCCTTTCACCGAAAGACCTTCGATTGCAGTTGCTCGCAGAGTACAGGAGACACCCAGCCTTTCCTGCGTGAAGGCCCTCTTATTTGCGTCCGTTCATTGCGCGATAAGCGGAAACGGCGCGATTGTGCGCGGCGAGGTTTTCGGAAAAGGTGTGCCGTCCTCCAGTTGTTCTCACGAAGTAGAGGTATCGACTTGAAGCGGGTCGAATAACGGCTTCAAGAGAACGCATTCCGGGGTTGGCGATCGGGCCCGGGGGCAGACCGGCATAACGGTAGGTGTTGTACGGAGAATCGAACCTTAAATCCGCTCGGGTTAGCGTGCCCTGATAGCGGTTGGACTTTTCGAGAGCGTAAACGACGGTCGGATCACACTGCAGCAGGATCCTCTGCTTGAGGCGATTGAGAAACACGGAGGCGATAAGAGGGCGTTCGTCATCGACTGCCGCCTCTGCTTCCACCAGGGAAGCGAGAATCAGGGTATCGCGAGCGTTAAGAGTCCACGACTCCGCCGGAAATCGATTGCCGAGTTGCTCGATGACCGAGCGATAGCGCCCCACCATCGTTTCTATAGCCTGGCGAGGCGTCGTACGGATCGCGAAAGAATAGGTCTCAGGAAACAGGTAGCCTTCCACAGAGGCTCCGGCACCACTGTCGCCGCCCTCAAAATCCACGAGGTCCACAGATTCCTTGGCTGCCTCGACAAATTCTTCAGCCTTGCCGAACCCCTGCTCTTCCCATTTGGCAGCGACCTCCGTAACGGTCAGGCCCTCAGGCACGGTAAATTTGTGGAGATATACGGCGCCTGACACTAATGCGTCGATGACCTGATGGGTTGTCACGGCCTGATCAAACAAGTACTCGCCGGCCTTGAGGGATTTCCGGTTGCCTGAAAGAACCAGATAGGTCATGGTCAGGCGTTCATTGGCGATGAGTCCCCGCTCGGAAAGCATCTCGAGAACGGCTCGAGCGCTCAAGCCCGGAGGGATCTCAAAAGCCTCAACAGACGTGGGGGTATGAAAGGTGTTGATCTCGCGTTGGACATAGAGGTAACCCAGCAGCCCGAGAACGACCAGAATTAAGAGGCATCTAGCCAGGAATCGACTGGGTCTCACGGCTTCAGACTGTCCAGGTAGTCTTGAAGAATGAACATGGCTGCGACTTTATCCACGTGTTTTCGCCGGTTGCGCCAGTTAAGGCCCGCCTCCTGCAAGTGTTGTTCGGCCGCAAAGCTTGTCAGCCGCTCGTCCCACAAGATAACCGGAAGACTTAATGATTTCGATAGCTTCATTGCGAATTTGGCGACCTTCCGGCTCTGAGGGCTGTCGCGTCCATCCATGTGAAGTGGTTTACCTACAACGATTTTGCTGACTTCGTCGTCTTCGACCAGCTTTCGCAGGTGCTGAAGGTCGGCTTCCCAGCTGCTCCGGCGGAGGGTCGACCGCCCTTGTGCAGTCATCAACAGGGCATCACTTACAGCAACACCGATATTCTTGTCTCCGACGTCCAATGCCATGACGCGCATGAAATTGCATGATACAACGGCGTTCAGCAGCTATAATTACCCTCCGGAGGTTCCCCTTGAGTTCCAAGAGTAAGTATGCAGCCCTGCTGTTGTCTTCAGTCCTTGTCGTTTACGCGATTATAGGCGGCAAGTTTGGGCGGGTGAGCGCTCAGGATACCTCTCTGCCGCAACTCGAGGTTTTCACCCAGGTCTACGAAAAGGTGAAGAACGACTATGTGGACCAGACCTCCATGTCAAACGCAACCCTTGGAGCGATTCGCGGCCTGTTAGAGCAGGTGGACCCCTACTCCGGCTACCTTAACGCCAAGGATGTAGCCTTTTACAAGGACTTCAGTTTTGAAAAAACGCCAGGTATCGGCGTTGTGCTCACGCGAGCCAATGGATACCCGCTGGTGCTTGAAGCTATCCCCGGAGGGCCCGGCGCAAAGGCCGGCCTGAAGACGTTTGATGCGATTGAAGCGATCGACGGCGTTCCTACGCGCGAGATGAACCTCGTCCAGGCTTACGCCTACCTGGCAAATCCGGCCGACAAACCCGTCACACTGACTCTGATTGGAAACAATCGCTCAGAACCGGAAACCCTTAAGGTAAATCGTGAAGTGACGCGACCCCCTGCCGTCGAAGCAAAGATACTTCCGATGGAAATTGGGTACGTCCGCGTTCCTCTTCTCACACAAGGCAAGGCAAACGATGTGAAGAAGCAGGTTGAAGATCTGGTAAAGAAAGGCGCGACTGGAATCATTCTCGATCTCCGGTCAAGCGCTGCCGGCAAAGATACGGAAGGCTATCAGCTGGCGAACTTCTTTGTGGACACCGGAAGCCTTGGTTATCTTCAAGGGCAAAAGGTTCCGAGAAAGCTCTTCCCTGCGGATCCCAAGCTTGCGATCACGAAGGCTCCTCTCGTTGTGCTGGTGGATGGCGGGACGGGCGGTCCGGCTGAAATTGCAGCAGCAGCTCTCAAGGATAGTAAGCGCGGAACCCTCGTAGGGACGCATACGTTTGGCACCGGCTCACGGCAAGCTCTGATCCCTCTGGATGGCGGCGCTGCGCTCCTGATTTCGGATGCGAAGTACTACAGTCCGTCCGGGAAGGATTTGCAAATGGACGGTGTAGCGCCGGATATGATCGCGTCGAAGAACAGAAGCGGTCCTGACTTGAATTCCGCTGCGACGCTGGAAGCTCCCGTGCGCACAGCGGATCCACGCTCTGAGGAAGAAATTCAACTCGAGAAGGCCATACAGGTCCTCGTATGCACGCGCAATAAGGTCGAACTCGAACGCTGCATACCCGACGCGAAGAGGGCCGCCTAAGTCCGCTCTGGTCCGTGCTCGTTCAACTCAACGATGTTTCAAAGGCCTTCGGCTCCCGGGAGGTCCTTCGAAACGTTTCCTTTCAAATAAATCCTTCGGAAAAGATTGGGCTCATCGGTACGAATGGGTCCGGCAAGACGACGTTGCTCAAAATGCTGTCTTCCAGGATGGAAGCTGATGAAGGATCTATCAGCAGAAGGACGGGGCTTCAGGTTGGGACGCTCGATCAGATTCCGGATTTCGAGGAAGAAACAAGCGTCTTCGAAGAGGGATTACGCTCTTTCGCCAACCTGATTGGCGTCGAGCGCGAAATGGCGCGCCTGGAGCACGAAATTTCGACCACTCATGCGGAGGACGCCCTTGAACGTTACTCCACCCTCCAACACGAATTCGAGCTGAAGGGCGGTTACAAATTTCGCGCGATGACTGAAGCCGCGCTGCTGGGAGTAGGTTTTGCGAAACCAACTCTGACCCGACCCAGCAGGCTTCTGTCCGGCGGCGAAAAGAATCGGCTGGCCCTTGCGAAACTGCTTCTGTCCGAATCCGATCTCTTGCTGTTGGATGAACCCACAAACCATCTCGACATCAGGTCCATCGAATGGCTTGAACGATTTCTTCGAGAAACTGCCAAGACCGTCGTTGTTGTCTCTCATGATCGGATTTTTCTGGATCGCGTTGTCGGGAGGATTCTCGAGATCGCAAATTGCCGCCTATATGACTATCGGGGCAACTACACGGCCTATGTCAGGGAGCGCGGCGAAAGGCTGGCACGGCAGGAAAAGGAGTGGAGTCAGCAACAGGAGTGGATTGCGAACCAGGAAGATTACATCCGCAGAAACATCGCCGGGCAAAAGACGAAACAGGCGCAATCCCGCCGCAAAATGCTCGCTCGCGTCCAGCGTATCGAGAAGCCAAAATCCACATCCTCTGAAGTCAAATTTCGTTTTCTTCCAGCCGAACGAGGGAGTCGGTTTGTAGTCCAGGCACGCAATTTGAACGTGGGGTACGGGGTGTCTCTCGTGAAGAATTTGCGGCTGGAAGTTGAACGCGGCTCACGCTGGGCCATCCTTGGAGGAAATGGCGCGGGCAAGACAACTCTCCTGAAGACGCTGGTCGGAGCAATACCTCCCCTTTCGGGAGAGATCGACTGGAGCGAAAACGTCGGTCTTGGGTATTACGACCAACAATTGTCGGACCTTGAGAAAGACTCCACGGTGATCGATGAGATCCGGTCGCTCGACAGCACGGCGTCTGATGGCGAACTGCGCTCCTATCTCGCTCAGTTTCTCTTCGGTGGGGAAGATGTTTTCAACAAGGTGGGTAATCTCAGCGGAGGCGAGAAGTCTCGCGTCGCGCTGGCGAAGATCATTTATCAGGCTCCCACGATTCTCGCTCTGGATGAACCGACGAACCATCTTGACATTGCCTCACGTGAAGCTCTTGAAACCGCGTTGATGGACTATCCGGGCACCATCCTCTTTGTGACTCACGATCGCTATCTGGCACAGAAGCTGGCGACCCATCTGCTTTACATCGAGAATCAAGCCGCTTACCTCTTTGACCGCCTCACCGCCTTTGAAGAATGGCTTGAGCGCGACTCGGAAAAGCCTTCGGATGGAGGAAGCTCAGTGCCGGCTGAGGCAACTTCGGCCTCACAGCCAGCTTCAGTAACTGCAATGAGCAAGAACCGGCGCGAGAAGCTTGCAGGAGAGATTTCGGGAACGGAGGAGCAGATCCGAGCGCTGGAGACGGAGTTAGCTTCCATTGAATCGAGTTTCAGCAACCCTGATCCAGGCAGGGACTGGGCCGACCTCCATCGAAGACACGCCGAGATTCAGAAGTCCCTTGATGGCTTGTATTTACAACTTGCTCAACTCTCGGAATTGCTGGGGTGATCCGATTTTGAGTTAAAATGACAGGCTCTCTTGCCGTTTGAATCGCTGTCTATGGCCAACATTCGAAACATCACCGTGCGTGGAGCTCGGCAACACAATCTGAAGAGCGTCGATGTCGAGATTCCACGGAATCAGCTCACTGTTATCACGGGGTTAAGCGGCTCCGGGAAGTCGAGCCTCGCTTTCGACACGATTTACGCGGAGGGACAACGCCGCTATGTCGAGTCTCTGTCAGCGTATGCGCGCCAGTTCCTTGATCGGCTGGAACCGCCGGATGTGGACTCCATTGAGGGCCTCTCACCGGCAATCTCGATCGAACAGAAGACCGCATCGCGGAGTCCCCGCTCCACCGTGGGAACGGTCACGGAGATCTACGACTATCTCCGCCTGTTGTTCTCATCGGTTGGAATACCTCATTGCTATCAGTGTGGTAAGCCCATTTCAAAGCAAACGCCGGATCAGATCGTCCGCCATCTGAAGAGCTTGCCGGAGGGCGAGAGGGTAATGATTCTCGCGCCCATCGTGCGGGGCCGCAAAGGAGAGTTTAAGAAACAGCTTCAGGGATTGGCGAGAAGCGGTTTCGTCCGCGCTCGGATCGACGGAGTTCTTCACAGTCTCGATGAACCCATCGAGCTCGATAAAAAGAGGAATCACACGATCGAGATTCTCGTAGACCGCCTTTTGATCAAGAACAACATTGAGCGGCGGCTGGAAGCATCCGTTGAGCAGGCGATAAAGCTGACGAAAGGGATTGTTCTGGTGGCGATCGTCGACGGAGAAGAAAGACTCTACTCCGAGAAGATGGCCTGCATGGATTGTGGCGTCAACATCCCCGCGATAGAGCCCCGCACGTTTTCCTTCAACAGCATGTATGGCGCGTGCGAGACCTGCCATGGGCTAGGAGTTCGCTTCGACTTCGATCCTGCGCGGATCGTGGTGGATACTTCCCGACCGTTGCTTCAGGGCGGGCTTGCGTCCACCAATACATGGCTCGACGACGAACTCGAAGGGCACGCGCGACGAATTGCAGATCAACTCGGAATCGATGCCTCAACCCCCTTTGACCAACTTCCCCGAAAGGTTCAGGACGCTTTCTTCTACGGCAGCAAAGAACGAGGCAAGGCCGTGACGGGAATCATCGACTTCCTCAACTCTCAGAACGACCGCGAGAATCCTCTCGCTGAAGACCTGGCTGGTTTCATGGTGACGCGGCCCTGCGTGACGTGTAAGGGAACACGCCTGAAACCGGAAAGCCTGGCTGTGCGAGTAGGCGGAAGATCCATCGCGGAGGTTGTGTCCGGGTCGATCTCGGAAACAATTCGATTTTTCACGGATTTGAAACTGGGCGTACGCGAAAGACTGATTGCGGACAGAATCGTTCGAGAAATTCGTGACCGCCTTGAGTTCCTTGACGCCGTCGGTTTGAACTATCTGAGCCTCGACCGCGCTGCAAATACACTGTCAGGAGGCGAAAGCCAGCGTATTCGCCTTGCAACTCAAATTGGATCGCGGCTTCGTGGTGTTCTTTATGTTCTCGATGAACCTTCCATCGGTCTCCACCACAAGGATAATGCGCGCCTTCTGGCAACACTGCAGGAACTCCGCGATCTCGGCAACACCGTCGTTGTTGTCGAACATGACGAGGAAACGATTCGCCGCGCAGACTACGTCATCGACCTCGGACCCGGCGCCGGAACTGAAGGCGGGCGCGTCGTGGCCGCCGGCAATCCGGATGAGATTGCGTCAACGGAGAACAGCCTGACGGCTCAGTACCTGTCCGGCAGACTTGAGATTCCTGTGCCTGCAAAAAGACGCCAGCCGAATCACAAGGCTCTCGTGATTCGTGGCGCGACAGAACATAACCTGCAGGGAATCGACGTCTCATTCCCGATCGGATTGATGACGGTTGTCACCGGAGTGTCAGGTTCGGGCAAGTCCACCCTCGTCAATGAAATCCTTTACAAATCTCTTGCACGAAACCTCTATCGCGCGCTGGACGAACCAGGTGCACATGCCAGGATTGAGGGACTGGAGCTCATCGACAAGGTTATCGAAATCGATCAATCCCCGATTGGAAGGACGCCCCGGTCGAACCCGGCGACGTATACCGGCGTCTTCACGCCGATCCGCGAGTTATACGCCATGCTCCCGGAATCTCGCGCACGCGGTTACAAACCCGGCCGGTTCAGTTTCAATGTGAAGGGAGGGAGGTGCGAGGCGTGTCAGGGGGACGGCTTGAGAAAGATCGAAATGAGTTTCCTTCCCAACGTCTACGTGTCTTGCGAAGTCTGCCGGGGAAAGCGGTACAACAGCGAGACGCTCTCGATTCTCTACAAGGGACTATCCATCTCCGATCTGCTGAATTCCACTGTTGCCGAAGCATTGCCCGTGCTCTCTTCGATCCCGCAGGTTTATTCCAGGCTGCAAACGCTGGTTGACGTTGGCCTTGGGTATATCGGGTTGGGACAACCGGCTACCACGCTTTCCGGCGGAGAGGCTCAACGTATCAAACTTGCCAAGGAGCTCAGCAAACGTGCCACCGGCAAGACTCTGTATATCCTTGATGAACCGACGACCGGTCTGCATTTCGATGATGTGAAAAAGCTGCTCGATGTCCTCAATCGATTGACAGACCTTGGCAACACGGTAATTATTATCGAGCACCATCTGGACGTCATTAAGACCGCCGACTGGGTTATTGATCTCGGGCCTGACGGCGGTGTTCAGGGTGGCAAGATTATGGCCGCGGGTACCCCGGAGCAGGTGGCCCGGAGTATAGCGTCTTATACAGGCCAGGCACTGACGCAAATCTTATGAAGGATTCCAAACGTCTTATCGAACATTTCGTCGCTGAGAGTGTCCGCGTTAAGTCCGAGTTCTTTGACTCGAATGCAACTCTGATCGCAGACACCGCGGAACGAATGGCTCGGGCTCTGAAGGAAGGGCGAAAAGTGTTGCTCTTCGGAAACGGTGGCAGCGCTGCCGATGCCCAGCATATTGCTGCGGAATTTGTGGGACGGTTCATTCCTGACCGAATACCGCTCCCCGCCATTTCCCTTGCGACCGACACCTCGGCACTGACGGCCCTGGGCAATGATTACGGTTACAACGCCGTCTTCTCACGCCAGGTGCAGGCCCTGGGCAATCCGGGCGATATCGCAATCGGAATTTCAACCAGCGGGAATTCCCCAAATGTTCTGGAAGCCTTCGATAGCGCGCGTGCCAAGTCGCTGCTGACCATCGGCTTCACTGGTCAGGACGGCGGCAAGATGAACGGTCGCACCGATATTCTGTTTCGTGTCCCCAGCCGGATGACTCCACGAATTCAGGAAACCCACATCACCCTTGGGCACGTACTCTGCGAGCTTATTGATCGGGAACTCTTTCCAGAGGCGTACCCGCAGGACTAAAGTGAACTCCCGTTACTCGATTCCACCGTTGCCTCTTGATGGCGTCTCGACTTATCCCCTTGCCGAACGTAAAAACAAAGTTACCGCAGAGATGTTTGGGAAAGCACCGGACGGTTCAGACAACGTCCTTGGGTTTATTTCCAGGCTGCCTCGAATCCTGGCGGGGGAAAGTCTTCGCAACCTGGTTCGCGCTATCAATTACGCACGCGCTTCCAACAAAGCCATCATCTGGGGAATGGGAGGCCACGTCATCAAGGTTGGCCTCGGGCCAATCATTAATGACCTCATGCAGCATGGATTTGTTACGGCGGTTGCGATGAACGGTTCCGCCGCCATCCACGACTTTGAAGTCGCGATGGGCGGTGCCACGTCCGAGGAAGTCGGGGACGTCCTGGGTTCCGGAAAATTCGGCATGGTGCGCGAGACCGCCGAGCACATGAATGGCGCCATCAACAAGACCCTTGAGAGCGGAGTCGGTCTGGGCGAAGCCCTCGGCCAGGCGATCGTTGAGGGCGCAGCGACATTTCCTTACGCAAATATCAGCATCCTCTCCGAAGCATGGAAGCAAAAGATTCCCGTGACTGTTCACGTTGCTGTAGGAACGGATACGATTCACGCGCATCCATCAGCGTCGGGTGAAGCGCTTGGTGCGGCGAGCTTCCACGACTTCAGGCTGTTCAGTTCCGTGGTGAGAGGGCTTGATGGCGGCGGAGTTTACCTTAACGTGGGCTCAGCTGTTCTCATGCCAGAAGTATTCCTTAAAGCTGTTTCGGTCGTAAGAAACCTCGGCCACAACCTTGAGGAATTCACCACAGCAAACCTGGATTTCATTCAACATTATCGTCCGACGCAGAACGTGCTGAAGCGCCCCACGCAAAACAGCGGGCAGTCCATCGCTCTCACCGGTCACCACGAGATCATGGTTCCCCTTATCGCCGCGGCCCTCAAGGCGTCGTTATAGATGGAGGAATCCCCGGTTCCGCAACGGGAGGCGTCCTTTCATTGGGAGAGTCACGACCTCGTCGCCTTTTTCGCGTTCTCCGTGGCGACAGTCTTCTTTCTGCCCGGCGCTGTCTTTCTGGTGCTGCGTCTATTTCATCCAGGCCTGCAGGTAGAGAATCTTTCTGGCGTGCAGCAGATTCTCATCCAGGCGTTGATGGACATGGTGCTCGTGGGTTTCATTATGTTCCTCGTCGCAGCGGTCCACAGGATGCCAATTCTCCGCACACTTTGTTTTGTTCGCAATGAACACCTGCGAATTGGAAGACTGATCTTCAGCGGCTTCTTTCTTGCGGTGACCGTGCTGGCTATCTCTTTGTTTTTCCCCACACCTTCGGAATCGCCTCTGGAAAAACTACTGACGACAACACCGTCCATCGTGCTGTTCGTCGTTTTCGGCATAGCGATGGCACCGCTTTTTGAAGAAATTATTTTCAGGGGCTTCATTTTCTCTGCGCTGTCGGATCTTCTTGGATGGAGAGTGGCTGTTCCGATTACAACGGTGTTATTCGCTGCGCTTCATCTCACGCAGCTTCGCGGCAACTGGCCGGCTGTGGCTGTAATTCTGCTTGTTGGTTACGTGTTGACGATCGTCCGCCAGCGCACGCACTCGGTTATTCCTTCCGTGATCATTCACACGGCTTACAATGCGATGATTTTTGGAGCGGCGGCGTTAGGTGCGCTGCTGGGTTCCGTGGGACGCTAGTTGATGTAGCGTTCGTAAAGACTCGTACGTTGCCGTGGAACGAAACCCGCGTCGGCGATAATACGGCGAAGCTCACCGTCGTTGGCTCGATTGCGTGCACCGGCGGCACTGATGACATTCTCTTCGATCATGATGCTGCCCATGTCATTTACGCCAAACCGGAGACCCACTTGCCCCACTTTCAGTCCGACTGTTAGCCACGACACCTGAATGTTGTCGATGTTATCGAGGTAAATGCGGCTTAGAGAGAGCATCCGCAGATACTCCGCAGCGGTAACCTCCGGAAGGTTACGCTTCGCCAGTTCGGTATGTTCAGGCTGAAATGTCCAGGGAATGAACGCCGTGAAACCGCCAGTCTCGTCCTGGAGCGCGCGGAGCTTTTCGAGATGATTGATGCGATGACGAATGGTCTCGCCCACGCCGGTCATCATCGTGCCGGTTGTGCGCAGGCCCAGTTTGTGCGCTTCTCGATGAACCATCAGCCATTCCTCGCTCGTGCATTTAAGAGGGCTGATATCGCTACGAACTTCATCGTCGAGAATCTCACCGCCGCCTCCGGGCATGGAATCCAACCCAGCAGCTTTCAGCCGTTCGAAAGTTTGGGCCACGGTCAGTCGTGAAACCTTGGCGATATTGAGGATCTCCGAAGGGGAAAAGCAATGGCAGTGGATCGTAAAGCGCTGCTTTATTCCGGACAGGAGCTTTTCGTAGTAATCGATCTTGAGATCGGGATGAACGCCCCCCTGCATAAGTATTCCGGTGCCGCCGAGCGCCAGGGTTTCTTCGATCTTCTTGTAGATCACGTGATCCGGGAGGACGTAGGCTTCGGCGTCTCCCTTCACCCGATAGAAGGCACAGAATGTGCAGAACTCTTTGCAGACGTTCGTATAGTTGATATTCCGATCAATGATGTAGCTGATCACATTGTCCGGATGCCGACGAATTCGAATCTTATCCGCGGCTTCGGCCAGATCGAGAAGATCTGCGTGCTCAAAGAGCACGATTGCCTCCTCAGGCGACACTCGTGTTCCTTCAACGGAATCGAGGATCGTTCGAACGTCTCTCATAGAAACTCCAGCGGCCTTGCAGTCTTGATGGCTCCGACTCGAACTGCCATGTCGTAGAACTGACGGAGGCCCTCTGTGCAGGCTTCGTCCATGTAATAGTGGACGTTATCAGTCAGGTATTCTCGCAGAAACTCTTCCTTTAGAGAAAGCTCCTCGGAATACCGTTTGGCGATTGCAGGAATGTTTTGAACGCCATACTCCCGAGACTCCTTCAGGGCTTCGACGATTCCGTCCGCTGGCACCCCTGGACGAACGGCCCAGAAGGCAAAGACAAATGGCAGCCCGGTGAGAAACTTCCAACGTTCAGCCAAATCAAATACCTGCAAAGGCTCGGGGCCTAACTTTAGCCAGGCCTTCTGCTTTTCAGCATTGGGGCGCTCGTTCACTTCGATGAATTTCAAGGCGGCATCGCCAATGAGCACTGCCGCATCGTTCTGAGCCAGCATCGCTGCCAGGTCCGGTGCAGCGGGACGGAAGTCCGGGCGTGTGTGAAAGAACTGGTCGAAGACAATCCGCGCAAGTACTGCTGAAGTCCGCGAGCCCGTATCGACCCCCACAGTCTTCACCTGCCACAACGGCTTCAAGCTGATGAGAAGCACGCTGCGAACCCGGTGGCGAGACGCAACTACCGGTCCAGGAACGACTTTTGCCCCTGGAATGCGCTGAAACTCGATTGACGGAATCAAGCCGATATCGACTTTGCCCTGCTGAAGCTGATCCGCACACTCGGAAGGAGTGTGGAGCACCGGATCGAACAAATCCGGATGGCGGCCCTCAAGAATTCCCCAGGCGAGGGGGACCGCATTCAGGTACTTCACGATTGAGATTTTTGTCTTTGCCACAGCCGAAAATTCTAGCATGTCACGTCTGGTAAGATGGCGCGGACTGGAGGAGTTGTTTGATGGAAGTTTCTGTCGTGGGCGGAGGACCTGGAGGGAGTTGGGCGGCAATTCTTCTGGCCAGGCGTGGGCATACGGTGACGCTCTTCGATCCTCAGGCGCCATGGGAAAAGCCCTGCGGGGGTGGAGTGACTTCGCGCGCGCTTGAGAGATTCGATATCTTTTCAGGTGATCTTCCCCGCAAAAAGATCGAGGAAATCACGCTCTTTTTCGGCGATCAGAATTCCGTGAAGGTTGTTCCTGAACGGCCTCTGGTTATTGTTTCCCGCAAGGAACTGGGCGAATCCCTGCTTAACGAGGCCAAGCGGTGTGGGGTGCAAGTGCTTCAAGAGCGGGTCACCGGTCTTCAGCGAGACAAGGGGCGATGGTGCCTGTCGACGAAGACACGAACTGTGGAATCCGACTTCGTCGTAGGAGCAGACGGAGCAACCAGTTTTGTCCGTAAATCGCTCGGTACACCTTTAACCCCTCAGGATCTGTGCATCACGCTGGGTTATTACATTCCCGGAGAGGGCCCTCCGACGATGAAAATCTTCTTCGTTTCTTCGTTGGAAGGCTACATCTGGTCTTTTCCCAGGCCGAACCACATTTCCTACGGCCTCATAAGCCGCAGCGGCCCGGGACGGACGGCGCGAGCCAAAGAACTCCTGTCGAATTTCATTGCGGCGGATCTTGGATCCGAAGCTCTGCAGGACGCGGAGTTTTACAGCGCTCCCGTTCCGTGCCTGACTCCTGAATCCTGGAAGACTAATGTCATTGGCGGCGACCATTGGGCACTTGTGGGCGACGCAGCTGGCTTGACCGATCCAATCACGGGAGAGGGAATATATTTCGCATTCCGGTCCGCTGAGATTCTCGCCGAAACACTTGAATGGCCAGGGGAATACGCCAAGGCGATCTGGCGGGATATGGGTGTAGAACTCGCGAGAGCTTCCCGCATGTACGGAAGGTTCTATAGCGGCCAGTTCCTCGGCGCAGATCTCAGGAAACGCGCTGTGCAACTGGCGCGGCGAAGCCGGACTATTCGGCAGCTAATGGAAACCTGTATCCAGGGAAGACAGCCTTACATGAGTCTAAAAAAGAAACTTTTCTATTCCGTTCCTTCGGTAGCCTGGGACCTGGTCAGCGGCCGGCAATAGTTTCAGGCCGACTCATTTCGCGAAGAGTTGGTCTCGAATGTTTCGGAATGCCTTGAACTCGATGGCGTTACCACTGGGGTCAAGAAAGAACATCGTAGCCTGCTCACCCACCGCTCCCTTGAAACGCACGTGCGGTTCGATCACAAAATGAACCCCAGCGTCTTTCAGGTTTCTTGAAAGCTTTTCGAAATGAGGTATTTCCAGGACTGCGCCGAAGTGTGGAACTGGGACGTCATGTCCATCTACAGCATTTGAGGCGCCTTCAGAAACAGAGGGATAATTCTCCGCGACGTGACATACGAGTTGATGTCCGAAGAAATTGAAATCCACCCAACTCTCGGAACTGCGTCCTTCTTCACAACCCAATAACTGGCCGTAGAATCTCCGAGCTTCCGACAGATCTCGGACACGGATCGCAAGATGGAATGGAGGAAGGCCGTCCACCAACGCCTCAGTTTACGGTCGGAGGCGTTTCCGCTTCACCGCCATTAACAGTGCCATTGCCGTTTCCGTTTTCGCCTTCACTTTCCGTCAAGGTAGCGGCGGTTACCTTATCGTCGTCGTCCAGTTGAATCAGGCGCACGCCCTGAGTCGCTCGCCCGACAGCGCGAATGTGTGTGGAGCGAACGCGAATGAGTTTACCGTTGGCTGTCATGACGAGAACGTCGGAGTCCTCATTGACAGGCATGATGGCGACCACTTTGCCGTTCTTGTCCGTGGTCCGTACATTGATAATGCCTTTACCTCCGCGGCCCTGGGGTCGGTATTCCTCCACGCTTGTTCGCTTTCCAAATCCGCCTTCGGTAACGGTCAGAACCATTTCCTCTTCGGAGGTGCACGCGATCATCGCGACTACATAATCCCCTTCATCCAGTCGGATGCCGATAACGCCATAGGCCTGGCGACCCATCTCGCGAACATCGGAGTGATGGAACCGTATGCACATACCGTCATGAGTTCCGATAAAGACCGTTTCATCACCGGACAGCATCTCGGCGGCAATCAGTTGGTCGTCATCGGGAACGCCCATTGCGATAATGCCGCGCGCCGTCGGGTTGCTGAAATTCTCCAGCGATGTCTTCTTCACGGTTCCGTTGCGGGTCGCCATGACGACAGAAACATTTGCGGCGAATTCCTTGACCGACAGCAAGGCGCGAACTTCTTCTCCGGGCAGGAGATTCGCGAGATTGACGATAGCCTTTCCTTTGCCGGCAGAGCCGACATCGGGGATCTCGTACACCTTCAGCCAGTACAGTCGTCCACGATCCGTGAAGACGAGCATGTAGCTATGCGTATTGGCTACGAACACCTTGGTTACGGCATCTTCATCCCGAGTACGCATGCCGATTCGGCCTTTACCACCGCGGCCCTGGTTGCGATAGATGGAGAGCGGTGTCCGTTTGAGATAGCCGCTTCGGCTGACCGTAATGACGACATCTTCCTCGGCGATGAGATCCTCGATGTTGATCTCGCCTTCTTCGTCCAGAATCTGGGTGCGGCGCTCATCGCCGTACTTCTTCTGGACCTCACGGAGCTCCCTGATGATGACCTCGCGCAGCTTGGCATCACTTGCCAGGATTTCCTTAAGTTCGGCGATCCGGGTCCGCAATTCCGCGAGTTCGTCGAGGATCTTCTGACGCTCGAGGCCTGTCAGGCGCTGGAGTTGCATCTCGAGAATGGCCTTGGCTTGAATCTCGGTGAACTCGAATTGCTTTATCAAGCCTTCGCGAGCTTCGGCTGCCGTCTTGGCCGCGCGGATCATGGTGATGATGGCATCAATGTGGTCCAGAGCCTTGTGGAGGCCTTCCAGAATGTGCGCCCGGGCCTCCGCTTGCCTCAGTTCGTACTGCGTGCGGCGGCGCACCACGTCCACGCGGTGCTCGATGAAGTTGCGGAGCAACTCCATCAAGTTGAGAACTCGCGGCTGGCCGTTGACGATGGAAAGATTGATGACCCCGAACGTGGACTGCATCGCTGTCAGCTTGAAGAGGTTGTTCAGAACGATGGACGACTGCTCTCCGCGCTTCAGCTCGACGACGATGCGC
>Ga0207659_10001271_pt1 | contig 15115 bp, 26 predicted proteins | sample KBSM43metaG_FD_184330 | JGI IMG/M metagenome (GOLD analysis project Ga0207659, IMG submission 184330) | Miscanthus rhizosphere microbial communities from Kellogg Biological Station, Michigan, USA - KBS M4-3 metaG (SPAdes) (version 2) | ecosystem: Host-associated > Plants > Roots > Rhizosphere >...
CAGGTCAGTCGCGTCGACCCCCGCTTCGAGCGCCGCGGCCTCGATGTCCTCGGCGGCGCGCACGCTCGCGGCACCGCCGAACGCGACAGTCAGGCCGAAAACGGCCGCCACGGTCAGGCGCGCCACTGCGGATCCTCCGTCCGTTCGGCGATGAACCAGTGCAAGGTCTTCAGCGACTCAGCAACCTGCCTGTTCGCCAGGAAAGTCGCCAGGCTGGTCATCGCCCGCACCGCCTCATTGCCCCCGATGTGCTTGCCGCGTCGAATGCCGTCCTCGACACCCTGCTCGTACGCGTGCTGCACAAGGAGGTGCTCGCGCTCCGTCAGATCGGGCGTGCTGGTTCCCAGCCATTCGATCGGCTCGTCCTCAAGCGTGGGCACGGCGACGCCCGCAGTCGTCTCGACCATGGACTAGGCCGCCGGCCGACGGCGGCGCTCGAGCTGCGGATAGCGGCGATCGATGTGCTGCTCAGCGACGATGTTCAGATAGGCCAGGGCATCGCGCCGGTCGGCTTCGGCCAGGGCGTGCAGCTTGCGCCAGCGCTCCTCGTCGAACTCGAGCGGCCCCAGACGGAAGGCGCGGGCCGGCCGGGGCGTGGTGGTCTGGGTCATGGCGGCTCAGTCTGCGGTGTCGCGACCGCAACTCAAAAGCGCAGTGAATCGACCACTTTTCTTAACCTGCCCGTGACCGTGCGCTACACTACCCAGTGATACCCTAGGCGGTGCTTAGGCATGTCGCAGTTGAACGGTACTGAGGCTATTCGTCAGATGACTGACAAAGGATCATCTGGGGAAGTGCTAGTGCCCAGTTTGAACTACTATCGCCGCCGCCTCGCGTTGTCCCAGGAGAACCTGGCCGAAAAGGCCCACGTCGCGAAGTCGACGATTCGCCGCGGCGAACAGGGCTTGCCCGTCCGTCCGTCCAGCGTCCAGAAGCTTGCCAGGGCGCTGCACGTTAAACCCTGGGAGCTGCAGCAGCCCGCGCCAGACGTCAACGCCTAGACGTACGGGAACGCCCGTTCTAAAGCCACGCCGGCAACGGGTAGGCGCACCGAAGTGAATCCGATATGCTCTAGATTCGGTGCACTGGCACGACGGCTAAACTTTCACAAAAACTGACTCATTCCCTGTGCTTTTCACTGACTGGATAGCCGCCGCAGACTGCGTCGTATTCCATTTCGGGACAAGCGCGACGGCAGACCACACCGCCCGCTGCCCATCGCCAGGAGGGCGAGGGGATGACGATCGATGGCAGATAAATCGGGTCACGACAGGCCGCATGGCTACGTTCCACCTGGCCGACGCCCAGGGTTCAGTATGTCCGCTGAGGATGTGCTCACAAAGGCTGAGGCGTACGAGCGCCGCACCCGCACACCCACGCTGGCCGAGTTCCTGCGCACGGAGAACATTCAAGCCAATGGGGTCCTTCGGAACAGCCTGAGTCCGACGCAATTCCGCGTTTGGCGCCGGGGCTACGGCCTGGACTATCCCATGGTGCCGCTGGTCGACGCTGAGGATCGCCGCCTGGTGGTCTTCTACATCGACGACCGACCACCGCATCACGTCCGTTGGGTCGCTGGCAACATCGCATCGGTCTTCGGCTATGAGCCTGCCCAGGTGCTGCAGGCGCCGTTTGCGGACCTGGTCTGCGCGCCGCAAGCAGCGGCGGTCCGCCACCTCTTTGCCGCCCCCCGCCGTGGCGCCGCGCATCATCGGACGCCGCCAACCCCGCTGTGCCTGATGCATCAGGATGGCCGCGAGCTGCACGTCCAGGTCCATGCCCACTACGGTCCCCGCAGCGGGGCCTGGTACACCACCGTCGCTGAGCTCGATTCGGCCGTTGAGGCCGACGACATCGAGCCACTTTTCAACGTCGAGCCGTATCTGGTTGCGCCGACGGCGCTGACCGTCAAACGCTCCCTCCGTGGGCATAGCGCCGGCCGTGCGACGGTCACCGGGCACGCCGCGAGCGGCAAGACTTTGACGTTCACACGTGAGGCCGCGCGGTGGTGGCTCGAGCACGCCGAGCGCCACCTGGGTCAGGACGAAAGCTGAGTCTGAAACTGCGCTATTGGCTGCGCTTTTGAGTGATTGTCGCTGGGCTGCACACTCAGCGACATGGCCGATCAGACCGATATCGTTCCCTGGGTCCGGCACCTCGGCACGGTCATCGACCGTCTCGCAGCGAAGTACGGGCTCATCCCCGATGCCAGCGCAGACTCGGCTGAGCCGCCGCATCCAGCACCACGTCCTGCACGAGCGCCGCGAGCAAGTCGTTCCACTCGGCCAACGTCAGATCAGCAAACGGCAGCTTAGCTGCCAGGCTGAGTTTGTCGCGCAAATAGTCTGTCGACGCTTGCGCGGTCTGCAGAATCTGGCGCCGATCGAGGACTTGCCGGCGCGCCTCTTCCTGCACCAGGCGCTCGTTCATGATCACGGCCCGCTGACGGTCGTAGACGCCTTTGCTGATCTCGCCGCCCTTCCAGTCGAGGTACAGCGTTTCCTCACGCCGCTCAAGCGCGTCGAGCGCCACGGCCGCCAACTCCAGCGTATGGGCGTCCTCCGCCGCTGTCCGGGCCTCTGACGCCGCTGCGGCGAGAATGTCGGCTTCGACCGCCGCAATGACTGCACCTGGATCGTTGATGGCCGCAATGAGCTGGTCGCGCACGACCGGCCATAACCGCCGGGTCGAGACGCCGGTCCGTAGCAGACACGGCGGATAGTCGGCACTGATGCTGATCCCCTGCTGCGCCGTGCGGGTGCACGTCAGATAGCCGAAGTCGGCGTCGCGCGTGCGGTACCGCTTCTGACGGAACCTCATCCGCCAACCGCACGGGCAGACAACCCGTCGCCGCAACGGATGCACGAGCGTGAACGGACGACCAGATCGTCGGGTCAGGCTGCTGGTGATGATCTCCTCGAGCCGTTGACCAGTTGGGCGAACGTCGCGCTCGCAGCCGCCGCGAGCGACACATTCCACGCGTTCGAGCTCGGACTCGTGAATCAGCGGCGGGCACCTCATCGGGACCGCGTCCGGGTTCGCCACCCGCCTGACCTGGAACAGTTCGCCGTTTCGCCGTTCCGTCTCGATTGTGAATCGCGCGAAGTCAAGCCGGCCCCACAGCGCTGGGTGGCGGAACATCGTCCGCACGCGCGCTAGCGTCCACTTCTGCGTCTGCCGCCGCGGCGCATGTGGCGCCTCAGCCGTCAGCCAGGCCGCGATCAGCCCCAGCCGTTCGCCGGCGTCATACCGACGGATCGCCTCGAGCACGTAGGCCGCCCGCTCGGGAACGATGAACGGATGGCGCTGGTCGTCGCGCTCAAGCCAGTAAGGCCGTTTGCCAGCGACCCACTGCCCGAGGGCTGACCGCGCCCGCCGCTGCTGGATCGACCGTCGCCGCGTGTTCTGTGCTTCGTTCGCGCTCATCTGCGCCCAGACCCCGATGTTCTCGAGGTCGACCGTCTTGGACACGCCGTCGACGCAATAGGTCGGCAGCTCGCGGTGGAACTCGACCACCGGCCAGGCCCCACTGATGCCGCGATACAGCCGCGTGTCGTCCCACACCAGGGCGCCTGTGTGTTCGCCCTTGTGCGCATCCTCAAAAAGCTGCTTGTACGCGCGGCGGTTGGGATCGAAACCCGTGCGCCAGTCGCGATAGATCTTGACCACCACCAGCGGCGGCGTCTGCCGCGCGGCCCAGGCGAAGGCGTCGTCTTCCTGCACCGAATGTGAGATGGACTCGGGGTCGTCGTCGGACAGGCGCGAGTAGATCGCGCGGCGCTGGGAGAACGGGGTCCCCGGATCGAAGGCGAGGGCAACGACCTCACTATGGTGCGGCTTCTTGCGTCGCGGCATGGTGCACATAGTGTAATGCAGTTCTGGAACTGCAAAAGAATATGTACACCAAAATCCTTGGCTTAGTGACCCCGTAGAGATACACTAGTGGAGTGACGAAAAGAGCGGGCTGGTGGCTTCAACACCGGCCCGCTCGAGGTCAACACCCTGGGTAAGAAGGGCATCGACCAATGAGCATTATGTTCCGCCGCGTCCGCGGCCGTGTTCCTGGCGAGATCTTCAGCGTCAACCCGAACGCCGTCGCCTGCTTGAAGCAGACGATGTCGAACAGCACCATCATCGAGATCAGCGATGTGCACGCGCTCGATTCCCGCGACCCGATCGAGGTCGTCGAGAAGCTCCTCGAGGGGCGCCTGCGCATCTGCACCAGGTGTCAGGGCATCATGGCCCAGGAGTACTCGCCGATGTGCGAGCCGTGCGCGCAGAAGCCCCTGCGCATGGTTGCCTGATGGGGCGCTGCTGGTGCGGCTGCCCGCGCGAGCTCGCGCACCTTCACCTGTGCGGCTGGGGCGGCTGGGTGTACGACCTGCTGAAAGGTCGGCGACGGGGCCATGTCCAGTAACGGTACGACCGCGCCGGCGACGTTCGAGGGACGCGTCGAGGCCGTCAACGAGCGCGGCATCAAAGTCGACGGCGACTGGTGGAACGTCTCGAAGTTCAAGCCCGTCGATCTGCCGGCGCGCGGTGCGTTTGTCCGCGCCACCGTCGACTTCAAAGGGTTCCTGACCTCGGTCACCGAGCTCGAGGGTGCGCCGGCGACACCCAACCTGTCACCAGCATCAAGTACGCGGCTCGAGGTCCTGCGAGCCGCGGCGGCGTTCCTCGGCGAGTTGAGTCACACCCGCCCCGAAGTACGCTCGGAGCACGTGCTCGCATTAGCCGACCGCTGGCTCGCCTGGGTCGAACGAGAGGAGTCGGATGCCAGTCCAGATTGAAATCCTGTTGCTCGCGCTGATCGCCACGCTTGTCGGCAGTGGCCTGGGGTTCATCGCCTACTACCTGGTCGGGGAGATCCGCGGCATCTGGGATGGCTGAGTTGACCGCGCGCGAGCGCATCATCACGGTCTTGATGGTGCTGGTGTTCCTGGGGCTGGCCTATGCCGTCCTGCTGGCGGCGCCGCCGCCCACGCCACCAGGGGGCAGCCCCAACTTTGCCGCCACGCCCGCGTCGCGCGCCGACCCGCGGCCTTGAGCGACATAAAGGGGGTTAGGGCAGGCAAGCTAGCCCCTAGACAGCCTCGAACGGATGTCCGACAATTGCCGGACAAGCCAGATGCCGCCGCGCAGTCGGACTCGAATCGAGGTCAGGGTCACGCCCGAACTCCGGGCTTTGGTTGACCGTCTCGCCATCCGACTGCGAGTGAAGCCGAGCGAGGTCGTTCGTATTGCCCTCATTGGTTTGGCGCGCGAGCTTGGAGAACTTGACGCGGAAGGAGGGGCGCATGAGTAGGCAACCGAAGTCGGGCGACGTTGACGGCAGTCGGCAACAAGCAATCGCGGAGCTTTACGGTGGACAGATCTCGCACGTGCTGTTCAAGGAGACAATCCTTGACCTTGTGCCGGTGGATCGCATGTTCCGTGATCCTGAATACACGCGGCCGACCAATCCGCGGAAGGTGCAGCATATCGCCGGCAACTGGAACCCACTCCTCTGCCTCCCACTCATCGGGTCGTTACGTAACAACAGCGGTCGCACCGCCATTCTTGATGGTGGGCATCGCCACCAAGCGGCTATCAACCGTGGCGACCCGCCCGCCTTGCCCTGCCTGACCTTCATCGATCTGACGATTGAGCAGGAAGCAGCGTTGTTTCGCGACCTGAATCAGGAGCGGACACAGCCCACGCCCATCGATATCTTCCGTGCCTCGTGGCGCGCAGGCGATGCGCCAGCGATTGCCATCCGGCAGGCGTGCATTGCCGCAGGCTTCGATGTGGCCGTTGATGGACAGGGCAGCTGTCGCATCACCAGTGTTCCGTCCCTGTATGAGATGTACAACCGACTCGGGGTTCGAGCCATTCACGCGGTGCTGACCATCATCCGCGACGCATGGGGAAATGACGGTCAAGTACGCAAGGTCACCCACTCATGGATCATGCTGGGCGTCTTCGCGTTCTGGCTGCGCTATCGCGAAGCCCGTAACTTCGACCAGGCTCGTCTAGTGCGCCTGCTCCATACCAGTGACCCCGAAGTGGTGTTGGGGCGCTCTGAGCAGTACCGCACGAAGCGAACGGGACTGACCCCGCCCATGGCCGTAGGGAAGCATCTGTGGGTGACGTACAACACAGGGCTCCGCGGCGGGCAGCGACTGGCAGACTGGCAGGATCGAGTCGTACCGAGTCCCGCAGTCGCCCAACGCGCAGCCGAAGCGAAACGCGAAGCAGCTCGACGGCGCAAGGCGAAGACGGTATCAGCCTGAGCCTACAGTCGGTACGTCGCGGAGCATGTACCCGCCGCGGTTTGGTAGATCTAACTGCCGACATCAGACCGGTCGGCTAACTCTGGACTAGGCAGCGAGCTCGAGCACGGCGCCCCACTGATCGGCCATCGCCGCGGCGACGCCTTCCAGCGTGCGGCTACGGGCCTTCCAGCGGTCAGGACCAGGTGCCGCCCAGAACACGCGCGGCTCACGACCAGTGGACACGCTGGTCGCCATCAGCGGCGGCAGATTCTTGAGCCACAACAGTGTCGCCTTCGTCTCGCCGTGGCCAAACATCCACGGCTGAATCGTCTGCTGCGCCGGGCGCCAGTGTCGGTTCAGCCCGCGGGGGTTCTCGATGGCGATTCGCGGGATGGGCGCGTCGTAGAGCTGCTGCACGAATGCGACAGCTTCCTGTCGCGCGGATGACTCCCGATACCAGCGATCGCCAGCTCGGCAGAGGGCAGTGCACGGTGGGTGCGCCACCATCAGGTCCCAGCCCCACGTCATCACCTCGAGCACGTCGCCGAAAATGTGTGGCCCCTCGCGTTCGGTCGCCAGCAGATCGCACGACCACGCTTGATGCCCGCGGGCGCGGAAGGCGTCTCGGACTACGCCGGAGAATTCGCAGGCGACCAGGACCTTCATTGTTTGGTCGACATTACGGCACCTTAGAGGGAGCTAACCTGTCGTCGGGTCGCCGGCGCGGGCCTTTAGCTATGGTCAGTTACTGCCGCGCCGGCGGCCTGACTCTGACAAATTTTCATGACGGCTGAGCGCACCGCTGGCAGGCTGGCGGCATGCGCCGCCGGGGCCAATCCCTGGTCGAGTACGCCCTCCTGCTCGCGGCCGTGGGGCTGCTGGTCCTTGGCGGCGCTGGAACGGCCAGCCCGGCCCTCCACCGCTGGTTCGAGGGCCTCGCCGCGCGCATCGTGGCGGGCGTGTGATGCTCCGCGAGCCGCAGCGCCTGGGCGTCGCGGACTGCCCCCACGGTGGGCTGATCGGCTGTCGCCACTGCCTATGGCTGTTGGCTGAGGCGCGGCGGGCGTATCTGGCGAGCCGCAAGATCCGCCAGCATTGGGATGCTGGCCGCAGTGCCGCGCACCGGGCCGAAGTTGACGCCCGGCATGCCCTGGCCGAGTTACGCGCGTGGCGGGCTGACGGCGCGGATCGTGCTTTGTAGCTGAGCCCGGCCCTGGCGGCCCGCCCAACCCGAACCTTGTCCGGACACCAGTAGGGTCTCCGTAGGCGGGCTCGCCAGGGTGCCGGCCTACCATGCGCGACTGGCTCGGACCCCTGCTCGTGGTGCTCATCATTCTGCTCGCCTGCGGCGTGCTGGTTGTGCTCGCGCTGCGCTAAGCCTTGTCGTCGCCGTCGTCCTGCTCGGCGCGCACATCGGTGGTCGCCGCCACGTCAACGGCAGTCAGGGTGATCGCCAACCAAGAGAGGCCGAGGATGAACTGCGGCTCGTCCTTCGCCCAGGTCAGGGCTGAGACCGGCCACAGGATCAACGTCACCCCGATCAGGATGAAGGCGATGCGGCGGCGCCAGCGGGGACTCACAAGCAAAACTCGTCGATCAGCAGGCGCTCGCTCAAATAGCGCGCAAACAAGAGCCCGTCCAGCCAGCGTTGGTCAAGTAATGCCCGGTGCGCCGGACAGGAGCCATTGACGATCCCATCGTCACTTGAGCACGTGCAGTTGTGTGCAACCGCCTGCAGCAGGGCGACCTGTTCGGCGGCGTCGCCGTGCCAGAAGACCATCGTGGGGACCACGGCATACGCCTTTAGCGGTCCCGCGGGTCCAGACCGCTAGAGTCGCCAGCTTCGGGGAGCTGCACCGGCGGCAGCGACGGTAACTCATCCGGCAGGATGTCGCGGGGCTCAGGCGTCGGCGTCGCGGTCACGACCTGCAAGGGCAGGATCAACACCGACACGTAGCGCACCTCGGCTGGCTCGCGCGCCGCTTCCCTGGCCGGCGTCGGCGTGTCGCGCACGGGGCGCTCGAGCACGGCTTGGGTCGCCTGGGCCTCAGGCGTGCCGCCGCATCGCTCTGCCGGCGTCCAGTCGCGCTCAATGACACCGGGCACGTCGGGGACAGGTGGCGGCGCGGCAAGGCAGATCGGCGATCGGGCGCGCTCCGGCCCTGGCCTGAGCGTCGGGCGTTCGGGTAGCGTCGGAAGCACGGGAACATCCCCAGTTGGACGCGGCGTCGGCGTCGCCCGCGGGGCCGGCGTGTCTGTCGGCGCCAGCGTCGGGCGCAGGGTGGGCGTCTCCGTGGGCTCCGGCGGCGGCGTCTCGGTGGGCGTCGGCTCCGGGACCGGCGTCTCGGTGACCTCGAGCGGGGGCGTCGGGCACACCGCCGCGGCGTCAGGCAGGGGGCTGATGCACACGTCCTGGCCAGCAACGCGCAGCAGGATCAGGAGCCCGAGGGTGACGGCCAGCACGCCGTCCTCACTCCTCGACCTCGTCCTTACGGCGGCGCCGCCGCTGACCCCAGGCGCCCGTGGGCATCACGAACCACGTCCCCAGCACCACCCCGCAGACCAGGGCGACGCCCGCGTTGTACTCGGGGTGGGTCAGCACCAGGAAGAGCGCGGCGGCCAGGACGCTGATCGTGACGATGAGCTGGCACGCCAGGCGGGTGATCACCACCGACGCCGGCTCGTGCCACTCCTCGTTAGGAGCCTGCGTCACCCCCCTAGGGCACCAGGAAGGACGCCGCGAAGACGGCCAGCGCGAGCGGCACCAGACTCACCGAGCCAACAGCCACCCCGAACGCGGCGAGCACGAACATGATCACGGCGAGTAGGACCAGTATTTTCGAGACCGTCACATAGCCAGCCGGCATCAGCGATTCTCCTCAGACGTGAACGGCGCCGACGAGCACCAGGATCAGGAAGACCACCAGCAGCAGTCCGACCAGCCCCAGGCCCGGCCCGTAGTAGGCGTTGCCGCCGTAGCTGCCGCGGCCCGCCCAGCCGCCGAAGACCAGCAGCACGAGCAGAACGATCAGGATGATGCCGAGCGTGCTCACGCCACCGCCCCCGTAATAATCATGCCGTTCCACGACCCCCAGGTGCTGGCCTCGTAAGCGTCCATCTCCTGGCCGACACCCTTCCACGATGGCGCCGGGTTAGCCAGATAGAGCACGCCAGGGCCGAGCGCCCGCGCGCCCGAGTGGTGATACCAGCGGGCCCCATTGATCTGGAGCGGGTACTTGCCCGCGAGCTGCACCAGCGTATCGACGTTGAGATAGGACTGCCGCGCGGCCGTGTAGCCGAGCGCGTTGAACATCACCTCGAGGTCGTACATATCGGCCCGCGCCAGACCATAGTCAGGCGACACCGCCCCGTAATAGGTCGCCGCGCGCAGCGAGTCGACCACGTCCCACTCGTGCCACGGGCGCCCCAGCCGAAGATCCCCCAGACTGTTGAGCAACCAGGCCGACGAGGCGCAGCTACACGTCCAGTCCGCGGACTGGATAACCGCGGGCGTCCACGGGTCGTAGGCCGGCACGCTCGGCTCGGGCGGCTCGGGCTCGGGTGGGAGTTCGGGCCACAGGTTGGGCACCCAGATCGCCGGCGCCCAAACGGGATTATTCATTCGCGAGCTCGGCCCCGGTATCGGACGACCAGTTGATGACCGCGCCCGAGGCGAAGCCCTGCTGGATGCCCACAGGCGTCTCGATCTCAGGCGTGACCGGCACCCCCAGGTACTGCGGCGGGTCAGCCTGCTTGAGGCTGCGCCAGTACTTATAGATCGCGGAGTCAAAGTTGAACTGGTCAGGACCGATAACTGTCGCCCATAGCTTGTCGTCAATATACGAACCAACCATGGCTCAACCACCCCACGCTAAAATGTAAGAGAAAGGCCCCGGTGACGCGCTAACGTCCCGAGGCCAGACACCACGCGTTAGGAGCACGTGATGCCTCTCAAGTCTAAACGCGGTCACGAGCATACGGACATGACCGGCCAGCAGTTCGGACGTTTGTCCGTGCTGGAATTCGCTGAGATACGGGCGCGCGCCCACCGCAAGATGGCTTTCTGGCGATGCCAGTGTGCCTGCGGCACTGTGATTGTCACTGCTGGCGAATGGTTGCGAAGTGGCAGCACAAAGAGTTGCGGATGCATCACGCTCGAGCGACTCAAGGCCCGAGCCACTCACGGTAAATCGGGTACTCCCGAATTCAAGACTTGGGATGCCATGGTGCGGCGTTGTCATCGTCCCAATCACCCGAACTACCGGCACTATGGCGGGCGAGGAATCTCGGTCTGTGACCGCTGGCGTGCGTCGTTCCTCGACTTTCTTGCCGACATGGGATTGCGACCAAGTCCCGGCCACTCGATTGAGCGCATCAACAATGATGGAAACTACGAACCATCCAATTGCCGATGGGCAACTATGGCCGAACAGACAATGAACCGTCGTCACTGCGCCACTTGTACCTGCTTGTCTGGGAAATACTTGTAGATGGCGCTATCGGGATTGAACTGACCGGGACCGATCACGGTGCCCCACAGCGCGTGGTCGATGTAGCTACCGGCCATGATCAGCCACCGAACCGCGCCTCGATCCACGCCACGATGGCGTCCCGCAGCCGCCCGCTACTCGTGCCGATTTGCAGCGCCTTGAGCGCGGCGAGCTGGGGGTCACCCGCCGGCGTGCCGGGCGTATAGGCCGCCACGATCGGCTCGGCCTCCGACGGCAAGTCAATCGGCGTGCCCGCATCGTCACAGGTGAACAGCCGCGTCCCGTCAGGACACGGTGGATTCGGGGGCAGCGGCTGCGGGGGCCCACTCGGGGGCTGGGTAACGGACGGCCCCTGCAGGATCAGCCCATTCGGGACCGAGACGTTCTGGGCGTCCAACTCGGCTTGCAGCTCGTCCAGATTGATGACGCGGCCACTCACGTCGATCCCGACATCAGGCACTGTCGTGGTCATCGCTTCTGCTCCGTTACCCACAGCGTCGAATACAGCCCCGGACTGCAGGTGATCGTGCCTGAGCCACTGGCGTTGTAGACCGAGAGCAGCGCCGTATACGACGGCCCGGCCACGGGACTGGCATAGAAGACGCCACTGACCGTGATTGCCGCGTTGGCGACCCCGCTACAGTTGACCAGCCCCAGCGGATAACTCGTGCCGCCCGTGATTCCGGCCTGCACCTGAATCTGGCCATTCGCCACACTGTGCTGGAACACCGCCGACCATTCGATCCGCAGCAACCCACCTTCGGACAAGAAGGTGACCGAGATCGGGGTCGCGATATAGCCGCCCGTCGCCGCGGCGGAAAACGTGGGCGACGCAATGTAGCCGCCACGGTTGTGCGATACCGCCGCCAGGGCGATGTCGGCGGTCGCGATCGTGCCGTCGAGGATCTTCGCTGAGGTGATCGCCCCGTCGGCAATGTCGCCAGCGACGATCGTGCCGTCGGCGATCATGGCCGAGGTGATCTGGCCGGTGCCGATTGGCACCGCCAGTCCTTTGCCGCTGCTATGGTCGTGCGTCGACACCGCCGCGGCCAGGTTCTGGACATCTTCCTTTTTGAAGAGATCCGTCGCCGCCGTCGCCCGACTGAAGGTCGGGCCCGAGTAGTTCGGATCAGTTTCGATACGCGCCATAAGCCTGCCTCAGACCTCCGTCGTCACCGCGTGGTGTTGAATGGCTTTCACCGTCAGCGAGCCGCGCCACTGGCGCCCGACCTCGTCGAAGCTCTGCGAGATCGAATAGTCCGTGAACGACAGCTCCTGCACTGTCTCATCCGGCAGCGTGCAGCGCACCGCGCCGGCACTATCGACCGCCGCCTCGACGACCCGCTGAATCTGCCGCCGCCCAATCCGCAACGGGACCCCGTCACGGCGCACCAGCCCGTCCGAGCACAGGATCATCAGCTCGACCGTCATGTACCGCTGCGGGCGCAGCGCGTGCCCCACGGACACCGCCGAGACCAGTGGCGAGGCCGTCGCGGCCGTGTTGACGAGATGCACGCGGAACGCCGCCAGAACCGCGGTCGCATCGACGGGCAGCATCGCCGACTCGTAGGTCGAGTGGTCAAAGACGTTGGGGAACGCGGTCCAGCTCGCGGCCGATGGCTCGAGCTTGTAGTCGATGGTCACGTAGTTGGTGGCGTCGAGCCGCGGGCCGGTGACCGAGAAGTGGCGGATGCTCTTGGGCGAGGCGTGGTAGCCGCCGTGCCACAGGGGCATGTCGACCCAGGCGTCCCCAACATGGAAGCGGTACTGGCTGCAAGCCGCCGGATTGGGCACGCAGGGATTGATCAGCCAGCCGACGGTGCCGTCCGAAAAGCCGAGGTAGGTCCGCGTGTGACCCGTCGGCGCCCCAATCTTCGACACGTGCAGGGCCTGAATGGCCAGATTCGGAAACGGCACGCTCAGCGAGCCGTGCCAGGCATCGACGTGCGTGGTCTGACCGTCCTGCGTCGTCCACGCGCCGAACTTCGTCAGGTAGCCCGTCAGCGTGTCGGGGTTGAAGATCGCCGCATAGGCGAACATCGTCCCCAGGCCGACGAACGCGGTGACCTTGCCGCGCACGGGCGAGTCGTTGTTGACCAGCTTCTCGGGGCCGACCTGCTCGAGCGTCAGGTCCGGCCCGATCCGCGAGAACTGGGTGCCGTAGGCGGTGTACAGCGCATTCTCGAACTGGCCCCACGCCTTGCCATTGTTGGCATCGGGGGCGAAGCGCAGGAACGGAAAGAGCTGGTGATCGTCGCCGGCCTGGTCGATGGTATAGAGCCCGTCGGTCTTGGCGATGACCAGCGTGCCCGCGGCCGAGACCATCAGGGCCGTGATCAGCGCGCTCTTGTCGCCGGCGCGGAAGATCAGGCTGGTGTAGTTCGCTTCAACGGTCGGGTCAGCGTTGGTGTCGCACTTGCGCAACTGGTTCGTATCGTCGGCCCACCAGAACTCGCGGCCAATCGCCACGAACGCGAGCGCGGCAAACGTCGCCATCGGCGTCCAGGTCGTGCCGTTGCTCGAGTACTGCGCCGGCCCGCTCGAGAGCGCCACGAAAACCCGCTGCACGCCATCGAAGTTGCTGGTGAAGACGGCGACGTTGAGCACCGCCACGCCGGCGCCAAAGTCCTTCACCGAGGTCCACGTCGCGTCACTGTCGCGGCGCAGGATGTAGCGACCCTGGGCACAGTAGAGCGTGCTGCCGAGCTCGAAGAAGGCGCGCACGCCCGTCGTGGAGTCCCTGGCCGGCGGCGTCACGACGGTGAGCTCCGGGCCCTTGCACCACGGCCAGACCGACAGGTCGACAGCCTGCGCCGAGGCGTACCGAAAGTCCTGCCACTTCTCCTGGGTCCGCAGTCCCATGCCCAGGGCGAGCGACTCATAGGGCTCGTCGCGATCGCCGAGCGGCGACATGCCGGCATACGAGAAGTCCGGCGGCGTGACCTTCGAGATGTCCTCGGTCTTCGAGCTGCTCAGCATCGGCTGGTTCGGGCCGCGCGTGCCGAGCAGCAGACCGGTGTCGCCGATCTTGACGTGGTAGGGGAACGGCGAGCGGCGAGCACTGAAGATCGACATCAGCGGAACACCGGCCCGAAGTGGCGCACGTCGCGGAACGTCAGCGCCGGCGCCACCGCAGTGAAGTGCTGCCGCGAGCGGTCGGCGAACCACGCCGCGGCCGTCGCCTGGTCGCGCACGAGCCGCGCATTGGCGACCGGCTCGAGGATGTGGCCGAACCTGCGCCAGCCGACGGTCAGCGCGCTCGCGGCCAGCCAGTCGCGCTCGATCGGCGCCTCGTCGGTATCCAGCTCGAGCCCGACCTGCTCGCCGTAAACCCCACCGGCGGGGCGGCAGTGATCGTACGCCCGTTTGTAGCAGCGCAGGTAGAGCGTCTCGCCCGCGGCGAAGGTGCGCGTGCCCGTGTTGAAGTAGAACTCGCCGCCGTCGCGGTCGATCGTGCCGTAGACAATACGGTTGAACGGGTCGGTCTGATTGCGGTCTTCGTTCGCGGCGAGGACGCCAGCCTGACGCACATGGTTCGCGTCCTGCAGCCACGGCGCAATGGCCGACAGGCTGTGGCGGCTCGTATCGGCCAGCGGCACGCAGGCAATCTCAACCACCATCCAGCACTGTTTCAGTCCATCGTTGATGAGCTGGTGCAGGGTTGGCACGTCGAAGGGTCCCAGCACCTCGAACCGCTCGCCGATGCCAGCCGCGCCGAGGTCTTCCATGTCCTCGTACAGCAGCAGCTCCAGGCCCTCATACGTGAACGCCTCGAGGCTCTCGTAGTTCGAGCCGCCTGGCGCGGGAATGGGCGGCAGCGTCCAGGCCAGATCCGGCGTAATCGTCCCCGTCGGCGGGTCGTAGGTCATCACGTAGCGGTAGCGGTCCTCGGGCCGGGTGGCGTCGGGGCGAAACAGCGGCCGCTCGGTCAGCAGGTCGTTCTGCGGGATACCGGAGCGGATCGGATACGCGCTACACACCAGCTTCGTCGTGTCTGAGCCGCTGGTGGCGCGGACCACATACGACTCAGGCCCGATGTAGGGTCCCGATTCAACTGCAACGCTACGGCGGTACGCGGCGAGGCTAGGCATCGGGACACTCCACCCCGAAGGCGCCCAGTGCCGGCGCCGCGGGACTCCCGGCCGCCGCGAGCGGCGGCGCACTGCCCGCCGTGGTGACCAGCAACGGCGGGGCCGCCACCGTCGCGACGCTGGTCAAGAGCGCGCCGCCCGGTCGTGGCGCCGGGCTGAGTGGTGGCGCGGTGCGGATCAGCGCAGGCATCAGCGGGACTCCAGGGTGAGGACTACGCCAGACGAGGGGCGGGGCCGGCGCGGCTGGCGGGAAGCCAACACACGGGGTGAAAACAACCCC
>Ga0207659_10001272_pt1 | contig 15110 bp, 13 predicted proteins | sample KBSM43metaG_FD_184330 | JGI IMG/M metagenome (GOLD analysis project Ga0207659, IMG submission 184330) | Miscanthus rhizosphere microbial communities from Kellogg Biological Station, Michigan, USA - KBS M4-3 metaG (SPAdes) (version 2) | ecosystem: Host-associated > Plants > Roots > Rhizosphere >...
CTCCCGGTGTCGTACGACACGTCCGCTGCCAGCCTGCCCTCGAATTTCGTGGCAGGGTCAACGACTGGGTTGCAGAGCTACGCCAGGCCCGCGAGCGCGGCGACACGATTCTGTTTGTGGCGGAGAGCCAGGGGCGCGCCGAACGGACCATCGAGATTCTGCAGGACTACGACATCGTTGCCGTTCCCGTCGAGCGCGCAGAGGACGTCTACGCGGCGTCAGTCCTGGTCGCCGTCGGCTCGCTCTCGCGTGGATTCCGTTTGAGCGACGCGGCACTCCAAATCTACGCCGAGACAGATGTCTTCGAAGAAGAACGGCACGCGCCGGAGAAGCGCCGAAATCTGGCGAAGACGTTCCTGTCAGATCTGCGTGATTTGAAGGTCGGCGATCTCGTCGTTCACGTCGATCACGGGATTGGTGAGTTCGTCGGTCTCAAGCAACTGGGCGTGCGCGGGAGCGCCGAGGGCGCACACGAGTTCCTGGAACTCCGCTACCACGGCGATGACAAGCTGTTCGTGCCCGTCGAGCGGCTCGACCTCATTCAGAAGTACACCGGCGGTACGCGGCCGGCGCTCGATCGCCTCGGCGGCACGACGTGGGAAAAGGCCAAGACGCGGGTCAAGAAGGCGATGCGCGACATGGCCGAGGAACTGCTGAAGCTGTACGCGCAGCGCAAAGCAGTGCCCGGCCATGCGTTCTCGGCGGACACGCATTGGCAGGAGGAGTTCGAGGCGGCGTTCCCATACGAGCTGACACCGGACCAGGCCACCGCGATCCGCGACATCAAGAAGGACATGGAGACGGCCACACCGATGGATCGCCTACTTTGCGGCGACGTCGGCTATGGCAAGACCGAAGTGGCGATGCGAGCCGCGTTCAAGGTCGTTATGGACGGCAAGCAGGTCGCGGTGCTCGCTCCGACGACGGTCCTCGCGTTTCAGCACCTGAAGACGCTACGAGATCGATTCGCGGGGTTCCCGGTCGCCATCGACATGGTGAGTCGGTTTCGCTCGCGCCAGGAAATCAAAACCATTCTGGACGGCGTTGCCTCCGGCAAGGTCGACATCATCGTCGGCACGCATCGCCTGCTCTCGAAGGACGTCGTTTTCAAAGACCTGGGTCTCCTCGTTGTCGACGAGGAACAGCGCTTTGGCGTTGCGCACAAAGAACGCATCAAGCAGATGCGCAAGCGCATCGATGTGCTGACGATGACGGCCACGCCGATTCCGAGGACATTGAACATGTCTCTCGTCGGAATCCGTGACATGTCGATTATCGAGACGCCACCCAAGGATCGGCTCTCGATCCAGACCAACGTCGTGAAATTCGACGCGCCTGTCATCGCGCGTGCCGTCCGCAACGAGCTGGCCCGCGGCGGACAGATCTATTTCGTGCACAACCGGGTTGAATCGATCTTCTCCATCGGACACCTGCTGCAGCGGCTCGTCCCTGAAGCGCGCCTCGTCGTGGGTCACGGGCAGATGGGAGAAGACGAGCTCGAGCGCGCGATGCTCGGTTTCGTCGAACGGAAGTTCGACGTCCTGCTGGCGACGACGATCGTCGAGAACGGGCTCGACATCCCCAACGCGAACACGATCATCATCAATCGCGCGGATCGGTACGGTCTGTCGCAACTCTATCAGTTGCGCGGCCGCGTGGGGCGGTCCGACAGACCAGCGTACGCGTACCTTCTGATTCCGCCGCAGGAATCGCTCTCTCCCGTCGCTCGGAAGCGGCTCGCCGCGATCAAAGAGTTCAGCGATCTCGGCAGTGGGTTCCGTGTTGCCGCGCTGGATCTCGAGATTCGGGGCGCCGGGAACCTGCTTGGGGGAGAACAGAGCGGCCATATCGATGCGGTCGGTTTCGAGATGTATATGAAGCTGCTCGAAGAGACCGTCCGCGAACTGAAGGGCGAGGAAATCGAGGATGACGTCCGTGCGACGGTGAATCTCGGGATCGATTTGAAGATCGGCGACGGCTATATCCCCGACATGAACCAGCGTCTGATGGTGTACCGCAAGGTGGCGGCGACGCGCACCGAACGGGAGCTCGAGTCGGCGCTCGACGAAATCGCCGACCGGTACGGGCCGCCGACCGACTCGGTTCTCAATTTGGCCGAGTACGGCCGTATCCGCATCATGGCGGACCGGCTCGGCGTTGAGACCATCGACCGCGAAGGGCGCCTGGTCGTCATAAGGTTCAGGTCACAGGCGAAAGTGGATCCGGTGAGGCTTGTAAAAGTGGTGCACGACTGGCCTGGCGCGACGCTCGTCCCGCCGGCGTCGCTCAGAGTGGATCTGGAAGCACCGCAATCGCCTGTGGGGCGCGTCTCAACGGCGCGCCAGGCGAGCCATAAAGGCTCATCCCACAGGAGCAAAGAAACATCCTGGTGGACAGCGAGGGCCACTGCCGGGGTTGTCGCTTCCGGATTCACAAAAGAGGAAATCCTCAAGAAGCCCAAGCAGGACCCGCGTGCCGCGGGCGGGATGTTCGACCGTCTTGAAGAGCTGCTCGGGGCGCTGAGTTAAAATGTTGAACTCCAAGGAATTGCAAATGATCAAGCACGTCGTCACGTCCGCCGCGCTCGCGGCTCTCGGTCTCACGGTTTCGCTCCATGGCGAAATTCTCGAGCAGGTCCTCGTCAAGGTGAACGGGGACATTGTGACCAAGAGCGATTTCGAGCGGATGCAGGTCGAATTTCTCCGGCAGCGCCCCGAACTGCAGAACGTCACCGCCGACAGCCCTGAGCTGCAGAAGGCGGTTGCCGAAAGCACGCCGCAGCTGATTCTGGGTGCGGTCGACGAATTGCTGCTCGTCCAGCGTGGCCGCGAACTCGGCTACGTCATGACCGACGAGAATTTCAAGAGCGTCCTCGACAACATCAAGAAAGACAACAACATCGACACCGACGAAAAGTTCCAGGAGGCGCTCAAGCAGGAGGGGATGACGCTCGCGGATCTGCGGAGGCAGCTCGAAAAGAACATGCTCGAGACGCGCGTCCAACAAAACGAAGTCCTCGCCAAGATCAGCGTGACCGAAGACGAGGCGCACGCGTATTACGACGCCCACAAGACCGAATTCACCACCCCCTCCGAAATCATGCTGCGCGAAATCCTGATTGCAGTTCCAGCAGCAGATCGCGGTGTCAATGTTGCCCAGGACGATGCCGCGAAGGCAAAGGCCGACGATATTCGCCATCGCCTGCTCGCCGGGGAACCGTTTGCGCGTATTGCGGGCGAGGTGTCCGACGCCACTTCGAAAGCAAACGGCGGTCTGATTGGCCCGATCAAGGTCGACGAGCTTGCGCCGGCGCTGCAGACGATGCTGACCAAGCTGAAGGTCGGCGACGTGTCTGAAGTCATTCGCATGCAGCGTGGCTATCAGATCTTCGGGCTCGAATCGCGCACCGAAACGAAGGTGAAGTCGTTCGACGAGGCGCGTCAGGACATCAGCGACAGGATCGCGGACGAGAAGCGCCGCGGCGAGACGCAGAAATATCTCGAGAAACTGCGCGCTGCCGCGACGATCACCTGGCACAACGATGAGTTGAAGAAGGCGTACGAACAGGCACTGGCCGAGCGGCAGAAGCAGCTGGAAAGCCAGCAGGGTAGTACCCCCGCGAAAAGCTGAATCGCGATGAACGATTCGTCGACCGAGCCCGTGGCGTCGGGCGTGACGCCGGCCTCCAGTCAAGAAGTCGGCTGGTACGCGCTGTGGACGCGATCGCGCCACGAGCAGGTGGTACGCGAGCAGCTCGAACAGAAGCACGTCGAGGCCTTCCTGCCGACGGTTACCCGTTGGAGCCGCTGGAAAGACCGCAAGAAGAAGATCGACTGGCCGCTCTTTCCAGGCTACTGCTTTGCGCGCTTCAACCCGCGTGAGCGTCTGCCGATTCTGAAGTGCACCGGCGTCGTCAGCATCATTTCCTTTGAAGGCGAGCCGGCGCCGATTCCCGTGCATGAGATCGACAGCATTCGTGCGCTCGTCGAAAGCGAGCTTGCGTATGATCCCTGCCCCATGATCCGCGAAGGGATGATGGTGGAGGTCGTGCACGGTCCGCTGAAGGGCGTCATCGGCCGCTTGATTCGCAAAGGTTCACGCGCACGGCTCGTGTTGTCGGTCGATTTGATCGGTCAGGCGGTCAGCGTCGAGGTGGACGCTGCGGACGTCCGCGCCTACTGACCACGCGCAGGCGGCATCTCCGGTGATGAAAATCGGTTCAGTCCAACTGACCTCTCCGTTTGTCGTCGCGCCGATGGCCGGCATGACCGATTCGGCGTTCCGCCGTCTCGTGAAGCGCCACGGCGGCTGCGGGCTCGTCGTGACGGAGATGGTTTCTTCCGAGGGGCTCGTTCGCGGCATCGATCGCACGCTCGAGTATGCGGAGTACACGGAAGAAGAGCGGCCGGTTTCCATCCAAGTCTTCGGCGGCGATCCGGAAAAGATGGCTGCCGCCGCGCAGGTTGTCGAGGGCCTTGGCGCCGACGTCGTCGATGTCAACATGGGTTGCCCGGTGCCGAAAATCGCGAAACATAACGCGGGGTGCAGCCTCATGCGCGAGCCGGAACACGCGGCCACCGTTATCAGCGCGATGGCGAAGGCGGTGAAGATCCCGGTAACCGTCAAAATGCGCGCCGGATGGAACGACCATTCCCGCAACGCGCCGGATCTTGCGCGGCGTGTCCAGGACGCCGGAGCAGCGGCGGTGACAATTCACGGGCGCACCGCGGAACAGTCCTACACCGGATCAGCAGACTGGAAGCTCGTGTCCGACGTCGCTTACGACCTGGCGATTCCGGTGCTTGGGAGCGGTGACTGCATCGAACCGACTCACGTTATCGAGCGGCTGCGCTGCGGCGTCAGCGGGGTGCTGGTCGGCCGTGGTGTGCTGCGAAATCCATGGATTCTGGCGCAGGCGGCGGATCTCGCGGCGGGGCGCACACCTCGTGAGGTCACACTTTGGGACCGGGGTCGTTTTCTTCTGGATTACATCGACCTGCTGCTGGCCGAAGGCGTCAACGAGTCCGAGGGATTCCGGCACGTCGCGGACATCCGGCCGCGCGAAGCCAGAGGCCGCGAGCGTTGGGTGATCAACAAGCTGCGAGCGCTGTGTGCCTGGTATTCAAAAGGAATCGACTGCGGCTCTCATCTGCGCGTGCGCGTCAATGCCGCGACCAGCATCTCGGAGCTCAGGGACATCGTCAACGAGTTCTTTTTCCACGCTGAGAGCGCCGTCATCCATTCTTCCGAACGCGCCGAAGAAGCTCTGTAGTCGAATAGCCTTCCAATAGCGGCATCCGAACCACCCGTCCCCCTCTCGCCTCCACGGTGTCTCGGCCGACGATGTTGTCGGCGCCCCAGTCGGCGCCTTTGACCAGGACATCGGGTTGGACCCGCCTGATGATCTCTGCGGGCGTGTCGTCGTCAAAAATCGCGACGGCGTCAACACACTCGAGCGCCAGCAGGATCTCGGCGCGTTCGGTCTCGGGCGTAATTGGGCGCTCCGATCCTTTGTTGGAGCGGACCGATCGATCCGAGTTGAGGCCGACGATCAACGCGTCGCCAAGCGCCCGCGCATCCCGCAGATATCGCACATGGCCGGAATGCAGGAGATCGAATACGCCGTTGGTGAAGACGACGGTTCCTCCTCGCGCCTGAATCTGTTGAGCGAAGCGCGCGGCTAAATCGATCGAGTAACCGTCGTCCGACCCCATTTCACAATCCGGACATGCGGACGCCGCCGGAGAACGTCCAGTGATGAGGTGGCCGGAAAATCCCGACGTCCTTGCGCGGTGATTTCACACGGAACGTGAAGAGCAATCGGTGGTAGTCGTACGGCACGCCATTCTTTCGATGAACGGCTACGTCGAGTTTGTATGTGCCCTCAACGAGGTCGAGTGAATCGATCGTCAGAATCACCATTCCTTCACCGGACAACTCATTGGCCGACGCGCCCTCGATGTGCGTGTTGGTGCCATAACAACAAACGCCATCCACATTGAAGATGCCGACTCCAAACGCAAAGTCGTTGACGCGCTGGTTGGCGCGGACGTGCAGCCGGATGTCGACGCGCTCGCCTGACTTGAAGAGATGCGCCGGGTAACCGCTCGCCCCGATCATTTCGACGGCGGTGATCTCGACCTCGCGCGAGCCCCATCGACCTTCTGCCGCTTGGAACATGTCCGGCGGCTCTGTTCCGGAATCGGGGAGCCGGGATCCGGGATCCGTTTGGGATTCGGGATTTGGGATTTGGGATTTGGGATTTGCGACTCCGGCGAGCTCCTGATTCTCAGCGCGAGCAACATCCATCAGATATGCGTCGATGACTCGTTTGGGATCACCGTCCGCCTTGACAACGCCCGAATCCAGCCAGAGTGCCTGGTCGCAGAACCGCGTCACCAGATCCAACGAGTGCGTCACAAGGAGGATGGTGCGGCCGCGGCGGCGAAATTCCGCAAACTTGTCGAGACACTTGTGCGTGAACGCCTCGTCGCCCACCGCAAGCACTTCGTCGACGAGCAGGACATCGGGATCGACGTTGATCGCCACTGCAAAACCGAGGCGCATGTACATGCCGGACGAGTAGGTCTTCACCGGCGCGTCGATAAATTCGTCGAGCTCCGCAAACCGGACGATCTCGTCGAATCGATCGGCGATCTCGCGACGACTGAGGCCCAGCATCAGTCCATTGATGTAGACGTTCTCGCGACCAGATATCTCAGGGTGAAATCCGGCACCTAGCTCGATGAGCGCCGAGACGCGCCCCCGAACGCGAACGCTTCCCGTGGTCGGTTTGCCTATCCCTGCGATCAGCTTGAGCATGGTGCTCTTCCCGGATCCGTTCCGGCCGACGATGCCAAAGGTCTTTCCCTTTGCGACATCGAACGAGACACCTTTGAGCGCCTCGAAGACCGCGTCGGGGCGCAGGTCTTTGAGCACGCTGCCAGAGAGGAACGCACTCTTCAGGGTGGCGAACTGTTTGCGGCGGCTATAACGACGGTAGGTCTTGTGAACGTCACGAACTTGGATCGCAGACTCCTTGCCGTCCTGTCCCCTGCCACCTGCCCACTGGCCCGTGTTCACACTTCCTCCGGCAGGGTGTCCCGCAGACGGTCGAACACAAAGTAACCGAACAGAAAGATCAACAGCGACGCGACCGCCACGACGAACAAGCGGCTCACCTGCGAGAACGGACCGGGACGAAACAGGACTTCCTGATATGCGATCGCCAGATGTGTGAACGGATTCAGATTCAATAATCGGCGCACACGTTCGGGCGCCTGTTCCATCGGGTAAATGATAGGCGTGGCGAAGAACCAGAGCGTCAGCAGATTGGCCAGCAGATCGCGGATGTCGCGGAAGTGCACCGTCAGCGCGGACACGAGCAGCGCGATGCCAACCGTCAGGACCAGTTGAACCGCGACGATGAGGGGGAACCAGAGCAAGTCGGTGGGCCACAGCGGCACGCGATAGTAGATTAGGAAAGCCGCAAGGATTGGCAGGCCAAAGCAGAAGTGTACGAGCCCCGCGAGCACCGCGACGATTGGCAGCACTTCCGCCGGAAACAACACTTTCTTAATCAGGTTACCGCCGGTAATCAGCACATTTGCGGATTCAAGCAGCGACGAGGAAAACCAGGTCCAGGGAAGAATGCCGCAGAAGAGAAACAGCCCAAACGGCTCGAGCTCCCGCGGATGCGCTCCTGGCAGCACGACATTGAACACGAATGAGTAGATGAGCAGCAGCAGGAGCGGATTGATGAACGACCAGACGACACCCAGCCACGAGCCTCGGTACCGCGCCTTCAGTTCACGCGCGACGAGACTCGAGATGAGCGCCCGATAGCGGAATAGCTGCTGGAGATTGGCGAGCAGATCAGCAATAAGGTATCAGTCGCCTACGTCAGACGCGAGTCCGCGCCCGCGATGCGACCTGCAGCCGCAGCAACGACTTCATGAGCGCGATCCTGGCGCGCTCGATATCGAAATCGATCTGCGTCAACTGTGGTTGCGCCTGTGCGAGCCGCTGCTCGGCGCGCTGTTTGGCACGTTCGGCACGCTGCACGTCGATTTCCTGCGCCCGCTCGCCGACTTGCGCGAGCACCGTGACCCGGTCGGGCAGCACTTCGACAAAGCCAAACGCAATCGCGAGGTAATGCTTGTCCTGCCCCTGCCGGTACCACAGCTCGCCGATCTTCAGCGTCGAGAGCAACGGCGTGTGCCCCGGCAGCACGCCCAATTCTCCCTGGCTGCCGGGGACGACGACTTCGTCCACTTCCTCGCGCAACAGCGCGCGATCCGGCGTCACGATCTCGAGCGTGAGCTTCGTTGGCAGCGCCATGTTACGCGGCCGCCTTCATGCCGCGCGCCTTCTCCACGGCCTCTTCGATCGTGCCAACCATGTAGAACGCCTGCTCCGGCAACTCGTCGTGCTTGCCCTCGACGATCTCCTTGAACCCGCGGACCGTGTCGGCAATCTGCACGTACTTGCCTTCGAACCCGGTGAACTGCTGGGCCACGAAGAACGGCTGCGAAAGGAACCGCTGAATCTTGCGCGCGCGGGCCACTGTCAACTTGTCCTCTTCCGAGAGCTCGTCGATGCCGAGGATCGCGATGATGTCCTGCAGATCCTTGTAGCGCTGCAGGATTTGTTTCACCGATCGCGCCACCGTGTAATGCTCGTCGCCGAGAATGCGCGGGTCGAGGATGCGTGAGGTCGAGGCGAGCGGATCGACCGCAGGATAGATGCCAAGCTCCGCGATCTGCCGCGACAGGTTGGTCGTCGCATCCAGATGCGCGAAGGTCGTGGCCGGCGCCGGATCGGTGTAGTCGTCAGCGGGGACGTAAATCGCCTGGACCGACGTGATCGATCCTTTCTTCGTCGACGTGATGCGCTCCTGCAGCTCGCCCATCTCGGTGAGGAGCGTCGGCTGATATCCGACGGCGGACGGCATGCGGCCGAGCAGCGCCGACACCTCCGACCCTGCCTGGGTGAAACGGAAGATATTGTCGATGAAGAGCAGCACGTCCTTCCCTTCCGCGTCGCGGAAGTATTCGGCGACGGTCAGCGCCGAAAGGCCGACGCGGAGACGCGCGCCGGGTGGCTCGGTCATCTGTCCGTAGACCAGCGCCGCGCGCGACTTCGACATGTCCTTCATGTCGATGACGCCGGACTCCTGGAATTCGAGCCACAGATCGTTGCCTTCGCGCGTGCGTTCACCGACACCGCCAAACACGGAGACACCGCCGTGCTTCAGGGCGATGTTGTGAATCAGCTCCATGATGATGACGGTCTTGCCGACGCCGGCGCCGCCGAAGAGGCCAATCTTGCCTCCCTGGAGGTACGGCTCGAGTAGGTCGATGACCTTGATGCCTGTCTCGAACATCTTCAATTCGGTGGACTGCTGTTCAAGCGTCGGTGCGTGCCGGTGGATTGGCCAATGATCCTTCGCGGCGACAGGACGGTCCGGAAAGTCGACCGGCTCACCAAGCACGTTCAGCACACGGCCGAGCGTCTCGGGCCCAACGGGCACGGATATCGGTGCGCCGGTGTCGATGACCTGCATGCCGCGCGTCATCCCGTCGGTTGGCTTCATCGCCACCGCGCGGACGCGGTTTTCACCAAGATGCTGTTCGACCTCGGCGACGACGTCGATCTTCTCGGAACCGCCGCTGCCGTCGGAGACGATGCGCACCGCGTTGTAGATCGCAGGCAACCCCTCAGGGAACTCAATGTCGATGACGGGGCCGATGACCTGGACCACCTTGCCGGTTTGCTGTGCCGTTGCTGTTTGTGCCATTCGATTGCCGGGTCCAACAGAACCTGGCCTCCACTAGGTCGCGGCAGCGCCGGAGACCACCTCGATGATCTCGCGCGTGATCGCAGCCTGTCTGACCTTGTTCATATAGAGCGTGAGGTTCTCGATCATGTCGGTCGAGTTCCTCGACGCCGCATCCATCGCCGTCATCTGCGCCGCAAAGAATGCTGCGTTGGATTCGAGCAGTGCGCGATACACCTGTATCTGGACGTGACGTGGCAGCAGATCGCGGAAGATGTCTTCCGGGGCTGGCTCATAGAGGTAGTCGACGGTCGGACCCGCCCCTTCACCTTTCTGCTGTGCCGCCTCACCCTCGAGCCTCGGGATCGGCAGCAGCCGCTCGACGACGATCCGCTGGGTCATCACCGACTTGAACTCGTTATAGACGAGATAGACGCTCGCTGCCGCGCCGGAGGTGAAATCCTCGATGGCGGCATCCGCAATATCAATCGCGTCGGCAAACGTCATCTTCTGAAAGATGCCGATCGTTTCATAACGGACGTCGAATCCACGACGACGGAAGAAGTCGCGTCCTTTACGACCGACCAGGCCGAGGGCAATGTCGCGTCCCGGTGCTTCGTTGAGGATGAACTGTCCGGCGGCTTTGATGACGTTGGAATTGAAGCTGCCGCACAGACCGCGGTCCGCCGTGATGACAATCAGCAGCGGACGCCCGGAACCCTGCGGCGGAAGACGAAGCAGCGGATGCGCATCCTGATCGACGCGCGAGACCAGACTGTTCAACACCTTCAGCATCCGCTGGGCGAACGGGCGCGCCGCGATCACCCGATCCTGCGCGCGTTTCAGCCGGGACGCGGCGATCATCTTCATCGCCTTGGTGATCTGCTGCGTCGACTTGACCGCGCGGATCCGGCGCCGGAGATCGATCAGTGACGGCATCTGCTACGCGGCCGCTGTCGTGGCAACGGTGCTCGTAAACTGCGCCGTGAATTCCTTCAGCGCAGCTTCGAGCGCGCCCCTCACCTCGTCGTCGAGGATTTTCTTGTCGGCGATGCCGGTCAGGACACCCGGCGCGCGCGCCTCGAGGAAGCGATAGAACTCCTCCTCGTAGCGTCGCACCTCTTCGACCGGTACCGCGTCTAGGTAGCCCTTTGTCGCGGCAAATATTATCGCGACCTGCTTTTCGACCGGCAGCGGTTGATACTGCGGCTGCTTCAGGATCTCCACAAGGCGTCGGCCGCGATTGAGTTGCGCCTGCGTGGCCTTGTCGAGGTCGCTGCCAAACTGCGCGAACGCGGCAAGCTCACGATACTGCGCCAGATCCAAGCGCAGCGACCCGGCGACCTGCCGCATCGCCCGAATCTGCGCCGACCCACCGACGCGCGACACCGAATTGCCGACGTTGATCGCGGGACGGACGCCTTGGTGAAACAAATCGCTTTCCAGAAAGATCTGGCCGTCAGTAATCGAAATGACGTTTGTCGGAATGTAGGCGGAAAGATCGCCGGCCTGAGTCTCGATGATCGGGAGTGCGGTCAACGATCCGCCGCCGTGCGCGTTGTTCAATTTCGCCGCGCGCTCGAGCAGACGCGAATGCAGGTAGAACACGTCGCCCGGATACGCCTCGCGCCCCGGTGGACGACGCAGCAGCAGCGAAATCTCGCGGTACGCCTGCGCGTGCTTGGACAGATCGTCGTAGACACACAGTGCGTGGCGATTGCTGTCGCGGAAGTACTCGCCGATCGCGCACGCCGAATACGGGCTGATGTACAGCATCGGCGCGGGATCCGACGCCGCGGCCGCGACGACGATCGTGTAGCTCATCGCGTCGTACTCTTCCAGCGTACGAACGACCTGCGCGACCGTGGACTGCTTCTGACCAACTGCGTTGTAGATGCAGATCACGCCCTTGCCGCGCTGATTGATGATGGTGTCGACGGCAACCGCAGTCTTTCCCGTCTGCCGGTCGCCGATGATCAATTCGCGCTGTCCGCGGCCGATCGGCACCATGCCGTCGATGGCCTTCAGACCAGTCTGCAGCGGTTCCTTGACTGGCTGCCGATCGACGACGCCCGGAGCGAGACGCTCGATTGGGAGAAACTGCTTGGTGGTAATTGGACCTTTGCCGTCGATCGGCTGACCCAGGGCATTCACGACGCGGCCAAGCATCTCGTCGCCGACGGGAACGGAGATGATGCGGCCCGTCCGTTTGACCTGGTCCCCTTCTTTGATTTCCGTGAAGTCGCCGAGGAGCACCGCGCCAACGCTCTCCTCTTCGAGATTGAGCGCGATGCCGAAGACGCCGTGCGGGAACTCGAGCATTTCGCCGGCCATCGCGCGTTCGATCCCGTGCACGCGCGAAATGCCATCGCCTATCGAGATCACGGTTCCAACTTCAGCGACATCCACGGTCGACGTGAAGCTGCCGATCTGGTCGCGAATGAGTTTGGAAATTTCGTCGGCTCTGATGTCCATGTCTGTCCTTGTGCCGGTCCAACGGACCAGGCCTACACTGTCAACTTCTCTTTCAGCTTCGCCAACTGCGTCGCGAGGCTGCCGTCGTACACGGTGCTGCCGATCCGCGTCACGACGCCACCGATGATCGCGGGATCGACGCTCGTCGTCATGTTCACCTTGCGTCCGGTCAACGCCGCGAGCTTCTGCTCGATCTGTGTCACGCGTTCGGGCGACAACGGAGCGGCGGTCGTGACTTCGGCGCGTACGACGTGTTGATGCTCCATCAACCGCTCGCGATAGATCGCGAGCAGATCCGGCACGATGGCGAGACGGTCGCGATCAGCCAGCAGCAGCAACAGCTTCCGTGTGGGAGGCGCCGCACTCAGTCGTGTACCGAGCGCTTCGGCAATTCGACGTTTGGCGCTCACCGGGACGGCCGGGTTCGTGAACGCGGCCTGCAGCTCGGCGTTCGACGACATCAGCCCTGCGAATGCGGCGAGATCTCGCTCGATCTGGACCGGATCGGACTCTTTCAGCGCAACGTCGAACAGGGCTCTCGCGTAGCGCGCGGCTGAAGCTCGAGATGGCATCGTGTCAGGCGGTGATGGCTTTCTCTTTACGGACGGACGCGCAAGGCTAGCTTGTACCTGAACGGCACAAACTCGCTATTTATATCAGGAAATGAGGCGAGTTGGAAGGGGCGCGTTACTGAACGTTCGTGATTTGTTCGTAAATCCGATTCAATTCGGCCTCCGATCCGAACGAAATTTCAATCGTGCCGCCGTGAGCGCGGCGCAGGATGCGGACCTTCGTTCCAAGCGCAAACCGAAGCCGATCCTCGGCCGCGCGCGTGTGGACATCGTTTGTCGGGGCTGCCGCTTTCTCGACCCTGGGCACCACGGGCGACGCGATCCGTTTCGCGAGCGCTTCGGTCTCACGAACCGACAACCCGCGCGAAATCACTTCCCGCGACGCCTCACGCTGCCGCGCCGGATCGGTCAGCGCGAGCAGCGCGCGTGCGTGCCCCATTGTCAGGCGCCCGGCTGCGAGCTCGGCGCGCACCTCATCGACCAGCTTCAGCAACCGCACGTAGTTTGCGACCGAACTGCGATCTTTGCCGACCGCGGCGGCAATCTGATCGTGTGTCAGACCGAAGTCGTCGGCGAGCCGCTGATATGCCGCCGCTTCGTCGACCGCATTCAGATTCTCGCGCTGAATATTTTCGATGAGCGCGAGCTGCAGCAACTGGCGCTCGTCGTCAATCGGAACGTCGCGGACAACGACTGGCACTTTCAGCAAGCCGGCACGCTGCGCCGCGCGCCACCGCCGCTCACCCGCGATGATCCGATAGAGATCACCGATCTTCTGCACCAGGATCGGCTGGATAACGCCGTTTTCCCTGATGGATTGGGCCAGTTCCTCAAGCTTCGCATCGTCCATCTGCAGCCGAGGCTGTTTCTCATTCGGCGCGAGCAGATCGATGTCCACTTCGATCGGGCCTTGTCGACCGGGGTCCGGCGCGTCGGGGATCAGCGCGCTCAATCCTTTGCCGAGAGCGGGACGTTTCTCGATCATGTTCACTCCCGAACGATCACGCGGCGTGGTCCGCGTGGCGTGAAAGCATTTCCCTCGCGAGGGCGATGTAGGCTGCGGCCCCGCGCGATTTCGTGTCGTACAGGACGCCGGGCATTCCGTGACTCGGCGCCTCACCGAGGCGAACATTGCGCGGGATGATCGTGTTGAACACTTTTTCCTTGAAGAAGTCGCGGACGTCGCGTGCAACGAGTTGACCGAGGTTCGTGCGATCGTCGTACATCGTCAGCAGCACGCCTTCGATATCGAGTGACGGGTTCAGCACGCCTCGCACGCGGCGCATGGTGCCGACGAGATCGGCAAGCCCTTCGAGTGCGAAGTACTCACAATGAAGCGGGATCAGCACGGCGTCGGCGGCCACCAGCGCATTCAGTGTCAGCAGGCCGAGCGAGGGCGGGCAGTCGATGAAAATGAATTCGAAGCGCGAACGCAGGGGCTCCAACACACGCTGCAGCCGTCGCTCGCGCGCGAGCATCGGCACCATTTCGATCTCGGCGCCGGTGAGATTCCGATCCGCGGGAATCAGCGAGAGGTGTTCGACGCGTGTCGCGGCGACAAACGATTCGGGCGCCCCGTCGGTCATGAGCGCTTCGTACGTCGTGCCGCCAGCTGCCCGTTGACCCTTGAAGCCGAGGCCGCTGGTCAGGTTCGCCTGCGGGTCGACGTCGACGACGAGCACCTCACGGCCGTCGAGCGCCAAGGAGGTCGCGACGTTGATTGCCGTCGTGGTCTTACCAACCCCACCCTTCTGGTTCGCGACCGCGACGACTCTCGCGTGAATTGGATGAGTTCTGTCCTTCGATTTTTCTTCTGGTATATGCCCAACCAACATCTTGTGGTCGGAAAGAATGTAGTACGCAGCTAATCGCGTGTCAACCCTTTTGTTTCACGTGGAACAATACGCTGCTGCCCGACTGGACGCTTTTCGAGGACAATCAGCCGGCTTCGCAACGACTCGAGCAGCGGATAGGTGGCCGACCAGGCGAGCGGCGGTGGAACGGTTTCCGACGGGTCGGCCGTCGTTGCACCCCGAAACAGGAACAGGAGCCCACGCGTCTTCAGGAACGCCTGGAGGTTGGAGAGCACGCGCGGCTCGATGCGGACCGCGCGAATCGTCACCAGGTCGTGCGCTTCGTGCAGTTCCGGACGCGTCAGTAATTCTTCAAACCGCGAGGCGGCGACGTCGCCCCCTTCGAGTTCCACCGCACGAATTGCTTCGCGGAGAAATACCGACTTGCGGGTTTTCGATTCGACCATCAGTAGCCGGACCGACGGCAAAGCA
>Ga0207659_10001273_pt1 | contig 15105 bp, 13 predicted proteins | sample KBSM43metaG_FD_184330 | JGI IMG/M metagenome (GOLD analysis project Ga0207659, IMG submission 184330) | Miscanthus rhizosphere microbial communities from Kellogg Biological Station, Michigan, USA - KBS M4-3 metaG (SPAdes) (version 2) | ecosystem: Host-associated > Plants > Roots > Rhizosphere >...
CCTCTCCGAACACGACGTAAGGCGGCTGTTGCCCATCCAGAAACGGTGTTGCCGTTACGGTGATGTAGAACTGGCTTCCGGCGGAGTTCGGCCTGGGCGTTCGTGCCATAGCCAGGACTCCCGCCTTGTCGTGTTTCAGGTTGTTGAACTCATCCTGGATGGTGTATCCGGGACCGCCCATGCCGCTTCCCATCGGACAGCCGCCCTGGATCATGAAGTTGTCGATGACACGGTGGAACATGAGGCCATCGTAATAGGCCTTCTTCTGTTTGTTGCCGGTCTTGGGATCGGTCCACTCTTTTTCACCGCTGGCGAGTTCTGCAAAGTTTGCTACCGTTAACGGCGCATCCTTCTCGTTCAGTTCCGCGGTGAAGTTCCCCATGCTTGTCTGAAAGTGTGCGTAGAGGCCTGGTTTCACTTTATTTCGCTCTTTCGATAGTGACTTTCTTAATCGTTACTGGACTCAGAGGTTTGTCGCGTGCATCAGTTCTCACGCTGCCGATTTTCATAATGACATCCAGCCCTTCGGTAACTCTTCCAAAGACGACGTAGGGAACCGTGCGTCCTGAACCATCGGGGACTGTGGCGCCCTGATCGAGTCGTGGCTGCGGCGCGAGCGTTATGTAAAACTGACTTCCGGCGGAATCTGGAAACGGCGTACGTGCCATTGCAAGAACGCCGGCAGCATCGTGCTTGAGGTTGTTACGCTCGTCCTTGATCTCGAAACCCGGTCCTCCTGAACCGTCAGCCTTGGGATCGCCGCCCTGAATCATGAAGCCCTCGATAATGCGATGAAACGTCAAGCCGTCGTAGAAAGGCTTCTTCTGTTTTTGTCCCTGGGGATCCGTCCACTCCTTTTGGCCGCTGGCCAGTCCGGCAAAATTTGCTGACGTGATCGGTGCTTCCTTCTCATTGAGCTCAGCAGTGAAGTTCCCCATGTTGGTCTCGAAGCGTGCATACAGCCCCGGTTTAACGTTCGACGCTGCAGCGGGCTTATTTGCAGGTTTCGCGTCGGTCTTCGGTGCTGCCTTGTCGGCGCTTGCAGCCGGCGCGGCCTTCGGGGCTTCCTTCGCGGGCTCCGGTGCGGGTGCGGGGGCTGGTTCAGGCGCGGGAGCCGGCTCCGCCGGTGCAGGCGCTGGGGCGGGCTCTGCTGCCGGAGCGGTTGTGGGTTCGGTCTTGTCGGCGGTGCCTGAGCACGCTGTCAGCACTCCAGCGAGCAGCACGAGTACGATCCACTTTTTCATTGATAAGGCTCCTTTGGGTGAATGGGGAAGATAGCACAACTTCAACCGTCGATACTGCGCGCGATGAAGAGTCATGGCTGTGTCATAATTTTCGTCGCATGTACCAGAATCTCCTGTACGAAACTCGTGATGCGATTGCGACAATCACCGTGAATCGGCCTTCGGTGCGCAACGCGCTGAACGTGGCAACAGTGAAAGAGCTGGCGGCAGCATTCGATCAGGCAAAGGCAGATCCCGCAATTCGTGTGGTGATCTTGACCGGCGCCGGCGACAAGGCTTTCGTGGCGGGTGCGGATATCAGCGAGATTGCCGGACTCGATGAAGTTTCCGGCGCGGAGTTTTCCCGGCGGGGTCAGGCGGTCTTCGATGGCATCGAGGCGCTGGGAAAGCCAGTGATCGCGGCGGTCAATGGCTACGCGCTCGGAGGTGGGTGCGAACTCGCAATGGCATGCACCCTGCGAATTGCAGCCGAGACTGCGATGTTTGGTCAGCCGGAGGTGAAACTCGGACTGATTCCGGGATATGGCGGGACCCAGCGTCTGCCCAGGCTGATGGGAAAGGGCCGGGCGCTCCACCTGCTCCTGACTGGAGAGACGATCGCCGCATATGATGCGCTGGTGCTGGGTCTTGTGGATTCTGTTGTTCCACCGGAGTCCCTGCTGAGCAAGGCGGAGGCCCTGGCACAACAGATCGCATCAAACGCGCCGATTGCGGTGCAGTTGTGCATCGAAGCAGTAACTCGGGGAAAGCTCGGTGACGAGGCGTTTCTGTTTGGAAAGGCCTGCGCCACTGAGGACATGAAAGAAGGCACGAAAGCATTTTTGGAAAAGCGTGCTCCCCAATTCAAGGGACAGTGATGGCTGATTTGCGAATTGCAATCGTTGCGAGCCGGTTCAATGCGGAAATTACGGAACGGCTCATAGCTGGAGCGGAAGAAGCACTGCGCGGCCTCGCGGAAGTCGCGCTGTTTTATGTGCCGGGCGCTTTTGAGATTCCTCTTGCCGCAAAGCGGGCGGCGGTGTCCGGGCGGTTTGATGCGATCGTGGCGATCGGATGTGTGATACGTGGTGAGACGGCTCACTTTGAATACATCAGTCATGTTGCGAGTACAGGTATCGCTCAGGTCGGCCTGGAAACCGGCGTTCCTGTAACGTTTGGAGTGCTAACGGTGGATACGGACGAGCAGGCCATGGCGCGTTCCGTTCCTGGTGGTGACAACAAGGGGTATCACGCCGCGCAGGCAGCTGTGGAGATGGCGCGGATCGTTAAGGGACTCGGATAACCCCTCTTCCTCGGGCAAAGATTATGGGTACTCGACGAAAGTCCAGAGAGTGCGCATTGCAGATGCTGTTCCAGTGGGACATCACTCACGACAGCATAGAGCAGATCCAGTCTACGTTCTGGGAAGGCCAGGATGAATCTGAAGAGACACGTGTTTTCGCGGAAAGGCTCGCCGCCGGCGCGATTGAGAGAGTCGAGAAGATCGATGCGCTGATCGGACGTCACGCGGAAAACTGGCGGCTGGACCGAATGGCCGTCGTCGACCGTAATATTCTTCGGCTTGCCACGTACGAATTCATCCATGACGCCGAAACGCCAAAGACGATTGTCATTAATGAAGCCATTGAGATCGCCCGGCGGTTCAGCGCGCAGGAGTCGCCCCAGTTCATAAACGGAATTCTGGATAGCATCAGGAAGGAAGTAGAAAGCATGGGAGAGCAATGATCGATCCTCTGGAACAGGTTCGCGTTGAGAAGCTGAAAAGTATTGAAGCCCTTGGATACAACCCCTACCCGACGGAATACCGATACACCGATACAATCTCGAAGGTCGTCGAGACCTTCGCAGACAAGTCCGCTGAGGACCTGGAGCACAACCCCGTAAAAGTCCGCGTGGCGGGGCGCATCCTCGCGAGCCGTCCCTTCGGCAAGGCCGGATTCCTGGGCGTTTCGGATTCCGGAGCGAAGCTTCAGGTCTATGCGAAGAAAGACCAGCTCCCCGAACGTGACTTCCAGCTTTACCAGTTGCTCGACATTGGCGACTTCATCGGCGTTGAAGGAAACCTGTTCCGAACGCGTACCGGCGAACTGACCATACTTGCGAAGGAGATGACGTTTCTTGCCAAGAGCTTCCTCCCACTGCCCGAGAAATGGCATGGCCTGACCGATGTTGAGATCCGTTACCGTCGCCGCTATGTCGATCTGGTGGTGAATCCCGAGGTTCGCGACGTCTTCGTCAAGCGGAGCCTGATCATCCGCGAACTGCGCCGTTTTCTGGACGACCACGGTTACTTCGAAGTCGAAACGCCGATTCTTCACCCGATCGCGGGCGGAGCTCTGGCGAAGCCCTTCAGGACTCACCACAACGCGCTCGACATGCCGTTGTATCTCAGAATCGCTCCGGAGCTTTACCTGAAGCGACTGATCGTGGGCGGCATGAATCGGGTTTATGACCTGAATCGCAATTTCCGAAACGAGGGCGTTTCCTACAAACATAACCCTGAATACACGATGCTGGAGTTCTATCAGGCCTATTCGAACTATCACGACCTGATGGACCTTACAGAAGAGATGTTCAAGCAGGTCGTGGATAGAGTCTGCGGAAAGCGTCAGGTCACCTACGGCTCACATACCATCGACTTCGACAACTGGACGCGCATCACCATGGCGGAGGCGATCGTGAAGTACTCGGATGACAGGATCTCGCCTGCCGACCTGAAAGACCGAGAGTTCGTTGAGCGAATGCTGAAGAGTCTCCATGCGGAGTTCAACCCGAAGATGCCGCTTGGAAGTCTGATCGGCGTGCTTTTTGAGACGGTCGCCGAAAGACATCTGATCCAGCCCACGATCGTCTACGAGCACCCGGTGGAACTCTCGCCGCTCGCCAAGAAGAAGTATGACGATCCGTCCCTGGTTGAGCGGTTCGAGTTGTTTATTGCCGGAATGGAAATGGCCAATGCCTATTCGGAGCTCAACGACCCGGTGGATCAGAAGGAGCGCTTTGAAGCCCAACTCGAGGTTCGCGATCTCGGAGACGAAGAGGCACACCTGATGGATGAAGACTACGTGAGAGCTTTGAGTTATGGGATGCCGCCGACTGCGGGTGAGGGTATTGGCGTGGACCGCCTGGCGATGATCCTTACGGATTCAAAATCGATTCGCGACGTGATCCTGTTTCCTCACATGAGGCCGGAGTAGAGAGGATGGATTGCGTGACTTGCCCGGCAACACCCCATGAAGTTTGAGCTGCTTGTCGCTATCCGCTACCTTCGCGCCAAGCGCGCAAAGACTGTGATCTCCATGATCACGTTCATCGCGATTCTTGGTGTAGGTGCCGGCGTCGCCGCCCTCGTGGTGGCTATGGCGGTCAGCGAAGGGCAACGCGAGGACATCCGCGATCGACTGCTTGGCGCCCAGGCGCACCTCACCATTACCGGTGGTCCGGAAGGCATTGCCAACTACGACGAACTCACAAAGGAAATCGGGAAAGTGGACGGTGTCGTTGGTGCTGCTCCGCATTCGGAGCAGGGAATGGTTATCAGTTCGACAAAGTTCGCTCCGGTACTGGTCAAGGGGATCTTTCCGGAATTGGAAGAGCAGGTCTCCCAGCTTCGGAGCACCATCAAGCGGGGACAGCTTGATGACCTTAAGGGAAACTCCATCGTCATTGGTAAGGAGCTTTCCGACATGCTCGGTGTGGGTATCGGAGATGAGCTTCTGGTAATGAGCCCGGCGGTCACAGCGGGCCCTGCCGGGCCTGAACACCTCGAGCTGGGCTTTGTCGTTGTCGCAATCTATTCAATCGGGCTCTACGAGTACGATTCGCACCTCGTCTATGTCCCGTTCGAAAAGGCAACGACGCTGGTTGGTGCCGGCCCGGTGGCGACCAGCATTGAAGTTAAAGTTAGAAACATTGACCGATCTGAGGAAGTCGGAGACGCCATCGTGAAGCGCATAGGTTCGGATTATGACTTCACCGACTGGAAGGTGACCCACAGGACCATCTTTCAGGCTCTCAAGCTTGAGCGGCTCGGCATGGCCATTGCCATCAGCCTTATCGTGTTTGTGGCCGCACTGAATATCGTGGCCATGCTTACGATGATGGTGCTGGAGAAGGCCCGCAACATTGCCATGCTTATGGCGATGGGAGCTACGGTCGGTCAGATCCGCAGGATCTTCATGCTGCAGGGTGTCATCATCGGAGTAATGGGCACCGCGATCGGCCTTGTTCTCGGCCATGCCATCAGCTTTTTCGCGGACAGGTATGAGTTGATCCAGTTGAACGCGGATGTTTACTCGATTTCTTACCTGCCTTTTCACGCGGTGCCTTCCGACTCCTTATTGATTGCCGCCGGCGCCATCCTGATCAGTTTCCTGGCGACTCTTTATCCTTCGGCTGCCGCGGCGGGGCTCGAACCTGTGGAAGCGTTGCGATATGAGTAGCGTCGTTGCGACCGATGTTCTCGTTGAGGCCCAGGGGCTGACGAAGGTCTATGTCACTCCCGCGACTCGAGTCACCGTGTTCGAAGATCTGTCCTGGAAAGTTCCACGAGGCCGCCTGGTCGCGGTGATCGGTCCATCCGGAGCGGGCAAGAGCACGCTGTTGCACCTGCTTGGCGGATTGGATAAACCGACGAGCGGTTCAGTCCTCGTCGATGGCACGAACGTCTTCAACCTGAGCCCGCTCGACCTTGCAGGATTTCGAAACCGGCGTATAGGTTTTGTATTCCAGTTTCACCACCTGCTACCCGAGTTCACGGTGCTGGAGAACGCCATGATGCCCGGGATTATCCGGGGAGCGCCGCGTGAGGAGACCGAGGCGGCGGCTCGGCAAATCCTGGAGCGTGTGGGTTTGGGTCCTCGGCTGACCCACAAGGTTGGTGAAATTTCGGGGGGCGAGCAGCAGAGGGTAGCTATTGCACGCGCCCTGGCAGGCAGTCCGCAGTTGCTTTTGGCGGATGAGCCGACAGGCAATCTGGATCAAACGACAGGAGAGTCGGTTTTTTTCATGATCCGTGAACTGCATGCCGAAAGAGGTTTGACGTCTATCCTTGTGACGCATAACGAGAAACTTGCGACACAGTGCGATGAGGTCTGGGAAATGGGAGCGGGAAAACTGCAAAATGTCAATTGTTCGCAGTAGGCGCTTCGTTTAGAATTTAGGAGCTTATGTTTGAACGATATACGGAAAGAGCGCGTCGGGTCATTTTCTTTGCTCGTTACGAGGCCAGTCAGTTCGGCAGCACAACGATCGAGACCGAACATTTGCTGCTCGGACTAATCCGTGAAGACAAGAATCTGACTAATCGTTTTCTTCGAAGTTCCTCTTCCATCGAGAATATCCGCAAGGAGATCGAGGGCCGGACAACCATCCGCGAGAAGGTTTCCACGTCGATCGATTTGCCGCTCTCCAATGAGTGCAAGCGGATTCTCGCCTATGCTAACGAGGAAGCGGAACGGCTGAATCACCGGCACATCGGTACCGAGCATCTTCTCCTCGGCATTCTTCGTGAGGAGAAATGCGTTGCAGCCGAAATCCTCCATGAGCGCGGACTCCGTCTGGTCGCGATCCGAGAGGAACTGGCCCGGTCCGTTCCGGATCGCCAGGCGCTGGCCAAACCGAAGGAGACTCCGCTGCTGAGCGAGTTCTCCCGGGATTTGACCCAGGCTGCGATGGACGGCGTCCTGGATCCTCTGGTTGGACGCGACGCCGAGATCGACAGGGTCATTCAGATCCTTTGCCGCCGGACGAAAAACAATCCGGTACTCATCGGTGATCCCGGTGTCGGGAAAACTGCAATTGTTGAAGGGCTCGCCCAGCGCATCGTCGATGGCGAGGTTCCTTCCTTCCTGGCGGACAAGCGCATCCTCGTTTTGGACCTGTCTCTGATCGTCGCAGGAACCAAGTATCGTGGTCAGTTCGAAGAACGATTGAAGACCATCATGAAAGAGTTGGTCGACAATCCGAACACCGTTGTGTTCATCGATGAACTTCACACACTGGTCGGCGCCGGTTCTGCCGAAGGTTCGCTGGACGCCGCGAACATCCTGAAACCCGCGCTGTCGCGCGGCGAAATTCAGTGCATTGGAGCGACCACACCCTCCGAGTTTCGCAAATCCATCGAGAAGGACCGCTCTCTGGAACGCCGTTTTCAAGCCGTAAAAGTCGGGGCGCCCAGCGAGAGCGAGGCAATTCGGATACTCCAGGGCGTGAAGCCACGCTACGAAAAGTTCCACCTCGTGAATTACACCGATGACGCGATCGAATCGGCCGTGTATCTATCGAATCGGTACATTCCCGATCGGTTCCTTCCGGACAAGGCTATTGACCTTCTGGACGAAGCGGGAGCCCGCGTGAAGTTGCGCCAGGCGACGCTGCCGCCCGAACTGCAGGAAATCCAGAGACGCCTGAAGTCCATCAGCCAGCGTCTTGAGAGCGCGATCTCGGCAAAAGATTTCGATCGTGCGGATCACTACAAGACTCAGGAACAGGGTGAGCGCGAGCAGTTGCGCAATGTTCGCGAGAAATACAACATCAGCGAAACCTCGAGCATGGGACTGGTGACCAAGTCCGATATCGAAGATGTGGTGTCGCGCTGGACCGGCGTCCCGGTCAACGCCATCAAGGAAGAAGAACTCGAGCGGCTTACTCGAATCGAAGAGGAACTGCACAAGCGAATCATCAGCCAGGAACCGGCGATCAACGCCCTGGCCCGCTCAATCCGAAGGTCGCGCGCAGGCCTCAAGTCACCCAATCGCCCCGCGGGATCGTTCCTTTTCCTTGGCCCCACAGGCGTTGGAAAGACCGAAATGGCCCGATCTCTGGCCCAGTTCCTGTTCGGGAGCGAGAAGGCTTTGATCCGGTTCGATATGTCCGAGTTCATGGAAAAGCACTCGGTGTCGAAACTGATCGGCTCCCCTCCAGGCTACGTCGGGTACGAGGAAGGCGGGCAGTTGACGGAGCGCGTTAAGCGCAATCCCTATTCGGTAATCCTTCTGGACGAAATAGAGAAGGCTCATCCGGACGTTTACAACATCCTGCTTCAGGTGTTTGAAGACGGTCACTTGACTGACGGCCTGGGCAACACGATCGACTTTAAGAACACCATCATCATCATGACGTCGAACATCGGCGCCCGGTTCCTCAGCAAGCACACGAGCCTGGGTTTCCAGGGACCAAGCGAGGAAAGCACGGCTCAGAAGATGGAAGACGCGGTGATGCAGGAAGTAAAGCGCCTGTTCAATCCGGAATTCATCAATCGGCTGGACGAGATCATCATCTTCAACTCATTGACGAATTCGGATCTCGGTAAGATCGTGGATCTGATGATCGTTCAGTTGAACCAGAACCTCTCGCACAAGCGCTTGAATGTCACGATCTCTGAAGAGGCAAAGCAATGGATTCTGGACAAGGCCTGCAAGGACAAGAACTATGGAGCCCGTCCGCTGCGCCGCGCCATCCAACGCTATATAGAGGATCCGCTTTCAGAGGCGCTGATCCAGGGACAACTCAAGGAAGTCGCAAACGTTGAGGTTTACCTGGAAGGCACGCAGCTATGGTATCGCTCGGCAGAACGTGAGGAAGTTGGCGTTCCGCTGACAATGTGACGGACCGGGGGAGAATTTCCCCCGGTATTTCTCCCTATCTCTTTTCCGGTCGCTAGGTCTAATACCCCGCTCGATATAGTAGAATCTCCCCCCTGGAGGCATTAATGAAGCTGGTTTCCCTGCTGTTGGCGTTGTGGATGCAGATCCCCGCCACCGCTCCCGCCAATGCCCCGATCATCGATGACGTTCAGGTTCGGGGAAACCGGAAGCAGCAGAACAGTTCGAACTCCCTGAAGTACGTCATCCAAAGCAAGAAGGGTGACAGGGTGAACAGCGCCATGATTGCTCGCGACGTGCGAGCCCTCTACGGCCGGGAGCAGTTCGACGACATCTGGGTGGAAGCCGAGGATACGACACCCGGCCACGTCATTCTGGTTTTTAATGTCTCCGAAAAACCTGCAATCCGCAACGTGGACTACAAGGGGCTATCGACACTGCAGGTTTCCGATGTCCTAAAGGCGCTCAGCGAGAAGAAGGCGACGCTAAGCCAGGGGACTCCCTACGATGAAACACGTGTTCAGAAGGCCAGGATGATCATCAAGGCTTTGCTGGCGGAAAAAGGGAGGCAGAAGGCCGAAGTAGATGTCGCGACCGAGAAGGTCCCGCCAAACAGCATCCTTGTTACGTTCAATGTCACAGAAGGGCCTAAGGTAAAGATCGACAAGATCGAGTTTGAGGGAAACACGGTCTACACCGATGGCCAGTTGAAGAAGCCGATGAAGCTCGTCAAGGAAGCCGGAGCGATCACCGGGTTTACCGGCAAGGATGCGTACCACGAGGGTAAGCTCAACTACGACATTGAAACCAACGTCCGGCCCCTGTACTCGGCGAAGGGGTACGTCCGAATGAACATTTCCGATCCTGTGGTGGAAGAGAAGGAAGTCCGAATCTACCGGACACTCCCCTTCATCAAACCTCCACCGCCCTGGGGTATTCCGATTCCGTTCTGGACGAAGCCGACGACCCGCCTGAAGGTTTCGTTGAAGATCGAGGAGAACAGCCAGTACCGCGTGGGTGACGTCAAGGTAAACGGAGTCAAGGCGCTCCCGCCCGAAAGAGTGCGTGAGGCTCTGGCGCTGAGGACAGGCGATGTCTACAACCAAACCCTGCTGCGCGAGAGCATCGAGTCCATTAAGAAGGGGTACGGCAGAATCGGATTCATCAATTTTACCGCTACCCCTCAGACGGAATTTGATGAGGAAAAGAAGATCGTCAACCTTTCCCTGACGATCGATGAAGACAAGGCGTACTTCGTTCAGCGCATCAATTTTTCAGGGAACACGACCACCCGAGATAAGGTCATCCGCCGCGAGGTTCCTCTTGTTGAGGGTTTTCTCTTCGACTCATTGCGCTGGGACATGGCGCGCATGAAGTTGAACCAGCTTGGGTACTTTGAAGAGATCAAGGAAGAAGACGCGAAGATCGACGCCAAGCACGACGAGCCCAAAGTGAACGTCACGATGAAGGTGCAGGAGAAGAGCCGTAACACTATCGGCTTCAGCGGCGGCGTGTCGGGTATCGGCGGCAGCTTCATCGGCGGAAATTACGAAACGAACAACTTCCTCGGATTTGGTGAGACGCTCAGTGTGAACGTCCAGGCTGGAACGCGGCAGTCCAACATCATGTTGGGATTCTCTGAGCCGTACTTCCTGGACCGGCCGTTGTCGGTTGGTTTCAACGTCTTCCACAGCAACTACAAGTACGACCAGGCCCGAGAAGTTTATGGCTTGAACCCGGACGAACTGCCTTCAGGACTGGGTTTTGAGAACCGCCTCAACTTCCAGCAGGCTCGCCGGGGGTTCAGTGTTTATGGGAGTCACCCGTTTAAATTCGCATCCCGAATCGGTCTCACCTTCCAATTCGATAACTCGACTACATCCGCTATCAACGACGCAACGCGGGACTATTTCATCAACGTAGGGAGATCCGAGCAGCAGAACCAAAACTTTACGACCACCCCTTCGAGCTTCGGGACGTACAACACGCGAAAGCTGATCCCCAGCTATAGCTATAGCACCGTCGACAATCCGTATTACCCAAGCAACGGGAAAGCCGTAAACCTTACGTTTGAGTACAACGGAGGGCTGCTTGGCGGCAACACTAACTATATCCGGCCGACGGCGGAGATTCGCTTTTTCAAGCCGCACACCAAGCATCGGAATGTTATCGCGGTGCGCTTGCTGGCTTCTCATGTTCGCGGATTTGCAAACACCCCGGTGCCTTTCTATGAGCGCTTTTTCCCGGGCGGCGATTTTGATATTCGAGGATTCGACTTCCGGTCCCTGGGTCCGATATCCTTCCTGACACGAACTCTGCCGAAGCTCGATCCGGAAACCGGAGGCACGATTGCTGCGCCTTTTGACGATATCGTGTACGTGGGTGGGGACACTCAGGGCATTCTGAACGTGGAGTATCGAATTCCGATTGTCGGTCGAACGGTGACCCTGGCGCCTTTCATGGACATCGGAAACGCATGGGTGATACATAAGCAGGAATTGACGCGGCAGGTCGTAAATTTTGACGGCGAGACCGTCAGCGAAATTGCAAAATTTCTGCCGGGAACAAATTCGGGGATTCGCATGAGCACCGGGGTGGAAGTCGGGGTGACGCTTCCGGTGCTGAATGCTCCGTTCCGGGTGATTCTGGCCTGGAACCCCAAACGTATTGACCAGGTGTACACTGGGCCGACGACCGGATTGCCGTTTGCCCTCCGTGAAGACAAACGCGGATTCAAATTCACTGTTGGAAAAACTTTTTAGGTGGGGACGAGATGAGACGATTCCTTTGGGTTGGTTTGATGTCAATCATGATCAGCGCGGTGGCGCATGCGCAGGCTCCTGCGGCCCCGGCGACGCAGACTCCTCCTGCTCCGGCAGCGAGACCGCCGGCTACTATTCCAGCCGTCCCGGCGGTTCCCGGTACTAAGATCGCTGTCATCGATTTTGAAATGGCGATATTGGAGAGTGATGCCGGCAAGGCTGCAACTGCGAAGTACAACACGAGCATCGAACCGGAAAAGACGAAATTCGAAAAGGTAGCAAAAGAGGTCGAGGAGCTTCAGAAGAAGCTGCAGGACGCCAAAACTGATGCCGAAAAGGGTCCCATCCGCACCGAACTTGACGCCAAGACTCGCGAAGCGCAGTTCGTGCAGGAAAATGCGCAGGGTAAATCGGATGATCTGAAACAGCAGCTTCTGGCTCCGATTGCAGGTCTGGCGAACCGAGTCATCGATCGGTATGCCAAAGCCAATAACCTCGCGATCGTCTTTGACCCGACCACACAGCAGAGCAACATCGTCTTTGCGAATAAAGGTTCAGACATCACGAGCGAGATTATCCGCGGAATGAATGAGGAATTCGCCAAGGATCCAAACCTGACAGCGCCTGCTGCCAGTACTCCTGCGGCTCCGGCCAAGCCTGCTCAATAGCCCTGAATGGAATTGCGCATTGCGGAGATCCTGAAGATTCTTCCGCACCGGTACCCGTTTCTCCTTATCGACCGTGTTATTGAAGTCGAGGGAGACCGGCGCCTGGTCGCGATTAAGAACGTTTCGATCAATGAGCCGTTCTTTGAGGGCCACTTTCCCGGCTCTCCCGTCATGCCCGGCGTGCTGACCATCGAAGCCATGGCGCAGGCCGGGGCAATCCTTGGCCTGCTTCACAGCAAACCGGAGGATGTGAAGAACGCGCTTGTCTATTTCATGGGAATCGACGAGGCTCGCTTTCGACGGCCGATTGTGCCCGGCGACCAACTGAAGATTGTGATCACTGTCCTCAGGCGAAAAGCAATCGTTTGGAAAATGCGCGGGGAAGTGTGGGTCGGCGAGGAGCTGGCTGCTGAGGCTACTCTGTTGTCCTCTGTCGGCCTCCAACCGTGACTTCGAGCAAGGTCCCATGATTCACCCTACTGCCGTCGTCAGTCCGCTTGCACGCCTGGGGGAAAGTGTCAGTATCGGACCGTTCTGCAGGATCGGCGAGAACGTCACGATCGGGGACCGATGCGTTCTCGATTCGCACATCGTTATCGAAGGACCGACTACGATCGACAGTGACAATCGCTTTTTTCCTTTCTGCGTCATTGGTGTCCAGCCACAGGATCTCAAATACAAAAGCGAAGAGACCTTTCTGACGATTGGCAAACGGAACACATTTCGTGAGTACGTCAACGTCCATCGCGGAACGCTGGGCGGTGGAGGTCACACACGGATTGGCGATCACAATTTCCTCATGGTTGGAGCACATGTGGCGCACGATTGCATCCTGGGGAGCGAAATCATCATGGCAAATGCGGCAACGCTCGCCGGCCATGTAACGGTTGAGGACCATGCGACGATTGGCGCCTATTCCGGCGTGCATCAATTCTGTCGCGTCGGCACTCACGCTTATGTCGGTGGATACACCGTCATTACCAAAGACGTTCTTCCTTACTCGAAGACGGTGAGTGATCGCAATACGAAGGCCTATGGTCCCAACACGATCGGACTGGAGCGCAAAGGATTCACGCGTGAACAGATCACTCGAATCAAAGCCGCATTTCGCCTGTTGCTGCAATCCAACCTGAACACGTCGCAGGCGGTCGAGGCGATTCGGCAGAGTGATCCCGGCCCGGAAATTGACGTTTTGCTCAAGTTTATCGAGAGCTCCGAACGTGGCGTCACCAAGTAAATACGGATTGATCGCCGGCAATGGGCGCTTTCCTTTCCTCGTGCTGGAGGCCGCACGAAGTCAGGGCATCGACATGGTCGTTGCGGCAATCAAGGAAGAGACTTCTCCGGATATCGAGACGCTGGCCAAAACCGTTCATTGGCTGTCGCTGGGACAGTTGGGAAAATTGATCAAGACCTTCAAGGCTGAAGGGGTCACGAAAGCCATTATGGCCGGTCAGGTGAAGCATAAGCAGATCTTCAGCGGGATCATTCCCGATCTTAAGATGATGCAGGTGCTCGCCAGTCTTGCCACGCGGAACACGGACTCGTTGATTGGCGCAGTCACGCGTGTCCTTGAGGCCGAGGGGATTCACCTGATGGAATCGACGGCCTTTCTGGAGCCACTGCTGCCTCAACCGGGGACTTTGACAGCTCGTGCGCCATCGCAGGACGAACAGAAGGATCTCGATTACGGTTACAAGCTTGCTCGCGAACTCGGACGCCTCGACGTTGGTCAGACCGTCGTGGTTGCCGATGCAGCCTGTGTCGCCGTCGAAGCCATGGAAGGAACAGATGTCGTGATCGAGCGCGCGGCCGGACTTGTCAATGGGCGTGCGCTGCGTGTCGTAAAACTGGCGAAGCCGAACCAGGATCTGCGATTCGATGTGCCGGTCGTCGGTGTTCCAACTGTACGAGTCATGAAGAAGGCCGGTGCTACTGCAATGGCCATTGAGGCTCGCAAGACCTTGATGATCGATCGCGACGAACTGTTGCGGGAAGCAAACGCTGCCGGGATCGCAATCGTCGCGGTGGAGTAACGGTAAACAGAATGAAAGTGGCTGTCATCGGAGTCGGGCACCTGGGCAAGCACCACGCGCGTCTTTACGCCGAGATGCCCGGTGTCGAACTGGCGGGAATCGTCGATATTCTCCCCGATCGTGCCGCAGAAATCGCCCAGACTTATCGCACACAGGCCTGGAGTGACTACAGGGAGTTGTATGGAAAGGTTGACGCCGTCAGTCTTGCCGTGCCAACGACCGATCACGCGCGAATAGGGGCAGAGTTACTGCAGAACGGTATCGACATCCTTGTCGAGAAACCGATCGCGGCAACTCGCGATGAAGCGCGGACTCTCATTGATGCTGCCGCGCGCTACGGAAGAATTCTGCAAACCGGTCACGTGGAGCGCTTCAATCCTGTTGTTACTGCAGCGATCGAGTCGGCCACGGAACCTCAGTTTTTCGAGATTCACCGGCTGGCGGCTTTTAGCCCGAGAAGTCTGGATATCGATGTGGTGCTGGACCTGATGATTCATGACCTCGATATCGTGCTGCACCTGGTTCATTCACCGGTGGCCGAAGTACGTGCCGTCGGCATTCCAATCCTCTCGCGCAAGGCAGATATCGCCAACGCCCGAGTCGAATTCGAGAATGGCTGTGTCGCCAATCTGACCGCCAGTCGGGTCAGTTACGAGAAGACCCGCAAGTTGCGGTTTTTCCAGCCTCACGACTATATTTCAGTGGACTATTCGACCCAGACGGGAGTAATGGTCTCCTTACGAATGGGACGAGTGATCGAGCGGAAGCTTGAACCCCCCGTCGGCGAACCG
>Ga0207659_10001278_pt1 | contig 15059 bp, 15 predicted proteins | sample KBSM43metaG_FD_184330 | JGI IMG/M metagenome (GOLD analysis project Ga0207659, IMG submission 184330) | Miscanthus rhizosphere microbial communities from Kellogg Biological Station, Michigan, USA - KBS M4-3 metaG (SPAdes) (version 2) | ecosystem: Host-associated > Plants > Roots > Rhizosphere >...
ATCGTGGCGCAACGATTGGGCAGCGCCGAACGGCACGTCCTGATCAAAGGAGCAGCCACGGCACGGTATGCGTCGACGGGGCATCTCGTCTACACACGAGCAGGCACGATGATGGCTGTTCACTTCGACGCGTCACGCCTCGAGGTCTCGGGCGTTCCAGTGACGTTCGAGGAAGGCATCCGCGCGGGTGTTCCGTACGCGGACTATGACGTGTCCCCCGAGGGATCGCTCGTATACGTTCAGCAGAAGCCCGAAGCCTTCAATCGGCTTCCCGTACTCGTCGACCGCAACGGAATAGCCCACGCCTTACCAGGCGTGGCGCCTGCCCGCTATCAGAATCCACGATTCTCGCCCGATGGTCATCAGGCAGCGTTCGAGACTACCGGAGCGATCAGCGACGTCTGGGCCTATGACTTCACGCGAGCGACTCTGACCCGGCTGACCACTGAGGGAAGCAGCCAGTTCCCGGTCTGGTCGGCCGATGGGCGGCGGATCACGTATCGCGCGACACGCTCAGGGTCGAGAGATCTTTTCTGGAGGAGCGTGGACGGAACGTCCGCCGAAGAACGGCTCACAACACGCGACGGCGATCAGACCGCCTGGTCATGGTCCCACGACGGGACCACGCTATTCTTTGATGAAACGAGCACAAAGAGCCGACGCGACATCTGGATGTTGGAGCTGGGCGCGGAGCGCACCGTGCGCCCCTTTCTGCGTGAACCGTTCGACGAATCACAGCCGCGGCTTTCACCGGCGGGCCATTGGCTGGCCTATGTGTCCGACCGTTCGGGGCGCGCGGAGGTCTACGTTCAGTCCTACCCCAATCCCGTGATGCGCTGGCAGATCTCGACCGATGGCGGCCGGGACCCCGCATGGGCGCGGGACGGGCGCGAGCTGTTCTACCGCAACGGGGACAAAGTCATGTCCGTCGAGACCGCCGCAGGCTCAGTGTTCAAGGCGTCGCCTCCGCGGTTGCTCTTCGCGGGCAATTACGTTCGCGGCGAGCCCAACATCGACATCGACGTCGCTCCAGATGGCCAACGATTTCTCATGATTCAATCGAGCAATCAGGAGCCGCCGGTCACCCATGTCAATCTGGTGCTGAACTGGTTCGAGGAGCTGAAACGTCGCCTGCCCGCGGCGCCGTAGCCTCGTAATCGATCCTCCGCCCCCCATTCTCGCCGCCGCCGTGCGGCAACCCCCGTTCGTTTTTCGCTTACCAGATGAACGGCCTTTCGTGAACGGTGCGCCACTGCGGCCAGCCCGCTCTGACCATCCGTCCGCCCGGCTGCGTGTCGAGAAGCGAGGAGCAACCCCATGAATCGCAGGAAGCCAACTGGACCCCATTTGATCGGAATGCTCGCCGTTGCTGTTGCGCTGGTGTCGAGTCCCGCAAACGCCAACGCCGTGGCCGACTGGAACGTCATCGCGAATCAGGTCGTCGTGATCAACGCGGCACGCCCCGGCGCGGCGGCGATCGTCGACGTCGCGTACGTGCAGATCGCCGTCTACGATGCCGTCAACGCGATCGACGGGCGCTACTCCGTGTTCGCTGTACGCCCGGTAACGCCGCCCGGCGGTGCATCGCCGGATGCCGCCGTCGCAGCAGCCGCGTACACCGTTCTCAAGTGGCTCTTTCCGGCCCAACAGGCGTATCTCGACGGCGTCTATGCCAGTTACCTGCTGGGAATTCCGGCCGGAACCGCGAGGACGACCGGTATACAGATCGGAACCGAAGTGGGAACCGCCTTCACGGCGCTTCGAACCGGGGACGGCCGCAATGCGAGCGTGCCGTACTCCTTCGGGTCCGGTCCCGGTGTCTACCAGCTCACACCGGGCTGCACCGCACCGTCACTCCCGTGGCTCGGCCAGTTGAAGCCGTTTGCCATCGAGAGCGGCTCGCAATTTCGTGCTGACGGCCCGCCGAACTTGACCAGCGCGCAATGGGCGGAAGATCTCAACGAAGTGAAGGCGTATGGCGCGCTAAACGGGTCGCAGAGGACCCCGAAGCAGACCGAGATCGGTCAGGGCTATGCGGAGAATCCCGGTGCCTGGTTCAACCGCAACGCCCGCTCCATCGCGGACGCGTATCACTTGTCGGTAGCCGACAGCGCCCGCCTGCTGGCGCAGATGTACGTGACCGCCGCCGATGCCCTCATCACCGCGTGGAATTCCAAGTACTTCTACAACTTCTGGCGTCCGACGACTGCGATTCGCGCGGCGGATACTGACGACAACCCCGCCACCGCGCCGGATCCGGCGTGGCTTCCGCTGGTCTCGACGCCTTGTCATCCCGAGTATCCCGCCGCCCACGGGGCGGGCACCGGCGGCTTCGCGCATGCAGTGGAACAGTTCTTCGGCACGAAGAAGGTCGACATCGTGCTGACCAGCACCTCGGTGCCAGGCGCCGTCCCGTACGCCTACCATCACTTCTCCAGCACGCAGGACATCGTCAAGGACGTCATCGACGGCCGGATTCTCGGCGGGATGCACTACCGCACGTCCGGCGTCCACGGGACCGTGATCGCCAACCAGGTCGCGCATTACGTCGCGAAGAATTACTTCCGTCCGATGGAATGAGGCGGTCACTCGCAAACGTCGCGCGGGCCAGATTCCGGGGACACGATGCGCCACACGAGACCCTGGCACCTGACGATCGCGGCCGCGGGGGTTTGCAGCATCGTGGCAACTTCGGCTCAGATCACGGATACGCCTCCGCGAGTCCGCTCGATGGATCCCGTGATTCGAGTTACGTGCGACGACGGGGCCAACGCGCACCTCGAAGGTGCACGTTGGGCTCGTCTGGCCGCGAGTAGTTGAGGCTACTGCTTCTCGGCGACGATCACGTTCTTGACCGCCTGACCCTGAGCGTTCGTCCCGCTCTGAGTTGCCGTCAGCGTCTTGCCGTCGGGCGAGATCACCACCCGAGTCGTCACCGTCGGCTTGCCGCCGATCTTGGCCTGGTTCTCGAAGGTCCGGGCATCTATCCGTTTGATCGTCGACGTCTGGTTTGGATTGGCAGCGCCCTTCACCGGGTAGTCTTTCCCGTCGAAGGCCGCAACCGCTTCCGTGTGCGTCTTCTGGCCCTGAGCGTTCGTGCCGTCGATAGTCGTTTTCATGGCGTTCGGCGCCGCCTCAATCTTCACGACCCCTGCAACGGTTGGCTTGGGCCCAGGGCTGTAAGTGGACTTCTCCAGGTTGACGTTCCAGGTGCCAATCCACGGGTCGGATGACTGCGCGCGGGTGACGGCGGTCATGACCATGACCGCTACCGCCGACGCGATGACAACGATGAATCGCTTCCGCATCATGCACCTCCATGAACCCAGCGAGCCGGCCCACCACAGAGACAGCTCAGCAGCGTGCAAGGTCAGTCCGGTGGGCCTACGAATGCGAACCTGGCGTGTAGCACCAACGAAACGTTCATTTCTTTCGCAGACTGTCTTCAAAGTCAAGCGCTCTCAAGCTGAATGGTGTTGTGCCACGTGGTCTTCGTCCGCACCATCGCGTTGAGAATCGTGAGGAGCTGCGCATGCAGGCGACGAGGGCGACCTTCTTCGGCTTGCCGGCTGCAATCAGGCGACTATAGAACGCGCGAATCACCGGGTTGCGCCGGGCCGCGACCAGCTCACGACAGGCCCGACCCCGGGCGCGGTGCAGAGCAGGTCCTCTTTGGCCCGCCAAGCTGAGTCTTCTGAATCGTGTCATCCAGATAGCGATCGACGGCCACGACCCGCCTGGATGATCGTTGCGCCGATCAGGGCGACCAGGATCGGGATGGCATCGTTCAGGCGAGCAGAATCGTGGTGCGGACCAGCCCGAAGGCACGCGTCGGCCGTTCTCGCAGCACGCCCCGGGCGACGAGGATGGCCACGAGGTCGGCGCACACCTGCGCGTCGAGGCCCCAGAGTCGCTGCATCTGCCGCTCGGTGAGCAGCAGCCCCGGCATCTCGCGATACTCCCCTTCGATGCGGGTCAACCATTCCAAGATTTCAGAGTCAGACATTGCCTGCTCCAGTCGTACGCTAGGGCCGCTTCACGGCCACGGCAATCGCCACGTGCTCGTCGCCCTCATCCTCGTAGCGAACGGACACGTCCGACCCGACGGTGATGGTTCCATCGCGGTGCAGCGATGGCCGCAACGTGAACGTGATGTCTCCACGGCCCTTGGGGCGAGCCACGACGATCGCCTTCGAGTCGACGGACTTCACGACCCCGCGCGTGGTGTGGACAGCCGTCCGGTCGGCGGACCCGGTGGCGCCGCTGGCAGAGGCGAACGCGGGGGGCACCACGAGCCCCGCCAGGACCAGCGCGCATCCGACGTGCCACGGGACCTTCATCTGCGACGGACCTCGGCGTCGACACTCAAGACCACCACCGTGCGATCGTCACTCCAGTTCTCGACTCCGGCGGGGCCGCGCCCGCTCTGCGCCAGCGAGAGAATGGTGCGGCACACGGAGTCGGCGCCGCGCGCTTGCGCGCGCACGATCGAGTCGACGATCGCGGCATCCCACGACCGGTCGAGCCCGTCCAGGGCCTCGGACACGCCGTCGGTCACGAACACACACATGTCGCCCGCGGCGAGGTCGATCGTCTCCTCGTCGAAGCCGGCGTCCTTCAGCAGTCCCAATGGCGGGCCGCCCTCCGTCAGCGCCCGCTGCGACTCATCGCGGAAGAGGATCCCGCGCGGATGTCCGGCATTGGTATAGGTGAGCCGCCGGGCTGCCGTGTCCATGCGAACGATCAGCCCGGTGACGTAGGGCGCGCCGTGCCACTCGTCGTGCAGCGCCGCGGACATGCGAGCGGCGATGACGGCCGGCCGCCCGCTCTGCCTCGCCACGGTCCGGAACGTCGCCCGCAGCAGCGTCAGGGCCATCGCGGCTGGAATGCCTTTTCCGGACACGTCGGCAATGAGCATCAGGCGCACGTCGGGCGCGACCTGAAGGAAGTCGAAGAAGTCGCCGCCGATGCGCCCGGCAGGCACGAGCATGGCCGCCCATTCCACCCCACCGCCGCGTTCGGGCACGTGGGGCAACAGACGCCGTTGCATGGACTCGGCCATGGACAGCTGCGCCTGCAGCACCAGTTGCGACCGCTCGCGCTCGGTCAAGGCGAGCCGTGTCGCGCGCAGGTGCAACCACAGATAAATAGCGACGCCGAGCGCGACCGACAGCATCCCGTCGCTGATCCAGTCCAGCTCGAGTTCCGTCGGCCGCAGGAGCCGAATGAGCATGGCCTCGGACACGCCGGCAACGAGGAAGCACGCGACGGCCGTGACGCCGGCCCAGGCGAGCGCCTGCGGTGCCGCGGCGGTGTCGGCCGCACGTTCAGGTAAGGCGACGACCGTGGTGGTCATTTGCCGAAGATCCTCCGGTAACCGCCGGCCACGAGCGCGGACACGTCGGCCATGATGAGCGGAAGCCGCAGCCCGCCTGGATAGGCCAGGTAGTGAGGCTCCCACGCGGGGTCGAACTTCTCCTTGTAGGCCCGCAGCCCCTGAAAGTTGTAGATCGACTCGCCATGTTCGTAGAGGAACGCGCCGAGACGATTCCACAACGAGGCGACGGGGGATCGCTCGACCCCCGAGAGCGGGGCCATGCCGAGCATGAACCAGTGATATCCGCGCTCGTGGCCCCATTGCATCAGGTGTACAAACAGCGCCTCCATGACGCTGAGAGGCGCGTCCCTGTGGTAGCGCATCAGGTCGACGGACATTTCCTCGTGATTGGCGCCGGCCCAGATGTTGGCGAACGCCAGGATGCGCCCGTCGCGTTCGATGACGGCGACAGGAAAGCGGCTGACGTAGGCCTCGTCGAAGAACCCCAGCGAGAATCCCTTCTCCGCGGCGGCCTTGGCCGCGAGCCAGTTGTCCGATACCTCGCGGAGGCGCGGGATCAGCGCCGGAACGTCCGCGGCCTCGACGACGCGGAATGACGCGCCATCCTTCTCGAGCCGCCGTATGGCCTGCCGGCGCTTCGCCGCCTGTCCGCCGGCCAGCGTGAACCGCGACAGATCCACCCGGGCCTCTTCGCCGAGCTTGACGAAGCCCAGGCCCACGTCGGCGTACATGTGCAGACGCGCCTTGCCGATCTCGTAGAACACGGGGACGCCTCCGAAGTCGTCGCAGCGTTCCACGAACCGGCGGATCAGGCCGGCGGCCTGGTCGTCGGGCCCCACCGGATCGCCAAGCGCTACCCAGGTGCGGCCCCGCACGGCATACATCACGAATGCGGTCCGGGCGTCGTTGAAGAGGAGCGACTTGTCCCGCAGGTATGCCAGGAACGGGTAGGTCGAAGGCTGCATCGCGATGATGCGGGCGGCGTCGAACAAATCGGCGTCGGTGGGGGCCGGCGCGTCGTGGGGCGCCTGGCGTACCAGGCGGAACACGCCGAACACGACCGCGACGATGGCGGCACCGACGGATGCGCGCAGAAAGCGCGACGCGTCGCTCCGCAGCTCGAACTGCCACCACAACTGGTGTGAGTACTCGACGTGCTTGAACGCGAAGAAGCCGAGCCACACCGATGCGGCGATGGCGCCCGCGACCGCGGCGATCCACGGGGCCGAGAAACGCGTCTCGAAGAACGCCGCGCGGCGATCGAAGGCGGGGCGCGCCCTCCACAGCACGGCCAGCACCAGCAGCAGGAGGCCCGCTTCTTCGTAGTCGAACCCTTTCAGCAGCGACGCAGCCATTCCGGCGAGCATGGCGCCGGCCGTCAGGTAGTAGGCCGCGTCGAGCCTGCGGGCCAGGCCCTGCGACAGGATGAGGAGCGTCACGCCCAGCACGCTGCCAAGGAAGTGTGACGCTTCGATCACACTCAGCGGGAGGATCGCTTGCAGCACCCGGAGTCGCCCCGGCTCGGCGGGCGTGGCGCCCGACAGGAGCAGGACGACGCCCACGAGAAACGTAAACACCGCGAGCACCTTCGGCGTCAATTGCTCGGTCATGCCGCCGGCGGCAGCCGCCACTCGCCACACATGGGCGCGTCGTTGCCAGGTCTCGTCCACGACCAGTCCCACCAGCGCCACCGACAGCGGAAGCAGGTAGTACACGGCGCGAAACACGATGAGCGCGGGCAGGAGATCGGCCGACGACAAGTACGGCTTCAGCAGCAGGACCATCAACCCTTCGAACACGCCCATGCCGCCCGGCACGTGGCTCAGCATGCCGAGCAGAATCGCCATCAGAAAGATCCCGAGGAACGGCAGGAAGGCCAGCGCGCTCGAAGGGAGCAGCACGTACAGCACCGCGCCCGCGAGCGACCAGTCCACCGCCGACAGCAGCAGCTGCGCCCACGCGATCCGGGGAGACGGCAGCGGCAGCTCGAAGGACCACAGGTGAATGGGGGCGCGGCGGACCATGGTGGCCGCGATGTAGGCAAACGGGAGGGTCATGACGATCCAGCCGGCGGGCGCCAGCAGCCCGGTGACGGGGATCTCAGACCCCTCGGGCACGCGGCTCACCACGAGGCTCAATCCTCCCAGGGCGAAGAGCCCGAGCCAGAACGTCACCGAGTACGAGAACACGATCCGCGACAGATCCTTCGCGGTGACGCCCCAGCGTGTGTAAAAGCGATAGCGCACCGACGCGCCCGAGAACGCGGCAAAGCCGACGTTGTTCGAGATCGCATAGGCGAGAAAGGAGACGGCGGCGATGCGGAGGCGCGGCAGCGGATTCGCGACATAGATGAACGCCAGGACGTCGTAGCCGGTCAGCGCCGCGTAGTTGATCGCGGTCAGCGCCATAGCCAGCGTCAGTCGATCCAGAGGCGTCGCCAGCACCGCCGCACGGAGCGCGTGCCACGAAACCGATCGCAGCTCGACACCGAGCACCTCCAGGGCGGCCGTGAACAGCACCAGGCCGATCACGGCCGGGAGCGCGCGGCGGACGGTCTGGGGCAGGGTCATGAACGGCTACCTGCCCGATTCGCCTGCACCCAGGCGATGGCCTCGAAGAGTCGCGCCTCGAACTCGGGCCGGTTGTCGCTGAACCTGTGGTCCGAAGCCTTCACCACCCACAGGCGCTTGGGATCCTTCGCCGCGTCCAGCACGCTGCGGGCCTCGGGCAGCGGTACGAATTCGTCGCGGGTGGACTGGATGGCCGCCAGCGGCGCCGGGCTCACGCGTTCGATGAAAGCCGCCGCGCTGAACGTCGGCTCGTGCGGCACGCCGTGCGTGAGATAGATGACGCTGTCGCGCCACCGCCAACCGAGCTCGTTGACGTTGGGCAGCCCGAGCGCGATGACGCCGGCAATGAGACCCCTCGTATCCGGATCAGCCGCGGCGAGCACGGACAGCCCAGCTCCTTCCGAGACGCCGATCAGGATCGGCTTCTGAGAGGTCCCGCGCGACGCGTACTCGGCCAGCACCTTGTAATCCGCGGGCTCGTCCTCGGGTCGCAGGGTGGCGACGTCGGACGTGAAGCTCGCGAGGTAGGCCTTCACGTCGAACCCGACGACGAAATAGCCCCTGGCGGCCAGGAGATCGGCGACCTCGGGTCCGAGGTGCATCCAGCCGCCGTCCCCGCTGGAGACGATCACCGGCGGGGCGCCGCGCCGGCCGTACAGATGGACCGTCTGCGCGTGTCCGCGCAGCATGACGGTGTCGGATGCTTGCGCGGCCGCGCCCGCCGCGGTCATCGTCACGGCCGCGAGCACGGCGGCGACGAGACGCAGCCGGACCCTGCCGTGGTGCGTCACTGCCTCCATGTGGCCTCCCACGCGTTGACGGGCCCCGGGCCCGATGTAGACCCGTTCGGCGGGACGATCCATTCGAGCGCGTCGGTCAACGCGCGATCGAAGGCCTCCTTGCCGCCTGAGAATCGATGGTTCTTGGCCTCGACGGCGTAGAAACGCCGCGCCTCGGTGTCGGCGCCGAAGAGCGCCCTGGCGCGTGCCGCGCTCAGATAGTTGTCCCGGGTTGCCTGGATGACCGCGCATGGCACGGGCAGACTGGCCAGGAGGGCGTACGGCTGGTACGGCCAGTGGCGTGTGGCCGGTGCGGCGGATCCGTCATCGGACTCGTCGTCGGCGCCATTGATCTCGAGATCTTCACCCTCGGCCAGCCCGATCGCGATCACCCCGCCCACGTTCTGCGGCGTGCCTCGCGCCGCGGCGGCCAGCACCGACAGGGAGGCGCCTCGCGACCAGCCGGTGAGCACGACCGGCGTCGTGGACGGCAGGTGCAGGCCACCGCGTGCGGCCTCCGCGATCTGTCGGTACTCCGTGGCCACCTGCTCAGGGTTCAGCGCAGCCTGCTGCGGCCTGTCGATCTTCATGAACGCTCGCGCACTGAATCCGGCGGTGTAGTAACCCGCCTCGCCGATGCGACGGAACATCCCGACGGCGGCGCCGAACCAGCCGCCGTCGCCGCTGGCGTAGAGCACGAGCACGTTCGCCGCCGGCGAGCCGTGCGGGGCCAGCAGATGCAGGTCCAGCGGCCGGCCCTGGATCATCACCGGCAGGGAGCCCTCGGCGGCGGGCTGAACCGTGGGAGCAGCGGGGCGGGCGTTGGTCGCACAGCTGGCCGTCGCCACCGCGAGCAGGCACAGCGCAATGAGTCCCGTGCACATCTCTGGAAGGCCCACTCGACGAGTAGACCCGACCAGCCTCAGCACGAGATGAGGAGTGGATTAACTCTCGTTCATGAACGAAAACCCGCGAATTAACGCAAGTTAATCCGCCCTTCAGGAGGGACTCAGGACCATCGGTTCGAATCGTTCTGGGCGGCGCATCGGACGCGATGCCGTCGGACCGGAGAAAGAGGGAGGACGATGAGCAGCAAGGCCGCATCACGAGCGAAGGGCGTCAAGGAGTCGGGCCGCGACAGGGAGCTCCGGGCCATGCTGCGGGCGCGGAGGCTGGACCTCGAGGCCCGCATTCGTGGCAGGTTGTCATCGGTCCGCGCCGAGCGCGCCGCAGCCGAACACAGCGGCGCCCGCGACGACAGCGAGGTGTCCGACCTGGACGTGCAGGAGGACATCGCGCTGGTCCTCGTGCAGATGACTCACGAGACGCTCGCCCGCATCGACTCGGCGCTTGCCCGGCTGCACGAGGGACGCTACGGCCGGTGCCTCGAGTGCGGCGATGACATCACGTCCGCGCGCCTGCACGCACTGCCTTTTGCCGTGCGCTGCCTCGAGTGCGAGGACGCGCGCGAGGCCGACGCCAGCCGGCAGCGGGGGCGATCGCGCGGATTCCGTCCAGGCCTCGACGGCGCGCCGGATTTTGAATAGCGATGCGCGCGGTCGCGCGCGAAGGAGGGACTATGCGAATCGAAATGCGACGCTCACACGAAGTGGCTGCGGTGGTAATGGTGGCCGTGCTTGGCGCCGGCGGCTCGGCCTGGGCCAAGGAACAGACGTATGAGGGCGACGTCGTCGCCATCGACGGCCAGGCGAACACCTTCACGGTGAAGGCGACGAAGACCGGGGAGGCGGCGGAGATGGCCTTTCACTTCAATCCCCACGGCACCGTGTATCTGGACGGCAGCCGCGTGTTGTTCGCCGAACTCGAGCGCGGAGACCACGTGACCGTGGCCTACGGGAAGGCCGGTACGGCCGACACCGTGAAGCGCACCGCTCACGAGAGGGCCAAGGCCCAGGAGATGACCTTCACCGGCACCATCAGCGCCACTGACCCCAAGGCGCAGACGTTCACCGTGAAGAGCAGCAAGAAGGGCGAGGCCGTGGAAATGGTGTTCCACGTCGATCCGGCGACGAGGCTCTATGTCGGCGGCGAAGAGGCCCACCTCGTCGCCCAGCTTCATCGCGGCGAGAACGTGACCGTGAACTACGAGACCGAGAGCCCCACCCCCCACAACGTCAAACACCTGAAGAAGAGCGCCTGACCTCGAACCCCGCGCGCCGCACGTGTCATGCACGTGCGGCCGCTCCTAGGCAGCTGGGAACGAGACGGCGAACGTCGTCCCGGTGCCAGGTGTGCTGGTGACGTCGATTCGCGCCGCGTGGCGTTCCGCGATCCAGTGCGCGAGCGCGAGCCCCAGCCCGGCACCCGGCGTGTGCCGCGACGCCGCGGATTCGACTCGATAGAACCGCTCGAAGAGACGCGGAATCGCCTCCGCCGGGATCCCGACGCCCGTGTCGGCGACGGTCAACAGCCCGCGCCCGTCGACACTCGACACCCGCACCGTGACGCGGCCGCCTTCACCCGTGAACTTGATCGCGTTGTCGAGCAGAATCAGCAGTAGCCGCTCGAGCCAGCCCGCATCGCCCCGCACGACGACCTCTCCGGTCACGTCAGCCGTCATGGCGACGTTGCGCGCGCTCGCCACCGGCTCGATCTGCTCCGTCACCGACACCGCCAGAGGGCCGAGCGCAACCGGCGCGAACGACAGCGCGATCTCGCCGCCTTCGGCGCGGGCCATTGTCAGGATCTGGTTGATGAGCCGGGTCAGGCGGTCGTACTCGTCGATCTGGCTGGCCAGCTGATCCTGCCGGGCGTCTGCCGGCAGCGGATGGGCGAGCTCGAATGCCGCCTCGCCACGGAGAATCGCAATCGGCGTCCGCAGTTCGTGGGCCAGCGCCGCGCTGAACTGCCGCATCTCTCCCACCGACGCCTCGAGGCGCGCCAGTGTCTGATTGAAGGCGGTGGCCACCTGGTCGAGCTCGTCTCCGGTGCCGCGGATCGCCAGGCGATCCGACAACGTGCGAATCCCGATGGCGTGCGTGTCGGCCGCCAGGCGCGAGAGAGGCGACAGAGCCCGCCCTGCGAGCCACCGCCCGAGCACGGCCGCAATCAGGAGTCCGAGGGTGACGCGAAGCCACAACAGCCGGTCGAAGCCGACCAGCGCCCGATCGATCGACGTGAGCGGCTCGCCGACCTGGATCAGATACGCCTCGCCCGCCCCAGGCGCCACGATGGAGCTCGACACGCGAAGCCGTCCAGTGTCGGTCTGGAAGTCGCGCGTCTCGGACTGCGCGCGGAACTCGGCGACTTCCGCCGGCGTGTAGTGCAGCCCGACGGCCTGCATGCCGGGCGATTGCACGAGCAGCCGCCCGGTGTTGGCGTCATAGACCTGGTAATAACGGGTCGCGTCGGCTACGAATGCCGCTTCCTCGGGATCGTTCGCGTCGAACGTGAGCACGGCTGTCCCGTGCTCGAACCGCAGATAGCGATGAAGCGCGCCGGCTTTCTCTTCGAGAGCTTCGGCAAGGGAGGCGTCGAGCTGGCGGACCAGCGCGGAATGGAACCCCAGGCTCACCGCCGTCAGCACGACCGACAGGATCGCCGTGTAGGCGAGCGCCAGCGACGTGCGGAGCTGCAGCGGCTTCACGACGGCTTGTCGGTCACCATGTACCCGACGCCCCGAATCGTGTGAATCAGCGGCGCCGCGGCACCCCGGTCGATCTTGTTCCTGAGCGAGTTGATGTGAACTTCCACGACGTTGCTCACGCTGTCGAAATGGATGTCCCAGACGTGCTCGATGATGTGCGAACGGGTCACCGGCCGATCGCAGTTCTGGACGAGAAACTCCAGGAGCGCGTACTCCTTCGGCTTCAGCTCGACGGCCTGTCCCGCGCGGGTCACCCGGCGCCTGTAGGTGTCGACCTCGAGATCGGCGACGCGGAGCCTGGTGTCCTGCGGCTTGCCTCGTCGGAGGAGCGCGCGCAGGCGGGCCGACACCTCGGCAAGGATGAACGGCTTGCCCATGTAGTCGTCGGCGCCGCTGTTCAGCCCCGCGACCCGCTCTTCGGGCGACGCCTGGGCGCTGAGAATCAGGACCGGCAATTGCGGCTTCTTGCCGCGTATGTCCCGGAGCACCTGAAAGCCCGAGCGTCCCGGCAGGTTCAGGTCGAGCACCACGCAGTCGTAGTCGATCATCTGTGCCTGCATGGCGGCGTCGTCGCCGTCGTGCAGCACATCGACCGCGTTGCCTTCTTCCTCGAGGCCTTTCTGGAGGAAGCTGGCCACTTTCCGGTCGTCTTCCACCACGAGAATACGCACCGTTCAGCAGTCTAGCGCCCGGGCGCCGGCGGCCGCCAGGAGGGTCGTGGGACATCCGAACGCAGCCGCCGGAGGCGATCGACCGGCTCGAGCGGTTTCACACCGCGCGGGTGACGCGTCCAATCTAGAGTTCGGACCTTCGGTTCCTACATCATCAACGTGTTGTGGAATGCGGCGATACTCCAGGTGTCGTGGTCCTGGACCAGTACCAACGTAAACAGCGAGCTGTGTTCGCCAGCGAGTGGGCCCGTCGGTGCTTTGAGCGTGGCCTTCACGTGGGCCAGGAGCACCGCCGGCGCAATCTCTCGCACTCCGGCCACCTGGTAGCGGACGACGCTGCCCGCGTAAATCGTATTGAAGATCGCTTGGTGTCCCTTCGCGATGACGTCACGAGTCCGAAGGTGCTCACCGCGGATGTTCACGAAGTCGGCATCCTCGGCAAAGGCCCGCGCGAAGCCCGCTCCATCGGCTGCGTTCCACGCTTCCTCGAGCTCGCGAACGAGGTCCGAAACGATCCGCTCACCACCAGAGTCCATCCGCTATCCCCCTCGTATCTTCTACCTGAGCTTCTGGCGGACGAGGCCGCTAAGCCGGAGAGATGTTCGCGTTCATGCGGAAGAGATTCGCCGGGTCGTACACTGCCTTGGCCTGTCGAAGACGAGTGTAGTTCTCCCCGTACGAGGCCCGAATGGTCTCGGGCCGATCATCGGCGGCCAAGTGGTTGACATAGGCCTTGCCCAGCAAGTGCGGCTCGAATCGAGTCCACAGCCCCCGCACCCAGGCGACGTGCTGGTCGGACGTTGCGGCGTCGGACCACTGACCGATCGCATCGAAATCCCCCTGCGCGCGGCGGGCGGCAAATGCCGTCTCGGCCGGCAGCGGACGCGTTGCGGCACCATGCATGTAGAAGAAGATCAAGGCACTGAGCGGCGACGTGAAGCGCGCCGCACCGTCCACTGCGGCATCGATCAATTCGTCGGAGATCTGCTCGGTGAAGGCCGACCGCCAGTATCGATGCAGGCCGTGCTCGGCGTTGGGCGCATCCAACATCGTCTGGCGCGCGGTGTACGGCATCGGCCCCACCAGGTCGGCGAGCGGCTTGCCGAAGCGACGCGCCGGCGCCAGGATCTTTTCGCCGTCCTCGAGCGGCCCGTTGTACCCAAGCAGTAACGCGACGACCGGCATCCCTTGCGGCGCGGTCAGCAATGCGGCAAACGCTTCCGCCTCGTCGGGCAGCGTTGGACAGAAGTCCCGGTAGAACCGAAGTACCGCCTGGGCCTGTTCCAGCGGGTACAGCACCAGGCCTCCGAGCACCTGTGGCACCGGGTGGAGGCGATACTCGAGGGACGTCACGACACCGAAATTACCTCCGCCGCCACGCAGCGCCCAGAACAGGTCCGGGTTGTCGGTGCTGCTGGCCTGGTGGAACGCGCCGTCCGCAGTGACGATATCGGCCGAGATCAGGTTGTCGATGGTGAGCCCGTGTTTGCCCATCAACCAGCCCAGGCCGCCACCGAGCGTCAGGCCGGCGATTCCCGTGTTGGAGACGGTGCCGCCCGTGGTGGCCAGTCCGAACACCTGGGTTTCGCGGTCAAGTTCGCGCCAGAGCACACCGCCCTCGGCCCGCACCGTTCGGTTCCGCGGGTCCACATGGATGCCTTTCATCGGCGACAGGTCGATTACGAGGCCGCCGTCGTTGGTCCCGTAACCTGGTGCACTGTGGCCGCCGCCACGCACCGAGACGCGAAGACCATGCAGGCGGGCGAACTCCACCGCACGCTGAACGTCGGCGACGCCGGTGCAGCGCGCAATCAGCCCTGGCCGTCGGTCGATATTCCCGTTCCACACCCGCCGGGCCGCGTCGTAGCCGGCATGCCCGCTCTGAATCAACTCGCCGCGAAAGGATTGCCGGAGAGTCTCCAGGTGCGTGGCGTCTATCGGATGGCCCTGTGCATCGAGGCCCCCAGGAGAAAGCGTCGTCATGTCCGTACCTCTTGGTCTGATTGGTTCTGGAGGCCGCAAGAATGATGCGGCCACATATTGCCACAGCGTCAGCGTAGCCGCGCCTGCCTGAGCGCGGCGTCCACCTGCGCC
>Ga0207659_10001280_pt1 | contig 15022 bp, 12 predicted proteins | sample KBSM43metaG_FD_184330 | JGI IMG/M metagenome (GOLD analysis project Ga0207659, IMG submission 184330) | Miscanthus rhizosphere microbial communities from Kellogg Biological Station, Michigan, USA - KBS M4-3 metaG (SPAdes) (version 2) | ecosystem: Host-associated > Plants > Roots > Rhizosphere >...
CGAACCAGACCAGATCGCGCGTCGCTCCGGATTTTATGTAGCGGTGCAGCCCGTAGAGCGCCAGCGGCATGCCGAACGCCATCAGCATCTGGATATGCGAGGCGTGCTCACCGGTGAACGGCGCGAATGCGAAAGCGAGTCCCCCGACGAACGCGCCGAGTGACGACCCCGTGAGCTCACGCACGAGCACGAAGACTGCGAGCCCGTTAAGCGGAAGCGTCAGCAACTGGAGCGCGTTGTAGGCGAAGATGGGATTGCCGCTAATCCAGATGATCGGCGACGTCAGTGGATAGGCGCCGAGCAGATGTTCAGTGAACGACGTCACACCGGGGAGCGGAGCAAATGCCGGAAAGTTCCACCAGTCCGTCGTCAGCGGCAGGTGCTTCGCGTTCCACTCCAGGATTGACGCATTCAGCAGCGGATCACCGAGGTCGCTGAATAGATGCGTCGTGAGGACCGGAAGCAGATTGTGAAAGAGCAGCGCGGTAATGAGCAGGTAGCAGAGCGCAGCTAGTGCCATGGGCCGACCGTCGTGTTCATTGCCCCACAACCCGCAGCGCCACTTGACCGGGCTGGGGCAGCGGCACCGTCGGCGACACGGGTCCACTGCCCTCGCGCGGAAGTCGATATACACGCCAGTCGCCGACGTCGGGCAGGCGTCCGATACCTTGCTCGGTCTCGAGCCAGTCGACGAAGTCCGGCTCGACCTCCGGACGCACGATGACATAAAGATCCGCGCGTTCGCGGAATGGCTGAAACAGCTGCGGCGTGTGACGCAGGAGCGCGTCGCGTAGTGGTGCGTGGTGCGGCGGCGAATAACCGCTGTAGCCGTTCACCACACGATATTCGCCGACGACCGCCAGGTATTGCGCTCGTGCATCACGGTAGTCGGCGCTGATCGGCAAGTCGAGAACGACAGCGCCCTGCGGTACGCCGACGTCGAGCACGGGCGGTGTCGGAACCGTCGGCGTAGCAGCCACAAACCATCCTTCGGCAACGATCAGCGCCACGAACCCGGGCATCAGCCATCGCCCGTGTCTTCGTGAAGCCAGCGTGGCTGCGCCAAACCCGGCGCACACGGCGAGGCATAAGATCCCGGGCAACCACGCGCGCGCAGGAACGCGAATGCTGAACGCACCAGGCAGCTGCAGCAACAACCAGTACGGACCGTAGCGCGGCGGAACACGGACCCTTGACCAGCGCACCACGGGTCCAAGGGCAAACGTCCACATCAGGAACGCGCCAGCGAAATAGAAGAGCGCCACCGATCGCCGCGATCGATGCTCGTCCGCCCGCCCGCCATACGCGATGCCGACCAGTGCAAGCGCCGCAATCGTGAAGCCGGGGAATAACGACGCCTCACCGTAGGTCGTCGGCAGCCACCCGTTCCAGAGAACGGAGAAGTCGGACACGCCAGCCAACGAGTGAATCCCCGCGCTGAATGCCAAGCGAGCACCGCGTTGCCCGTCTCCCACACGATTGGCGAGGTCAACGGGTACACGCCGAGCAGATGTTCCGTGAACGCCGTGACACCCGATAGCGGCGCGAAGCTCGGAAAGTTCCACCAGCCCGCGCTCAACGGCAGGTGTTTCGCGTTCCACGCAAGTATCGACGTGTTCAGCAGCGGGTCGCCAAGATCGCTCGGGAGCAGGGACTGGGGACTGGGGACTGGGGAATAGGGTCTCGGAGAAATCCGCGGTCCTTAATCTCCAGCCCCCAGCCCCCAGCCCCCAGCCCCTAGTTCGTCGCGTTGGTCGGGAAGTTCGCCACGCGGCGCGCCGCACCCGACAGCTCGAGGATGTGCATCCCCGTGTTGGCGCGATCGACGATGTAGATGTAACCGCGGTCGTCGACTTCCACGTTATTGGTCTGAATCGCGATCTTGCAGCGCTCGTCGGCACCACGGCCGACACACCGCTTGTCGGTCTTCGCCGTGACCGGCGGGATGTAGTACGCGATCTCCTTCGGGTTGAACGGATCGCGGACGTCGAGGGCGCGGATGCCCGCGTTGAAGTACGCCACGAAGAGCACGCGGCCGTAATAGATCGGCGTCATGTTCTCGTTGGTCGAGTGCGTGCCGAACCGGCCGCCACGTGAACAGAAGTTGCCGCTCGCTTCCGGCACCGTCCACGATGACACGGGCATCATGTTCTTCTCGAAGGTCGCATCGATGATGCGCACCAGCTGCCGCGCCTCGAGGCATTCGTTCGCGGTCGTCTCGCCCACGGTCACGATGAAATCGCGCATCCCCTGGTTGGTGGGCGGCGCGAACCCATCTGCCGCGGCGTGTGTGCCTGCGGCGGTATTCGTGATCACCTGCTGCCAGTTCTGTTTGCCGTACTCGGGCAGCACCATGTGCAACATCGGAAACGCCGTGTGCGCGCCCACGTCGATCGGCAGATCGAGCTGACCGATGACCGGATAACGCAGGTTCGCATCGGTTGGCTCCTTCGGACCTTCGAGGAGCTTCTTGCGATCGACGATCTGCACGACACCGTAGCGGCCGGTTCCGTACCCGAAGTACACGCGGTTCGCCTTGACGATCGAGATCGGTCCATGCAGCTCGGTCGGCACCGGATTCATCGTCGAGCCCGGCTGCTGCCCCGGCAGGCCGAAGTCACGGATGAACACCGGATGCGTTGGATCGCTCAAGTCGTAGATCTTGGTCATGCGAGCCGTCCGCCATGCCGGGTCGCCACCGACCAGGTAGGCAATGCCGGTCTCACACTCCCACCAGCTCTTATGTGTGTCCTTCAATCCGCCGACGATTTGCGTGATGCGCGTCGGCTTCTCGGGGGTGGTCACGTCCCAGAGTTCGTGTCCCGACGTACCGAGCGCGCGAAGCAGGTAGAACTTGCTCTTGTCCGCCTTCGGCAGGTCGGCGCCGCTGCAGGTGCGAACCATCTGCGCCTGTCCGGGGCCCTGCGCTTCGCCGCCACCGGGAATGTGGGCGATGTATTTCGGCTGACGCGGATTGGTGACGTCGACGACCGACGTCCCGTTGTCCTCCATTTTGCCCGTCAGCGTATTCGGCATCGAGCCGGCGTGATGCCCGACGTAGGCGATGTACCGGTTGCCCTGCTTCTGGATCACGGGCTGGTAGGCGCTGCGCGCCTGCAGATCGTTCGAGCCGAGAAGCGTCATGTCGCGCGATTCAGCGGTGCGCTGCTGCGCCACCGTCGTCACCGCACATACCGCGACGACCGCCAACACCGCTGTAACGATTACGTGCCACTTTCTCATGTCGCTCCTCCCGCGCTTCCTTTTAGAAGGATTTGTGGGTGGAGTCAAGGTCGGACTGAAGGTCCGGCTAAAGCCGGACCTTGTGCTACTCTCCGCCGCACCCAATCGGCCATGAGGAGGGCTCGATGATTTCGCGCGCGTTCAAGACCCTACTGTTCGGCGCATTGCTCGCACTGCCCCTCACCGCTTTCGCGCAGGAGGCGACGCTCAGCGGCACCGTGATGGATTCCACCAGCAGCGTGCTGCCGGGTGTTACGGTCACCGCCGTACATCAGGCGACCGGCAACCGATTTGTTGCCGTCACCGACGGCCGCGGCAGCTTCCGTCTGCCGGTCCGCATCGGCGAGTACGTCGTCACGGCGGAACTGCAAGGCTTCACCACCGTCACGCGTGGTGGCGTCCAGTTGCTCGTCGGTCAGAACGCCGTCCTCAATCTGCAGATGGCGCCGTCAACGCTCCAAGAGACGGTGACCGTCACAGCGGAAGCGCCGCTGCTCGACATGGCGGACTCCAGCCTGGGCGGCAACATCGATCCAAAGCAGATGTCCGAGCTGCCGGTACAGGGACGCGACTGGATGTCGCTGGCGCTGCTCGCTCCTGGGAACCGCACGACCGCAATGGGCGGTGCGCCGGTCCAGGACCGCACGGCGGGTCGCGACCTGCGCGAGTTCCAGCTCAATCTCGACGGGCAACAGGTGACCGGTCAGCTCGGGCCCGGCGGGCAGCCGCGCTTCAGCCGCGACGCGATCGCCGAGTTCCAATTCATCTCGAACCGCTTTGATGCGACGCAGGGTCGATCGTCGGGCGTGCAGGTGAACGCGATCACCAAATCAGGGACCAACCTGTTGAACGGGATGGTCAGTGGGTATTTCCGGAACTCACAATGGAACGCCGAGGACCCCGTCCTCAACCGCGTCGTCCCGTTCAAGAACCAGCAGTACAGCATGACGCTCGGCGGACCCATCATCAAAGATCGCCTTCACTTCTTCGGCAGCTACGAGTACGAGCACGAGCCGCGCTCGACGTTCTCGCTGACGGCGTGGCCGGCATTTAATCTCGAGCTCTCGGGCGTGAGATCCGTGAAGCTGGGAAGCGCGCGTTTCGATTACGAGCTTTCATCCCAGAGCCGCCTGATGCTGAAGGCCAATCTGACCAAGTCGTGGCAGCCGTTTGACGACCTCGGGGCCAACCATCCGGCGGCCACGGGCACGACCGATCAGTTCACCGATGCGCTCGTCGGGCAGTGGACGCGGGTAATCGGCACGCGCGCGACCAACCAGGTACAGCTCGGCTACGCCGGCTTCGGCTTCAAGAACGCGAACCTGACGACATGGTCGCACCACTGGCGCGCGGCCGACGGCATCAACACCGGCTCACCGCGTATTACCTTCACGGGCTTCTCCATCGCGGGCAACACGAACTACCCGCGGTACCAGCTCCAGGACGTCTGGTCCGCGCGAGACGATTACAACCTCTCATACGAGGCGAAAGGGCGTCACGATCTGAAGGCCGGCGGCGAGTTCCTGTGGGACAAGAAGGTCTCGTTCAACTGCGCCAACTGCATGGGCATCATTGACGCACGCAATGGCGCGGTGCCAGCCAACATCGAAGCGCTGTTCCCGGATCCATGGAACGCCGACACGTGGAACCTCGCCGCGATTTCACCGAACGTGCGGACCTACACGATCGGCGTCGGCCAGAACAAACTTCCCTTCAACCAGCCGAAGTACGCAGCGTGGGTCCAGGACGATTGGCACCTCACGCAGAAGCTCACGCTCAACCTTGGTGCGCGCTACGACCTGATTTGGGATCCCTTTGCGAACTGGGTGGGACTCGAGCCATGGATGAAGGCCGACCGTCCCCAGGACGCGGACAACATCCAACCGCGTCTCGGTTTCGCCTACACGCTCAACGACAGGACCGTCATCCGCGGTGGCGCGGGCAAGTACTACGCTGACGTGATCGCGAGCAACTGGACGATGCCGAGCCGGTCACTGTCGGTCGCGTTCCTGCAGTACACCAATGATGGGAGGCCCGACTTCGCCGCCAACCCGCTCAACGGCGCGGCACTGCCTACCTACGACCAGGCGCTGCCGCGATTCTGCTACGTCAACAACGTCGCCGGCTGTCTGGATCGCGCGGCCGCGGAACAGGCGCCGCAGGCGGAGTACTCACACCTGACGCACGACTGGCAGACGTCGATCGGTTTCCAGCGGCAGATCGGCGCCGACATGGCGATCGAATCGGACTACGTCTACACGCGTGGACGCGACGAGAAAGTGCTGCAGGACAACGCGAACATCACGTTCAACCCGGCGACCGGCGCTCCATATCCGTTCTCCAACCGCGCGACCCGCGCGTTCCCGACGTGGGGTGTCGTCGGTCAGCAGATGTTCACGGGCTGGTCGAACTATCACGGACTGCAGTCGGTGTTCACCAAGCGCTTCACGCACCGCTGGCAGGGTTCGTTGACCTACACGCTCTCAGGGCTGCGCGATGGCGACCCGGCGCCGCTGAGCGGCATCAAACAGGTCTCCTTCCCCGTCGCACCCGACTTCGGAGGCGAGTATGGCCTCGCGGTCACCGATCAACGCCATCGTCTGGTGTTCAACGGCATCTGGCAGGTCGTGGGCGGCTTGCAGCTGAGCGGGATCTATTTCTACGGCTCCGGCGAACGTCAGGCGACCAGCTACGGCGGCGACCAACGTGGCATCGGCGCCACCGGCAGCGCGCGTTTACGACTGGATGGAACGATCGTTCCTCGCAACAACTTGGTCGGCGATCCGGTGCACCGCGTCGACCTGCGGCTCCAGCAGTCGATCAAGTTCGGCGGCCGCCGTTCAGGCGATCTGATCGCGGAAGTCTTCAACCTGTTCGATCGCGCCAATTACGGGTCGTATACGTTGCAGGAAAGCAGCCCGCGTTATGGGCTGCCAAATTCGAGCTCGAACCTCGCCTACGCGCCGCGGACATTGCAGCTCGGATTCAGGGTCACTTTTTAGATCCAGTCGTCCTAAGTCGTCGGTGGGGTCCGGCTTTAGCCGGACCTCCACGACGAACTCGTCCGTTAAGTATCTGGAATGCAGATTGCGGAGCTACCCTATCTTGTGCGCCGTCGAGGTCGGCGCGCACCAAGGACGGATGGCTCATATGCAGACGAGACGACTTCTGACGCTCGCAGTACTCTCATTGATACTCGGTCTTCCCACCTTCGCACGCGCCCAGCAGCCAACTGAAGATTTTTCGTCGCCGCTCATCGCCAACGCATTCGCCGACGTCGTCGTGAATGATCTTGCGAGAACAGCAGAGATCCCTGACCAGAGCGCGAACCTGATATCCCAGGGGCCGGAGGCCCATCCGACACCGGCGCACACCGGGTTCCGGGCATTGGCCAGCGATACCTGGAGCGACTTCAAGTCGTTTCCGCGACGGCAATCGACCTGGGTGATTCTCGGCATCGGAGCGGGCGCTGCGCTGCTGGCGCATCCGGCCGATGACAACCTCAACGCACGTCTGGTCGGGAGCAAATCGGCGGACCGTTTCTGGAAGGCGGGAAGCATTATCGGCTCTGCTGAGACGCAGATCGGCGTGTCCGTCGGACTCTACATGATTGGCCGGTACATCGTGCCGCCGGATCCGGATCAGCCGGCCACCGAAGGGACGTCACCGCGAACGAACAAATGGTCGCATATGGGACTCGATCTGCTGCGCGCGCAGATCGTCTCGCAGGCGTTCGTCCATGCGATCAAGTACAGCGTCCGCCGCGACCGTCCGACCGGCGAATGCTGCTCCTTCCCGTCGGGCCACGCCGCGACTGCATTCGCGGCAGCCTCCGTCATCGAGCGCCATTTCGGCTATCGGCTGTCGTTACCGGCGATGGCAATTGCGACATACGTCGGGACGTCGAGACTCCACGACAATCGCCATTTCCTGAGCGATGTGGTCTTCGGTGCAGCGCTCGGCACTGCAACCGGGTGGACGGTCGTCGGACGCCATGGCCGAAGCAGCTACACGCTCATGCCGGTCGCGGTACCGGGCGGCTTCGCATTCCAGTTCTCGCACGTCGATCGGAACGCCACCAACTGAGTTGGTAGTAAGCTGTCCTCCTTCACGGGGAGGACAGCATGCGTCTGATAGCGTCAGCGATCGTCACGGGACTATTGGCTGCCGCCGTTGTCGGCGGATTTCAGTTGGCCGTGCACGGCCAGGCCGCGCCCGCACCGCAGGCGCAGCCGGCCGGCCCACCTCCTCCCGACACCGCTGCGATGCGGCAGCAATACGAGCAGTGGCGGAAAGACTTCAAGACCTGGGGCAAATGGGCGCCCGTCGGGCAAGAGAGCAAGGGGACGACGAGCCTGATCACGCCGGAAAAAGTGCAGAGCGCGATGAAGCTCGTGAAAAGCGGCATTGTCGTGTCGCTTGCGCACGCCGAGCCGCAGCAGGTGGCGGCAGACGTCGGCCCGAACGGCCTCTTCAAGCGCACGACGCTCGGCATCACCGACGGCGGCACGACGGACAACTATCAGGTGAGCTTTCACGGCCAGACCGTCGCGCACATCGACTCGTGGTGCCACTTCTTCGAGAACGGGCAGATGTACAACGGCGTGCCGGTGCAGGGAAATTTGAGCGCCGAGACTGGATGCGTCAAGGGCGGCATCATGAACTGGAAAGACGGCATCACGACGCGCGCCGTCCTCTACGACATCGCGCAGCTGAAAGGTGTCGATGTTGTGGATCCGGCGATGCCGATCCGTCGCGCGGATCTGGAAGCGTGGGAGAAGAAGGCCGGTGTGAAGATCGGGCCCGGCGACATCCCGCTGCTGTACATCGGGCGGTGGAAGCGTCGCGCCTCGGTTGGTCCCATCAACTTGCCGGTGGCGGGCTATTACCCCGACACGATTCCGTGGATGCACGAGCGGCTACCGTCGTTCATCGGCCATGACTTCAACATCGACTGGAATCCGCGTCCGGGATGGGAAGGCATGCGCAACCCGATTCACGTTGCGGTCCTCAACTGGATGGGCATCAACATCGTCGAATGCCTGGACCTCGAACAGGCGGTCCAGACGGCGCGTCGGCTGAATCGCTACGAGTTCGCGATCACGTTCGCGCCGCTGCCTGTCGAAGGCGGAACTGGATCGCCGGTGAATCCGGTAGCGATCTTCTGAATTCTGTAGGTCTCAGGTATCGGGTTTCAGGGGTGGTCCAGGGATCAGGCTTCTGCCTAGACCACCGCTGATACCTGATCAGTTTTCTAACTGATAGATCTCGCGTCTCCCTTTCACGATCAGATCGTGGTATCCCTTCATCGCTTCTTGAAAACGCGGATCGGCCATCGACTTACGCGCCATTTCGGCATGCTCCTCGATGCTTTTCACCTCGGTCTCGGCCACGACGGTCCAATACCGTTCGGCGCACACGTCGGTCATGACGCGCATGTTGCCCATGCCCATCTCTTTGCCGAGCTTGCTGAGGGCCGTGAATTTCTGAACCATCTGCCGCACTTGCCCCGGCTTGCAGTACATGATGTCGCGAACCAGAAACATGAATCCCTCCTCGAGGCGTAACCATAGTTCGCAAGCAGCCGCGCGAGCAAGTACGACGTTGGTGTGACAATGCACCTGACGATTGACGTCGGCAGCCACGGACAGACTACTGGCCTTGTGTATGCGTCGCGCGGCGCGACGATGGACGCGACGTTTATCCTCGGGCACGGCGCCGGCGCAGGACAGCAGAGTTCGTTCATCACCGATTTTGCGCAAGGACTGTCCGACCGCGGCATCGACGTCCTCACGTTCAATTTCCTCTACACGGAGCAGGGTCGTCGCGTTCCGGATCGCACCGAGAAGCTCGACGCGTGTTATCGCGCCGCGGTTGTTGCAGCCCGACGCCATTTCGGCCGGCCTGGCGTGTTCATCGGCGGCAAGTCGATGGGCGGCCGCATCGCGACGCACCTCGCGGCGGGCGATGACGCGGAGCAGCTCGGCATCCGTGGCGTCGTGACGCTCGGCTACCCGCTCCATCCGCCCGGCAAGCCGCAGCAGCTGCGCGCCGCGCATCTGTCGCGCATTCACGTGCCGATGTTGATCGTGCAGGGAGAGCGCGATCCGTTTGGCACGCCCGCTGAACTTCAGCCTGTACTCGACGCAATCGCAGCCGACATTACGCTGCACGTGGTTGAAAACGCCGACCATTCGCTGACGCCTTCGCGTCAGAAAGACAGGGTCGCGTCGACTTATGTGGAGATTCAGGACGTGATCGCGAATTGGATCCGAGAGCGGAACGCCGGCTGCCATCGAGCGATCGGCGGCCGCCGAGCGTGATGCGCTGCTGGAAGCGAGCGTCCACTCGTGGTGTGGTGAGAACTGGTGACCTGTTTAAGCCCCGCCGCAGCGGGTGTCAACCAGCAAAATCCTCCATATACTCCTTCACTCATGAGCCCCGAACACGAACTCGAAGTCCTGTTGCGAACGATGAGGGAGATCCGAGTCGGCTTTCAGATAATCGGCTTCGACTGGCGCTACATCTACGTGAACGCTGCCGCCGCGGCACACGGGCGCCGCACCGTCGCCGAACTCCAAGGCCGAACGATGATGGAGCTGTATCCGGGTATCGAGCAGACGGATATGTTCGGTGTGTTGCGCCGCTGCATGGAACAGCGGGTAGGGGATGAATTCGACAACCTGTTCGCGTTTCCAGACGGTCGATCTCGCTGGTTCGAGATTCGGGTGGAACCGATCCCGGAGGGGATTTGCGTTTATTCGATCGACATCCACGAGCGAAAGCTGTGGCAATTCGAAGTCGAAAGTCGCGCCGCGGCACTCGGCATGAGTCCGCCGCCGCGGCGGAGCTGGCGTTCATTCGTCAGCGATTTCGATACCACGGAGACCCAATGAAGGCGCGAAAGAGTAACCCCTTCCCCCTGTAAGATTCCCCCATGCCGAAATACACGTTCCGTCTCAACGGCCAGTCGGTATCGATTGACAGCTGGGATCCTGCCGAGCCGCTGCTCTACGCGCTGCGCGGACCGCTCGCGCTGCACGGCGCGAAATTCGGGTGCGGCCTCGGACAGTGCGGCGCGTGCACGGTGATCGTGGACAAGACGGCGACCCGGTCATGTCAGCTGCCGGTCAGTCGCGCCGCGGGACGCGACATCACCACGCTCGAAGGCATCGGAACACCAGAGAAGCCGGATGTGGTGCAGGCCGCGTTCATCGCCGAACAGGCGGCGCAGTGTGGCTACTGCACCAACGGCATGATCATGGCCGCCAAGGCGCTGCTCGCGCGGACACCGAAGCCGACGGTCGAACAGATCAAGCAGGCACTCGATGGAAATCTGTGCCGCTGCGGTACGCACACGCGCATCGTGCTCGCGATTCAACGCGCGTCACAAGTGTAGCCATGGATAGCACTGCAGCCACCTCTCCGGAACGAGGAGCGAGCCGCGAGTCGAGTCGAGGGATTTCACGACGCGACCTGTTGAGGACGGGCGGCGCGATCGTCGTCAGCTTCGCGTTTCCGCTCACCGTGCGTGACGCCTTCGCGCAAGCCGCACCACGCGCCGGCGCCAGGCCAGTCGATTCAGGCGAAGTCGATGGCCTGCTCGCGATTCACGCGGACGGATCCGTCACGCTCTACACGAGCAAGGTCGATGTCGGCACGGGCATCCGCATCGCCTTCGCGCAGATGGCCGCCGAGGAACTTGGCGTCTCTCCATCGCGCGTGACCGTGATCGAGGGCGACACAGCAAGCTGTCCGGACCAGGGTGGGACCGGCGGCAGCACGGGCCTGATTCGCGGCGGTACGGAAATTCAGGCGGCCGCGGCCACGGCGCGCAGAGCATTGCTGCAGATGGGCGCGACACGGCTGAATCGTCCCGTCGCCGACCTCACCATCGTCGACGGCGAAGTGCGGCCGCGCGCGGGCGGCGCCGGCGTTGGAATCGGAACGCTCATTGGTGATCGACTCTTCTCGCTGAAAGTCGATCGCAACGCGCCGCTGACCCCGTCCTCGCAGCACGTGGCCATCGGCAAACCACTGCTGCGGCCTGACGTCCCGGCGAAGTGCACCGGCCGGCACGTATACGTCCAGGACTTCACGCTTCCCGGCATGCTGCACGGCCGCATCGTGCGACCGCCGTCGATGGGCGCGACGCTGGTCTCCGTCGACGAGAGCGCGCTGCGCGCCATTCCCGACGTGCGTGTCGTCCGCGTCGAAAACTTCTTGGCCGTGGTGGCGAAGGACGAATGGGCAGCCGTCCGTGCGGCGACTGCACTCAAGGCATCCTGGAAAGAGCAGACGACGCTCCCCGGACACGAGGGGCTGGACCGTTTCTCGCGGACGGCGCCGCTCGAACGCGATCAGGAAATTCTCAACCGCGGCAACGCCGCTGACGTCTCACAGCGCGCCGCAAAGACGATGTCGGCGACGTACTTCTGGCCGTTTCAGAGCCACGCATCGCTTGGACCGTCGTGTGCGGTCGCCGACATGCGCGCGGACGGCAGCGCCACCGTGTGGACCGCTTCGCAAGGCGTGCACGGACTGCGCGGCAACCTGGCGAAGGTCTTCGGCATCCCGCCCGACAAACTGCGAGTCGTCTTTCTCGACGGCTCGGGATCGTACGGGACGAACGGGGGCGATCACGTTGCCGCCGATGCACTGTTGCTGTCGAAGACGATCGGTCAGCCCGTCCGCGTGCAGTGGATGCGCCATGACGAGCACGGCTGGGATCCCAAAGGCCCGCAGCAGCTGCTCGACGTGCGCGCTGCGCTCGATACCGACGGACGCCTCGTCGCATGGGAGACCGAGATGTGGGTGCCGAACGCGGCGCCCGGCGCACGCGCGCTGCTATCGGCCGAAGCGGCGGGACTCCAGCAGGAGCACGGCACGGGCTCAGGCGCGATCACACAGAACGGTGAGCCTCCGTACGCCGTGGACAACGTTCGCGTCGTCGCGCATCTCATCAAAGACACGCCGCTACAGCTCTCGAACCTGCGCGCGCCCGGAAAGATCGCCAACGTCTTCGCGGTCGAAGGATTCACCGACGAAATCGCGGCTGCTCAGCACGTCGATGCCGTGGAATTCCGCGTGAAACGCCTGTCAGATCCGCGCGCCATCGAGGCGATCACACGGACTGCGGCAGCGTTCAAATGGGACGCCCGGCCGTCACCCAATCCGCGCGCCCGGCAAGGAACCGTTCTCGTTGGCCGCGGCATCGCCTACATGCGCTACAAGCAGATGGAGAACTACGTCGCGATGGCGATGGAGGTGGCGGTCAATCCGACGACGGGACAGATCCAGGTGCGCCGCGTCACGTGCTCACATGACTGCGGGCTGGTCGTGAACCCGGATGGATTGCGCAACCAGGTTGAAGGGTGCATCGTCCAGACGCTGAGTCGCGCGCTGCACGAAGAAGTGAAGTTCGATCGATCGCGCGTAACGAGCGTCGACTGGACGACATATCCGATCCTGCGCTTCCCGGAAGCGCCGGCGGTGGACGTGATTCTGCTCGATCGGCCCAACGAACCGCTCGTCGGAGCAGGCGAGGCGGCGACCGCTCCGGTCGCTGCAGCACTGGCCAACGCCGTGTTCGACGCAACCGGCGTGAGACTGCGAACGGTGCCGTTCACACCCGCGCGCGTGAAAGCAGCGCTTGCAAGCGCGTGAGGTAGGTTCGTGGTTGGCGGTTAGTGGTTCGTGGCTGGTTCAAACTCCCAACCACCAACTACCAACCACCAACCTCATTTTCCGGCGGTGTCAGCCTCGCGGTTGTTTTCGCAGATGTCCTCGATCAGCTCACTGTCCGGTTGCAGGTTGAACGGCACGGTAACCGTAAACGGCTCCAGATATGTCTCCGGGTCCTCGATCGTCACCCGCATCTCCATGTGGCCGAAATCGAGGCGGCGGAAGCGTTCGGTGGTCTTCATCGCCTCGCTGTGCGGATGCCCGGTGTCGTCCAGCCATGACCTGTCGTTGAAGCCGGCCGTCGTGACGACGAAGCTGTCGCCGTCCCATCGACCGACCGAATAGCCGAACCAAGCGGGCTGCGAGGTTTCAGGCAAGGGTCGGCCGTCGGTAAAGATCTGCCGGTAGTGATTGAACTCCTCGAACAGAATCACCGTGACGTCCCGGGTCTGAAGGATCTTGAAGACCACACCGGGCAGGACCCCATCGGGGCCGGGCAGCATCGCATCCGGAATGCTGTGCGGCAGACACTGTTGCGAGGGTCTGCCGGCCCCGAGCAGCACGTCACGCCGGTGTTGATACAGCGCCGCGGCCTCCGGCTTCATCCGAATCGTGGACCCTGCGGGCATCCAGTCGAGCAGGTCGAAATTGTCGGTGTTGCTGGTCCGCTTCGGCGGCGCCACCCTCGTCCAGATGCCGGACAAGTCGGGCTTGCCATCGGCCGCGCGTGGGACGGGTCCCTTCAAATCCGGCTTGCCATCGGCCGTTCGCGGCGTGCGCGGCAACTTGATCGTGATCCATTGCGCCTCGGCGGATCCGAGCAGAATCAGGCAGGCAGCCAGACAAGCGAGGGCGAGTGTGACCTTCGACCTCCGCACTTCGAACTTCGACCTTCGCACGTCGAACTTCGCTACTGCCCGGGGCCGCGGTACGTGACGGACTTCTTCGCCGCCTGATCGACTTCCTCCGGCGTCAGCAGCGGCGTTGTCCTCGAGCTGACCAGCCCGCTGGCATTCACCGCCATGGCGACCGCAGCGGCGGTTATGTTGTCGGGCGCGTCGACGACGACGAACGCGTCGGTGTCGCCGAAGGCAAAGTAGAACGCCTCGACTTTGCCGCCGAACGCGGCGCTCATCTGCTCGACCGCCTTTCGACGACCCGTTCCGCCCTCCCTCTGAACACCCTTGACGCCCTCAGGCTTGTAGTTGGCTTGGATCAGAAATTTTGGCATCGTCTACTCCGTTGACACTTTGCGTCGTGATTGCCATCTGGCACGCAGCGCCGCGCGATCGACTTCCACGCCACGCAGGTACACCTTGTTGATCTTCCGTGTATTCGAAATCCGTTCGAGTGGATTGGCGTCGAGGATCATGAAGTCGGCGTTCTTTCCAACAGCCACCAGGCCGGTGCTGTCGATTCCCGCCATGGCCGCCGAGTCACGCGTCGCCGCGACAATCACATCGGACGGCGTCATCCCCATGGCAACCATGCTCTCCAGATCGAGGTGATCGAAGAAGCCGATCCAGAACCGGGTCTGACCCGTGTCGGTGCCGTTGACGATCGTCATGCCGGCGGCTCGCAGCTTCATCGCGCTTCGGGCATCGGATTCGAAGCTGCGGCGCGCACGAGCGACCTGGTCGGCCGTCATCTTCTTCAACGGGTTGCCCCAGTGCTCTTCGATGTCGTGCTGCGAATACGCAGCCTGCAGCAGCGGATCGTCGAGCCATTCCGGACGCCCGCCGCCTTGCGTGTCCATCCAGCCGGTGATGAGCGACGGTGTCATCCACATCTTCGGATGATCGTTTCTTGCGATTCGATCCTTCACGATCGACACGAGCTCGTCGTCGGCTTCCTCGCCGCCGCGCGCGGGCACGTGTAACCAGCCTTCGACGCCCGCTCGCATCAGCTCCTTCGCGTTCGCCAACGTGACGTTGTGCACGCCCACAGGCACGTTGTTCTTGTGAGCCTCTTCGACAACGGCTCGATACAGCGGCAGCGTCAGCGTCTTCTTGGTGCCGCCGCGATCGTCCACCCAGATCTTGATGAACAGCGGCTTCATCGCGACGTAGTCGCGAACAGCCGCTCGAGCTTCGTC
>Ga0207659_10001284_pt1 | contig 15008 bp, 10 predicted proteins | sample KBSM43metaG_FD_184330 | JGI IMG/M metagenome (GOLD analysis project Ga0207659, IMG submission 184330) | Miscanthus rhizosphere microbial communities from Kellogg Biological Station, Michigan, USA - KBS M4-3 metaG (SPAdes) (version 2) | ecosystem: Host-associated > Plants > Roots > Rhizosphere >...
TGATCTATTCGGAGCCGTTCGACGCCCTTCCTGCGGCAGCAAAATCTGCTGTCTATCAACGCCTGTGGGACGTGCTCAATGGTCGCGTCACTGACGATGGTTATCGCTCGCTGAGCGCCTCCGACCGTACGGCCGTACTCGAGATTCTCAGGGACACCAAGAAGGACCTGCCTGATTACTGGGCGGCGACTTCTGGGTAGCTAGGTTGCTGGGTAGCTAGGTTGCTAGGTTTGCTGGGACTCAGGTGACCTCGCGACCTAGCTACCTAGTGACCCAGCTACCTAGTGACCCAGCTACCCAGCTACCTATAATCTTCCGCATGTCGTTGGAGCGGGGGGACCGTCTCGGGAAATACGAAATCGTCGCCAGTCTGGGTTCGGGCGGAATGGGCGAGGTGTACCGGGCCGTCGATCCACGGCTCGAGCGCCAGGTCGCTATCAAGGTCCTTCGTCCGCTGGCGTCGAATACCGAAGCACAGGCCCGCCTCTGGCGCGAAGCGCGCGCCGCCGCCAGCGTCAGCCATCCTGGCGTTTGTCAGATCTACGACGTCGGCGAATCGGACGAACGGCTCTTCATCGTGATGGAGCTGCTGACCGGTGAATCATTGGCTACGCGCTTGAAGGACGGCGCCATCAAGCCAGACGAAGCGGTCGCCACGACGCTCGGAATCCTCGGTGCTCTGTCGGTCCTGCACAGTCGCCAGATCGTGCACCGCGATTTGAAGCCATCGAATGTCTTCATGACCGACGGTGGTATCAAGCTGCTCGACTTCGGCCTTGCGCGGTCGAGCGAATCGTCCTCGGAACAGACACTGACCCAAACAGGGATGGTCTCCGGCACGCCGCGCTACATGGCGCCGGAGCAATGGGCCGAGGGAGCGCTTGATTCCCGCTCCGATCTGTTCGCCGCCGGCGCCATCCTCTTCGAGATGTTGTCTGGCCAGCCGGCGTTTCCTGGCAACGATCTCATGCAGGTGTATCACGCGATCATGTCGGGCCAACCGGCCGCACTGGCCGGATCAGCCTCGGTATCGGCGATCGACGGAGTGATCCATCGCGCACTCGAGAAGCGTCCCGAGGATCGCTATCAGACCGCCGATGCGATGGCGCAGGCACTGCGATCGGCGATGACGCTCTCGACTGACACCTCGACGGTCACGGTCAGGCCGACCACGCGTTTGATCGCCGTCCCATTTCGGATGCTCCGCCCGGATCCGGATGTGGACTTTCTCTCCTTTAGCTTGCCAGACGCGATCCTCAGTTCACTCGCGGGCATTCAATCGCTCGTCGTGCGCTCCACACTGGCCGGCGCCGGGTACACCAGCGACGAAGGCATCGATCTCAGGAAGATAGCCGCCGACGCCGGCGTGGATGCAGTCTTGTGCGGCACGCTGCTGCGCGCAGGCGGACAGGTTCGAGTGAACGCCCAGCTGCTCGAAGCTCCCTCCGGTACGATTCTCTGGTCCAAGACGATTCAGCTCGAGATGAAAGACATCTTCGACGTGCAGGACCAACTGGCACGAGCGATCGTCGAATCGCTGTCGATCCCACTGTCATCGGGCGATCAGCGGCGCCTGCGTCGCGACCTGCCTGCCAGTGCCCGCGCGTACGAGTTCTATTTGCGCGGCAATCAGCTCGCCTACGACATCTCGATGCTGCAGGTCGCCGGCGAGATGTATCAGTCGGCACTCGACGAAGATCCCGGCTTCGCACCGGCCTGGGCGAAGCTGGGACGCGTCCATCGCGTCCTTGCGAAGTACGGCGTTGAAGGGCGCGACGAGCATTTCCGCAAAGCCGACGAGGCGTTTCGGCGGGCGCTCGAGATCAACCCCGATCTCAGCATCGCTCACAACCTCTACACGAACTTCGAGATCGAATCGCTTGGACGCGCCAAGGAGGCGGTCGCCCGACTGCTTGGCCGCATGCGAGCGCAGGCGGCCGACCCCGAGCTCTTCGCAGGGCTCGTCGTCGCATGCCGTTTCTGTGGCCTGCTCGATGCCTCGCTGGCCGCCGATCGCCATGCCCGCCGACTCGATCCGGCGATACGAACGAGCGTGACGTACACCCACTTCATGCGCGGGGACTGGGAACGCGCCGTGACTGCTGACGCCGACGACTTGCGCTGGATCACGAACTGGACGCTGCCCATACTCGGGCGCACCGCCGAGGCGATCGCGTCATACCGCGCGAACGAGCAACGGTCGCTGCCTCCTACGATTCACCTGTGGTTGAGGGCCTCGCGTCAGATTCTCGAAGGCGATGGTGATGCGGCACTCGCCTCCATCCATCAGTTCAGTACCATGCACGCCTTCGACCCCGAAGGGGTTTACTTCATCGCGCGCGCGCTGGTGAAGCTCGGTCAGCCTACGCCAGCCCTCGACTTGCTGCAGCAGCACGTCGTGGAGGCCGGCTTCTTCTGCCACCAGGCCTTCGTGGTCGATCCGTGGCTGGATTCCGTGCGAGGTGAGCGGCGGTTCAACGCGATCGTCAGGCGGGCACAGGAACGATCGCAGGATGCCGAAGCGGAGTTCCGTCGCCTCGGCGGCGATCGGTTATTGGCGAGCGCGTAAGCCGGTCCTGTTTTTCGGACCCGGCTACCCCGGCGGGTCTAAAAATCAAGACCCGCCCTACTTGCTTTCGCCCTTGCCCTTCACTGGCAGTGGCGGATCCGTCTTGCAGGCCGACGGCGCGAACTTCGATCCATCCGGCTCGAGTCGGAAATTCGTGCTCGTGTAGAACGTCCCGTTCAGATACTTCGCATCGTCGATCATCGTGATCACCTGAAGCCATACATCTCCGTTCGGGTGCGTGGGCAACCGATGAATGTACTCGGTGATCTGAGCCTGCTCGCTGTAGGGCACGCCATTCTTGCGGAGGTATCCCTCACGGAAATTGGTCGTCACCACCTTGAGATCGCCGCCGCTATTGATCTCCGCCTGCTGGCGCGGCGGCGGACCACCGCGAAGGCCCTGACCGCCACCGCCAGGCACACCGCGTGACAGGATGCCTCCGCCGGTCACACGGACATCGACCGGCGGCCCACCGCGTCCGACGCCAGGACCCTCCCACTGCGCGAGCGAAAATCCCTGCCACGTCTTCTCGCCTGCGGCCTGTTTGGCGCGATCGAAGTTCAGGAGCCGCGTCTGGGTACCGGCGTCGAACTCCAGCTTCAGCGTCTCATCGTCCTGCCATGAGATGCGAAGGCGGCCGGGCTGCCGCATGATCCCGCCGACGCCGAACGCCTTGCACTGGTTGCCGCTGGCAGTGTCAGCCGCCGGGTCCCAGGCTTGCGCGGTCTTCCGCCCTTCCGGGCTGACCGGGACGCTGGCAACGTCGCCTTTCGGTGGAGTCACCATGCGCCATCGCCAGTCCTCCGTGACAACAGACACCCATGTGCCGACGAGATCGATCGGCGCGGCCTGACGCGCCGTTTGCGGCGGGGCCGGTGCCTGGCCGCGGCCACGCCCCTGACCGGCGGCATCGATACCGGCCAGCGCAACGGCGAGGCTGAGCGAAAGCGCACCAACAACAGGAACCCGCATACTCATCGCGCGCTCCTCTGCGAGGCAGAATTCGCCGGGCTGCTCATTTCACGATAGACCGCTTCGATGAACATCGCTGTCGTCCAAGGCCCTGTGTCCGCTCCATAACGGCCGTCGTAGTCGAGCGTCGGGTGCGCCGCCTTGACCTGTTCGAGGGTCATCTTCTTCTGAACCATGTTCTTGATCCGATCGCGGATGATCACGAGCATGTCGCGATACATCGCAACGTCATGCTCGTCACTGATGCGCCCGTGACCCGGGATGACGTAGGTCCCGCCTTCCTCCAGCATCTTGCTCGGAACCGTCAGGTCCAGCAGCCGATTCAGCCCCGCGATTGTTCCATCGATGCTGCCGCCATTTGCAAGGTCGATGACCGGGTAGCCTTCGGTTCTGAAGAGATCGCCGGTGGCAATCACATCGGAGCGGCGGAACATGACGACCGTGCCGGTGTCATCGGCTGTGGCGTCGTCGTGGAACAGCATGATTGGCTCGCCGTTGAACGGGAAGTCTCGTGACGGCTCGAAATAAGTGTTGAAGGGGCGCGCCGAGTCCGCAACGCCGGCCTTGACCATCCGCGCGGCGGTATTTTCGTGCGACACGATCGCGGCGATGTTGCCATTCACCGTGCGTCCTGATTTCGACACCGATTCGTTCCCACCAGTGTGATCGGGACTCATGCCAGTGTTGACAACCCACCGGATCTCCTTCCCTGGCGCGATCTGCTTGATCGCGGCGAGCACTTTGTCGCTCGATCCCGCATTGCCCGTATCCACGACAAGTACACCATCCTCACCTGCCTGCACGGCGATGTTGGCGCCGGCGCCGACGATCATGTGGACGTTCCCCTGCACGTGAACGGCCTTGACCTCGCCGGCAGCGAGATGTTCCGGTTGATCCTCGGGTTTGAACCCGCCATTGGCTCCCGGACGCGCCGGCAACGGTTTCGCGCCCGGCTTCCACTCAGGCAACAGCGTCTCCGCGCCACCGCGGACACCCGCCTCGGGCATCGCATGCTTTGCCGAGAACTCGCCGATCCACGGGTTCGCTCCAGGCAGATAGTGCGGCACCTCGTTCTTGTCCTTCGGCACTTCCATCACGTACTCGCAGTTGTAAAGCCAGTTCTGGTTTCCACGATCCATCAGCACGAATTCCTGGCTCCTGATGTACGGCTCGCTCAGGTAGACGGGATCGGTCGCGATGGTGACCTGCGAGAGGACGTTGCCGTGCCGTATCCAGTGCTCGACCACCGTGAGTCGATCGCTTGCGGGTATTCCTGTCCGCCGGAAGTAGCCGGCTTTGATGTGAGTCGTGGTGATTGTCAGGGTGTCGCCGTTCCACACGCCGGTCGAGAAACCCATGAACGTGTGCGGCGCGTAATCCGGCGGATGCTGACGACCGTCCATCCAGATGGTCCGCTCCTGCTGATACGTTCCCAGGTGCATCCGGATCGCAAGTAACTCCTGCGTGTCCTCGTTGTGTTCCTGCCAGATGCGGAACTGATTGGGACCGAAAAACATATACGGCAGCGTGTACGGCGCGCACTGATGCTCGAGGATCGAGTGCCGCGCCACATCCCAGCTATCGGCAAAGAGGCGTGCGGCATCGTTGATCGGCACGCCGCTGAAGTCGCCAGGCTCCTCGCCCGGGACGCGGTCGGGCTGGTCCTCGTGATAACGCCCGCTCCACTCGCCGACGAAATTGATTTGCGCAAACGCCGGCACCGCCGCGAGCACGACGAGTACGCATGTCCCTAGCGCAACGCGATTGATGCTGTTCACAACTCGACCCATGTTCCTACCTGACTTGTGCTTTCGAGGTGGTGCTCTGCAGATGTTCGTTCAGATCCGGCAGACACGACACTTCCTGAATGTCTTCGTCATCGACACGGTTGAAGCGCTTCATGCTCTTCCACTCGCCTTCCCAGTGCTCCGGATCGATCATCGTGTATTCGATCTCCAGTTGCTTGCCGCCATTGATCAGGCGGATGCGTTCGACGATATGCAACTGCTCGCCCGCAGGGATGGACGCTCCGCCCTGATCCATCCAGTGATGGTCGCCGCGGAAGCCACTCGTGTCGACCACGAGCGCATCGCCTTCCCAGTGCCCGATCGACTCACCGTTGAACGTCCGGACGATGATGTCCAATTCCGTGTGGGGTCGTCCATCGAGATAGACGATTCGAAGGCTGTTCATGAAACCGCTGACCATGTAAATCGCGGTGGGGATCTGCACCATGGCCATGGGCCAGTAGCGCGTCATGATTAGCGGCAGGCCGGCGGGCCAGCACTGGCCGATATCGTCCCGGTACACCTTGCCTTCCCTGGCTGCTTTCTGTGACGCGTCGAAATGCACCTGGGCAGCGGGCGTCAACTTCGGATATGGCGGACCGAAGCGCCACGCGTCCGCGCTCTCGGTGGTATCGATGAACCAGTTACCCGTCAGATTGAACGGAGCCGCCGGACGTGACTTCGCGATGTTGGCGGGAGCCAGAGCGCTCAACTGCACGCCGGGCTGGGTGGCAGGCGCCGCGCTTTCCGTGGCGGGCGCACTCCCTGGCGCCGCCGCCGGCGCCGTTGCATCGCAAGCCGATACGGATACACCGGCCGCCGTGACGATCGCGAGGGCGATTCGACTCAAGCTCGATCTCATGATCGGTGTCTGCCTCCCGGGCTCTTCTACTTCGCGTTCGCGTTGCCGAGACGCGCGGGGCGTTCGGTCAACTCGCGACCGTCGGCCAGGATCAGCTTTTGGAAGATGCCAGCTGGCTCGCCGGTGCGGACGGGGTTGACGATCACCGTCACCTTGTCACCGGGTTTGATGATGTTTGACTTCCAACCGGCTCGAATCAGGTAGGTCGGACTCGTGAGCTCGACCCCCCAGAGCACCACGTTGCCCTTGTCATCGGGCACATTGACCTCGATCCAGGTATGCGGATTCTGCCACCGGAATTCCTTGACCGTGCCCTTCAGCGTGACCTCCTTCGTGCGGTCGAATGCCGCGGGCGAATGATGCGCGAGAAGCGGAACCATTCCCGCCAGCATCAGCGCCACACATCCGAGCAGAACCTTCCCCATCGATATTTCTCCTGTTGACCGGACTGGAAATCACACCCGGTGTCATGCGTCCTGGCCGTACAGTCGAGGTCGAGCGTGCGCCCATTCTATCGTCTCGAGCTGCTGCCTGTCGCTCGGCAATCGCGGCCGTGGAAATTCCTCGCTCCGCCCTGTGAAACCGGTGGGCTCTCGTCGCGACTCGCGGTAAGATCCCCGGTCTCCAACCCAACGAACGCAACATGGCCGCGGCTTCAGAAACAGCATTTGTTCAGCATCACGATGACGCGTTGACGTCGACCCCACGGCTGGTGTTGACCGACACGCAACGCGCGGAGCGAGACGTTGTCGCGGCAGCGGCCGGATTGCGTCACGCGTTCTGCACACAACTCCGAGAGGCGCGTGAGCGCAGGGGCATCGCTCTGCACACCATTTCGGAGCACACGAAGATCAGCCAGGGACTCCTCGCCGATTTGGAGCGATGCGAGCTATCGCGATGGCCGTCGGGGATCTACCGGCGGGCCTTCTTCCGGGAGTACGCAGCAATGGTCGGCGTACCTGGCGAGTCGACTGTCAGCGAGTTCGTCCGGCTGTTTCCCGACGATCGCGAGCAACCAACCTCGGAACTCCTGGTCCCCGGACCGCTGCGCCTGACATTGGCGCGTTCATTCTGGCGGCAGCTGTTACCAATTCACGCGCTGGCTGCAGTCGTTGATCTCGCGGCGATCACCATCGGCGCGCTGGTCATTGCTCAAGTGGCGCACATCAACCTGTGGTTTTCATTCGGAGTCATGGCTGTGGTGTATCAAACCGTGGGCACGTTTCTTCGCGGATGCAGTCTTGGAACCTGGTGGCTTCGCACGCACAGGCGGCGACTCCGCGTGAAGATGCCATTGCTTCTGTTGTTACTGCTGGCGACCGCCGCTTCGGCCAGTGCGCAACAGAGCACGTTCAAACCTGAGGTCGGGCAAGCCGGCAAGGACGTTGTGTGGGTCCCGACACCGGCAGTGACGGTGGAGCGGATGCTCGACATCGCAAAAGTGACCCCGCAGGATTTCGTCATGGACCTGGGCTCGGGCGACGGCCGCAACGTCATCGGCGCGGCCAAGCGCGGCGCCAACGCGCTCGGGGTTGAGTACAACCCTGACATGGTCGAACTCTCGAAACGGCTGGCGACGGAAGCTGGCGTCGCGGATAAGGCGCAGTTCGTTCAGGGAGACATGTTCATCGCCGACATTTCGAAAGCCAACGTCATGGCGTTGTTTCTGCTGCCGAGCAACTTGCTTCGCTTGCGGGAGAAGTTTCTCGACCTCCGCCCCGGCTCGCGCATCGTGTCGAACACCTTCAGCATTCAGGACTGGACCGCTGACGAGACGGTGACGGTCGACAACTGCGAGCAATGGTGCACGGTGATGCTGTACATCGTGCCGGCGAAGGTTGGTGGCACGTGGCGGGTGGGATCAGACGTGCTGGAGTTGAAGCAGGAGTATCAGATGGTGTCGGGCACGTTGACGTCGGGTGGTCAGTCGACAGCCGTCTCCGGATCCCTGAAGGGCGCTGAGTTGACACTCAAGGCTGGCACTCGCGCGATCACCGCGAACGTTCAAGGCAACCAAATCAACGGTACGGTCACCGATGGCTCGGCCAAGTCAGCCTGGCGAGCGACACGCTGAAGCACGTCATCGCGCGCGTTAAAGCGTGCGCTCTACGAGAGCTGGCCAGGCATCTACGCCGCGTAGAGTGTGGGCTTTAGCCCGCGCGTCTCCTAGCGGCTCGCCGTCGACGGCGCTCTTCGGAGAATCTGCGCGAAGTAGTTCGTGATCCCGTCTGGATCAGACAGCCAGATCGTTCGCAGGCCGGCGCTGAAGTTGCCGAGTGGCGTGTCGATCTTCACATCCTGCGCCTTTGCTTTCGCGTCGACTGCCTCCACATCCGACACCACGTACTGAATGCCGGCGCTACGCGTGTTCGCCGGCAATCCTTTTCCAAAGCTGAAGACGGTGACCGTGGTCGTTCCATGCCGGAAGGGGTAACGCGTAGTACCTAGAACCGGATCGTCGACGGGCGGCAGTTCGTCGAGACCGACGAACCCGCGATAAAATGCCCGGCTCTTTTCGAGATCCGACACGGTTAACCCGAGATCGATCGAGTCGTAGAGTTCCTGTGGGGCACCCGGTGCGACCACGAGCTCGACCCACTGATTCGCCGGATCCAGCACCATGGCGGCGCGTTTCCCGCCGCGCGCCGGGCCAAACATCGGAGCCGGATATCCATGCTGGACGAATCGCGCCGTCACCGCCGCTTCGTCAGGATAGAAGAAGGTGAAGACTCGTAACCCTGTGACTTCGCGCACAGCGCCGGTCTTGTACTCACCCGCCGCGGCAGTGTACTGGAGCTTGACCTGTCCGGATCCGATCTGAAACAGCATCATCTGTCCGCCACCCGGCATGTTGAGCGACGGCAGTTGCTTGAGGCCGAGAACCTCGCTGTAGAAGCTCGCCATCTTCGCCGGCTCGACGGCAAAGCGCCGGAACACATTCATCGACGGCTGCGTCGATAACGACGCCAGCGGGACAGAACTCGACTGGGCAGCGACAGGAACCGTGACCGCGATTATGAGACAGGCGTGGAGAATGGCTTTCATGGCCTGAATGGTAGGCCTTCCCGTCGATCTTCACAACTGGCCACCAGGCGGTCGTACGAGGCAAGTCTTCCATGGTCTGAGCCATGTCAAGGTAGACCTGAATTTCCTGGAGTGTTCGCGGCGGGTCTAAAGACCCGCCGCGATTGGGAACCGCGCTATTTCGTCAACGTGATGGTGTTAGAACACGTGGTCGTGCCGGTGACACACACACGATAGTCGTACGGCCCTGAACCACGCGGGCTCTCAGTCGTCGAACCGTCGTTGGACACGCGGTCGACCCTGGAGCCATTCAGGTAGATATCGAGGTACCGCCCCTGCACACTCGACCACTGCAAGTAGGCCTTCATCCACCGCCCGCTCGCATACAAGCGGCCACTGAGCGAAATCGACGGCGTCGGTGCCGGCGCCGGCGATGGCGGTGGCGCCGAGTACGTCACGGACAGAACGTCTGTCGCGGGATTGCCCGCCGCGTCGCGCGCCGTCACCGTGATGACATTCGTGCCGAGTTGCAGTGTCATGGCGGCACTCCAGGTGGTCGTACCAGTGGCAGTGCCGGATCCACCCAGACTGTTTTGCCAGGTCACCTGCGTGACACCGACGTTGTCTGACGCCGTGCCTCCGATGGAGAAGCTCGGCGAATTCGTAGCGTAGGTGTCGGCTGACGTCGGGCCCGTGATGGTCACCACCGGCAGTGTCGTGTCAGGAACCGTGTAGTTCACCGTCAAGACGGCCGTCCCCTTGTTGCCAGCCGCGTCCTGTGCTGTCATCGTGATCACGTTCGAGCCACCCTGGAGCGACACGGATGGAACGCTCCAGTTCGTCGTACCGCTGGAGAATCCGCTGCCGCCGCGGTTGCTTGCCCAAGTCACGGCCGTCACGCCCATGTTGTCCGAAGACGTGCCACCGAGCGTCACGACTGATGATGTCGTGTTATAGCTCGAAGCCGACGTCGGACCAAGGATACTGATCGTTGGCGCGCTCGTGTCCGGCGGCGTGTAAGTCACCGTCAGCGTCGCCCTGCCTAGATTGCCGGCCGCATCGCGGGCCGTCACCGTGACGACGTTCGCACCGCCCTGGAGGGCAACGGACGACGCCGTCCAGTTCGTCGTGCCACTGGCGGTACCGGAGCTGCCGCGATCGGTGTTCCACGTTACAGCCGTCACACCGACGTTATCCGAGCCGGTGCCCGAGATTGTCATCGTCGAAGACGATGTCGAATAGCTGCTTCCCGTTGTCGGACCAGTGATCGTAACCACCGGGACCGTCGTGTCGGGTACTGTGTAAGTGACCGTGAGGATGTCGGTGCCAGCGTTGCCAGCTGCATCACGAGCCGTCACGGTGATCACGTTGTTCCCAACTTGCAGACCGACGACGGGGATGCTCCAGTTCGTCGTACCAGTCGCCGTGCCGCTGCCACCGCGATCGCTGACCCAGCTCACCGAGCTCACGCCAACGTTGTCAGCCGCCGTGCCACCCAGCGCGATGCTCGTCGTCGTGGATGTATACGTTGTCGCGGATGTCGGCGTCGCGATCGACACAGTGGGGGCTGTCGTGTCCGACGCGGGAGCGGCCGCCACTGTCCACGTGAAGTTCTGCGACGGCGAGGTCAGCACGCCATCGAAGACGGACGCGGTCACCGTATACGTTCCTGCCGTTGTCGGCGTGCCCGAGATGAACCCGGTCGCCGATCCGATGAAGAGCCCTGGCGGCATCCCGGTTGCGGCGTAGGTCAGTGGTTGGCCATCGGGATCGCTGCCTGATAACTGGAGCGAGGTCGCCTGACCAGCCGTCGCAGTGCGGTTACCCGGGTTCGTCAGTGTAGGAAATCGATTGCTGTATCCGCACAGCTGACCGGATTTCGGCCCCTCGCCGGTCGCGTTATACGCAGCAACTGCGAAACAGTACTGCTGTCCCGCCACGGCGTTGCTCAACGTGTACGACGTTGTGTTCCCGACGTCGATGCGCGGTGACGAGCCTACGTACACGGCATACCCGGTGACCTGATCGTTGTTCGGATCCCACATCAGTGTGATCTGGTCGGCGTACGCGGAGCTCACACGAAGCAGTGACAGGACGAACGCGACGGCGATCGGAAGCCGTCCGACTTGAAGCGTAGCGGCGTGCATGCAGTGTGTTCAGGGAGCGCGGGGGGAAGATCGCGAAGTCCCACTGCTGCCAGTGCAAGATCGGGCCCGGACTCTCTATACGTCGAAACCCTTTGTAGTTGATTGAGTTACGCGGCGACGCGCCGCACGGCAGGTAAGAGAAGATTTCCGTTCTGTTCGGTCGCTTACGAAAATGGCACTGATCTTCTCAGTTGTTACCCGGAACGAGGTTGACCTGGATCCGCTTCATGTACTTCACCGGCGCACCATCGAGGCGCGCGGGCTGGTACTGCCACAATCTCGCGGCCGCCAGTGTCTGCCTGTCGTACTGAGGATTGATGGATGCAATCATGTTTGCCGATTCCACTCCGCCCATCGTGTCGATGACGACTTCGATGATGCCGATCTGCGCATCGCGGACCTGACCGCGGAAGGGAGGAATCTGCTGATTCACGGTGATCGGCGGCACGACGTTGCCGTCATTCGCGTTGTAAACCTTCGTCACACGTGGCGACGGGGGCGGCGGCTCGGGAGAGACTGGGGCCGGCGCGGGCACCGGGGCTGGCGCGGGCGCCGGGGCCGGCGGCGTGGCGGCCTTGGCACTCAACTCGTGAAACCCCGTCGCCAGCGTACGGATGTCCGCAAGGGGTGACTTGTTGACTGCGGCTTCGATGTCGGGATCAGCGAGCACCTGGAGAACCAGCGCAAACCCACGTTCGGCCGCAATGAAGTCCTTGATATCGAAGGCGGTCTTCGCCTCCTGGTAAGTGGCCTGGACTGCCGCCGGCAACAGCCGTTTGCGCGTCTCGGCGTAGCTCGTACGGACGCGCGGCGGCAGATCGGTCGTCGGGCGGAACATCGGATTGCGCGTGACAAGGCCTTCCATGGCGCCCTTCGCGTCGGTCTCCTTGCCGGTTGCGACGAGGCACAACACGCGATAGAGCTCGATCGACTGCTGCTCTTCTCTGGGACGCTCGGTTGACTTGAGTCCATCGAGCATCGCGAGCGCGCTTTCGTACTCGGCGGACGCGTACAACTCCTTTGCCGCTTCCAGTGACTGCGCCTGAGGTCGGGCGCCCAACAACAGCACGAACGCAACGGCGAGGGGGGTCGTGTAGGGTCGCATGGCTATCTCACTTCTGTCGCAGGTCGACGCTGACCTTGGCGGGCTCGGAGAGCGTCACAACCGTGCGAACACGCTTTTCTCCGAGCTCCGGATGGCGGAACAACACCTCGTGCGGTCCGGCAGGCACCGATACGTTGCCGAGCGGCGTCTCGCCGACCTGCTGTCCGTCGATCCAGACCTCCGCCCATGGCGTGGCGTTGAACGACATCGTCCCATTCGGCCATCGCGGTTTGATTGGCGTCACACGGCCCGGCGTGACGTTGACGACCTGAGCCTGGCTGTAACCGATCCCCTCGTTGACGAGCAGCAGCTCGTGGCGGCCGACCGAGACCATGATGCGGTCGCTCTGGCTCGAACCGAGCAGGCGCCCTTCTTCGAAGATTTGAAGTGGCGTCGGAGCATTGACCGCAATCCATCCCGAAACGGGCGCGTTCTTCGGTGCACCCAGTGGGACGACGAGCGAGGCGGTGGTACCAGCTTCGATCTTGACGTCCTGTGTGATCGATCCAAGATCGTTCTCGAGCACGACTGAATGCGCACCAGGCGCTAATCCTTCGACCGTCAGCGGTGATCGGCCGTATGCATGCCCATCAACCTTCACTTGCGCTCCAGCAGGTTCGGTGCGGACCTGAAGCTCGCCAAGCAGTGAGGCTGCGCGTGGCAGCTCGATCAACTGTGAGACCTGACCGCCGGCCACGATCGTGATCGGCATCGATCGAACATTTCCTTCGTTGGCCAGCTTCAACGTGTGGCGTCCGGGAGAGAGGTCGAGGCTCAGTGGCGTCATCCCGTGCGCCTGACCGTCGATCTCGACAGACGCACCACTCGGATTGGTCTGCACGACAAGTGTTCCCATGCCATCCGCGGCCACGGGAGCCGCCATATAGCGCAATGCTCCCAATGTGATCGCCGAAGTGATACCGATCAGGAGAGCGGCGGCCGCGGCGAGCTTCAAACGTGACAGGGGACGGCCTGCCGAAACCGACTGTCGCACCTGTTCGACTGGCTGGGGTGGCGGCGCCGGCGTCTCCGCAGCCGGTTGCTTCGTGTCCCAGAATCCAGTGGATACTGCGCCCGAGGACGGCTTCGCCGGAGCCGGGAATTGCGGCGAAGCAGTGGCCGCCGTGGTCGACGCGTGCGGAACGGATGCCGTGGGAACGGCCGGCGACGCGTGATTGGCGGTCGGCATAGGCGTTTGAGCAGGCGCAGTCTGCGCGGGCATCGATGGCACGGCGACGGTAACGGGCCTCGGTGGCTGGGCGGGCGGCGGCACCGGCGTTGTTGCAACTGGGTGCGACGCAGACGCTGGCATCGAATCTGCCACCCCCACTGCCGCGTGATAGCGCGACATAAAGACTTTGAGGGCCTCGATCTCGGCGATCGGATCGCTGTAGTGCAGGACACGATCGAGCTCCGCCCACGCCTCGGGTGCGGAACTGAATGGTGTCTTGGAATCGATCTGCAGCGCGCGCTGCAGCCACACTCGAAACGGCAGCGGCAATGGCTCGAGCGCACCATCGGCCGACAACGCCAGTGCGCCGGCCGTCATTTCGCTGATCTGGGCTGGGTACTCGTCCTCTCGCAGCGGACGTCCCAGGACCAGCGCCAGTGCTGTCGCCCCCACCTGCGTGATGTCGGTGCGCCGATCGAGGTGCGGCATGCCGAAACTCCTCGGCAGCGGCACCCGCAGATCCTGCCAATACTGTTTGTTCGAGTACCGAAGTTGTTCGATCGCGGAGCCAAGCACGTAGTCGGCCACCACAAGCCTGGCGTGCGAGGTGACGATGAGACGTTCGGGACCAATGGCGCCATGACAACAGTCAGGAGCCTTGTCGTGGAGGACCGCGATGGCATGAACGAGCTGGCGCAGCAGGCACAGCGCCGCGTTCATCTCGACCGGCAGTAGGTGTGCTTCCGCGGTCGCGAGAATCTTCGACAACCGCGCGCCGGGCATATGGTCGGATACCAGGATCAGGCGCGGCATCGACTTGCCGGCACGCTCGATGCTGCGCACGCGGGCGAAGTGTTCGGATTGAAACTCTGCCAGCCGTTCGACGCGTTCCCGAAGCGCGGCTTCGACGACCGGCGTCGCGGTCAGCTGGTCGCGCAGCGTGAGTGCTTCGAACTGTTCACCGCTGGTTCCGAGCACGAGCCGGCGCGGGCCGAACCCGTCCTCGAAGAGCGCAGGACCGGGGGACGGTACGCGCGCGAGCACAGGATCCACGAGTAGATCTCTCGGCGTGAACCGTGCCAGTTCTTAGAGGGTGCGCACAACCGCCGGCGCGACGCAAAATTGGGTGAAAATGCTGAGAGATTTGACGTTAACCGCCGCGACGGCCGCCGTCACTTCTATATGACGGCAACCGACGACGCTTACAAAAGCGTCATCGGTCGCCCGGTTTTGGTAATTGTGCCCGCTGCCGGGCGCACCGGTTCAGGCAGGACGCGCATTCACATTCAAGCCACCGTCGAGGACGATCTTCGCGCCGTTGTAATAACGTGCTCGGTCGGACGCGAGGAACACGACGGTGTCGGCGACTTC
>Ga0207659_10001287_pt1 | contig 14997 bp, 14 predicted proteins | sample KBSM43metaG_FD_184330 | JGI IMG/M metagenome (GOLD analysis project Ga0207659, IMG submission 184330) | Miscanthus rhizosphere microbial communities from Kellogg Biological Station, Michigan, USA - KBS M4-3 metaG (SPAdes) (version 2) | ecosystem: Host-associated > Plants > Roots > Rhizosphere >...
TGGATCAACACGTATCGAGCGGTGAGCTATCTGTCGCCGTTCGGCGGCTACAAGCGATCGGGACTGGGCCGCGAGAGCGGACAGGAAATGATCAAGGAATACTTGCAGGTGAAGAGCGTGTGGATCTCGACGGCGGAGAGCGTCCCCAATCCTTTCATTCAACGGTGAGACATGGCGCAGGCAGAGTTAGGGTTCGTTGGTGTGGGCCGCATGGGCGGGCCTATGGCGGTGCGGCTGCTCGACGCGGGATATCCGCTGACGGTGTACGACACCAACGCGGATGCGGTGAACGCACTCGTCGCGCGGGGCGCGAAGTCCGCCGCGTCGGCGGAGGCGGTGGCATCGGCCGCGGAGATCGTCCTCATGAGCCTGCCCACACCGCCGATCGTGCAGGCGGTGAGCATCGGTGACGGCGGCATCCTGCGCGGCTCGCGGCTGAAGACGCTCATCGATCTGTCAACGACCGGGCCGAGTGTGGCCAAGGTGGTCGCCAAGGCTGCGGGCGAGCGCAACGTCGCGTGGGTGGACTCTCCGGTCAGTGGCGGCGTGTCGGGTGCGACAAAGGGCACACTCGCCGTGATGGTGTCGTGCGCACAGGCGACGTTCCCGATCGTCGATCCGGTGCTCAAGAATTTCGGCAAGACGTTCTACGTCGGCGAGAAGCCGGGCCTGGCGCAGATTGCCAAGCTCGCCAACAATCTCCTTGCCGCTTCGGCGATCGTCGTCTCGTCGGAGGCGGTGGTCATGGGCGTGAAGGCGGGGCTCGATGCGAAGGTGCTGATCGACATCATCAACGCCGGCAGCGGCCGCAATAGCGCGACGCAGGACAAGTTCCCGCGATCGATCCTGCCACGCACCTTCGACTTCGGCTTCGCCACGGGCTTGTCGTACAAGGACGTGCGTCTCTGTGTCGACGAGGCCGAAGCGCTCGGCGTGCCGATGGTCGCCGGCGCGGCGGTGCGGCAGATGCTGGCGATCACGCAGGCAAGATTCGGCGCCGACTCGGACTTCACGTCGATCGCAAAGGTCGTCGAGGAGTGGGCTGGCGTAGAAATCAAGGGATGATGACGTAGAGCGGAGGCTTTAGCCTCCGCGGGAGATCTCATGGATAAAGCAACGTTCGAGAAGGGCCGTGCGATTCGGAGTTCGGTGCTGGGCAAGGAGTTCGTGGACAACGCATTCAAGCAGGCGGACGACTTCAGCATGCCGATGCAGGAGCTGGTGACCGAGTATTGCTGGGGCGCTGTCTGGGGCCGCGAGGGGCTGGACAAGAGGACCCGCAGCCTGCTGAATCTGGCAATGATCAGCTGCTTGAACCGGCCGCACGAACTGCGTCTGCACATCGCCGGTGCCTTGACGAACGGCGTGACCCGCGAGGAGATCCGCGAGGTCTTCATGCAGGTGGCGATCTACGCGGGCGTGCCGGCCGGCGTGGACTCGTTCCGCGCGGCGAAGGAAGTCTTCGCACAACTCGACAAAAAATAAGCGGCTCGTAGGGCCGGTCCTTCTGGACCGGCCGGTGGAGGTGCTCGTGATTCGCACGCGCTCGCTGGTGGTGCTCCTCGTTGTGGTGGCGGCTGCGACCGTTGCGCGCGGCCAGTCGGATCGCTGGTATCCCTCACGGTGGGGCGCCGCCGATCAGCGCGGCGCGGCGAATCGCATCACTCCGGCCAAGGTGCTCGAGGCAAAGAATGCGATTCAAAAGGGCCAGCTCTATCAGCTCGGCCACGTCTACGAGACCGGCATGCCGATGTACGGGACGCGCCACTACAGCCTTCGGATCCCCTATCCGTTCAGGATGCCCGGGAAGAACCAGGCGGTGTACCACGACGAGGTGATCAGCGGCGAGCTGGGACAGATCGGTACGCAGTTCGACGGCCTCGGTCACCTCGGCATCGGCGATCTCTTCTACAACGGCAACAAGCGATCCGAGTTCGCGCAGGCCGAAGGTTTTACCAAGCTCGGCATCGAGAACGTCGGCGCCATCGTGACGCGCGGCGTGCTGGTCGACGTGGCGAAGTTCAAGGGCGTCGCCCAGCTGCCAGCGACCTACGAAATCACCGTGGCCGATCTCAAGGGCGCGCTGCAGAAGCAGAACGTGCAGATCCGATCGGGTGACGTCGTACTGATTCACACGGGATGGTCGTCGCTGTGGATGAAGGACAACACCAAGTTCGGCGCGACCGAGCCGGGCATCGGCCTCGCCGCCGCACAGTTCCTCGTTGACGCGGAGGTCGTGGTGGTCGGCGCGGACACCTGGGGCGTCGAGGTGATGCCGAATCCCGATGCGTCGCTGTCGGCGCCGGTCCATCAGCTCCTCCTGGCACGCAACGGCATCTATCTCCATGAGAACCTCATCACGGCCGAACTCGCGCGTGACAACGCCTACGAGTTCATGTACTCATTCGCGCCATTGCGACTCAAGGGGGCGACCGGATCTCCGGGGAACCCGATCGCTATTCGATAGGGAGCGTCCTCATGCGTACTCTAACGTTCATCTTCATTCTCGCGTCCGTGAGTCTCACGCTCGCGCAAGGCCGCGGCGGCGGACCGCCGCTGGCGATCCCACGCGCAACGTTCGGTGACGGCCCCTGGACGGTCGAAGCCGCCGAGGGCGTGAAGATCCGCATGTCGGTCGTGACGAAGGGGCTCGTCAATCCGTGGAGCTTCGCGTGGCTTCCCGACGGAAGCATGCTCATCACCGAACGGCCCGGACGCCTACGGCTGCTGAAGAACGGCGTGCTCGATCCCACGCCAATCAGCGGCGTGCCGGTCGTGAAGGCGCAGCGACTCTCCGGGTTGATGGACGTCGCACTGCATCCGAAATTCGCCGAGAACCACATCCTCTATCTCACCTACAACAAGGGCCGCGAGGACGGCATGATGGCCACGGTCCTCGCGCGCGGCCGGCTCGAAGGCAACGCCCTGAAAGACGTGAAGGACATCTTCGTCGCCGAGCCGTGGTGGGATGGCGCCGGCGGCTCCGCGTCGCGCATCGTGTTCGGTCGCGACGGGATGCTCTACATGACGACAGGATCGGGCGGCGGCGCCAACTTCGCACAGGGCCAGGAGAAGAACATCCACAAGGGCAAGGTCCTGCGCCTGAAGGACGATGGCACCGTGCCACCGGACAATCCGTTCGTCAAACAGCCGGAGTTCAAGCCCGAGATCTACTCGTGGGGCCACCGCAATTCGCTGGCGCTCATCGTCCACCCAGTGACCGGCGAGTTGTGGAACAGCGAGAACGGTCCCAATGGCGGCGACGAGATCAACATTGTCAAGGCGGGGAAGAACTACGGGTGGCCGACTGTCAGCATGGGCCGCTCCTACGAAGGACCGTGGCAGGGCAAGTTCGAGAAGGACGGGATGGAAGGGCCGCTCGTCTACTGGATGCCGGCGATTGCCGCCTCGGGCTTGATGATCTATACCGGCGACAAATTTCCGCAGTGGCGCAACAACGCCTTCGTCGGCGCCATGCGCTACGGTGAGATCCCGAACACCGGCCACCTGCAGCGCATCGTGTTCAACGAGAAGACCGAGGAGATCCGCCGAGAGATGCTGCTCACGGAGTTCCGTCAGCGCATTCGCGACGTCAAGCAGGGGCCGGATGGATTTGTCTACCTGCTGACCGATGAAAACCCGGGCGTCTTGTTGAAGCTGGAGCCAGCGCAATAACCTTCGGACGTTCGTAGGGGCGACGCATGCGTCGCCCTTACCGCAATTCCTTCCTCACAACGAGCTTTAATCCCGACCACGTGTCGTCGACGGCGCAGACCTTGATGTCGACAAGTCCCATCGGCAGCGCGACATCGCGGATCACGTCTTCCGTGATGTCGGTCGGGACCTTCGACGTCTTCTTCGGCCACGACACCCAGATGGCCGCATCAGGCTTGAGCGCGTTGCGCAGTGCGCGCAGGGTCTTCTCGAGCTCGCGACGTGTGCTCGTGAACACGTGGGCGACGTCAGTCGTGCTCGACGGCTTCGACACGAACGTCACACCATCAGGGAGCGGCGCAACCAGCGTCTTGTAGTTGGCCGGTGCCTGCGTGAGCCAGACGCGGTGGCCGGTGCCGATGCCCAGTTTCTTCGCCAGAGGCGTACCGGAATAGCCCGCACCGCTCCGTGCCGCAGGGCTCATGGCGGCTACGCTTTCGCCGGGCCGTCGGCGGACTGGTCGAAGAACTTCAGCGCCATCGTCCCATGTGTCGTTGCGGCCCCGGCTCGAATCGCCGATGCGACGAACGTCGCCTCGACGATCTCCTCGCGCGTCGCGCCGGCTGCTTTGGCACCCTTGGCGTGGGCTTCCATGCAGAACGGGCACTGAATCGCCACTGCGACGCCAACCGCAATCAGCTCGCGGTATTTCCTCGGAATGCTTCCGTCAGTCCGCGCGATGATGCGATTGAAATTTACCCACGCTTCGTAGTCGGCGGGCGCGAGGGCACGCATGTCCTTGAGGCGCTTGATGTCGGCGGGGTCGTGATAGTGGTCGCTCATCGTGTGAGCTTACGACAAATTTCTGTCTACGGTCGTAGGGCGGGTCTTGTTTTCTAGACCCGCCTCACCGCGGCGATACAATCGCGCGATGATTCGTTTCAATCGTTACGCCGCTGCTCTCGGCATCATGTTCGCGGCGGTGTCGATCTCGATCGACGCGCAGTGGGTGCGCTATCCGACCGCTGACGTGCCGCGCGGCCGCGACGGGACACCGAATCTCGCCGCGCCTGCGCCACGCCTGCCGAATGGCAAACCGGATTTCTCAGGCGTGTGGAGCAACGACGGCTACGGGGCGCCTGGCCAGGAGGGCACCGGTCCGACGCCGAGGACGGTCTTCTTCGATATCTCACACGGGATGAAGGGCGTCACACCACCGTTTCAGCCGTGGGCCGCCGAGCTCTACACCAAGCGCAAGGACGAACTGGCCAAGGACAATCCCGATGCGCGCTGTCTGCCGATTGGCGCGTTGCAGATGCTCGCCCATCCGCTGCCCAAGAAAATCCTCCACACCCCGCGCCTGCTCGTCATCCTGCACGAGCGCAACATGGAGTTTCGTCAGATCTTCCTCGACGGCCGGCCGCTGCCAGAGGATCCACAACCGTCGTGGTACGGCTATTCCACGGGTCGATGGGAAGGGGACACGCTGGTTGTGGACACGCTGGGATTCCGCGACGGACTCTGGGCCGACTTCTGGGGCAGCCCGCTCACCGATCGGGCGCGGATGACCGAGCGCATTCGCCGGCCGCAGTTCGGTGCGCTCGAGATCGACGTGACGATCGACGATCCCAAGGCCTACACAAAGCCGTGGACAGTCGCCGTCAACCAGCATCTCGCGCTAGACACGGAACTGCTCGAATACGCCTGCCTCGAGAACGAAAAGGACGTGCCGCGGCTGGTCGGGAAGTAATTTCAGCGCTGGCGTCGTCGATCGAGTTCAGCCGGGATCGGGAGCTGCACACGCCGCCGGTCCGGTTTCACACGCAGCATGAAAACAGCCGGGAGCTGCTGCATGTCGGGCCCGCCCTCGACAACCGCAGTCGAACTCTTTTGGGGAACTTCACCTGGAGGTGGGAGTGCCTTTGACTCGCTCATCGTCCAGACGCTTTCCATGGAAACCTCCCAGAGAAACCGTCTACTAAGAACTGCAATCTACTGGTTGCGCCGCGTGCGAGCTATCGGGAAAACACCGGATGATCCTCGGGATCTTCCCTAATCGTCCTTGAGCCAGCCTTGCAAGATTGCGTATTTGACGATGTCGATGCGGCCGTTGAGACCAAGCTTCCGCATGGCGTTGGCTTTGTGCGCTTCGACAGTCTTCACGCTGAGGGTGAGCCGGGAGGCGATTTCCTTGTTGCTGTAGCCGGCGGCAATCAAACGCAGGACCTCCGATTCGCGGTCGCTGGGCGTTGCGACCGATTGCGGGGCTTTTCTGCCGTCGCGTGCGAGAAAGCCGGCGGTCACGCGTGCTGTCAGCGCGGAGTCGAGATACTGGCCGCCGGACGCGCACGTCCGGATCGCGGTAATGAGTTCGGCCGGCGGGCTCTGCTTCAACACGTACGCCGATGCGCCCGCGCGCATCAATTCCTGCAGATACGCATCGTCGCTGTGACGGGTCAGTGTCACGACCACGCACTGCGGGAGCACGCGCTTCAACGTCCGCGTTGCCACCAGTCCGTTCATCCCGGGCATCGAGATGTCCATGATGACAACGTCTGGCCTCAGCTCCTGCGCCTGCTGAATCGCGCTGGCGCCATCGCCAGCTTCGCAGACGACGATCATGTCCTTCTGACCTTCAATGACGAGCCGGAGGCCCTCGCGGACGATGACGTGGTCGTCGGCGAGCAGGATGCGGAGTCGACCGCTCGGATCAGGCATGCTCGCGTGCCACTCCGTAGCTGTCAGGCGCAAGTGTGGGCGCCGCCACAGGACTGGTCGGCATTCGGACGAAGAGTGTCGTCCCTTCGCCGGGCGCAGACTCGATCTGCAGCGTCGCGCCGACGAGCGAGGCACGTTCCTGCATGCCGAGTAACCCGAACCCGCGCTGCGCCCCGTCCGTCTCGGCGAGATCAAAGCCGACGCCGTCGTCCCCGACAATCAGAGAGACCAGATCGCCCCGCCGCTCGAGGATGATTTCCACGTGCCGGGCGTGGGCGTGCTTGGCTATGTTGTTCAGCGCTTCCTGCGCGATTCGGTACAGCGCGGTCTCGATCTCGGAGGCGAAACGTTCGGTCGTCAGGCCGGTAGTGTGGAGCTCTGCCGGGATCTGGACCCGCAGCGACCAGTCCTGGATGTAATTGACAAGCGCGGCGCGTAATCCCAGATCGTCGAGCGACGTCGGCCGCAACTCCCAGACCAGATGATCGACGTCGCGATCGATCTGCTGGGCTATTTCCTCAAGTGCCTCGACCTGCCGGGCCAAATCCTCGCGGCCGGTCGAGGCCTCCTTGAGCATGCGGATGCGAAGTCCGAGCGCGGTCAGCTGCTGGCCGAACTGATCGTGCATCTCGCGCGCGATACGGCGCCGTTCGTCTTCCTGAGCAAACACCATGCGGCCGAGGAGCTCCGTGCGCGCACGCTCGTTGCGTTCCCGTTCGCGCACCTCTTCCGCCTGCTTGCGCTCGGTGAGATCGAAATGCGTGCCGACGATGCGCACGACTGGGCCATCGGGTTCGCGGTGCACCGGGAATCCGCGCGAGAGCACGTGAATGTAGTGGCCGTTCTTATGACGCAGCCTGAACTCCGTCTCGTACGGCGTGTCACCTCGGGAGACGGAGGTATTCACACGCGTGGCGCCAGCGAGGTCGTCGGGATGAATCAGCCGCTCGAATGCGCTGATGTGCGGCTCGATTTCGTGATCCTCGTAGCCGAGCATCTGCTTCCAGTGCTTCGAGTAGACCACTGCGCCGGTCTCGAGGTTCCAGTCGTAGATGCCTTCTTGCGCGCCCGCGAATGCCAGCGTCAGCCGCTCTTCGCTCTCGCGGAGTGCCGCCTCGGCGCGCTTGCGCTCGGTCAGATCGAAATGAGTGCCGACAATGCGCACGACAGGTCCGTCGGGTTCGCGGCGGACCGGGATACCGCGCGAGAGCACGTCCACGTAGTGACCGCCTTTGTGGCGCAGCCGAAACTCGGCTTGATACATCCGCTCGCCGCGCGCCGCCGCGGCATTCAGCTCGCGCGCGCGTTCCTGGTCGTCGGGGTGCAGCAGCCGCTCGAAGGCGCTGACGTGCGGCTCGATCTCGTGATCCTGGTAGCCGAGCATCTGCTTCCAACGGGCTGAGTACACGACATGCCCGGTCTCGAGGTTCCAGTCCCACACGCCTTCCTGGGCGCCGGCGAAGGCGAGTGACAGCCGCTCCTCGCTCTCGCGCAGGGCGGCCTCAGTTCGTTTGCGCTCGGTGATGTCGCGCATCACCGACTCGATCGCGCGGCCGTGCGAATCCTCGAACAGGGTGCAGGCGACTTCGACTTCTGTAACGACGCCATTGAGTCCCACCGCGCGTTCTTCGTTCACCGGCACGGTGCCGCCGGCGAGCAGTTTCGACACGCGATCGCGAAGGTGGATGTGCTGATCGATGTGAAAGAAGTCGAATGGCGATCGGCCCAGTACCTCGTCGGCCGACGAGGCGCCGAAGATGCGGACCGCGGCCGGGTTCACGAACACGATTCGGGAGTCTCGCGTAATGAAGATGCCGTCGGGAGACAACTCCACCACTCGCCGATACTGTTCGTCGCTGTCGGACACCCTTGCTCCTGTGTGTTCTGGACCCGGGTCAGTCTACAACGTTCAATGCGGCTGGCAATCGCGAGTTATATACGCCGGGTGCCCAATCTGGTCCGTAGGCGCGATATATGCGTTGCACCGGATTTACGCATCATTGTTTTCTACTATGTGGGCCTCGGTTGGATATGTGGGCCTCGGCTGGAGTCTTTGTGGTCTTTTGTGATCACTCATTCTCTGCAGTCACTTCTTGGGCACGATCTCGAAATACCGATTGTTCTCGTTGCAGATGTATTCGAGGAGCTCCGTGTCCGCCTGATATAGCAGTGGCAGCGTGACAGTCCATGGCTTCGCATACGCACCGGGATCGTCGATGGTGATGTCGATGTCCATGTGACCGAAGTCCTTGCGCCGGAAGCGCTCGGTCACGCGCAGGTGTGTGGTGTTGGGATGGCCGGCGTTATCGAGCCAGCCCTTGTCGTTGAAGCCGGCGGTCTCGACGACGAAGTCGTCGGCCATCCAGCGACCGATCGAATATCCCATCCACGTCGGGTTCATGTCGGGAGGATGGGGCCTTCCGTCGGTGAAGATCTCGCGCCAGCCGTGAATCGCTTCGTAGAGCACGATGACCCGCCCCGGCGCCGTCACAATGCGCATCGGGTACGCCGTACTCACGAGATCTGAACGTGGCACGCCGCCGGGGATACAACTGGCGCTCGGATCGTCGCGGCTGAAGTTCTCGCGACGCTCGCGCACGAGTGCATCGGTCGCCGGCAGCATGACGACGTCGCCGGGTGTCGCGCCGCGCGTGAGATCTGAGATGTAGTTCACGCTCGCCCGCCACAGTCCGGAGATATCCGGCTTGCCGTCGGCGGTACGTGGCGTTGGTGCAGAGAGATCGGCCCTGCCGTCAGGCAGACGCGGAATGCCTGGCGTTGGATACTTCAACCACTGCGCGTCGAGCGCGGCCGACAGCAATAGCAGCACCGCTGCGCCCGCCATCACTGCCGGCCGTCTCATAGCGCCCCCACTACCTAGTTGGTGTTACGTGGCGTAATGAACGCCTTGAGGTCCGCCATCGTCGCGACTCCGGGACCGTGCAGCGGGGCGATCTGCTTCACATCGAGTTTCAGCCGCGTGATGTTCTCGTCGAGGTTCACCGCGAATGGATTCGCCGCCGCCGGCGGAGGCGCGTTCGCCGCAAGCGGCGTGTACGCGTCACCTTCGATCAGGATCTTTTCCTTCGGCAGATACACCATGGCGAAGGCGTCATTGTGTCCGCCGCCGGCGATCTTGTAGATCTCGATCGTGCGGCTGCCGTCCGTGAGCACGTGCTTGTCGCCGAAGGTCTCGAACGTCGCGGTCTTCTTCGACTGCGCGCGCTTGTCCGGATTGATCGTGTGCGGCGCGTCCCAGGCCTTCTGGTAGTACGGCTTGTTGTCCTGATGCGTCACGATCGTGGCCCCTTCGTCCACGAAGGTGCGCACGCCACCCGAGTGATCGAAATGCGCGTGGGTGTTCACCAGGTATTTGATCGGCTTGTTCGGGATCGTCTCCTTCACCTTGGCGATCACCGCCGACGATCGCGCCTCGTTCTGCGGGCCCTCGACCACGACGATGTGATCCTTCTGGTCGATGGCGACGCTGTGATGCGTGCCGCCTTTGAGGAAGTAGACGCCGTTGGCGAGTTTCTCCACGGTGACGGCCACCGGTGCCGGCGCCGCGTTGGCCTCGGCGGGCGCCGTGATGTTCACGGCCGGGTTCGCGGTCACGGCGGACACCGTGAGTTCGAGGACCGGATGCTCACCCTGGACGCGCTGGATGCGCGACGGGAAACGCACGCCGCCGAAGTCCTTGTAGTCGGAGTACGTGAACACCACCTCGGTGTCGCCGAGCACGGGGTTGTCGATCCATGTCTGAACGCGCGCGACCTCGTTCTGCGCGTTGATGATGCCGACGTACTTGTTCTTGCCCGAGCTGAACGTCACTTCCGAGCCACCTTCACTCGGTGTGGACGTCGCGTTGTTGACCACCGCGGCTTTCAGGAATCCGTGCGGCGTCGTCCAGATCTCCATGACGCGTTCCTCGACGGCAGCCGGCTGCGGCTGCGCGACGGGCGCGGCATTGGGTGCAGCGCCCGCAGGCGCGGCCAGATTCCACGCCGTGCTTCCGCTCACGTATTGATCAGGCTTCTGCTCGACGGGAGCCGGTCGGACGCGGCCGGGCTCGATCGTCTGCTTGCGCGTCATCTGCACTCGGGCCGCCGGGGCGGCGTAGTTGATGGTGGCCGTGTAGCTGCTGACGTCGAACGCCGGCCATGGCAGATTCGGCGCCGGCGCCTGGCCGAACTGATACCAGCGTCCGGTTCCTGAAAATTCAATTGCATTCACCTGAGCTATGTCGAGTGTGTTGTTCGCAGCTTGGAGCGAGCCAGCCTGCGGCCCGCACGCGCTTGATGCCACGGCGATCGCGACCACGAGGGATGGAACCATGAGTGTGCGCATAGAAACCTCGTTGGCGAAAAGGGGCGGAGGACGGCGGCGAGTATAGTCCCTCAGTCAGGTAATAGGGCCCGGATTTGGGTCCGAATCCCGGGCTCCCGAGTTAGCATTGGGCGTGCGAATCCTCGCCCCGAAGGGCTTGGTCTGCGCCGGCCTCGCCGCGTGGATTGCCGCAGTGCCGGCGAACCATTCCACGTCGGCCGCAGCCGCCCAGGTGCCCGCTCCGTCACCGGTTGCGGCAAATCGCGCGACGTTCGAGCGCTACTGTCTGACGTGTCACACCACTCGACAGAAAGAGCGCGGTGTGGTGCCCGTTGCCCTCGATACCCTCGATCTCTCGCGAATCGCGGCCGATGCCGCCGTGTGGGAGAAGGTTGTCCTGAAGCTTCGCGCCGGCGTCATGCCGCCCGCCGGTGCTCCACGTCCGGACAAAGCGACGCACGACGGTTTCGCGTCCTGGCTCGAAGGCGAGCTCGATCGCAGCTGGACCGCGAATCCAGATCCGGGTCGCACTGAACCGTTCCATCGATTGAATCGAGTCGAGTACCGCAACGCGGTGCGTGACCTGCTCGACCTCGATCTCGACGTCTCGGCATTGCTGCCGGGCGACGATGTGAGCTACGGGTTCGACAACATTGCCGGCGTCTTGAAGCTGTCTCCGACGCTGATGGAGCGGTACTTGTCGGCCGCACAGAAAGTGAGCCGGCTCGCCGTCGGCACGACGCCGCGGACGCCGAGCATCGACTACTACCGCGTCACCGATGATCTCTCGCAGGACGTCCAGCTGCCCGGCCTGCCGCTCGGCACGCGCGGCGGGACGCGCATCAGCTACGCGTTCCCGATGGATGCGGTTTACGAGATTCGTCCGCGTCTGACGCGCGATCTGAATGAGAGCCTGCCGCTCTACACCGAGCCACAGGTCCTCGAGATCAGCATCGACGGCCAGCGCATCGGCACGTTCACGTTGCCGGGAATCGGGGCGCGCGAAGGTCGTGGTGCACCCCCGCCGGAGCTTGACGATCCACCGTCCGACCCACCGGCGACTCCGCCGCCGTCGCCCGGCCAGGCGCCGGCGCGTCCGGCGATCTCGCAGATTGTGCAGACCGTCCGCGCCAGCGCGAAGGAGCGTCAGTCGCGCAACCGCGCCGACGAACGGTGGAACCTGCGCGTGCCGGTCAAGGCTGGTCAGCGCGAGGTCGTCATCACCTTCCTCAATCGGGTGTCGGCACTCGATGAGAGCGCGCGTCTGCCGTTCCAGCGCCCGTATCCAGCCGGTGTCAACATTCCCGAGACGCGTCTAGGCGCGTATCTGCGCAGCGTCGAGATCGTCGGCCCGATCGACGCGACCGGACCCGGACAGTCCGACAGCCGCCGCCGCATCTTCACGTGCTCGACGAAGGATGACGTCTGCGCACGCAAGATTCTCTCGACGCTCGCGCGCCGCGCGTATCGCCGCCCGGTGACGACGGCCGACCTCGAGCCGCTGCTGTCGTTCTACCGCGAAGGGTCGTCCACCTTCGCTGGAGCTACGGCGGACAAGAAAGCGAGCTTCGATGAGGGCATCGAGCGCGCGCTCCGTCGGCTGCTGGTCAGCCCGGAGTTCCTCTTCCGCGTTGAGCGCGATCCGGCGAGCACGCCAACTGGCCGCGCCTACCGTGTCGGTGACATCGATCTCGCTTCGCGCCTGTCGTTCTTCCTGTGGAGCAGCATCCCGGATGACACGCTGCTCGATCTCGCCGAGCGCGGGCAGTTGTCCACACCGTCGGTGTTGTCGCGCGAAGTCCGCCGCATGCTGGCCGATCCGCGCGCGGACGCCTTTGTGACCAACTTCGCCGGGCAGTGGCTCTTCCTGCGCAATCTCGACGCAGCCGTGCCGGTGCAGAGTATTTTCCCGGACTTCGATGACGGCCTGCGCCAGTCGTTCCGCCGCGAAACCGAGCTCTTCTTCGACAGCATCGTCCGCGAAGATCGCAGCGCGTTCGATCTGCTGCGTGCCGATTACACGTTCTTGAACGAGCGGCTGGCGAAGCACTACGGCGTTCCGAATGTGAAGGGCAGCTACTTCAGGCGCGTGACGCTCGAGAACGGCGCCGCGCGCAACGGGCTGCTCGGGCAGGGCGCGATTCTGACCGTGACGTCGTATCCCGATCGCACCTCGCCCGTCGTGCGCGGCAAGTGGATTCTCGAGAACCTGCTCGGGACGCCGCCGCCCCCGCCGCTGCCGAACGTGCCGCCGCTGAAGCCGACGAACAAGGAGGGCGCCGTGCTCTCGATGCGTCAGCGCATGGAGCAGCATCGCGCCAACCCGGTGTGTGCCAGCTGTCACGCGATGATGGATCCGCTCGGCCTGTCGCTCGAGAACTTCGACGCGGTGGGCAAGTGGCGCACGCTGGGCGAATCGTCTGCGGCGATCGATGCGAAGGGGCGCGCACCAGATGGCACGGTGTTCGAGGGCCCGACCGGACTGCGCGACATGCTGTTGCGCTCCGATCGATTCGTGCCGACGCTGACCGAGAAGATGCTGACCTACGCGCTCGGCCGCGGTCTCGAGTACTCGGATATGCCAGCGGTGCGTGCCATCGTGCGCGATGCGGCGAAGAACGACTATCGCGTCTCGTCGCTGATTGTCGGCATAGCGAACAGCGCGCCGTTCCGGATGAGGAAGACGGGATGAATTACATGGATCGGTGACATGTTCATAACCCAAAGACACCTGTCACGGCGGACCGTGCTGCGCGGCATGGGCGCTGCGCTCGCGCTGCCGCTGCTCGACTCGATGGTCCCCGCAGGCGTTGCGCTCGCGCAGACCGCGGCGCGCCCGATTCGTCGTCTGGGATTCGTGTACATGCCGAACGGCGTCGCGCGAAACTTCACCGGCATCAATTACTGGACGCCAGTCGGCGAGGGCGCGAACTTCGAGTTGTCGCAGATCCTGACGCCGCTGGCGCCGTATCGCGATCGACTGACGGTCATCAGCGGCCTCGCCCAGCACCAGGCCGATGCATTCGACGATGGCGCCAACGGCGATCACACGCGAGGAACCAGCTCGTGGCTGAGCGGCGTGCACTGCAAGCGCACCGAAGGCGCCGACGTGAAAAACGGGACCACGGTGGATCAGATCGCGGCGGCGGAGATTGGTAAGGCGACCGCGCTGCCCTCGCTCGAGCTGGCGATCGATCTGAACTTCCTCGCCGGGCAATGCGAGAACAGCTACAGCTGCGCGTACCTCAACACGCTCTCGTGGCGTTCCGAGACGGCGCCGATGCCGACCGAGAACAATCCTCGGATTGTCTTCGAGCGGCTGTTTGGCGACGGTGGCACGTCGGCGGAGCGGCTGACACAGGCGCGTGTGAACGCCAGCATCATCGACTCGGTGCTCGACGATCTCAATCGTCTCAGTCAATCGCTGGGTGCGACCGATCGCGTGAAGGTGGGCGAGTACGTGGATTCGGTGCGGGAAGTCGAGCGCCGCATTCAGCGCGTCGAAAAGGGCGGTGGCACGTCCGAGCTGCCGACGCTGGAACGTCCGTCGGGTATCCCCGAGCGGTTCGATGAGCACGTCAAGTTGATGTACGACCTGCAGTGGCTGGCGTTCCGTGCCGATCTCACGCGCGTGACCACGTTCATGTTGGGCCGCGAGCTGAACTTCAGGACGTATCCCGAGATCGGAATCAACGAGGGGCACCACGGCCTTTCGCATCATCAGGACAACCCGAATCAGCTGGCGAAGTACGCACGGCTGGGCACGTATCAGGCGGAGCTCTTTGCCTGGTTCCTCGAGAAGCTGCACTCGACGCCCGACGGCGACGGCTCGCTGCTCGACCACTCGCTGTTCCTCTATGGCGCCGGCTTGAGCAATCCGAATCTCCACGCCCACTACGATCTGCCGCTGGCCATGGTCGGTGGTGCTGCCGGCCGGATGAAAGGTGGACGTCACCTGGTGTTCCCGGCGGAAACGCCGATGACGAACCTCCTGCTCACGATGCTCGACAAGGTGGGCGTGCAGGCGGAGAAGCTGGGTGACAGTACAGGTAAGTTGCCAATCGAGCCACTAAGTGGCGTGTAACACAGGCTGCTAAGCGGCGGCATACACAGACTTCACATGATTACGACACACCGAGGCACAGAGGCACAGAGGGTTGTTCTTCTCTTTGTGTTGCTCGTCGCGCTAGTTGGCGCGGGCCCATCCGCTGACGTCACGCTGGTGCAGGCCGTGAAGGCCGGCAACGTCCAGACGGTGCGCGCGATGGTGAAGGCCAAGGCCGACGCCAACAGCGCCGA
>Ga0207659_10001288_pt1 | contig 14977 bp, 7 predicted proteins | sample KBSM43metaG_FD_184330 | JGI IMG/M metagenome (GOLD analysis project Ga0207659, IMG submission 184330) | Miscanthus rhizosphere microbial communities from Kellogg Biological Station, Michigan, USA - KBS M4-3 metaG (SPAdes) (version 2) | ecosystem: Host-associated > Plants > Roots > Rhizosphere >...
GGATTTCAACCACATTAACTCTAAGTGTGGCAGCCCCTGCCCCCGGACTGCCATCGTTCGTCCACTCCGTAACAGTGAGTTCAGCGGAAGATGTGGTCGACGACAACAACGCTTTTTCAGAGAATCCAATGATTGCCCAGCCTCCCGCAGTCAGCATCGCGCTCCTCGGTATGGTTGCAGGTCGGCAGGGGGGAGTCCGCGTCTCGCTGGCTGCACCCTTTCCTCATGACGTGACGGGATCCGTCAGCGTTGCGTTTACGCCGAACGCAGTGATCTTGTCCGACGATCCGGCAATCCAGTTTGAAACTGGCGGGCGGCAGATAGCATTCACGGTGTCTGCAAACACGCTCGTGGCGCGGTTCAGTTCGCCACGCCCCGATGAGATCGGCATCCAGACCGGCACCGTGGCAGGGACTCTGACCTTCAACGGAGAGTTGAATGCCGGACTCGTTCAGAAGACGTTTTCATCCACAGCGGTAATTCCCAATCAGCCGCCGGTCCTTCAGTCGATTCGAAGTAACGCATCCGCGCTTTCGATGACACTGTCCTCGACGGCACGGGAAGTCTCGGAGCTTATTCTGGAATTCAAAACAACGCCCAGGCTCCAGCTCGCTTGCGGCTCTGTGCCTGGATGCTCCGTCAGTGGATCGACGCTCCGCTTTGATGTCCAGTCCCTGTTTGAAAACTGGTACCGCAGCGATTCCACTTACGGCAGCCTCACCACGCTGACGTTACCATGGGCCATCCAGGGATCGGTTCGCGGCGCGGTTTCCGTGAAATTGAGAAACAGTCAGGGGCAGGCATCAGTTCGCGAAGCCCCAATACCTTAGTTAGTTCGTGACTTCGGGGCAGACTGCTCGAATCCCTGACTCGGGTTCTGACTCGGTATAAAGTTTGAAGTTCGAGTAGTCTGACCCGAACTAACCAATTTACGTTTCCGAGACGCTGTTTCCTGTCGTGGCAGCGGCCAAGAAGAATTAAAACCCGCCGCTTGCATTGACGGGCGAACTGGTCCCGCAGTATCTTCGTGCGGCTCATGACAAACACTCGTCGCATCGTTCTGGCGTTACTTTCCTTGTCCTGCGTTCTCACGCTGCGGTTATCGGCCCAACAGACGCCTCCGCAAGCGCCCTCGCCACAAGCACCTGCCCCGCAGACACCCGAGCAGCAGGCAACAGAGCCACAGACACCGCCACAAACGCCATCGCCCGCAGTCATTCGCATCGATGTCAATCTCGTCCAGGTCGATGCTGTAGTTACGGACTCCAAGGGCCGCCCGGTGACGGATCTTCGGACTGAAGACTTTGAGGTTTTTCAGGATGGTGTGCGCCAGATGATCAACAACGTCGAGTTCGTCCGGGTGAGGAATCAGGCGTCGGGTCCATCTGCACCTCAAGTGACAGTAACGCCCAGGAATTCAGCTGTTCCGCCTCCGCCGAGCACAGGTGGACTGAGGGCCGAGGAAATCCGCCGAACGATTGCACTCGTCGTTGACGATTTGGGAGTCTCCTTCGAAAACGTCATTCGCATCCGCGAGTCCCTGCATAAATGGGTCGACACCGATATGCAGTCGGGCGATCTCGTGGCAGTCGTCCGAACAAGCGCGGGCATGGGCTCTTTGCAGCGATTCACCATGGACAGGGCGATGCTTCATTCGGCTATCGAGCTCGTTCAACCGCACACTGGGAGAGTGGGACTCTCCAGTTTTGCTCCTATTCAAGGTCAGCAACCGACGGATGGAGTGCTCGACACCAGCGTCTTCGAAGATGAAGTGGAACATGCTTATCTGGTGGGAACCCTCGGCGCGATTCAGTATGTGGTGCGCGGGCTCCGCGACCTGCCGGGCAGAAAGAGTGTCGTTCTGTTCAGCGAAAGCATGCGCTTCACCTTTAAGGAAGGTCCGGGCCTCGTCACTGCTGAAACCCAGAGAAGCACCACCGGCGAGGAACGGCTTCGAAAACTCACAGACGAGGCAAATCGATCTTCTGTAGTGATCTACGCCGTTGATCCTCGGGGCGCCTTTTACGACGGACTGACTGCCGAAGACAGATTGACCGGACTCGACGAAATAGGAATCCGGGAAGCCGCAGCGAACCGCAACACACGACTCATCGAGTCGCGTGATGGGATGTGGGAACTCACGGCAAGAACCGGCGGGCTTTTTGTCAATGACAGTAATGACCTGGTAAGTGCGCTGCGCAGGGCCGTCGACGATGGCGACGGCTACTATCTCATCTCGTATACACCGGAGCTGTCAACGTTCGATCAGGGAACAGGGAAGGCGGCATTCCACAAGATCAGCCTGCGCGTGAACCGTCCTGGCTTATCGGTGCGGTCGCGGACCGGTTTCTATGGCCGCCCGGACAATCCTGCTCTTCCACCCGCTGAAGCGGAACGCGTTCAACTCGCCCGCGCTCTTGTCTCCCCGTTCTCGACCGGAGACATCGGTGTAAACCTGACGGGTTTGTTCTTTCCTGATCCAACATCGGCAGGTTCCATAAAAGTTCTGCTGCACATCGACTCGCGTAACCTGACATTCACCGAAGAAGCCGAAGGCATTCAGGCCGCTGAAGTGGACATTGCCCAGGTAACATTCGATGCCGATGGCCAGCAGGTGGACACTGCCGGAGTGACTTCGAGGATTCGAATACCGAAGAACAAGTTTGAGGAAGCTCAGCGGGACGGCGTCCTGTACACAGGCTTTCTGCCCGTAAAAAAGCCTGGTGGATATCAGCTTCGAGTTGCTGTGCGGGATACGAAATCCAAGAAACTCGGAAGCGCGATGCAATTCATTGACATTCCCAATTTGAAGAACGGCAGGCTGGCAATTTCCGGGATTGTGGTGGTGGGGCAGCCGCCAAAGGAAGCCGGTCCCTACGTAACTCTCCCGGAGAAGTCAGAGTCTTTCGCAACACCCGCCAATCGAGTGTTCAAATCGGGAACCGGGCTCGCGTTCGCATACGAAGTTCTGAATGCGCGCGTTGACGGCGAGAAGAAGCCGCAACTGGAAGCGCAGATCCGTTTGTTCCGTGACGGTAAGGAGGTCTATGAAGGACCACAGGAGCAGCTGTCGTCTGCTAAACCTCCTTCTGACCTCAAGCGTCTTCCCTTCTCGGGTGGCATCCAGTTGTCCCAGGTTGCTCCCGGGCGCTATACCCTCCAGATCATCGTCGCCGACAACAACCGATACGACAAATATCGGATGGCCGTCCAGGCAATCGATTTCGAGGTCAAGAAGTAAGCCGCGGAAATCCCGCGATCACAGACCTCGCCTGCAGTTTTGGGCTTGGGCTCGCGGGTCGCTCTTAAGAGTACGTTCTGGCGTATGCTGTTCTCACTTATTGATCCCTTGGGAGGCGTCTCATGGCGGCTTGGTTAGGAAGACGGGGGTTTCTGAGCGGACTGGCGGGCGGCGCGGCTCTGTTTGCGGTGCGTGGGGCCTTCGCGCAGCAGCTGACGGAGACACCATCAACCGGAGAAGGTCCGTTTTATCCGGACAAACTTCCGCTCGACACCGATAACGACCTTCTAATCATCAACGACGCGATCACGCCGGCCGTGGGCGAGATCACACATCTGGGCGGGCGCGTTCTGACAGCATCGGGCGAGCCGATCCGCAATGCATTCGTCGAGATTTGGGAAGTCGACCATACCGGTTCGTATGTTCACACCGAAGGGCGACAACCTACCGGAAACGACAAGAACTTCCAGGGTTACGGGCGTTTCCTCACCGATTCAAAAGGAAACTATTACTTCCGCACGATCAAGCCCATCGAGTACACGCTCCTCGGCATGTTCCGCGCGCCGCACATTCACGTTGCGATCAGTCAGAGCGGCCGCCGGATCTTCACCACGCAGATTCTGGTGAAGGGGCATCCCGCCAATGCGCGCGACACCTTGAGATTTCCGGCACAAGCGCTCGAAAAACTCATGGTGGATTTCAATCCCCTGCCCGGATCCAGGATCGGCGAGCTTGCGGCCAACTTTGATGTCGTCCTCGGCCGAAACCCGGCCGGTTCGGGAGATGCCGTGATCCGTGGAACAGGTCCTTCCGAAAATCGGCGGCGGTAGCGCCCGCCCCCATCGAACGGCCTTGCGGCCTTCCGTGTGACGGGTTTCTAGCGTCCTGCCTCGTCTAAGGTATATGCTCCTCCGCCAATGCGATTCCTTACTGTGTGGGTTGCGCTGGCACTCACAACTTCCCTCGTCCTGACGCAGAACAATGTGGTAATCGTTCGTGGCAGTGTCGTTCGCTCCGATAACGGCGCGCCGATCGCGCAAGCCAGTGTCACGCTGATCTCCGAGGACCCCGAACGGATTGTTCAAAGCATCTCCTCCGACGCGAATGGCCGTTTCGAATTCCGAAATGTGGCGCCGGGCCGCTACCGGGTTCAGGCCCAACGCACAGGTGGCCTTGTATTCCTTGTCCAAGAGTCGACGTCCGGTATCGTTCTTCAGCGTATTGTAGCGGGCTCGACGCCGGTATCCGAGGTTACTCTGGCCATGGCTCCGCAGGGAGCGATCAGTGGCCGGGTCACGGATGCGAACGGTAGTCCTGCGCCTGGCGCGACGGTGACGGCGGTGGTTGCGGGATTTCGAGCGGGTGTGCGTACGTTGGGCACAGTGGCAACCGTGCGCGCCGATGCGACCGGTTCCTACCGTCTGTTCGGACTGAATGCTGGTGAACTCTACATCCACGCCGAGGCCCGACCGGGCAGAACGACTGCGGATACCGGCACGTATTATCCCAGCAGCAGCGACGTCGAGACTGCTACCCCGATCGTGTTCAAAGCAGGTGACGATCTGTCGTCTATAGATATACAACTTTGGTCATTGCCTACTGTTCCCGTCAGGATTCGAGTTGTGGACGACACGGGCAATCCCCGCCAGGCCAGTCTCACACTGGAGCCGACCGATCGTCTGACACCAATCGCGGGCGGACCCACAGTGGTTCTGTCCGTCACGTCCACATCCCCAACAGCCGCTCCGACGAACGAACAGACACGCAATTTGAGGCCAGGTTCCTATGAACTGATAGCGCGCACCGCCTCGCAACCGCCCGAACAGGGACGGGTCTCGCTGAAGGCGTCAATCGGCTCTGCGGAAACCGTAACCGTTGTCGTGAAGCCAGGTGTCGATGTGGGTGCACGCGTCGTCTCCAGCGGCGGCGCCCGCGTCAACCCCTCGAATCTTCGATACGTGTTGGAACAGAGGGACCGCGTCGGCTTTGCCATGCTGGCCCCGAGCGACTCCGACTTTACTGGCACGTTCAAATTCAGAGCGGTTCCCGAAGGGAAGGCGGTTCCTCGCATCCAGGGGCTTCCTCCCGACCACTATGTGGCCGACGTTCGACAGGATGGACGCAGCGTCTTCAGCGACGGGCTGATCACGATAGCCGGACAACCGGTGTCGATCGAATGGGAAGTGCGCGCCGACGGTGGCCGAGTCGAAGGTACCGTGCAGGGCGCCCGCTCGCCCGGCATTGCGGATACGCGCGTCGTGCTTGTTCCGGACGCACCGCGACGCGCCAATTCACTTCTTTATCGAGCGACCCATCCCGATGCGACCGGAAGGTTCGCATTGGAGGGCGTCGCGCCGGGGAATTACCAAGTGTTTGCATGGGAGAGTATCCCGAATGAGGCGTGGGAGAATGCCGAGTATCTCGCGGCTTACACACGATTCGGCCGTCCTGTTGTGGTCGGTTCCGGTATTCCAGCCACTGTGACCGTGGATTGGATACCCGCGACGGTCACTCCCCCTGCGCTGTCCACACGGGTGACTCCTCCACCTCCTATCGTCGACTCCACGACTCCATTCATCGAAGGGATCGTGACAAATGCACTGAGTGGAAAACCCGTTGCCGGAGCAAGAGTGCGGCTCTCGCTGCGGCCGCAAGACGCGAGGGAAACGACAACCGATCTCGAAGGGAAATTCAGTCTGCCTCAGGTTCCTGAGGGCCAATTCACAATCACCGTCATGCACGATGGATTCATGGGTCCGCTGGTCAATGGGAATTATTCGGATGCCGTCAACCAGACCATCACGATTGACAGGCGCACTCCGAAGGTTTCGCTGACGTTCAGCATGAACCCCGCGGGATCGATCAGTGGCCGCGTCCTCGATTTGAATGGCAAGCCCGCCGTTCGGGAACAAGTGCAGATTGCGAACCTGCTGGCGCCTACAAGGAATGCAACCACAATCACGAATGACCGTGGAGAGTTCCGCGCATCAAGGATAATCCCCGGTCAATACGCTGTCGGGGTGCGGGCCCCGTTAGTCGTCACGAGCGCCCAGCAGAAGGAAGGCGTCGGCCCTGCGCGTACCTTTTTCCCGGGGACGATCGATTTCGCCAAAGCCGCGCCCGTTGTTGTGGGTCTGGGGGCAGAGGTTGGAAATATCGATTTCCAGATCCAGTCCACGCGAATTTTCAGAATTTCTGGAAAGATCAGAGTCGATTTGACTGGCTTGCAGTTTCCGCCGAATGTGCTTCTGCGGCCCAATGTGAGGGCAATTTCCGCTGCTGAACCGACTATCTTTACCCCGGTTCTTCCCAGCGCGGTGGATCCGGCCAGTGGGGAATTTGAGATTCGCGGGGTCCCGGCGGGGAAGTACGCGATTGTAGCGACCCTGCAGGCGCCTGGCGCACTCGCCGCGGCAGTTGCAATGGTCGATGTGGGCAATCAAGACGTTCTCGACATCCCCTTGCTTCTTCGAAAAGGGATGGACCTTGGGGTGGAGATTGTTAACGGAACTCAGCAGGCGTCAATAAGCAGGCAACTGACGCTGGTTCCAAGATTGAATGAGACAACATTCAATTCAAGAATCGCCGGCCCCGCGAACGCCTCGAACTACGTGCTCCCGAATGTCTTCCCCGGAACCTACAATCTGAGCATCAACATGCTCGGGAATGAGTGCATCCGCGACATGATCCAGAGCGGGCGAAGTATCCTGGAAAGCGGGGTCACTATCCTTGAGGGCTCGGCCGATCCGATCCGTATTGTCCTTGAAACACCCCGGCAAACACTGACACGCCCGACCGGAACGCTCAGCCCGCCTCGCTGTCCCTGAATTGCAAGCGCGGCCTATAACGAAATCCGCACACAACTCGACTATCGGGGAGGAGCCGCTCCCTGCTTAGTCGGATGTTGACAGTTGTCCGTTGAGACACGAACTTGCCCGGATTGTCTTCCCTCGCAGCGCTGAAGTTTTCGTTCGCTTTAACCTTTTCTCCGACAGATTTCGCATACCTCAATAGCAACAAAATTTCCTGCGACACAACGAGGCCAGCATGAACAATCTACGCGTTCGATCTGGGGCGTCGGCCGGATCGCATTCTTCTTCCAACCGCCGCGCATTCTTTGGGCGAGCGGCAGCCGTGGCGGCGGGACTGGCGGGATGGACGAGTCTGAGGTCTGAAACCGGTCTCACCGCGCCGGTCTCCGCGAATGAAACGGCTGCAGGCCACATCCGGCAAATGACGGCCTGGCAGATTCGAACAGAGGCCGCGAAGCTCGAGAGGAATCGACCGCAGGCAGATCATCCGGCAAATGGAGATGAGGCTCGCTATCCGAACAAGATCGCGAGCTACTCGAAAGGGCTGCCACACAATTCCCTCGGGGAAGTCGATCTCCCGGCCTTCGAGTCGCTCGTCCACGCGCTCGATACGGGCGATCCACTCGATTTTGATCGAATTTTGACAAGCGGTGGAGCGAAGCTTGTCAACCCGCAAGCGGGTCTGGCCTTTGCGATGCAGGGCAGCGATTCCCATGCGATGAGCATGAGGCCTGCGCCGGCATTCAACAGCGCCGAACAGGCGGCGGACGCAGGCGAAGACTACTGGATGGCACTGGCGCGGGATATTCCCTTTTCGGATTATTCCGGGAATGCATTGATCCAGCGGGCCGCCGCAGATTTATCCCGGTTCTCGGACTTTAGGGCGCCCAGGCAACTCGGACGAGTAACGCCGACGACGCTGTTTCGAGGTGTGAGTCTTGAAGAATTAAACGGCCCGCTCATCTCCCAGTTCCTTCTGCAAGACACACCGTTCGGCGCGGAAGCGATCAGCCGGCGGATGCGGACCACGATTCCGTCTCTCGACTACATGACGACCTACGCGGACTGGTTGTCGATTCAGAATGGAGCGCCTGCGCCTTCTGCCGTATTTGATTCGACACCGCGCTATATCCGTAATGGACGGGACCTCGCCGAGTGGGTGCACATCGACGTTCTGTTCCAGGCCTATTTCGAAGCTCTGTTGATTCTGTTCCGTCTGGGAGCGCGCCGGGATGCCGGAAATCCCTACACCGCCTCTCGAAACCAGGTTGGGTTTGCCACTCTCGGCGATCCCTACATTGCCAGCATCCTCTGCGGTGTCGCTAAAGATGCGCTGAAAGCCGTCTGGTTTCAGAAGTGGTTCGTGCATCGGCGGATGCGGCCGGAAGTGTTTGGGGGGCGAATTCATAACCACCGGAATGGCGCTGCACGGTATCCGATTCACAGCGACATTCTGAATTCCGAAAGCCTGACGGAAGTTTTCGGACGGACCGGTTCATATCTGTTGCCGCAGGCCTTTCCTGAAGGTTCACCCCTGCACCCGTCTTATGGAGCCGGCCACGCGACGGTGGCCGGCGCGAGCGTCACGATCCTGAAAGCGTTCTTTGACGAGTCGTTTGTGATCCCCGATCCCGTCGAGGCCGCTGCCGACGGCACAAGCCTGATTCCCTACACCGGCACGGCCCTTACGGTTGGAGGAGAACTGAACAAACTCGCCTCCAACGTTGCGCTTGGCCGCAACTTCGGCGGCATTCACTGGCGATCCGATGCGACCGAATCCCTGAAGTTGGGCGAGGAACTGGCGATTCGCTACCTGACGGAAGAGCGCGCGTGCTGCAACGAGCGATTCGATGGCTACACGCTGACGAAGTTTGACGGAACAACCGTCACTATCTGAGCAACTGGAGGATGATTCAATGAAAAGGTCGATTCAGATTTCACTTACCCTGATGCTGGCAATCACTTTCAGCATGATCTCGCGCAGCGGCATTTCAAAAGCCGCGGCACAAGACACGACAAGAGAAGTTCAAGCGGTCTACACCACGCCGGATGGATTTCTCCTGGGCAGCCCCGTGCCCGGCGCGCACGCGGAATTGGTGCGCAGCAAAAACGGTCTGACGACGAACGTGAAAACGTCCCTTTCGTCGGGAGCCGGCGTTTACAGTCTTTGGTGGATCGTCTTCACCAATCCTGGATCCTGCGCGACGTACCTTTGCACGTTTGATGAGCCGGACATCGCGGTGAATGCCACGGCCAGAATCGTCGGGAATGGAAACGGTAATTTCGCGGCTCACCTTGGAGAGGGAGGTCCCTATTCCGGCGAGGTGGTGTTCGGCGATCCCGCCGTCGGCTTGACCAATCCGGAGCGTGCCCTCATCCTACTCATCGTGCGTTACCACGGGCCAAAAACCCCTGGTGAAATCCCAAGTCAGTTCACCCGATACTTGGGCGGTTGTCCCGACGGGGGTTCCCCTTGTGTCGATGAGCAGCTTGTCGTTTTCCCCGGCGAATGCACTGGCGCCTGCGCCATTCCCTTCTAAGATTGCCTTGGAAAGGTTTCAAGGAAACGCGGCACGTCTCCTGAGTCAGGCGTGCCGTGACCACCTTTTTAAAACCGGTGGGAGTAGCTGAGTACCAATTGGGCATCTGCCAGCGTGACGATTCCGGTGTAAGGACTGTTGGTGCGCTTATCGGCAACGGACGCGCTGCCATGCCCCTTCACTGCCACCGGCACCGCCATCGAGAAGAAGTTTTTCCCGTGCGTAACGGAAACACCGGGTTCGATCGAAACCGTATACCCGGGCAGACGATATCCGTCGCTCGCGCCAAACAAATCGTATGCAGGAACGCCATCGGTCCTTAAGCCAAAGGTTGCCGAAATCCCCGAAGGCCAGAAGGAGTAGGAAAGGCCCACACGTGCCAGATACGAATCCGGAACGGAATCGATGATATAGCCAATATCTCCTCCCGTTAGTTCCGGCCGGTCGCCAATAGGAGATTGGGTGCCATTCATTTCCGCAGGGTTTGCCAGATAGACGCCATCAAAATAAACAAAGGTATTGCGGGAGATACTCTTGAAGCCCAGCGCTCCAAAGACGACGCCCCAGCCTCCGGAAGCCGGTTGGATGGCCGGATCTACGGGCCTGGGCACGGGGCCCGTCTCGCGATAGGAAGTGTCCTGCACCGTGCGATTACCGGCGGGAGTCTTTAGTCCGAACTTTATCGAGATGTTGTCGTCTTTGTGTTTCTCCGGATCGAGCATCCACACGTTGCCGATGAGGCGCACGTCACCGAATCCCCTGGAACGCATCGTGTAAGGGTTGACCAGGTCATGCTCCAGGTACGTCTCCCGGCTTGCAAATTGAAATGGGAACTCCAGGCTCACGCTCCACCTTTTGTTCACCGCATAAGTGATCGTGTAATCGAGAATGTTCACGTGCGTGTTCGCATAGAGATCGGGTGGCGAGGGGACAGGAAGCGCCTCGTCTCCCCGGTAGTCCCGGAACGCGTGATAGTACCGATACGAAATCGTCATCAGCCACTCTCGGCGCTCAAGATAGGTTCTGCCTTGATCACCCAGAGGACACGACATCAGGTGCGCCGGAGGGCATCCCTGCGAATACGCCTTCTCCGGGGGCAACAGGAAAATCAATACACCGGCCAGACAACTCCATAACAACCTGCGAACGGCAACGGCACTGGGGGGGATCATCCGGCGGATGGTACGCAAAGATTCCGGCGCTGTCCAATTCTGCAAATTCTGGCTCTGGGGACAGCCTCCGAATTCGCGCTGGTGGGGGAGGATGCGAATCACTCCTGAGAGTCACCGCCAACGGTGCAATCGAATTCGTAGGCTGCCCCAGATTCAAGATTCACACGTTCCTAGCGGAGTACAAGACCGGTTGACTGACCTAAACCATTGTTGGACACGAAAATGGGTCCCGGATCAGTCCCCTTCTGTTTGTAACCTGCGATGGACTCGGGTTTCGAATCGCCATCGACGATCACGCCAAACCAGGGGACCATCATCTCCTGGGCTGTCAGGTCGCCCCACTCGACGGGCCGGGTTGCATCCGGGTTATTCGGATTGTTCAGCGAGTTGTCGTGGTGTGCCGTGACGACCAGCTTCGTTCCCTTCGGCACGTGAATCGGCTTTTCCAGTTCATATCCAAGTTGCCAATGAAAGTTGAATCGCGCCGTCAGGACTGTTTCCTTCTGTCCGTTCGGGTAGACCAACTGGAATGCCATGTCCTTGCCGCGCAGATGCATGTGGGGCATGAACCAGGCGAGATCCACATCCCGTTTGAACTTCAGTTCCCCGCGGGATTGGAAATCGGCGACCCCAGCGGGAATCGGATTACGCATATCGGCAAGATGATCCGGCGCCATGATCACAAACTGGCGCTTCGCGGGAGACTTCGCAAGCGTGAATCCGACCATAGTTCTGTCGCTCGTTGTCTTACCATTGGGCGTGTAATGGACCTCGAGACGAATGGTCTTTCCTCCGGGGACAAGCTTCGCGGAATTCGTGTACTCGAAATTCAGCGGTTGCGTTCCGGGTGCGTACACAGCTTCCATCGTGGTGAAGGTTCCGGGCCCGCTGGGGAACAGTCCCGAATAGTAGGTTGCGGCGGTTGACGGTGCCGTTTCATCCCGCAGCTCGACGATCGCGTGATGCACAACAGACGGATCGCCGGGCCGGATTTCGATCGATGTCACCCAGGTGTCTTCCTTGAATGGGCTCGGGATAAAGAAGCGTTTGATCTCTCCCGGGCCTGCTGCGCCAACCGTAACGGCGTGTTCCATCGAGATGATCACGTCCGGCTGTGTTCGCCAGCCATCTTTCCACTGTCGTGTCGGCTGAGGCTTGACCGGCTCGCCTTCGCGGGCGCCGCTGTCTGCCCACGCGGCGAGCGTCGTCATGTCGGTGGCGGTCAATTGGGGAGCATTGCGAAGAGCTGCACCGCCGGCTTCCGCAAACCACGGTGGCATCTGTCTGTTAAGGACCTTCGCCTTGATTGCCTTCGCCCACGGCCGAGTCGTCTCGTACGTCATCAGAGACATAGGCGCGATGCCTCCCGGGCGATGGCAGTTTTGGCAGTTGTTTTCGAGGATTGGGAAGACGTCTTTGTTGAAGGTAACGAGCGCCGTAATTTCTGGCGGAGACTCCATTCCCAATGTCGTCAGCGTCGCGAGCAGAACCAGAACCAGAATCCGAGTCATTGTGCGCTCCTAACTCGGGGGGCGGTGAAGTGTTTGTAATGGGGGCTTGGCGCAATTAGACCGAACGTCCGGGAGAAATGAAAGCACAATTTAATCAAATCAACGGTGCGTCCTCCGCGGTCGCGATGTATTCACGGCGAAAACTCGAAACGTGACCAATACTCACAGCAGATTCATATCCTTCACGAGCTGGAGAAACCGCGGATCGTCGCGCAGGCCATCCAACTTCGGCTCGACTTTAAGCCAGAGAAGCGTGCCGGACCGAATGTCAAATGCCTTCCTCAGCCAGACGATTGCCTGGTCCTTGTCGCCGAGCGCGGTATAGATGTAGGCGATGAGCACGGGGTCGATATATTCCTTTTTGGGGTTGTCCTCGCTCGCCCTCTTCTTCAGGTCACGCAGGATTTGTTTCGCGTCGGACGTCCTTCCGTTCTTCGCAAATACATAGCCCCTGTCGGCGACGACCCACGTCCAGTCTTTATCAGAATCCTCAGCCTTCTTCAACGCGTCGAGCGCCTCCTCGTACATCTGCTTTTGCTCGTACGCTTGGGCCAGGGTCCACAACGCGTACGCATGGCCCCGACCCAGTCTGAGAGTCTTGTTTGCCTGTTCGATTGCCGCATCGTACTGGCGATCCACATAGTACGCATACGCGAGTTCGGCATTGATGAAAAGCCAGGTGACACCCTTATCCAATCCCTGCTGCGTCTCTTTCACAGCCTCACGGGTTTTGCCCGTGATTTGCAGATAGTGGCCGTAAAAATGGTATGCATGTGCGTGATTCGGATTGATGTCCTTTGCCATCCTCAGCGCCGCCGCAGCGCCTTCCCAGTCCCGGTCATAGAACAGCCTGACGACACCTCGGGACACCCAGGCATCCGCGAGCTTACCGTTGATGAAGAGGGCCTTCTCGGCATACTCGTTCGCCTTGGTGAAGGCCTCAACGGGACGCATGGCGGAACCTTCACCCAACAGACTGTAAGCGTCAGCCAAACCGGAATACGCTTCGGCATAATTTTCATCCAGGTCTACGGCCTCCTCGAAGTACTCGATGCTCTGTGTCAGCATTGCCGGGCTCACCTGGTCCATGGCGAGGCGCCCTTGTTGTTTGAGGTTGAAAGCTTCGTTGTTTTCCGTTTCGGGCTTTGTCGGTGCCGGTGATTCCGGCCCGGCGAGTCTTCGGCGCAGCCAAGCAGACAAGTCCTCCCGGATCTCATCCTGTAGATGCAGCGACTGGGAGATCCGGCCGTCGTTGTACTGTTTATGCCAGAGGAGGCGGCCATCCCTTGCGTCCACCAGATCAGCGCTGACGACGAGCCCATCCCCTCTTATCGCCATTCGCCCCATGAGCACAGCGCGCACGTTTAGTTCGCGGCCGGCAGTCTGAGCGGTCTGAATATCGGCAGGCATTCCCTTGTAGCGTTGGGTTGCACCGAGAAAAGCGACACGAAGAGTCGGAAATTGCTGGTAAAGATCGGCAATGATCCGGTCGCTGATCCCATCGGCAAGAAACTCGTGGGCGGGCTCGTTGCTCTCATTGACGAAGGGCAAGACTGCGATGGAGTCGATCGTATCGCCCCGCCAAAAGTAATAAAGAAGTCCCAACGCTGCAAGAAGAACGACAGCAACAGCCGCGAGTGCACGCCACGTGTGCCGTTTTAATGGATGCACTAGACGCTCTGCGCCGGGCGTTGCCCGCGTGGTACCGGGGGCTGCTTCAAGACCTTGCTTCAACAGCTTCAAATCGGCGACAAGTTCGCGGGCGGTCTGGTAGCGTTCAGCCCGGTCTTTACGAAGGCATCGGGAGACGATTTCTTTCAGCGCTTTTGGCGCGTCGGGTAGATCGCGGTCAAGCGGCGGATCCTGGTTGAGGATTGCCTCAATGTAGGCTCGCGAATTTTCCCCCGCAAACGGCCCGCGCCCGGCGAGCATTTCGTACAGCACCACACCGAGGCTGAAGATATCGGACCGCGCATCCACTCTCTGGCCCAGCGCTTGTTCAGGAGACATGTACTTGACGGTGCCGCCGACCATAGTCGTTGTCGTCGTCAGCGGCGCCATGGTCCTGATGGCATCGGCGTCCGCGCCCTGCTCCGGATCCTGTGTCAGCTTGGCCAGGCCGAAATCGAGGACTTTGACGTACCCATCCGTGCGCAGCATGATGTTTTCGGGCTTGATGTCGCGGTGAACGACGCCCGCTTCGTGCGCCGCGGCCAGGGCATTTGCGGCCTGCAGTGTCACATCGAGCACTTCGTCCAGCGTCATGCGCCGGTGAGCGATTCTTTGCCGCACGGTCTCACCGTTGATGAACTCAGCGGCGATGAAATGAAGACCTTCGGCCTCACCGATGTCATGGATCGTGATGATGTTGGGATGGTTGAGCGCCGACGCCGCTCGCGCCTCCTGCTCGAACCGGCGCAGGCGTGATACTTCCTGGGTGAACCTCTCGGGGAGCAGCTTGAGCGCGATCTTGCGGCCAAGTCGAGTGTCTTCTGCCAGGTACACTTCGCCCATTCCACCGGACCCGAGGGACGAGAGCACGCGATAAAAACCCACCATGCTCCCGGCAGGTAGCGGAACGGAGTCTTCGTGGAGGGTTCCGGCGAGCAAGAGCCATGCGGGCACCTCCATGAAATCCGCTGAAGTCTCATCCAGGGAAAGGAGCGAATCAACTTCGCGACGAAGCGTCGCATCACCCGCG
>Ga0207659_10001289_pt1 | contig 14977 bp, 12 predicted proteins | sample KBSM43metaG_FD_184330 | JGI IMG/M metagenome (GOLD analysis project Ga0207659, IMG submission 184330) | Miscanthus rhizosphere microbial communities from Kellogg Biological Station, Michigan, USA - KBS M4-3 metaG (SPAdes) (version 2) | ecosystem: Host-associated > Plants > Roots > Rhizosphere >...
GCAGGGCCGCTACGATGACGTCTACGTGAAGACGCCCCAGGGCTGGCGCTTCAAGACGCGAACGCACGTGCTGGCGGCGAACCAGCAGGAGGTGTCGCGCGGGTCACCTCCGCCCGCCCCGCCAAAGGCGGGGCAATGAGACACTGCGCCTAGCGCGGCGTCGCCTCGTCAGGCTTCGGCGACAACGCGCTAGCTTTCGGCGGAGCCGTGGAGACGAGCTCGATGCGATCGTCTCGGAACCGGTCGTGGAGAGCCATGAGCAGACGGTGGCGGATCAGCCCCTGGTCGCCCCAGGTGGCGGCGCGCAAGGTCACCGTGCCCTTGAGGCCCAGGTCCGTGAGGGTGTGAAAGCGGACGACGGGCTCGAATCTCGGCGCCGCCCCCGGGGTGTCGCGCATCACCGCGGCCGCCACGTCCAGCGCCGCGCGCTCGGCGCGCGCCGGATCCTCCTCGAAGCGGATGGTGAAGTCGATCGGGATCGCCAGCTCGGGGTTGGGCAGGTTGAAGTTGGTGACGATCGACTGCGACAGCTTCGAGTTCGGCACCACCGCCACGCTGCCGCCAGGCACCTCGAGCCAGGTGGACCGCCAGTTGAAATCGACGATCTTGCCCTCGACGCCGGAGTCGAGCCTGACGTGGTCGCCGATGCGCACCTGACCGGCCAGCGACACGAACAGCCCGGCAAAGAGGTTGGCGAGCGGCTCCTGCAGGGCTAACGCGACCGCCAGACCGCCGACGCCGAGAGCGGCCAGCATGGGCCGGATCTCGATGCCAATCTCGTTCAGGACCACCAGCAGGCCGCCGGCGACGACGATCAGCCGCACGATGGCGCGGGTGATGCCGGAAATCGGCACGCCCGGTGCGGCCCGTGGCCCATACGTGCCGAGGAGACCGGTGGCGATGCCCGCGAGGCCGAAGGTGACCGAGGCAAACCCCACCACCGAAATCGCCGTCGCCGCCAGGTGCAGCCAGCGCTCCGGAATCGGCCAGTAGGCCAGCGAGATGCGGAGCCCGACGAGCACGCTCCACAGCGGCACGTAGGTGCGCAGCTCGCTGACGACGATGTTGTCCCACGGGCCGTGCGACCCGCTGGCGAGGTGCGCGAGGTGTCCGGCGATGAAACGGTTGAAGAGCCGGCCAAGAAGGTACGCGCCGGCGACAGTGGCGATCGCGCGCAGGAGCGGCGCGAGCCACGGCAGCTGATCCAACGAGAGCGGCATCGGCTTAATGATGCCGTAGAATCGCGGCGGCCCGATCCTCATGTGGCCGCGGAAGTGACGCTGGTGGGACAGGTGGGATGGAGAGGGCGGTTTCAACTGCCTGAAAGGACACGCCAAATGACCGTGGTCAAGTCGTCGTTGATGGGCGCAATCGGTGGGGCGGCGGTGATGGCGTGCCTGGCGGCGGCCCTGGTGGCGCAGGACAGCGGACCGGCGCCGCAGTGCACGATGTGTCCGGCGTATTACATCGACAACCGCGAAATCCAGGAATACGTCGCCAAGGCGATGAAGGAGCGGCTCGTGGACCAGCAGATGCGCGACGTCGAGATCGGCAAGGCCCACGTCGGCGTCGGCGTGGTCTATCGCGGCAAGCTCGACAAACCGGGGCCGAACTCGGTGGCGGAGCACGATCTGGTGAGCGAGGTCTACCACATCATCGAAGGCACTGCGACCTTCGTCACCGGTCCCGAGCTCGTAGGCAAGACGCGACGGCCGGCCACGCTCGAGACGGTGCGGCTGTTCAATGGACCGGGCAACGGCGCCGCATCGATCAGCAACGGAGTGACGCACCAGCTCAAGCCGGGCGACGTGATGGTGATTCCCGCGGGTACGGGCCACTGGTTCACGAAAATCGACGACCACATCACCTACTTGATGGTGCGCTTCGATCCGGACCGCGTGACGCCGCTCAAGGACGAAGCCGCCTCACGGGTCTGGCTGCAGACGCCGCACGCGCCGTCGAACTAGCGCCGGCGCCTTCAGCGCCGGTGAGGCGGGGTAGGGCGGTAAGGCGGGTAAGGCGGGTAAGGCGGGTAGGGCGGGTAAGGCTGGTAGGGCGAGTAGGTAGATGAACGTAGAGGGCGGTCTTCAGACCGCCCTCTCAGAACGTCTGCGGCGTGTAGCCGAAGCGGGCGAGCCGGTCCGCCGACTGACGCAGCCACCGGCCGCGCTCGGCGCCGAGCGCGCGCACGATCCGGATCACGTCCACGCTGCCGTCCGGCTGGAGCGCGCGGCGAATATCGCCTCGCACTGTGGCATAGCTCGTGCGCTCGTCGGCACCCATGCCGCGCCAGAGGTCCACGGCGCCGGCGATGTCCGAGCGGTCCCAGAGCAGCCGCCCGGCCAGGAACCGCGCATCGGCCGCGCCGTAGCCGTTCGGGCTGGTTTCGACGATCGTCGCGAGGATCGACAGCCGCACGGCGTCGTAGTGCGCGTCGAGTGATGTGACGTCATCGAGCCGGTGATCGCGCGTCCACTGCTCGTAGCCGCGTTGCAGCTGGAGCGCGAGCTGCACGTCCTGCGGGCTCGACGCCGCCGTACCCATGAGACTGGCGATGTCGGTCCGCAGCAGCAGGTCGAACGCACCGCGGCTGGCCTCGGCCAGCTCGTCGAGCAGAAAGAGCAATTCGGTCGTGGTCCGGCTCGACGGGTGCTCCTGGGCGTAGCGTCCGACGAACTGGATCACGTCCATGTGGTCGGCGGCGAGGCCGAGCATCACCCAGAATCGCGGATCGGGCGCGGTCGAGTCGACGTAGGGTTGCAGGAGGTTGCGTTCCACGTGCCCGCGCACGACGGCGGGCAGATCGCCGTCGTCGGGATCGTGACGGGCGGTCAGCGCCGCAATCGACGTCAGGCTCCGCCAGCGATCCCGGCGAGACCACGAACCGTCGACCAGCGCATCGCGCGCGGCGTCGGTCAGCTGAAGCGGCGGCCAATCCGCTCGGCGCCGGCGGCCACCGGCCCCCAGCGGGTTGTGCAGGCGCTGCCGTTCGGCGGCCGACGCGTGGCGCAGGTCATCGAGGAACGGGAGCCGGCCGCCCAGAAACGGAAACAAGACCTCACGCCGCTCGCGAATCCGGGAGGTGTCGTAGGTAAAACCGTCGGCCGTCGTGAACGCGGCCGCCGGCGGCATCGCCTCCACGGCTTCGAGCAGCGGGCCGCTGACGACGAGGACCGGCGGGGGTAGCGACTCCGGACGCGGCACCATCACGACCAGCGGGGTCGCGCTCTCGGAACTGGTGGGCGGCACCAGCCGCGGGCCGGCCGTGACGAGGAGCAAGACGCCGATGCCGGCGGCGTGCAGGGCCGCGGCAGCGGCCGCTCCGGTCGGCCGGTTCGAGGGGAGCGCGTCGCTCGGCGCGGAAAGCAGTCGTGGACGCATGGCTGCGGCGAGGTGCTGGCAACTGAGACACCGGCCGGAGCGATTCGGGCTCGGGACGGTGCCCGGCCGGTTCGGTTGCGCGCCGCCGGACCGCCAGGCCGAGGTTGTCGATTCCGCGCGGCGCCGTTCGACGTCTGTACAGAGCGCGGGAGGCCGGCTGTCGCATCACGCGATGGAGCTTCTCCCGAAACGAGCGGAGCCGGTATGCGAAAGCTGATCGTGCACGAGTTCATGAGCCTCGATGGCGTGGTGCAGGCCCCCGGGGGCCAGGACGAAGATCGCGACGGGGGCTTCGCCCATGGCGGTTGGACGGTGCCGTACTGGCACGACGACATCGGCGCCGGATTTTTTCAAGTGATGCAGAACGCCGATGCGTTTCTCCTGGGCCGGCGCACCTACCAGATTCACGCGGAAGCGTTCGAGCCGATGCCAGCCGGCGATCCGTTCGGCGATCTCATGAACGCGCCGAAGAAGTACGTCGTGTCGCGGACGCTCACGACGCCGATCTGGCGGGATACGACCGTCATCCGCGACGACGTGGTGGCAGCGGTCCGGTCGCTCAAGGCCCAGCCGGGGAAGGACATCCTGACCGACGGCAGCAGCCAGCTGGTGCAGACGCTGCTCGCGCACGATCTGGTCGACGAGCTCTATCTGACGCTGTATCCGGTCTCGCTCGGCGGCGGCAAGCGCATTCTGCCCGGCGGTGTGCGCCGGAACTTTCGCCTGACATCGGCGACGCCGTATCCGACCGGCGTCATCGGCTTGCGCTATGCGCGGCAGGAGAGTTGACGCCGACGGGTGCGGCTGGCTGCGCCTGGGTCAGCGGGTTCGAAGACCGGGCTGACGCGTGTGCGGGGTGGGGCGGCGCGCCGGGCGCTTCGCCGTACGGGCGGCGGCGAGCCGCCACGCCGTCTGCAGGAGGTCTTTCAGCGCGTCGCGATGCACGCGCGACAGCCGCACGAGCACGCTCGGGTACGGCTCGTAGTGCGGCTTCAGGTAATAGACGTCAGGCTGCTCCGCAATCAGCTCATCGCGCTGCTCGAAGGGCAGCCGGATCATGAGCGTGTTCGGCTCGGCTTCTTTGTTGATCGCGATGCAGGCGATCATCCTCTTGTTCAGGCGGAGGCACGGCGTGCCGTAGGCCGTGGCCTCCTCGACGCCGTCGAGCGCCAGCCCGATCTTGCGCACGTCCGCGAACGTCAACCCGCGCGCCATGGGTGCCGCTCTACCGGGGCACCGCCCGGCCGTACACCTCGATCTGCGCCACGTCCGACCAGCCGCCGGCGCCGTGGCCGCTGCCCGGCAGCAGGTCGATGTAGCCCACTTCGTCCACCTTGGTGAGGTCCGGATTGGCGACGAAGGTGCCCTTGGTGACGCCGCTGGCGATGTCCACGCGCAGCCACTTCACGTCGGCGAACGAGACTTCGCTCCACAGCCAGTCGGTGGAGGAGCCGTCGGCTTTGTCACCCACGAGGTACGTGCCGTCGGCCAGCTTGATCAGCGGCCGCACCTGGTGAAAGCCGGACATCTTGGTGTTCCACTTGATGCGGGCGAGACCGGACAGGTCCACCATGTTGGCCTTGTCGCGCAGGGTCGCGCCGCACGGCGACGTGCACATGCCCGTCCAGAGGTGCGTCGGGTTGTTCTCGTCGCCGGCGCTGCCCGTCATGAGGAATTCCTTCGCCGTCGGCCCATAGAGCTTCAGCTCCAGGTTGGGATTGCTGAGCGCTTCGGCTGGCGTCACCGGATGCTCGCCGCCTTTCTCGGTCTGCTTCCACTCTTCTTTGAAGAACAGCGGCGGCCGGCCGCGTCCCGGCCCGCCCGCGCGTCCCGGTGCCGCAGGCGCGGCCGGCTGTTGCGCCCAGGCTGCGGCGGCTGAGATCGCGAGAATGAAGCTGAATGCGGCGACGCGAGTGCGTGTCATGGGTATTTCTCCAGGCGAGTTGATGTGGATCCTTCGAGGAGCGCCGAAATTATACGAGCGTTCTGGCCGGTCCTTAAGCCCTGAGGCCTGAGCCTCGCGGGGCGTGTGTCAGCGCGCGTCGAGCGCGTACACCGTTATCGAACCGCCCTCAGGAACAGGCGGGAACGCTCCGGGAAATATCCGGTTCAGCGTGTTTTGCATGCCGCGCGGGTCGCCGCCCCAACCGGCGTGCACGGCCACGTACTGCCGCCCGTCGACCATGAACGACGTTGGCGGGGCGACGATGCCCGAGCCGGTCTGAGCCTCCCATAGCAACTTGCCGGACGCGGCGTCGAAGGCGTGGATCTTCCGGTCGCTGGTGCCGCCGGTGAACACCAGCCCGCCGCCGGTCGTGAGCATCGAGCCCCAGTTCGGCGACTTGTCGTACTCGTGCACCCACACCTGCTTGCCGGTATCGACGTTCCAGGCCTGCACCTCGCCGCCCACGTGCTTCGCGCCTGGCGCGGCAAAGGGCTGGCCCGACATCGCGCCGGAGAACGAGCGGCCCTTCGAGTACTGCACCGGCACGCCGGTGAGCGTGCCGCAGATGTTGTTGTTGGCCGGGATGTAGATCATCCGCGTCTTTGGACTGAAGGCGATCGGCGGCCAGTTCTTCCCGCCGTGCGGCGACGGGCAGAACTCGGCGGTGCGGCCGGTGCCGGGCTTGCGCGCCGGATCGACGTCGGGGCGGCCGGTCTTGGGGTCGAGGCGCCGGTAGACGTTCTGGGTCACGAACGGCGTGCCCTCGACGAAGGTGATCGGACCGGCCGTGCGCTCGAGGAACCACACGTACCCGTCACGCGCCACGTTGACGAGGCCTTTGATGGTGCGTCCGCCGCGCTGGTAGTCCAGGAGGATGGGCGGCGACACTTCATCCCAATCCCACGATTCGTTGGGGTCGTACTGAAAGTGGCCCTTGATGCGGCCGGTGGTCACGTCGAAGGCCACCGTGGATGCCACGTAGAGGTTGTCGCCCGGCCGCTGGTCGCCGATCCACGGTCCGCCGTTCCCGGTGCCGAAGAAGGCCAGGTTGGTGTCCGGATCGTAGTTGCCGGTCACCCACACTGGCGCGCCGCCGGTCTTCCAGTGCTCGCCTTTGGGCCAGGTGTCGCTGCCCGGCTCGCCGGGGGCGGGCACGGTGTAGGTGCGCCACGCCTCTTTGCCGCTCTGCGCGTCGAAGGCCGCCACGAACCCGCGGACGCCAAACTCGCCACCTGAAGCGCCCACGAGCACCTTGCCCTGAGCTACGAGCGGCGCCAGCGTGATGTAGTACGCGGACTTGTTGTCGGCGACGGTGGTGGTCCACACCTCCTTGCCCGTCTTCGCGTCGAGTGCCACCAGCACGGCCTCGGCCGCCGCGTAGTAGACCTTGTCGCCGAGCAGCGCGACACCGCGGTTGGTGTCGTGCAGGACGAAGACGTCCTTGGGGCGTGGCCGCACGTAGCGCCACAGAACCTTTCCGGTGGCCGCTTCGAGCGCCAGCACCTGGTTGGCCGGCGTGGACACGAACATCACGCCGCCGTTCACGAGCGGCGCCGCTTCGTGCACGCGATCGACGCCGGTTTGCATACTCCACACCGGCTCGAGCCGTGCGACGTTGGTCGTGCTGATCTGATCGAGCGGGCTGTAGCCCCAGCCGTCGTAGGTGCCGCGGATCATCAGCCAGTTGGCGTCCTCGGGTTTGAGGAGCCGGTTGGCCGTGACGGGTTGATAGGTGCGGAGCAGGGCCGCGGCGGCGGTGTCGGGCGCCACCGCGCGAGGCGGGTTCTGCTGGGCGAGCAGCGGCAACGCGCCGAGCAACGCAGCGAACACCACGCCTGCGGCGAGGCGCGGGAGTCTTGTACGTAGAGGCGGGCCTTGAGGCCCGCCTGCAGGCGCACCTGAAGGTGCGCCTCTACGTACTCCTGTCATGTTTGTGCGCGTTACTGGCCGGCCCGGCCGCCCGGGGCATCGCCATTCGACGCGGCTGCGACAGCGTCCTTGGGCACCTGGTTGAACGACTCGAGCGTCGGGCCGAATTCCGCGCGCGGCAACAGGCTCGGGCCCGATTTCAGGAAGACCTTCTCGGGCGCCGTGCTGCGATCGAAGAGGACGCCGATGAAGCAGTTGCTCATCTCGTCCCAGTTCTGGGGGCCCCAGAGCACCTTGGTCTCGGGATTCGGGTTGAACCGGTTCCCCTTCGAGTTGTCGAAATGAGTGATGAACTGCAGCTTCGATCCCTTTGGAATCGGCACCGGCTCGGCGAGCTCGTAGCCCATCTGCCACTCGAAATCGAAGCGGCCCTTGAGCACCGTCTGGCTCACGCCTTCGGGGGACACGACGCGCAGTTCGAAATCCTTGCCGCGCAGATGCATGTGCGGCTGCGCGTACACGAGCCGCGCATCCTCGCCGAGCGTCACCTCGCTGACTACTTCAGCCTTGCCGTCGTTCGGCGGGATCGCCAGATTCAACGCCGTCGGGCCAGCGTGGAAGAAATACCGCGTGTCGGGCGGCGTCTCCGTGAGCACGAGCCCGAGCTTCGACACGTCGGACGCGGGCTTGCCCGACGTCGTGTAGTGCAGCTCGAACACGAGATCGGAGCCCTTGGGAATGAACTTTGCCGCGCCCTGGCGATCGAACCGCTGCGGTCCGAGGCCGGGATTGAACTTGCCAAGAATGTCGTTCCCCTCCTCGACGGAATTGCGGCCGAGGATGTCGCGCTGCGTCTCGGTTTCGTAGGCCTCGCCGGGCTCGGCCTTCTCCATCCACTTCGATCCGGGCGGCCGTACCCATACCTTGCCGTGGTGCAGCACGGCGGGATCGCCGGGGCGCATTTCGGCGGCCACCACCCACATGTCTTCGGGGAAGTTGGTCTTGACGAGCACGTACTTGTAGTTGATGGTGCCGCGCGCTGGCAGCTCGAACGGCTTCGGCATCTCGACGACCACGTCGGGCGTGATGTTCCAGCCGCTGGGGAAGACGCGCGCCGGGGGAGCCGTCGCGGGATCGCCGGCGGGCGCGCCGCCATCGGCCCAGCGGGCCAGCGTGTCGAGCGCCGTCTCCGACAGCACTTTTTCGTGCTCGTTGGCGTAGCGGGTGATGCCGGGCTCGGCGAACCAGGGCGGCATGGCTCTCGACTGCGTCGCCTTCTTGATCGCGAGGGCCCAGGGCCGCGCCTGCTCGTAGGTGACGAGCGACATCGGCGCCACCTCGCCTGGGCGATGGCAGGTCTGGCAGTTGGTCTGCAGGATCGGCAGGACGTCGCGATAGAAGGTCGGGGTCTCTTCGGCGATTGCGGCGGTCGCACCGACTAGCGTGCCGACGACGGCGGCGAGTAGCGTCCTCATGACCAGTGCTCCTTTTGCGCCGCCCTTGCGGGGCCGCGCGGTGGCTCACCCGACCCTACTAGCTTAAGCCACCTTGCTACTGAGCCGCCTGAAGGCGGCCCCTACGACTTGCGAACTACTTGCAGACGAAGTTGGACGCCTCGTCCGTGCTGCCCGAGCCCTTGTAGGAGGCGACCTGCGGGTAACTGCACAGCGGCCGGGTCCGATCCGCGCGTCCGTCCACCACCCGGGAGGCCGGAATCGAGTCCGGCGCCTGGCGCTTTTCCACCCAGCCTTCGAGCGCCGCCAGCATGTCGAAGGTGGCCGTGCCGTCGCCGCCGCCGCAGTGGCCCATGCCCGGCACCATGAACAGCCGGTAGCCGTTCTTCACCTTGTCGGCGCCCCCGAGCCGCTCGACCACGCTCTGGTAGTACTCCGGACTCGTCCCGGGCGGGATCTGCTGGTCGGCCCAGCCGTGGTACTGAATCAGTTTCCCGCCGCGCGAGAGAAACGGCTGCAGGTTGGCATCCATCGCGTTGATGTTGCCCTTCTCGATGCTCTCTACGAGCGCCATGTCGGCGTCGTAGTTGAGCGTCTTGTAGTCCCACGCCGGGTTCTTGAAGATCATCTCCTGGAACATCTGCGTGGCGATGGGGAACGCCTGCTGTCCGCCGAACGTGCTCCAACCCATCTCGCTCCCGAGTTCGAGGCCCGAGAAGATCAGTTTGCCCGTGCGGGTGTTCTTAACCGGCTGATAGAGCCCGCGGGCAGCGACGACCTGCGCCGGGGTGAGGCACGAGGCATCGTCGGTGCCGGCCTTGCACTCGATTGTCTTCGGGTCCCACGTGCAGGCCCGTGGGTTCTCGAGCACGTCGTCCTTCACGCCGTCCTTCGCATCGCACGCCTCGAGCACCGCGCGGTGAATGGCGGGGTACTTGGTCGAGGGAATGTAGCTGCCGTCTTGCTTGCGCAGCGCCTGCGCCGCGTAGACGGCGAAGATCGCGCGTCCGGTGGTGTTGAGCGCGGGCGCGCCGGCGACGATCCCGTCGAAGTCCTCGGGGAACTTCTGAGCCGCCTTGAGTCCCTGGCGTCCGCCAGCCGAGCAGCCCTGGAAATAGGAGAGTCGCGCCGCGTTGCCGTAGTAGGCGTTGACGATGGCCTTGGCCTTGGCGGTCATCTCGTGCACCGCGCGGTAGCCGAAGTCGATCAGCTTCTCCTGGCTCGCCATCCACGGCCCGCCACCGCCTTCGTGGCCGGTGTCGGTGCTGGCGACCGCGTAGCCGCGACGCAGCCCGCCGGCGAGCGCGTTGCGGTCGATGTTGCCACTCCAGCCGCCGTTGCCGACGGCGAGGAACTTGCCGTTCCAGGCAGTGCTGCCAGGCGCGCCCTCCAGCCGCGCGGCGGCGGGCAGCCACACTTCGATCTTGATGTCGGAGTCGGCGGTGGGCTTGAGCGTGGCCGCCACGCGGCAGAAGGCCGGCAGGTCGGCGAAGGGGTTGCCACCGCGGCCGCCCGCCTGCGTGAACGCGCCGGGCGCGACAGCCTCGGCGGCGGTAACCGTCGCTTGCGGCAGGGCCAGCGTCGCCAGGCTTTCGCACGTGGCCGCGGCGGCCGGAACGGCGCTCGCCGCCCACACCGCCGCAACGAGGGTGAAGAGTTTCGTGGCTCGAAGGTGCATGTCTACCTCTTCTCGGGCAACGCGAACACGTACAACGCCTGGCCGGTGGTGGGCACGCGGATTTCCGGCGCCAGGGTCGACGGCACGAGACGCGGGCTGCCGCCGCCAAGACCGGTGGTCACGGCGATGTACTGCCGGCCATCCGCGGTGAACGTGATGGGAAAGCCTTGTACCGACGTCGCCAGCCGCGTCTGCCACAGCACCTTGCCGTTGGTCATGTCGATCGCCTTGAAGCTGCGGTCGAGATCGCCGACGAAGGCCACGTTGCCCGCCGTGGAGAGCACCGCGGTGAGGAACGGCGCGCGCTGCTGGATCGCCCACTTCTCGGCGAGCGTGGTGACGTCGAAGGCCGCCAGGCGGCCGATGTTGCCGTCGGTGCCTGGCATTTCGTAGAAGCGCCGATCCGCGCCGCCGGCGCTCCCGCCGCCCGGCTTCTGCTCGATGCGCTGTGCGCGAATCGCGATGCAGCTCTGGCTGAGCGGAATGACGAGCGAGTTCGACGTCCGGTTGTGGCTCATCGCCTGCCAGTTGTGGCCGCCCTCGGTGCTCGGGCAGCCGTCGATCCACTGGCCGACCTCGGCGTCGATGATGTCCTGGCGGTAGCGCGGCGCGCCGGTCTTCACGTCGATCGACTCCCACACGTTCTGGAAGACGGTTTCCTTGTGGCCGAGGTACTTGCCCGTCTTGCGATCGAGCTTCCACAGCACGCCGTCCTTACCCACGGTGAAGACCATGTTCTGACCGCCGCTGTCGACGAGCACGCGCTCGAAGACGACGTCGAGGTCGAGCGCCTCGCCGGGCGCGTGCTGGAAGTGCCAGGCGAGCTTGCCGGTGTCGGCGTCGAGGGCCACTGTGGCGCTGGTGTAGAGCCCTTTGTCGAGACCGTACATCCCGCGGCTCACCGGCATCCACGGCTTGGCCTGCGCCGTGCCCCAGTAGGTGAGATTCAGATCGGGATCGTAGCTGCCGGTGATCCACGTCTCGCCGCCGGCGCGATACAGGCTCGAGAGCGCGCCCCAGGAGTCGCCGCCAGGCTGGCCGTCGATCGCGACCGTGTGGAAGCGCCACAACTGTTTCCCGGTGGCGGCGTCGTAGCCGCTGATGAAGCACTTCTGCTCGACGTAGGCCGAGCACCCGCCCATGCCCTGGATCACCTTGCCCTTGGCGAGGAGCGGGCCGCTCGAGCTGCCGCGCCCGTCCGGCATCGCTACATCCCACGCCACCTTGCCGGTGCGGGCGTCGAGCGCCACGAGGTGCGCGTTGCTCAGCGCCAGAAAGAGCTTGTCGTCGTAGAGCGACATGCCCCGCATGGCGGGGTTGACGCCGAGGCGCTGCTCCCAGATCAGGTCGCCGCTCTTGCCGTCGAGCGCCTGGATGATGCCGTTGCTGTTGTTGAGGAAGATGACGCCGTCGTGCGCGAGCGGTGAGGGCTGGTTGGTGCCGCCTTCGCTCATCGGCGCCACCCACGCGAGCTGCAGCTGCGCGACGTTGTCGCGGGTGATCTGGTTGAGCGGGCTGAAATCGCTCGCCGCCTGATCCCGCCGCAGCATCGGCCAGTCGCCGGGCGGCGGGTTGCGCAGCATCTCATCGGTGACCCGAGCGTAAGTCGGGATCTCGCCGGCAACGGTGAGACCGAGAACGGGGGCCGCCGGTTGGCCCCGTCCGCGCGCCCCGGCGGCCTGGGCGCCCGCGGGCTGTGCCGCGGGTCCAGCGCCGCGTCCTCCAGGAGCCTGGCCGCCAGGCTGCGCCGGGCCAGCGGTGAGGAACGAGCCAATCGGCACCGCCGTGTTCGCGGTGAGCGCCTGAGGGCCCGCAGCCGCCCCGTTGAACTGCAGGATGTAGGCGGCGATGGCGAGATAGGTGCCTTCCGCCAACCCTCCCGGCTGCTCCGGGGGCATCGCCTGGATCGCCGTCAGCAGATCACGCGTCGTGCGGCTGCCCCAGCCCACCCGGAAGGACGTGCCGGCGAGGGCGGGCGGACCGGCGAGGTTCGCGCCATGGCAGCCTACACAGGTGGTCTCGTAGGCGGTGCGTCCGGCTGCGGCCTGTTCGGCCGTGAACGGCGCGGCGGTTGGCGCCTGCCCGGCAGTGACCAGCGCCAGGCTTGCAATCAGCAGTGCGCTCAGCAGCAGCGTGAGGCGTGTCATCGGAGCAGCCACCCCCAGAGGTTCGCGCCATCGGGCGCGAGGCCTTTCTCACCGTGAATCTGGATGTAGAGCTTCCCTTGCCGCAGTGACTCGACCTGCTCGGGCGTCAGGGTCGCCGACCCCGAGAGGGTGCCGCTCGCCGCCTTGACGATCGTGAGGTCGGTCACCGCCCGGCCGCGGGCACCCTTGGCGATGCCCTCGTGGAGCCGCGCCACGGTAGCGGGCCCGCCGAGCCCTTCGAACGAGCCGGTAATGGTCAGCGTGCGGCCCGAGAGGGCGGCCGACACTGACCCTTTGCCGCTCACGCGTTCGGCCCCCGCCGTCGGCACCCAGGACAGCCGCGCCGTGTATTTGTCGCCGCTTTGGGCCGTGCCCGGTTGCCCGGACACCAGCCATCCAAGCGCCAGCATCACGGCTGCCGCCCACCGGACTGATTTCATCGAGGATCCTCCCGCGCGAAGGGGAGTCTACACCGGGCGGGCGAGCGGCCGCGGCTCGTTCGAACTGCCGAGCCCGGGGCAAAAAGGGGTCAAACCCACAGGTTGGCGATGCCGGGCCGCGGTGCCTGTGCCCAGCGGGTTTACACTGCGCCGGAGGCCGCTCCAGTCCGGAGCGGTGCCAGCGCGGAGCAGCCATGACGCACATCTCCCTCGGCACGATTCGCGGCGCGGCCGTCGCGATGACCCTGGCCTGGGCAGGCACGACCCTCGTGGCAGGTGGCGCGCCGCAGAACGGCGCCGCCGCGGATCGGGCGCTGACCTTCAGCCGCGACGTCGCGCCGATCGTCTTCGCGAAGTGCGCCGGCTGCCATCGGCCGGGCGAAGTGGCGCCCATGTCGCTGCTGTCGTTCAAGGACGTGCGGCCGTGGGCCGGCGCGATTCGCGAGAAAGTCGCGACGCGGGTCATGCCGCCGTGGCACGCCGACCGCACCTACGGCACGTTCCGCAACAACCCGAGCCTCAGCCAGGCGGAGATCGACACGATCGTGCGGTGGGTGGACGGCGGCGCGCGCGAGGGCAACCCGGAGGACGTGCCGGCGCTGCCCACGTTCGCCCAGGGCTGGCAGATCGGCAAGCCGGACCAGGTGTTCGAGATGACCGCCGACTTCGACGTGCCGGCGCGAGGCACGATCGACTACCAGTACTTCGAGGTGCCCACCAACTTCACCGAAGACCGCTGGATGCAGGCCGGGGAAGTGCGGGCCGGCGATCGCGCGCGCGTGCACCACATCATCGTCTATGTGCGCGAGCCGCAGCCGCGGGCGCGGCCGGCGGTGGTGCGCGTGCGGCCGATTCTCGCCACGAGCGAGCCCGCGGCGGCCCCGCGCCCCGCGCCCACCGCCGCGCCGGCGCCGCGGCCGGCGCCCGACGGCGGTGCCGCCCCTGCGGCCGCGTCGCGCGCCACCGACAACATGCTCGTGAACTGGGCGGTGGGCGAGGATGCGCCGGTCTACCCCTCGGGGATGGCGAAGAAGATCCCGGCCGGCTCCACGCTGATCTTCCAGGTGCACTACACGACCAACGGCACCGCGGGCCGCGACCGGTCGCGCCTCGGGCTCATCTTCGCGCAGGAGCCGCCGGCGCAGGAGATTCGCACCGCCGCGATCGCCAACCCGCTGTTCGCGATTCCCGGCGGCGCCAGCGACCATCGGGTCGAGGCTGAAGCCACGTTCAGCGAGGACGTGAAGGTGTGGACGATGCACCCGCACATGCACCTGCGCGGCAAGGACATGACCTACACCGCCACCTATCCTGACGGCCGGAAGGAAGTCGTGCTGCGCGTGCCGCGGTTCGACTTCGGCTGGCAGACGGACTACTGGCTGGCCCAGCCGCTGCTGCTGCCGAAAGGCTCCACGCTCCACGTTGCCGCGCACTTCGACAACTCGGCGGCCAACAAGGCCAACCCCGATCCCACCGCCACGGTCCGCTGGGGCGATCAGACCTGGGAAGAGATGATGATCGGGTTCTTCACCTACACGGTGGACGGGCACATAGCGAACCGGCGTCAGGCCGGTCTGCCAGATACTGCCGCGCGGTCGGCGTTTTTTGCGGGCCGCGCCGCGAATCCGGGTCAGGCGCGGGCGATTCTCGACGATCGCGCGGCTTCGAGCCGCTGATACCGCACGTCGCCGCGGAGCGGATCCATCTTCGGGTCGACGTTCATCGAATACAGGAACGCCGAGTTCTCGTCGTCGGCCCGTTCGAGCTCGCTCATCGCGTCGGCGCGGTGGCCGAGTGCCTCACGGAGCACGCTCAAGTAGAACGCGTCGACGTACTCCGACCGCCGCAGGTGCTCGAGCTCGTCCAGGATCTCCCGCGCCTCGGGGGTGCGCCCCATCTTCGCCAGACACGTGCCCTCGAGTGCGCGCAGCCACGGGAGGTCCGGTGACATGACGGAGGCCAGCTTGTACTGCGCCAGGGCATCAGAAAGGCGGTCCGAGAACTGGAGCGCCTGCGCGTAGTTCACGCGGACGATCTGCAGATAGGGATGCAGCTCGATCGCC
>Ga0207659_10001296_pt1 | contig 14952 bp, 12 predicted proteins | sample KBSM43metaG_FD_184330 | JGI IMG/M metagenome (GOLD analysis project Ga0207659, IMG submission 184330) | Miscanthus rhizosphere microbial communities from Kellogg Biological Station, Michigan, USA - KBS M4-3 metaG (SPAdes) (version 2) | ecosystem: Host-associated > Plants > Roots > Rhizosphere >...
CGCGCGTGTTTCGAAAGACGGCGTGCTGCCGTCTCTCCAGTACGTCGTCAAAGCCAAAGGCGCCGTGGAGATCCACACGCTGGGGTGCGCGAGCTGCCACACGCGGGTGATGCCCGACGGCAGCATCCTCAAGGGCGCGCAGAGCAACGAGCCGATCCAGCGGCAAGCCGCGTACGGCATGCGCGCCGCTCTCGCCGCGTCGCGCGATCCGGCGCAATACACGCGGCAAATCCACGGGCTGTTCAGGTCGCTTCACAGCGCCCCTTGGGTGCGGCCGGATCCCGAATCCCGGCTGGACTCGATGTCGGCTGCAGAGATCGCCGATGTCCTCGACGCCGTTCCGCCCGGCACGAGCCTGCGGCAAGGCACCAACACGTTTCTTCCGATGCAGGTGCCCGATCTGATCGGGGTCAAAGATCGGCGTTATCTCGATCACACAGGCCTCGAGCTGCACCGTGGCATCGGCGACTTCATGCGATACGCCGCGATGAACCAGGGGCTGGACCTGCTGGCCAGTTACGGCGGATTCGTACCGGCCGACGTTCTGCAGCAGCAGCCGGCTGCACAGACTCGTTTCCGTTACAGCGACGAGCAGCTGTATGCGCTGACGCGCTACGTCTATTCACTTCAGCCGCCACCCAACCCGAACGCGTTTGATGCGCTGGCCGAGCGAGGACAGAAGATCTTCGCGCGAGAAGCCTGCGCCACGTGTCACACGCCGCCGCTCTACACCAATAACAAACTCACTCCGGCTGAAGGATTCCCGATCCCTCCGGAGCATCTGAAGATGTACGACATTTTGCGCGTCTCCGTGCGGACCGATTCGACGTTGGCGCTGCGGACTCGGCGTGGCACTGGGTATTACAAGGTGCCGTCGCTCAAAGGACTCTGGTACCGAACCATGTTTCCGCATGACGGCTCGTGCGCGACACTCGAAGACTGGTTCGACCCGGCCCGATTGCGCGACGACTACGTGCCAACCGGTTTCAAGGGCTATGGCATCGAGAGACGGGCCGTACCTGGTCACGAGTTCGGGCTCCGTTTGGCGGCAGACGACAAACGAGCGCTGATCGCATTCCTGAAGACGCTGTAATAGCGAACAGCGGGTACGCAAAGAGACCCGCGAAAACGCTCGCGGGTCTCTGGATGAGTTGGGCGCCGCGACCGCTGGCGTACCGCGACAGCCAGTTCCGGGTCGGGGGCCTCTGATTGCCTCCGTGATCGAGGTGAGGGACGTGGCATCACCCTAGTTTAGCGAAGGGCTGGATTGACGCTGAACAGAGAACAGCGAATTCTCTTCGCCACGCTCGGCCGTTATGGGTGAGAATCCTGGCGCTGCACTCACTTAGAGAGGGCGTGCCATGAAACGGCTGCTGATCGTTCTCGCCCTGCTTCTCTTGTCGTCGGCAACGCCGTTCACGTCGCCATCCATCTATCCCACGGGCACGACGATTTACGATCCGGCGAAGGCGTGGAACGGGTACACCGTCTTCGATACGCCGAACCAGCAGGGAGCCGTGCTGATCGACATGAACGGTAACCTCCTGAGACGCTGGCCGGAAGTCGCCGCGGCTCCCGGGCCGTTTCGGCTGATGCCGGGCGGTGATCTCGTCGGCGGGTCCTCCCAGCGCAAGCCACATCAGGAGGCCATCGCCCTTCTGCAGATCAACTGGAAGGGCGAGGTCGTCTGGAAGTTCGATCGCACCGAGCTCGTCGAAGAGGCCGGCAAGCCGTCCACATGGATGGCGAGGCAGCACCACGACTGGCAACGCGAGGGGAGCGCCGTCGGATACTACGCGCCCGACAGTCGGCCGATGACGACTGGCGGCCGCACGCTGATCCTGACGCATAAGAACGTGATGCGTCCCGAGATCAGCGACAAGCTGCTCGAAGATGATCGCCTGATTGAGGTCGGATGGGACGGAACCATCCTGTGGGACTGGCTGGCGAGCGATCACGTTGACGGCTTCGGATTCAGCGACTCGGCCCGCAATGCCATTCATCGGTTTCCGACCTATACCGACGCACGCGGCAGCGGGGACTGGCTTCATGTGAACGCGGCGGCTTACGTCGGGCCCAACAAGTGGTACGACGCCGGCGACCCGCGATTCAAACCCGACAACGTTCTGATCAGCAGCCGCAACGCCAGCTTCATGGCGATCATCGATCGTCCTGGCGGCAACGTCGTCTGGCGGATGGGACCGGATTACCGCGAAACGAAGCCCCTGCGGACGCTGGGCCAGATCCTCGGCCAGCACAATCCGCATCTCATTCCAAAAGGCCTGCCAGGCGCAGGCAACCTGCTCGTGTTTGACAACGGCGGCGGCTCGGGATACGGCTACGACAATCCCGTCGCTCCCACCGGCATGAATTCCGTTGCGCGTATCGACTCGCGCGTTCTCGAAATCAACCCGGTGACGTTCGAAAAGATCTGGGAGTACTCGATCGGGGGACAGGAGCGATTCCTGTTCGCCAGCCACTACGTCAGTTCGGCGCAGCGGCTTCCGAACGGCAACACGCTCATCGACGAAGGGGCCGACGGCCGCATCTTCGAGGTGACGGCGGCGAAGGAGATCGTGTGGGAATACGTCAACCCGTACTTCGCAATTGAGAACGGCAGCCGGACGAACCGCGTCTATCGTGCGCAACGCGTACCGTACGACTGGGTGCCACAGCTTCAAAAGCCGGCCGAGCGCGCGGTGCGGCCCCCCGATATCTCGACATTCCGCGTGCCGCCGGGCCAGCACTGATGGCCGCTTCAGGCGGCCACGGCTTCGAGACCTTCCCGGAAACGACGAACACGCGTCCTTTGTAGCGATCCGGGCTTATCGCCAGATCGACGACCGCCGCCGGGCAAAGACGACTGAGCCGCCAGTTTTGCTCGGCCTCGGCTCAGCGCGGCCTTGACGCCTCCCACCGTGGAGTCGACCAGTTCCGCGATTTCCTCGAGCGAGTCGTCGAAGACGTCCTTGAGGAGCACGCACGCGCGTTCCTTCGGAGGAAGCGTCGTGATCAGGTGTTCGACGGCCCGGTCGAGACTAGGACCCGCAGGCTCTTCCGCGTCGACGACGTCGGGCTCCATCGCGACGGCTTCGGCCTGTTGACGCACCTGGCGGCGGCGCAGGAAATCGATGCACGGTTGTGCGCGATCTGAAACAGCCACGGCTTCAGCGGGCGTGCGTCGTCGAACGTGTCGAGCTTGCGGTAGGCCTGAAAAAGCGCTTCCTGGACGACGTCCTCGCCGTCCATCACCGATCCGGTCATGCGCGTGCAGTAGCGATGAAGGTCGGGCCGAAGGTTCGTCACGGTTTCGAGGAACGCGACATAGCGCGCCTCGAACGGGCCTTGCGGAGTCAGCTCGGCCGAATCACCCATATCCTCTTTCTACGCACGCCAGCCCGTCCAGGATACGCGGCGGCAGCGATCCACGTGGGAGCTCAGCAATTTCTTTTCGCAGGTAAGCCGGCGGGAACAGCCGAAGAAATGGCTGGCATTGATTTTTTCGGTTTCTTGATTTGACAGCCAAGATGGATTCGGCGACTTTAAGCGCTCGTCAAACCCTCCCGTTCATTCTCCTAGTGGAGGTGACCCATGACGCTCGCAAGCGTGCGGAAGATCCGGTTGAGCGCAGTCGCGATCACGATCCTCGCAACGCCGTGGATCGCCCTTGCGCAGTTCTGGCCGCAGTGGGCGCTCAACGCCCAGCATACCGGGCAGGTCGAAGTGGCCGGTCAGCCGCTGAACAGGATCCTGGCCAGCATCGTCTACGACCCGCTCGTCCCGGCCGAAATGGCCGCGACCGGTAACGATCTCTCCGCGCACTATCAGGTTCCGCTCGTCGACGGGACGAGTGTGTTCATGGAGTTCAAGAGCGGCAGCTACAACAAGAACCGCTACTCGACACAGACGTGGGGCGAGAGAGGTTTCCGCTGGCAGGCCGGGCAGCTCGCGCAGCTCTGGAGTTTCACCAGCGACTGGACGGCGCCGGGCTCACAAGCGGATTTCTGGGAGCCCGTGTTTCACGGCGTGCTCGCGAATGGCTACCTTTACTTGCCTGGAGCAGCTGGCACGCTCTTCAAGCTGGACAAGGCGACCGGCTCCGTTATCACGCGAATCAATCCGTTCGGCTCGTTCGATTCGAACATCATTGTCGCGGGCGTGCCGACCGCTGATGCGAACGGCAACATCTTCTATAACGCGATCAAGCAGTTCAACGGAGGCGCCGGTGTCAGCTTCTATAAACACGACATCGACGACTCGTGGCTGGTCAAAGTGGCGCCTGACGACACTTCTGCCACCGTCAGCTACTCGCTGCTAGTCACGCGAACAGCGGCGAACAGTCAGCCGTCACCGGGACCGAACGACTCCTGCCTTACCGTGTTTGACGAATCGCAGCTGCCCTGGCCGCCGGGTCCGACCGCGCTGCCGCCGTCCTCGCCGTGTGGAACGATGCGGCCGGCGCTGAACGCAGCGCCCGCCATCGGCGCAGACGGCACGATTTATACGATCACGCGAACACACCTGCTGGACGGCGGCAACCGCTACAGCGGGATGGCCGCGATCAATCCGGACCTCACGCCAAAATGGTGGACGTCGTTTCGCGATCGCCTCAACGACGGCTGTAACAACGACTCGGGCACTTTCCCTGGCGCGCTCTTGCCGGCTAATGGCACACCAGGCGGTTGCCGAATCGGCGCCACTCCTGGCGTCGATCCGGCGCAGAATACGCAACCGGCCGCACGCGTCCTCGACGACGCGTCTTCGTCTATCACAGTGACGCCCGACGGCAGCCTGCTGTATGGGTCATACACGCGCTACGATTTCGCCCGCGGACACCTTTTGAGGTTCGACGCAAATGGACAATTCCGGGGCTCGTATTCATTCGGCTGGGACTCGACGCCGGCGATCTACCAGCACGACGGCACGTACTCCATCGTGATCAAGGACAACGAGTACGGCGGTGGTCCGCAGTTCGGGTCGTACTGCAACACTGACGCGATCTGCCCGCCACGCACCAACGGTCCGTTCTTCATCACGCAGCTCGGCCCGAGCCTGCAAGTCGAGTGGAAATTCCAGAACGCGAACAACCAGTCGTGCACGCGAAATGCCGATGGCTCGATTTCGTGCGTTCCCAACACGTCCGGCACGCAGTGGCCCAACGTCGGCTTCGAATGGTGCATCAATGCGCCGGTCGTCGACGCGAACGGTGTGGTGTACGCAAACAGCGAGGATGGGAACCTGTACGCAATCAACCAGGGCGCAACGCTGAAAGCGAATATCTTTCTGGATCAAGCGCTCGGCGCGGCATACACGCCGCTGGCCATTGGTCCGGACGGAAAGATCTACACCGAGAACAAGGGGGTGCTGTTCGTGATCGGTCAATGACTCGAGATGCGGACCAAAGGAGGTATGGAGCGTCAGCTTGCAGTGACATTCGTCCTCGTTGCGTCCATTTTGGCAGCGGCTCCGGTACGTGCGCAGCCGACGACGTATGTCAACAGACTCGGCATCGACCAGGACGTCCGGTCTGGAATGTAGATTCTCATCGACGAGCTTGCCCATGGGAATCTAATCCTGCCCGACAGTCCGCCCGCAAGCACAACACTCGACGTGGTGCCGCAGGTACAGTTGCGCGGCGACAACGTCCAGGCGAACGTCACGTCGGTTGATTACGTTCAGCAGTTCCCCGGTTTCCGTCCCTTCGTTCGCGCGACTCAGAGCGAGGTCTATAACAATTCGGTAGGAATTCACGTCGGCCCGAATCACAGCGGTCGCGGTCTGGTCGTCGATCGCGTCCAGCTATCGGGGTTTGCCGCGTCGGATGAGGCGGCCGTACGTGGACGAATTCCTGCCTCCCTCCCACGATGCGACCGCGACGTTCGGCGATCCGGTAGTCGGCGTCGACCGTCGCGGCAATTTCTACTATGCGACGCTCGCTCCCGCTCCATTCAGGAGCGCGCAGGCATAGTGGGCTCGCCACGACACAGCGCTACATGCAGCTGAGCCCAGCCATCATCGAGTCGGCAATTCCGGCTACTGCGGGCCGCGTGGCAACATCGTGGCAACGACTGCCGCCACCGCAGAAAACATCAATAGATAAAGGGGAAGGTTGGTTGCGGGGGCGGGATCTGAACCCGCGACACTTGGGTTATGAGCCTGAAGGACTCCCCATTTCGATCAATGGTTCCGGGCTCTGCCAGCCAGCGCGACCAGCCGAACCCCAGAATATCAATCGACACTACGGCGTTTATCGTGGGTAACGACCAGCGTTCACCAGCGGCCGCTCAGGATCGCACCGGCGGCCGACTGGTGCAACGCCGCCTGTTATGCCGCGCTTCGCTCTAGGGCGCCGAGAGCTGCTGCCTGAACGCGCAGATGTTCGGCGCACGTTCAACCGAGTCATCCCTGCGCCGGCAACACGCCGCGCGTTCGCAGTGCCTGCCAGAAGTCCTCATGCTCATGATGAAAGACAATCGTGGGCACACCATCCTTGATATACAGGATGAACGTGGAATCGACCGTGACATCGATCGGTGGTGCTGCCGCCTTCTCAAAGCGCCATACGAACTGAGCGCGCACCATGGTGTAATGTTCGTCCACTCTCGTTTCGTCTAACGACGCAAGCTTTGTAGATGTGTGACCCACCGTCTTCAACAATTCCAGGGCCTTTGGGAAACCCTCAAGAATTGCTTGCTTCTCCGCAACCCGTGGGCCATCGTGGGCGGCAAAGATGCACGACTCAGCGTATTGAGAAGCGATGTGATCAATCTCCATGGCGCTGCGACTTCGCACGTACTGATCGAAAAACTCTTGAACGACGGGAGTGGCTACGTCCATGGCATTCCTTTGATTTTCGGGCCGAGCGTCAGATGGGTGGGTTCACATCAGGCGATGACCTCGAATCGTTCTCGAACGGCCGCGGCCTGCAGTCAACGGCATAACCAACAGTAGGCCGACCAGGATATCTCGGCCGACCCTGCGAAGCTCGCAGGATAACGCCAAACCGGCTGCGCCAAGCCATGTCTGTAACCGTTGCGGACAAGCGCCTTGTGGGATGTGATGGGCCCCGCAAAGCCCTGATTAGGCCGACCTGTATAACACTACGCCGGGGCGGCGCGTATCGTGGCTTGGCGGATGGGTTCTGACTGGTCGCGAAGTGTAGAGCGACTGCCCCTGTGGAAGGGTCCGTCGCTCCTACGGCGTTTATCGAGAGCGCAGCGAGACCATCAGCGGCAACAACCAAGTAAGCAAAGCGAGTGTGATCGCGATGTACAGCCACTGCCGCCTCGTTCTTGGCGGCACGCGTAGCGCGTACGGGCCGACTACGGATGCGAGGGCTAGCACGACAAACCAGAAAGTCGACGACTTGAGCAGGTCTTCAACCATTTGATCGTCCACTTCGGCCACAATCTGGTCCCTTGATCATTGGACGGTGTTGACTCTCGACTAGTCGCGCATTGGCAACACAAGCGGTGCGACGGATGAACCGGTCGGCCGCCAAACGATAAGGAGCGCACGATGAAGAGAGCTATTCTCGTTGCCGGCTTGCTGGTGCCCACGGTCCCCCAGTTCGCCCTTGCCCAGAATCAAAAGTTCGTGGGGGCCTGGAAGGTCGACGTTGCGAAGTCCAAATACGAGCCGGGCGCGGCGCCTAAGAACGAAACGCTTCGATTCGAGCCAGTTGGAGACGGGTTCAAGGTGTCACTCGACGGCGTGAACCAGCAGGGACCGTACCATTCAGAGGCCACGGGCAAGTTCGACGGCGTCGACGTGCCGGTCGTGGCTACTCCGGCGCGGCAGGCCAAGTTCACCTACTCATTTAGCCGCATTGACGATCGCACGTGGGAGATTCTCATTAAGGTGAACGGCGATCGGCGGTTACTGGTCAGAAACGTCGTGTCGGAAGATGGCAAGACCATGAGAGGCGTCTCGACTGTCACCAACCGGGGGCAGGTTAATCAGGACGTGATCTATGAGAAGCAGTAACGCAGCGGACGTGAGACTGAATGGTGAAGGATCTCGCCGTGGCGGTTCTTCACCAGACGATTGCTATCGACACGTCGCGCAGTGTTTAGGAATCGGCCCAAGACGCGCTCGAATCGCACTATTCGAGTGAGGCGCCGAACTGCAGTCCTGGGCCGGTCAGGGTTTTGTTACAAGCTCTAAGGCATCTGAGAACCAGCTGAACGGCGAACAGACTGTCCACAACAGCACGTCGTTCAATCGAAGTTGGCCAGCATAATCACTGCTCGAATGCTCTCGCCAAAAACCTCAGCTCCGCAACCCGCACGCCTGCCGTCTCCGCAACAGTTCTGTAGAAGCTGCGGCAGTAAAGACCTCGAAGGGGGCGAGGCGGTGGGAACGATCCAGTGGTTCAATTGCCGAGCCTGCGGGAAGATGTGGACCCAACCAACAAAAAAGACGTAAGAGCCCTTTAATGCGAGTCGGCGGCAGTTTCCGGATGGGATCCGAAGCGTTCTGTCTTGAGGAACGGCCAGGCTCGGTCCGCCGTGCGGACACCTACATGCCGCGCGGCTTGCGCGCGGGCTTCCGCTTGGACGCAATGATCCGCCGCGCCTCGCGCAGGTGGCTCTCGAGCGCGTCATCCGCGATCTGATCGAGCAGGATGCCGACCCACCCGCCGACAGCCGGCCATCGTCGCGGTGGTGCTCGGAAAACATCGCGAAGCAGCCCTTGCCCTGCGCGAGAGTCCCGATATCGATCAATTGAGGCGCCAGGCCAGGCCAGGGAGCGCCGGATGCTTCAGGGCAAGGTCGACCCGCATCTGGAGTCGGGCACGGTCGAAGAACAGATCCTGTGGAGCGGCGCGAGCGGCCGCAGTGCCGAGATCGTGCGCATGGCGCTGGAGCGGATCGACTGGCCGCGGGACGACCCGCGATGGTTCTGGATGCTGTGGCGTCCGCTGCCCGGTCACGCGGACTTGACCGATGTCGAACAGGCGGACGGCCGGGAGTCGTTTCGGCTGATTCTCGAGCGCTGCGATCCCAATCTGCGGGCACCGGAATCCGGACAGACGATGCTGCACGAAGTGATCGCGCGAGACCATGGAGTGGGTGTGTCTCTGGCGTCCATCCTGCTGGATGCGGGCGCGCACACGGACGCGCGCGACGAGTTCCTGAAGAGTGCGCCCATCGGGCGGGCGTGCCGCTGGGGCCGTGTGGAGCTGGTCAAACTGCTGCTGGCTCGAGGGGCCGATCCGATCGAGCCCGAGGCCGACCCGTGGGCCACACCGATCGCGTGGGCCGAACGGCGTCAACATGCGGAGATTGCATCGATCCTCCGGCAACACCGAGCTGACCGATAGCGGTAGTCAGAGTCTGACGATATCCGGCCATCAACTTGCGCGGCCGCCTCGCGCGCATCCTCGTCCTCGAAGCGGCCGCTCTTCTGGCGCGCTGCCACCGACAAGCTCGCGCGAAGCGAGCTTCGAATAGTGCACGCGACGAAACGGGTCCGCGAGCGCCTCGAACGGGCCGGCCTTTACGATCGCTTGGCGTCGTGAACACGGCGTCGCATTACGCCTGACACGATTGTGGGCTCTCGACTGGTCCGCGCAACGACGAGTTGATCTGTCGGACCGCGCCGAGATGGTAGGCGAGGTGGGCCACGCTTCCAATCGTGACGTTCAATTCGCGCTCTGTCGCCTCGCGCGGCGTGCGCAACGCATTCAGCCAGCGTGTAGCCTCGACTCGCAAGTCCGCCCGCAACTTCGCCCAGTCATCGTCCGAGACTGTCGTTTTCTTCCAGCTGGCACTCCAGTCCGCGTCGTTGAACGGTTTCTCGCCAGCGCTCCAGCGGTTCATGAGCGACAGGCCATAGCGAACATGGTCGATGTGTGCAGCGATGGAGGAGCCTGTCGCCGTCGTCGCTGACGCAGCCGTCGCCGACAATGTGTCCAACGACCTAAGCAGCCCGCGGTCGCCGGCGTTCAGCATGTAGACCCCGGAACTCGGCGCGCCTTCCACGAGTTCACTAAACAACGTACCCAGTGCTCCTGCAACGTCCTTGGTCTTCATGGTGGTTCTCCTTTGTCAGAGCGATTCTCCGGTGAAAGCCAGCACCATTGCCGTCAGAGTGCCGGCGCATCGCGCGCCGAGGACAATCGCGTCGTACAGGTTTCGTCCTCTCGAACTGCGTGGTGTCCTCGCAGTTCGACTGTGCAACAAAGGCGATCGCGGTTGCTTCGGCGAAACCACCCAGTCGACGGATGGGTAGTGTCCGCCACTCAAGACGCGTCAGAACACTTTGTAATCGAAGGGGTATGGTGTCGCGGGCCGCGCGCGAGACGATAGGAAACATTAGGGCCGACCTTCGACAGTCGAGGGCGAGCCCAACTAAAACTGTAGGAAGCCCCAACGGGGCGGCTGACCGAGAGCGATAGCTCCGACGTCTTCGTAGCGATCCGCGGACAGGTACGCGTGCTGCGTGATCGTGCGAAGGTCGCGAAGGTGGCGATTGAAGCGCTCCGACTGCCTCATCGCGTTGCCGCCGGCGCTGGCAGCGAGCAGCTCGATGGCATCGCACGCCGCCCTGACGGCGTAGGTGCCGGCTAGCTGCAGGTCAGCCTTCTGATCCATGGTGATGAAATTGCCGGCTTTTGCAGACTCCCACTCCCTGCTCATGGTCTCGTATATGTACGCGCGGGCGCCGCCCAGGATCGCCTTGGCTTCCCCCAGGCGATAGTGTGCCAGGGTCTGCGTGTTGACCGTGGCGGTCTGGTAGGCGGGCGTCTTCGCCTTGGCGATGTCGATGAAGGCATCCATTGCGGCGCGGGCGATGCCGAGTGAGGTCATGCCGAGCTGCGCGACGATGTGCCAAACCGTCATATTGGTGAACGAGCTGGCCCAGAAGTTGTTGGCCGCCTTCGTCACGGGCGCCATGTTTACCGTGCGATGCTCGGGAACGAATAGATTGGTTGCCTTGACATCGTGGCTCCCGGTCCCCCGCATTCCCAGGGTGTCCCAGTTCTCGATGATCTGCGCTTCCTTCATCGGGAAAGCGTGGATCTTCACCACGGGCATGCCGTCGACGGTCTTGGGCTCGTTCCCCTCCATGACCACACCGAGCGCCATGAACCAGTCCGCGTGCTTGCAGTTGCTGGCAAAGGGGAACTGACCGGTGAGCTTGTAGCCACCGTCGGCCGGCACGGATTGGCCCGGAGGGCTGAACGCGTCGGCGAAGATGTTGTTGCCGCCCTGGTACATCTCCTCGACGGCTCGGTCACCGAGGAACAGTCCGAGGCCACCGATGGCGGCACTCATTTGAACGAGCCAGCCCGCAGCGCTGTCAATCGCACTGATGTCTTCGAAGACGCGAAAAGAGGTAACCGGATCGACCTGCCAGCCACCCAGGCTCTCCGGCACCCACAACTTGAACAGCCCAGCGTTCCGGACCGCGTCCACCACGGCCTTGGGAAGGTCGCACTTCGCTTCGGCCTCGGCGGCGTTCTCACGCAAGACGGGTTCGATCGACTTCACGATGGCAGATAGTTCGTCGTAGCTCTTCATATCGGCCTCAAACGGTCCTTCGTTGTGATTCTGTCGAGCGGATCGTGGCGGACCGACCTCTCGGAATCGAAATCTTTACCTCCAAACTCGGGGAGTTTTCGGAACGTCATTGTCGCGCGAAGACGTGTCTGTCTCTAGGACAAAAAACCCAAGAATTCGGCCAAGCGAGCGCAAGTCGGAATATTGTCCCCGGCGGTCGGACCTGTCACAATCGCGCGCAAACCAAGGATTCGGCTACGCGCCGTTTCCGAGAAGAGTCAAGATGCCCTACTACACGATCCGAAAGGTCGAGGACCTGCCGAGGATCACGAACGGCAAGCCGGGGCGGAGGCGCATCGTCATCGTGACGAACCTGGGCGCGAACACGTTGGAGTACATCGGCCCGATGGTTGTCTTCCAGGAAGCGAACTACTTTCTGACCGTTTCGGGGCGGCCGGACCTGGGATACGACGTCGAGGTCGTTACCACGAAGCCGGGCACGGCCTACGAGTTGAACGGGTTCAGGATTGTCGTGGACAGGCCCTACCATCGCGTCCGGGGATCGGTGGACACGCTCATGTTTCAAGCCGTCGACGAAGACGAAAGCGTGCTCGGCGACGAGCGGTTTCTGGCGTGGGTGTCCCGGATGTCGCATCGCGTGCGCCGGATCGCGAGCGTTTGCGTCGGCACTTTCATACTTGCGGAATCGGGCATCCTGGACGGGCGTCGGGCCACGACCCATTGGGCGGCGTGCGACGATTTCCGCCGGCGTTATCCTCGCGTGACGCTGAACCCCGACCCCATTTACATCAAGGACGGCCACTTCTACACATCCGCGGGATCGCTGTCCGGAGTCGACATGACCGTGGCGCTCGTCGAGGAAGACTTCGGCAAGGAGCTCGCCCGCAAAGTCGCTCAGGGGTTGGTCATGTACCTCAAACGGCCTGGAAACCAGGCGCAGTTCAGCGTTCCCTTGTCCGCGCGGTTCGCGGAGGACGAGCGTTTCCGCGAACTGCAGGGGTATGTGCTCGAACATCCCGACCAGGACTTGAGCGTCGAGACCCTGGCGGACAAGGTCGGCATGAGCCCCAGAAACTTCGCTCGCGTCTTCACCCGCCAGGTCGGCATCACGCCGGGCCGGTTCGTCGAACAGTCGCGTCTCGAACGAGCGAGGCACTACCTCGAAGACACGCAGCTCCCGGTATCCGAGGTCGCCGAGTGCTGCGGTTACACGACCGCCGAGGGGATGCGCCTCGCGTTCGACCGGCACCTGGGTGTGAGCCCGCGCGAATACCGCCGACGGTTCGCAAGCTCCACGGTGATGTGACCTATACATGTGGCCAGAGGTCTGCCGAGTCAGAGGGCGGGGCAAACCGCGAGACCCGTGAATCCTGCGCGAATGTGTCACTACGTCGCCGAGGTTGCGGCCCGGCTGGGCGAGACGGACAGGGCTGATTTCAACGATCTGCGCCTCACTCACGATGGATCTCGTCCAGCAGTTCCTCGGCCGTCACCTGAACGACGGGGATGCGCCGATGCGAGCTCGTCGATGAACTCTGCTCGGCTCGTGCCGGCCATCTCGGCCGCCTTCGACTGGGAGAGCTCGCCGTGCGAGTACCAGAGCAGAGCTGCGGCGACGCGCATCTGTCGGCGACAACCGCAGCGCCGAGAGCACCCCTTCCGGCAGGTCGAACGTTATCGTGAGCATTGTCCTGGACTCTCCCGCATCAGGATACCGCGTCGGCTGCTGGGAGCAATTGGTTGAGACCGTACACTCAAACGGGGCACCGCGGCGCCCCGTGAGCTTCTACCGATTGTCAGCCGTTTGTCAGCCGACAGTTGAAATTTTGGTTGCGGGGGCGGGATTTGAACCCGCGACCTTTGGGTTATGAGCCCAACGAGCTACCGGACTGCTCCACCCCGCGTCACCTGAGGAAACCTAATCGTAGCACAGGCCGCCGCACCATCGTCAACGGCGCAGCCGCTACAGCACAGGCTTGATGTCCACCACCGGCGTGCCGTCGATCGCTTCGATCGGACCAATCCGCAGCCGCGTACCCTCAATCGATCGCACCACCACCGGATGCAACCCGATCGGATTCGGCCGGTCGGGAGATCGCGTGGCGAACACGCCGGTCAACGTGTGCCGGCGATCCCCGCGCGGGTAGACTTGCATCACCTCGCGCCTCGCCTGGTGAAACCACGTGAGGATGATCAGCTCGTCGCCGACGGCGATGCCGTGCAGCGCGTCGGCGAGCGCCGGATCGACATCGAGCCAGGCATCAGGCGCGCCTTCCGGGCCTTGCCGCGGCGCACCGCTGCGCTCCCGCAACGTCGACGAAATCACGCCGACCGCTCGCACGCGCAGAGCCCGACCGTTGTCCTTTTCTACTGAAGTCATCTCGTCCTCATCCCCGAAAGTCTAATTTGCCCTCGGCGATCTCGGCGGCCTCGGCGTTCCTCTTCGGGGCCGGCGTTCCGCTTCCGCCCCGCATTGGCGGTAAGATTCCGCCATGCGCCTGCTGTTGGCAGTGCTGTTCATCGTCGCGCAAAGCGCCGGCGTCGTCCGCACTGCAGACCCGATCAAACGCGGCTTGAAGGAATCGGATTTTCCCCGCACGGTTAAAGTCGCCGACAACGTTTACACCTACGAAGACTTTCACGCCGGCGACGAGAAATTCACCACCACCAACATGTTCGTCGTCACCAACGACGGCGTGATTGTCGCCGACGGTCAGGGCAACCCGGCAGCCACCAAGGGCCTGGTCGAGGCGATCGCGAAGGTGACGCCGAAGCCGATCAAGTATGTCGTGATTGCATCGGATCATGGCGACCACACGGCCGGCAACGTGTCGTTTCCGCCGGGTATCACCTATCTCGTGCACCCGACGTCCAAAGCGATTCTTGATCGCAGCGCCAGCAGCGGACGCGGTGCTGGCGGATGGAAGGTGCCCGCGGATGCGGTGCTGGTGTCCGACAAGCAGTCGTTCACGCTCGGCGGGCAGTCGTTCGAGGTGATGTTTCTCGGCCGCGCACACACCGGAGGCGACCTGGCGGTGTGGCTGCCGCAGCAGAAGATCTTGTTTCTCAGCGAAATCTTCCTGAACCGGGTGTTCCCGGCGATGCGATCGGCCTATCCGAGCGAATGGTTGAAAGCGCTCGATCGTGCCGAGGCGATGAAGGCCAACATCTATATCGCCGGGCACGGATTCACGGAAACCGGCGCTGTATCGAAAGAGGAAATCGTCGCCTACCACAAGGCAGTCGAGGCGGTGATCAAGGAAGCCCGGCGCCTGCACGATAATCGCGTTCCGGTGGAAGACGCAGTCAAGCAGGCGAACTGGGGCGACTATGCGTCCTGGACGCTCGCCTCGTCGCAAGGACCAATCGCCGTGCGCAAAGTCTACGAAGAGCTCGATGGTAAGTTACGCTGACATCGAAAGCG
>Ga0207659_10001298_pt1 | contig 14937 bp, 12 predicted proteins | sample KBSM43metaG_FD_184330 | JGI IMG/M metagenome (GOLD analysis project Ga0207659, IMG submission 184330) | Miscanthus rhizosphere microbial communities from Kellogg Biological Station, Michigan, USA - KBS M4-3 metaG (SPAdes) (version 2) | ecosystem: Host-associated > Plants > Roots > Rhizosphere >...
CGGGCGAAGGTCGTTGCCGGCGGCACGGTACACACCAAGTAACCGACCAAGATCGGTACTACGCAGCAACTCGGCCTCGCGATCCCGTTCTTCGGAGAGATAGAACTCCTGCAGCGCGGGCCGATCGCTCCATAGCGATGCTTCGTCTGCACGCGCACGGCCCGGATGAAACAAGATCTCAACCGTACCCGACGTACCTATCGCATGAAGGTGATTGAGCGCCGCACTCACATATTCAAGTGTCATCGCGCCCGTGCCTATCACGCCGATGAAGGCCTCGGCGGTCGACACCCCTCGCGCGTGGAGCGCCCGATCGGCACGTCGGCAGAGTGCGCGGAGCACGGCACATTTCGTCAGATTCAGCATCCTAACCTGCGGCGCATTGCGCACCGCTGGCCAGCAGAACCGCTCGCGAGGCAGACGAATGCCGGCAATCGGGTACTCCGCGCAAAGTGCCAGCAGCTCATCAAAGAACATCGGCAACACGTGAAAGTGGATGTGGCCATCCACCAGGAAGGGCTTCCGATCGCCAAACGCGCCCAAAAAGCATTCGATCTGACGGCGCAGCTCCAGTCGAATCTGCCCGCGAAGGCGTGCGGCGCGCACACCCGACAGCCCCCGCAACCACTGCGCGGCGAACCCTCGATAGAATTGCCCCCGCTCATCGACCAGTAGATCCAGCTCAGAGGGGTTTGAGAGCGGACGACCCTCAAACAGGTTCAGGTGGAGCGACACGCCCAGAGTCGGACGACGCCGAAGTTCTGCGACGGCGTGACCCCAGCCGTCCCCATTCACGACCACGCTGGTCCGCCGCAACCACCCGTGGTCAAAACAGGCGAGGATCGCCTCAGTGATGCCGGCGCTCAAACCGCAGTCATCGGCGTGGATAATCGGGACAAGCGGCGGGTGCGCCGATAGCATGGAAATTTGGGTGGACACGGAAAACCCGAGCAAAACATCTGCCCGAGAGACGAGCCGCCAGTTGAAATCCACACCACACGATCTGGCCGTCAATTCGAGCCCCACGTCGGCACGCAGCCTAAGAATTGTCCTCGAAATGGCAGACTATAGTCTCGCGGTACGGCGGTGACGACGCTCGTCTCGGTCATTATCCCGACCCGCAACCGTGCCCTCCTGCTCCGCCGCACGCTCGAGTCTGTGCTGAAACAGTCGACCGAGAACCTGGAGGTGATCGTCGTCGACGACGGATCCACGGACGGCAGCGGCGCCGTCGCAGCGGCGATGGACCCTCGTGTCAGCGTAATCCGCAATCCGGAATCGGCGGGCGTCAGCGTCGCACGCAACCGAGGGATCGCTTCGGCCAGTGGCGAATGGATCGCGTTTTGTGACGACGATGACCTCTGGGCGCCCAATAAGCTGCAGGAACAGCTGACTGCGGCGGACACAGCCGGTGCGAATTGGGTGTACGCCGGTGATGTGAATGTGAACGATCAGCTGCGCGTTCTCAGCGGCGGGCCGCCACCGGACCCTGCGGACGTCATGGCGCGGCTGCCACGATGCAACCCGCTCGCATCAGGCGGCTCGAACGTCGTGGTGCGCTCCAACATCCTCGCCGAAGTCGGGGGCTTTGACCCGGCGCTGCGACGCACCGAGGACTGGGATTTGTGGATCCGCATCGCGCAGAAGGGACCGCCGGCGTATGTTCGTAAGCCGCTGGTCGCCTACCGCTTCCACAGCGGGAATGTGATTTGGGATCCACGTGAAATGGTCGACGAGGCGCGCCGGCTCGCCGCCCGGTACGGTATCCCCGTAGACGTACTCTCAATGCACCGGCGAGCTGCCTGGGCTGCTCTGCGTGGCGGACGGCGCCTGACTGCCGCTCGGCACTACGCGCTTGCGGTTGCCGGCGGCGATCTTCGCTCCGTCGGTCGTGCCCTCATTGCGCTGATTCACCCCGCTGTGGGCAGCGAACGGCTGTTCGGCTTTCTGGACCGCGACTCGGATTGGATCGCCGAGGCGGAACGCTGGATCGAGACGTTCGCGATGGATGCGCACAGGGAGCATCGCAGTCGGTGACCCCACTGGCACGGCGTGTCGCCACGACGCTACTGAGGTCGTCCGTCGTAAATCGGGCTGCGCGCGTGCTCGCCCGAGTCCGCGGACATCGTCTCGTTCTGGTTTACCACCGCGTCGGGCCCCCTGCCCCAACAGGCTGCGAGATTGTTCCCTCGGTACCGGTCGACGTGTTCAGCATGCAGCTGCAAGCGCTCGGCGAGATCTATGACCTCGTCACGTTGGATGAAATCCTGCGCGAGGACCGGTCGCACGAGGCAGCACCACGAAAGCGAGCCGCTGTCGCGGTGACTTTCGATGACGATCTTCTGAGTCACGCCGAGCACGCTTTGCCCGTACTGCGCGAACTCGGCGTGCCGGCGACATTTTTTCTATCCGGACGCGCGTTGCACGGTCTCGGTCCGTACTGGTTCCAACAACTCGAAGTCATCCTCATCGCGTACGGTGAGCGACGGGCAGCGGCCCTCCTGCACTTACCCGAGGTCGGGGCGAGAGAACTGGTGCTAGCGTGTGAGGCCGATGCGAATCTGCGGCGGCGGGTGAATGACGTCGCAGCGGATCTCGCGTCCCCTGGAATTCTCGACCGTGATGCCATTGCGGCTTTGGCCGCTGGCGGCATGACGATCGGCTTTCATACGGTCGAACACGATGTACTGCCCTCACTCACTGAAGCCGCTCTGGACAACGCCGTGTCACGCGGCCGCAAGGATTTGGCTGCCCTGGCAGGCGCCCCCGTGAACTATTTCGCCTATCCCCATGGCAAGGCCGACACGCGATCGGCGACTGCCGTCCGCCGGGCCGGATTCAATGCCGCCTTCACGGGCTTACCCCAGCCGGTTCGGGACGGCGATGATTGTCATCGTCTCGGGCGTTGGGAGCCAGGTCCGCTCGGTGTGGACGACTTGATTGTCAATATCGCAGTGCGTCTTCACCGTGCCGGCCCGCCGTCCGCGCGCGGGCGGTGATGGATTAAGCTGCCGCTCGCGCATGTCCCTTTGGAGAAGGTGGGCCGTAGCAGGAATCGCGATCGCGTTCGCACTCGTGGCGTTGGTTCGCTTCAGTCCAAAGGTTCCCGATCGCTATGCGCCACTTTTGAACAGCGCCTTTCTGTCGTCGCGCGAGCAGCGGTTGATCCACTACTTCGGCGAGTGCGAGCCGGCTGGTTATGGATACCTGAAACGTGTTCTGACCGCCTACTCGCGCATTGAGCCCAGTCTTCTGAAAAGACCGGTCATCCGTTACCGCGATTACAACCGTCGGTCGGAATATCTCTTCGAGCCGACCCGGTTTGAGGCAGACCCCTCCGTTCTCGTTGGCGTATGGCTCACCGAGTCAGACTTGCGAGAACAAGAAATCGGCAGTGCCGCACGCGGCGCTGACGGTCTGTGGCGGATTGCGGTCGATCGGGATTTCGATCTCTTGACTCGGATTGAAGTGGAGTCCGAGAGCGGGACTGCTCAGCACCTTCGATTGCAGCTTTACAGAAGTGAGCGAGATTCGAATCCCATTTGGACTTCAACCGCAGATGTGGCAACGGTCGGACAAGTCGGAAGACGGACCTTTCAGTTTGTCGCCACGCCGCCGCTGCGTCAGTTTCGATATGGTCTGGTAGAGCCCTTCGTCCTCCGAGTCGATGGAGGTCTTTCCATTGACCGCGTCACCGCATACGGCGTCGTCGTTGATATGCAAGGCTATCGCGTCGTTCACAGAGAAGGAGACTGCTTCACCGCCGTAGAGGACAAGCAACGCGATCGATGGACGCAGCTGACTCACGAACTCGAGGGTGCGAATGATTGAGTTCGCCCGGATCTCATTGATCGCGTCCGCGGTCGCGTTGATCGGCCCGTTGGGTGTCGGATGGCTATGGGCTACGGCGCTGACACACCTGGGAGAGAGCCACCCAACTCTTGGGATGAACTATTGGCTCGGGCTGATGAGCGTCGGAGCGTTGATTCTTCTGGGACACGGATTGGGGCTATCTCAAACGCTCGTCGTCTTACTTGTTGCATCGGCGTCCGCGGCTGGGTGGGTTCTGCGTCTGATGCGCAATTACCAGCAGACGCGTCCGGGACTCACGACGGTTCTGCCGCTTGTGCCGCTGGCTGTGGCGGGAATCGGATACTGCGTGCTCGATCCCGTGCAAATGTGGGATTCATATTTGATCTGGCTGGCGCGTGTTCGCCTCCTGGAGCAATGGACGTCGCTGTCCCGATTTGGCGACCTCGGCATCATCTATCCCGAATACCCTTACTTGGGATCTGCGGCCTGGTGGTGGACCGAGTGGACTGGTCGCGTACCGGTTGAGAGTGGCAGAGTCATCTTCCTCTTTACCTATCTGGCGTTCTTTCTAGCCGTTCTCGCGCGTCAAGAGCGAACAATGAGTATTCGCGTCCGGTTGCTTTGGGTTTTTTTCGTGTACGCGTGTTTTTCTCCGGAGATCATCAACGGCTATCAAGACGGCTTCCTGATGGCATCTGCAGGGATGGTGGCATTGGCGTTCCTGCAGTGGGGCGACCGTGGCGCCGTTTGGATCATGCCGCTCGCGGCCGGACTGTCGCTCATCAAAACCGAGGGTGCGATTGTTTCGTTAATCCTGGTCGTCTGCTGGTTTGGCTCGAACATATCGCGCGTGGCGACGGTGCAGGCGAATCGCGTGGATCGACGTGTCTTGCTCTTCGGTACGGTGGGCTTCGTTTCGATTCTGGCGATCTGGCCGTCGCTGCAACTGCACAACGGTCTGGATCCGGCGAATGTTCAGGGGGCTGCGTTCCGGATTCGCTCGATTGGAATCGTGGTCAGCCAGGCAGATCGCTTCCCCGCCATTCTCCGGGCGATCGGTTTGTATTATGCCCAGCGTCCTTGGATCACGTTGCCCTTCCTGGCGGCCGTTGCTGTTTCGCTCGTTCCAGGAGAGCGCCTGGACCGACAACGGCGATTTCTGCTGGGATTTGTCGCGTTACATCTGCTCTTCGTGATGACGATTTTTTGGCTGACACAGGAGCCATTCGAGTGGCATTTGGCCGCCGCTCTGCCCAGACTGCTATTGCAGGGCAGACTGGTCATGTTCCTGTTCGTGTTCGAAACGGCGATCCTGTGGTGGACACGACTCGAGCACATGTCGATCGCACGTCAGCCCGTTCCATCGCCACAGAGATTTGCGGAAGTCGCGCACACCGGCCGTGCGCAGACGAAGCGAACGTTCTAATGGACGTGACCGTGGTGATCCCGACGCGAGATCGCCCCGATCTGCTCGCGCTCACACTCCAGACGGTTCTGTGGCAGGAACATGTCCAGGCTGAAATTCTGGTCGTCGACGACGGTGAAGAACCGGGGACGGCCGAACTAATTCGCCAAGTGGGAGACAGTCGGGTGCGGCTCCTCCGAAACAGCGATCGCCATGGAGTAAGCGGGGCTCGCAACATGGGTATCGCAGCATCCCGCGGAGAGTGGATCGCCTTCTTGGACGATGACGACCTGTGGGCTCCAGGCAAACTTGCCGCGCAGCTGGCGATGGCGGACACAACCGGCGCCGCATGGGTGTACGCCGGTGATGTGACGGTCGACGAAGAACTGCGTGTCGTCGCTGGCGCCCCGCCGCCGTCACCGACAACGGTTATCACCGACCTGCGGCGCCACAATGCCGTCCCGGCCGGGTCCTCGAACGTGGTTGTCCGTCGCGACCTGCTGGACGTGGTAGGGACATTCGATCCGGAGCTCCGGACCAGTGAGGATTGGGACTTGTGGCTGCGGCTGGCGGCGAGGAGCGCACCCGCGTGTGTGCGCCAACCGCTCGTCGCGCTGCGGACACACCGCCGCATGGCTTCGCGCGATGCCAAGCAATTGCTCGCCGACGTCGAGATCATTGCTCGGCGTCACAACATTCGCGTGGATCGGGCACGTCACGAACGGTGGGCCGCATGGATGTGTCTGGAGGACGGTCAACGAGGTCGCGCGCTGCATCACTACACATGCGCGGTGCTCGCCGGGGACATCGCATCCATAGGGCGAGCGGCAGTTGCCGCGATCTATCCCCAGGTGGCCCGTCGTCGCCCCGTTCGAACGGATGATTGGGCCCGTGAAGCGCAACGGTGGTTGGATACGTTGCCCCACGTGCCATCCATGGTGACCACAACGCAGGGTGTACGCCAGCAATGGAAATGATCCACACGGATCAACGCGCCGTGAGCCACGAACCGGCACGTGAGCAAACCGAACGTATGGGACGAGCGTTGTTCGCATCAGCTGCCTGTGCGTTCGTAGGAATCGCTGTTCCTCTCGTCATCCGGGGCGCGCCGCTGGCCGACGATTTCAACAACTGCGTCGCACCTGTGGAGTGGGGGTTCGGTGGCTTCATGGCCGTGTCGTGGCATGCGCTGGGAGCGATTCGACCAGCCCGGTTCCTGGAGATCCTCCTCAGCGGCGGCGTTTGTCGATACCTGCCGTTTGGTGTCGCAATCATGGTGTCGCTGGTTGTTACGCTCGCAGTCGCCTGGCAGGTGCGTGGATTGTTGCGCGACCTCCGCGTCCCCCACTTGTGGGCTGAGGTCGGCGGCGCCCTTTGGCTGCTCCAGCCGCTCGGGACTGAGGCGGGTCTCTGGCCCGCCGCTCTTCACGTGCCGCTCGGTCTTCTTCTCGCTGTGGCAGCCGTGCGCCTGTACCATCATGGCCGGCTCGGATGGGCTGCTGCCGCCAATCTCGCGGCGGCACTGTCGGTCGAACAGATCATCCTGCCGTTGCCGCTCGTGGCCTGGCTGGTTGCGTCTCGAGGTCAGCGCCGGCGCGCGGCGGCAATCAGTGCGGGCATCGGCGTACTCGTCATCGCCACGTTTTTCATGTGGCCGGGAACGAATCCGCGGCTTCAAACAACGGCCCTTGAACGACTCGCCGGTCTGGTCGAAAACCCATCCTTCTATGTTGGGTATCCTGCCGTTGGTCTGGGGCTGCATTCGATTCCACTCGCCATCATCTGGGCATTGCCTTGGAGCCTGGCCGTACTGGCGGCCGGAGGGATCCTCGGGTGGCGGATCGGTCCACGGTTAGCGTCTGCGAGTCGGCCGGTCGGCGCGCGCGATCAGATGCGTGGTCTTGCCGCTATTGCGGCCATCGTTGTGCTCGTGAACGTCGTCGTCGTATTGGCCGTGCCGCAACAGGGTTCGCCGCGAGTATTTGCACCCACGTGGCTCGTGCTGGCCATTGGCGTCGCGTGGACAGGCGCTCGTACCAATTGGCATCGCCCGAAAGTACTTGGCGTGTGCGCCGCCGTTTTCGCGCTCGGGGCGGTGTTGTCGCTGGCGTTCAGTGCATCTGTTCGCCTGCGCAGCGCCGATTTCACAGCCCGAGCGACGCGCCTTGTCGCCGCTCGGACGCGCGACGGTGAGCGGGTGGCCGTATGTGACGTGCGGCGCACGGTCGTCGAACCGGCGCCGCGAGGTGCCTACGCTGTACACGAGTTCATCGAGGACTGGGCTGCTCAACGCGCCTTGGAGTACTACACGGGACGCCATGTCACGGTTCTCCTGGCGGGTGATTTATGGGATCAGCCGTGTCCTGCAGCGAAGGATGTCGATACGGTGATCCGCTTCGATGAATTGCTCGCGGCGCCTGGCCCATGACGGACATCCCTCGGCGTACCGCGGGAGACGTCACGGTCGTCATCCCGACGCTCGGTGGTTCTGTTCTCGACGGGTGCCTCGAATCGCTCGCGCAAGGGACCGTCTGGCCCGCGCGGCTCATCATCGTCGATCAAGGCGGAGGCACGTCCGCCGGTTCCATTGCGCGACTTCGCCAGCAAGCCATGGACGTCGAGCACATCCGCGCGCCGGCCAACGGGATTTCATCCGCCACAAATCTGGGCCTGCGGCACGTTCGCACCACGTTCGTCGCTGTCACACACGACGACTGCCGTGTGCGAACCGATTGGCTGCACCGCGTCGCCGTCCGTCTCCACGACATCGGCGAAGCCATCCTCACCGGACGCGTCGAACCAGAGGGTGACGGAATCGTGCTGACTGTCAACACAGCTGACGAGCCGACGACATATCACTCGCCGCTGATTGCCGGTGACGTCTTGTTTCCTCCGAACATGGCATTTGCCGTCCGGCTGCTCGAGCGCATCGGTTGGCTTGACGAGCACCCGTCGCTCGCGACTGCCGGCGAGGACAACGAGTGGGCGCACCGCGCGTTACGCGCAGGCGTCCCCATCGTCTATGACCCGAACGTGATCGTTAGTCATCTTGCGCGACACCGACCAGAAGACCTCCCCGCTTTGTACCGGCGCTATGCGCGGGGTCAGGGTGCGTTTTATGGCACGTGGTTACGACGCGGAGATCGATTCATTGCGCGTCGGGCGACACGCGATCTGCTGCGCGCGCCGTGGCTTCTTCTGCGCGGGCTGGTCACGCGGAATGCAGAGCTGGTGTCGATGGGCCGGGGCGAGGTGCTGGGACTCCTCCCCGGCATCGTCGCCGGGCTGCGCAATCCTGGTGTTCGGGCAAAGAACACGTCACCGTAGATGAGCACAGTGATTCACCGCGGCGTAGCAGTCGCGGCATCGCCCTTGAAGTGCGCGGGCGTATAGAGGTAGTAGCCTTCCGCGCCCCTGGAGAAATCATAGGAACGATCAATGGCCTGAATGACGTCGCTCCCGAAATGAAATTTCTCCCACCACTCGGTTCGCTCGATCGGCGCGGTGAGAATGACGAAGTTGAACTCCTTTGCCTCGATGCGTTCGATGAGCGCCTGAACCGCGTCGGGACGGCTTCTTCCGATTCTAAGTAGCATGAACGGATCCATGACGACGGGTACCTGCCCGAGTGCGATGGGGACGTACGGGTCCTCAGACAGGATCGTGTCGTGGGCCGTGATCCATCCTTCCAGCGGCGGGTGGTTCGCAGTTCCGCCGGCTGTCAACGCGGCCATAGCCGTGTAGACGTCTGGAACGAGGACCACGAGGTGTGTCGTCGTTATCCAGAGCGCGAAGAGCAGCACGCCAGTCTGGACGATTGTCAGTCGCGGTGAACGCACCTGGCGCGGTATCGCGTCGAGCGCTCGTGAAAAGGTAGTTGACGCGTGTCCAATCACCAGCACGCCAAGAACGGCGAGATCCAGAAGGTGGTTGTCGCCTGCTCCGATGTCTACAAAGATCAGAAAGAGCAGCGGAATAAAACAGATGAGGCTGATGTCGTAGATAGACACCTCTCCGCGTGCGAGATTGATGACGAGGCCGAGTGCCGCAACCGGAACAAGCGCCCACAGAGCTGGCGTGTTGTTGAACATGGTGCGAATGAGGAGGGTTGGCGAGTGCAGCGCCTGGCCGATCCCGTTTATGCCAGCCAGCGAAAGGCCGAAGAAATTTTCGAAGAATCGTCCCCCCGACGCCACACTGACAGCCCCGATCGAGATCGCGACGAGAACGAGGTAAGTGGACGCAAATAGCCACACACCGTTTCGCTTCCTCATCGTCAACCACGTCATGGCGGCCATCGGCGCCCAAAGAGCGCTGAACTTCGTCATGAACGCCAACGCGCTCAATGCCGCACTCATCACGATGCGGGCTCTTCCTCGGTTGGGCGTCACGCTCGAAACAGCGAGCAACTGAAGGAGTACGGCCAGTCCATCGGCCACCAAGGCGCTGAAGCCGACGCGATAACCGGGTTCGGTGACGAGCACAAATGCGGACAGGATCGCCGCTACTGACGACGGACACTTGAGGTCCCGCAGAACACGAAACATGACCACCGCGAGCACCAGGAGGATGAAGCAACTGAGCAGCCTCCCGGACATGACGTACTCGCCGGTCAGTCTGGCCGCAGCTGCGTGCAGGAGGATCGACAACGGCATGATCCGCGTGCCCCCGTAGTTGCGGCCGTCGTACAGCGGAGGGTAGAGCACTCCCGCATTGAGGGAGCGTGCGAGCGCCATCCGGATTCCCGAGACATGGTTGAGGAAGTACCTGTCCTGCGCGTGACCGATACCTATGAATCCCCAGACCACCACTATCGCGAGGGCGACGACGATAGACAGCGTTGAGATGAACGCAGTCGACAGCGGCAGAAAGTCGCGACGCCATGCCATCAATGGGCGGACGTTCGTCGGCGTCTCGTCGCTGGGCATCGATTACGGCCTCGGGAACCGGCCCTTCACCATCGCGAGCGCCACGATGGCGAAGTCCAGCGCATGCGCGCACTGCAGATCCTTCATGGCGTCGATGAAGTGCGACGGCGGCATGCGGACGATTTCAATCCCAGGCTCGGGAACTCTCGGCGGTACCGCTGGCCGAAGATCGGTCGCGACAAAGCACCACATGTGATTCGACATCCGGGCGACATTGGGCTGCAACGTTCCCAGACACTCGAACTGCCCACCTTCGTAACCAGTTTCTTCCAGCACCTCACGGCGCGCGCACGCTTCGGGGCTCTCGCCTTGTTCGAGCAACCCCGCCGGTACTTCCAGCGTCCACGTTTCAACGGCCGGACGGAATTGCCGCACCAGGATCAGCTCACCGGCTGTATCCATGGCGAGGACTCCGACGTAGTCGGCCATCTCCAACGCATAGTAGAGCGATGGATCGCTTCCCACACGTTTCCCGATGACGTCGAACCACGGCGTCGAGAACGCGACCTGACGTTCCATGATTGTCGGCATGATCGAAAGTCTCGCGTACTCTATCTGAAGAGACCCGACGCCGCGCAGCGCCTCGCTCCTATCACCACGAAGTCACACACCAACGCCACCACACGAATATCCTGATCATCAAGTGACGTTCGACGATAATCGTTCGCGTGGTGCGGAGTGTGAAGCCGGATCGCAACGCGAGGTCTATTCGCTACTCGATAGTTGGTTTGACGATCTGGAATCTTGCGTTGACGTTTCTCTTGCTGGTGCCGATTGAAATCGGCGCTCGACATTACTTCCCGTTCGTGTATCAGAGAACAGTCCCTGGCGCCAATCACCCCACGCACATCGCGATTTGGGCGGAGCCCGACCGTGACCTTGGCTGGACGGTCACCCGCAGCCCGGAATACGTGGCGCTGGAACGCATTCCTTACCGGATCAATGGTCAAGGTTTTCGTCACAGCGAAGATTTCAACTCCCTCCCTCATAAGCCGCTCGGGCGGCGTCATGTTGTCGTGCTTGGTGACTCGTTCACATTTGGCGTTCACCTGCAGGACGCAGATACTGCGCCTGCATTGCTGGGTCAGCAGTTGGGGCCGAACTGGCAGGTGTTCAACCTTGGCGTTCCCGGATACGGAATCGATCAAATGGTGCTGTCGTATGAAAAATACCGCGCGGCTCTCCAACCGGATGTCGTCGTCCTCATGTTCATCGATGACGATGTCGACCGCGTGTTCGAGGCCTTTCGGGGACCAGAGGGCCTTCCCAAGCCCAGTTTCGAGCTAGTGAAGGGAGAATTGCGTGCGAGGCAGCCGCACGTAGAGACGCTCCTCGGTTCGCTCCTCCACAGAAGCCGCATCGCCAACGTCATCTATTCACGGTGGTATCGCCCTCGCGAAAGTGTTCGGATATCGTCGGTGTTGTTGCGGCGCTTGGCGGAGGAAACGTCTAAATACGGCGAAAAGCTGGTTCTGGTCCGATATCCCTCGATCGAGCAGGTAGATGGCCGTGAAGTCTATCGAGCATATCCATTCGAGAAGGTACTGGAAGGCTACGGCATCACCTACGTCGAGCCTCTCGAGGTCCTGCGTAAAGTTGGCGATCCTCGCGCACTGTATATTGCGGGAGACGAGCACCCAACAGGCAAGGCGAATCGCGTAGTCGCGGAGGCAATTTACACGGCTTGGCCGATGTGAAGTGCCAGCGTTCCGCGGGCAGGGGTATCAGGCGATGAACGTCGCGCAAGAAAAACGCCTCCGGAGCGACTTGGCGATCCTTGCTCTTCTCGCGGCTTTGTCGGTTGCACCGTACGTGTACCGACTCGGGTTCTACAGCGATGATTGGGGATTTCTTTCAATGCTGTTGAACTCGCACGATCAGTCCTTCAGCGGGCTCCTTGCGATTCAGTACCCGAATGACAATCTCAGAATGCGGCCGACGCAAATGATCTATCAGGCCGCTTTATTCACAGCATTCGGCATCCGTCCTCTGGGCTATCACGCTGTCAATGCGTTCGTGCTCGCTGCTGCCGTGATTCTTCTCTATCTGATCTTGCGGGAAATAGGGATGCCTCTGACGGTGGCGAGGGCGGTGTCAGCCGTCTACCTTGTCCTGCCGAACTATTCGACCGATCGCTTTTGGTTTGCCGCCTTTGGCTACACGCTGACCGCTGCGTTATTCCTCCTCAGCACATATGCGTTGCTCAGGGCATCGCGGGGCGGAGCGTTTGTGTTTTGGTATGCGGTTGCGCTCCTCGCATGTGCCGCATCCGCACTGGGCATGGAAATATTTCTACCACTCAGCCTCGCCGTCCCAGTGGCGCTTTGGTTGCGGACGCGGAACCTTGGGCGCGTGAAAAGACTCTTACTGCTAGGTGGTCCGATGGTGATCATCGCGGCCGCGATTGGCTACAAGGCAGAGAACGCGGTCGGTGCCGCCTCACCGAATCTCTCGTATTTGGTACGACTGGCGATCGGCTCGGTTACGGTGAACTTCGGGACGTTTGGCATCGCTTTGCCGCACACCGTGGCGTGGAGCATGCGGCAGCTCACGCCTCTCGCGATTGTGCTCACCGCAATCCTGGGCGCCATCGTGTTTTGGTGGTTGCAACGCGAAGACGTCCCTCCCTATTCACGACGGTCGTGGATCGAAATCGTCATCGCGGGCTGGCTGGTCTTCTGCCTCGGCGTTGCCATCTTCGTGGTGACGCCCCGGGCCGCGTTTTGGAGCACCGGGATTAGTAATCGTGTTTGGATTGCGGCAGCGCTCGGAACGGCCGCCGTGTTCGTCGGCGCGGCCGGCTGGCTGACGTCTGGGCTGCCACCGGCCTTCCGTCATCGCGTCTTCTCTGCGTTGGTCGCGACGGTGTGCGCGTCTTGCTTCGCAATAGCAGTTTCCTTGTCTACCTACTGGATTGCGGCGTGGCCATCTCAACTCGAAATTCTTGACAAGATGCAGCGGACGCTTCCTCGTCCGCGACCCGGAACGACGCTTATCCTGTACGGGTCCTGCCCGTATCTCGGCCCGGCGATTGTGTTCGAGTCGCCATGGGATTTTGCAGGCGCCAGAAAAGTGCTGTACCGTGACCCCACGTTGGCAGGCGACGTGCTCGACGATACACGTGGAGGTCGCTTCGGGATCACAGAAGACGGTTTGTGGACACGCCTTTATGGCGAGTTGCGCTCTTATCGCTTCGGCCCAGATCTTCTCCTATTCGATTACCGCGCCGGGAAAATACGCCCACTCACTGACCGCGCGAGCGCCGTGGCAGCGCTGTCGGAACCCACGGGCTGTCCACAGGGGATAGAGGGCGCGGGAGCAGTATCGCTTCCGCTTGACACCTGGTACGCGACCACGGGTGAAAACATTTCGCGCCTGTGGAGATGAGTAACTCGGCATCGCGCCGGTTCGGATCAACATACCGCCTCAATCGGCCGCATCTATCATCGGTGTGGAGAATTCAGCGGGTACCGACTGCGCTACGGCCATCGAGGTCGCTCATCCACGCTTCCCGTGAGAACACAACTCGTCGCAGCTGTTCTATTCCGGAGCGGTAAACGAGCGCGAAGGCGGCCGCACCCATCCAGCAAACGAAGAAGTATGTGAGCCAAACGGCGATCGCCCCACCGACACGACTCCAGATGAAAGACACCAGGACAGCATGCGTGATGAAAAACGGGAAGGACGCTTGGCCGAGTAACGTGGTCCACCAGTCGACAGAGGGAATCGCCCTGACAAGTCTTGCCACGAGGACCGCGAGCAACGTGAGTAGGACGAGAGCAACCAAGCCCTGCATCTGACGAATGAGGGTCAATTGCATGTCTGGGAGAACGAATATCAAGGCCGTTTCGCTGACCACACAAATGGCGAAGGTCATCACGACTTGCGGCCACTTTGAAGAAGGAAGCATGCCTAGCGCGACGCCCAGGAACACTGGTGGCAACCTGAAGACCGGCGACCACGTGCGACAGATCTCGGCTGCTTGGAGTGGTGCCACTCGGTAGGCCAGCATCGACGTCAGCACCGAGACCGCAGTCGTCACCGCGAGCGCGGCTTGCGGCCAGCGAATCAGCCGGCATAACAGTGGAATCAAGATGTAGACCTGAAAAATGAACGGTATGAACCACATCGGAGCAGTGAAGAACCTCGCGCCCACGTACGCGTTTATCATCATCAGGTTGATGACAAGCTCCTGAACGGAAAATCCGCTCTCACGGCCAACCGCTGGATGCAAAAAGCTTCCCGCGAAAATCAACATCGTGATAATTGCGTATGCTGGGTAAACGGCTACGAAGCGATCCGCGACAAAGAGCCATGCCCCCCGCAGACCGCCCTGAAGCAAGTGTTTCCGATGCCTTGAGAAGCGGACCGCACAAAAAACCGACGTCGTCACGAACACGCCTGTCGCCCACGAACTGTAAGAGTACAGAGGCCATCCAGTAGACAGTCCGACATGCCAATAAAATAACGTCGAAGCGCTGAGGACCCGCAGGCAATCGATTTCGAACGAACGAGCGGGCCTTGTCGGCGGCTGCGCCCCTCCGCTATGCGGGTCGGTGTTCAACGTATCGCTGGATTGCGCACGTGCGAGGAACACGGTATTCGTCGAGCCGGAAGCTAGCATTTGCGTCCTCTGTGTACCGCCCGAAATACAAGTGGCCGATTACGTCTGACCGGTGTCGTCCAACGAGCTGGACGGAAGAGCAAGATAGGCGCGGCGGCACTGCGTCGCTGCCCACGCCGCGAGGCTCAATAAACCGAGTGAAGCGACGATCGCAAGTAGTAATCCGC
>Ga0207659_10001310_pt1 | contig 14865 bp, 12 predicted proteins | sample KBSM43metaG_FD_184330 | JGI IMG/M metagenome (GOLD analysis project Ga0207659, IMG submission 184330) | Miscanthus rhizosphere microbial communities from Kellogg Biological Station, Michigan, USA - KBS M4-3 metaG (SPAdes) (version 2) | ecosystem: Host-associated > Plants > Roots > Rhizosphere >...
CAAAGACCGGCGACGCCGGCAGCGTGCGGCGCGCGCCGGCGACCATACAGAAGCGCCGGCGCGATGGCCAGCGGCACGATCCACACGAGCGTCGCGCTGCTCGCCAGCGCGTACCAATACAGGTATGGCACCGCGTGGACGGCTGCGCGCAAGGGCGACCGCATGACGGCGGCTTCCACGGCCGCGCTCATCGCGATCATCGCGAGAAACGCGGCCGCTGCCTGCCCGAATAGCGCGCGCGAATCGCGCTCGCACACGTCATGCGCCAGCGAGTCGACGAGCGAGATCCAGAACGCGCGATATCCGGCCAGCCGATTGGAATCGTGCTGGAGATCGGCGATCGCTGGTTCGAGCACGTTCGCGCAGCGCTGCGGCGAGCACAGCCATCGAGCCAACGCGTGTAGCAGCCATCCGCGATTCACGAGAGACCTCTCGCAGGACGCAGCCGCGCGAGCGCCGTCGCCATTCGCGTCCAGGCTTTCAGCACCGCCGCCCCGTAGGCAGTCGGGCGATAGAGACGACGCGGAAGCCCGATCGCGCCTGGCACTGGAGGCTCGGTACGGGACTCGACGTAGCCCTTTTCCTGCATACGTCCGAGCGTGACGTACACCGTACCGCGCTTCACCAGCCCGTTCGAACGCTCCACGATCTGCAGCCCGTAGAGTTCTTCGTCGTGGACCAGCAAATCGAGGATGATCCGCTCGGTTCGGCTGATATGAGGAAACTCGCGTTTCACATCGTTATTATCGATCTTACATTATGTAAGTCAAGTCGGCGGGAAGTACGTTGGAAACCCTTGAAACGGAACGGAGGATACGGAGGCACGGGTTCAACACGGAGCAACAGAGCAACAGAGCAACAGAGAAAAACATCATTTCTCTTTCTTTGCTCCGTTGCTCCGTTACTCCGTGTTGAACCCGTGTCTCCGTAGCCTCCGTCCCGTGTCTCGGTAACCCTCCGTTCGCTCAGCTCGAAGGCCGGCGAAAGACCGTACGTTTGTCGGAGTATTTCAGCCTCACCTGCACGTACTCCTCGTGCCGGAAGCCGAGTTCGGCCGCGATTTGCCAGATTTGTGCTTCTTCCTCGCCGGTGATTGCCTGATCCGCCGCGGCGACCGCAAACACACACTCCAGCAGCTCGCGGCGCTGTTCATCCGTCGCGATTTCGCGGAATTCTCTGGTGACGAGAAAGTTCTCGGTTCCACCGAACAAGCGATTCTGTGACTTGGCAATCTCGACGACGACGATGGCCTGGGCTTCGGGAAGGTGGCCGACCCGTTCGACCAGGCGCACCATTTCAGCGGTCTCGACGTCGCTGATGTCCAGGTCGGCGCCGGCGACGCGGCTCAGCACGTAGGCGAATGCAGCGAGGTAGCGGGCGCGCGCGGCCTCGAGCTTGTCGAGCTCACCAACGATCCGCCGGACGGTGTCGGTATCGCCCGCGGCTGTTGGCTGCGCCGCGCGGGACCGCAGCAAATCGAGCAGCGACATCAGACGCTCGTCGGCATCGCGCTGGCGCGGACAGCAAGGACGTGTCCGCCGTAGCGCGACAGCGCCATACTCCCGGCGAGAGCCAGGACACCGCTGATGATCATCACCAATGCCGGCGCGGTGTTCGCGCCGGTTCCGCGAATCAAACTCGTTGCCACTAACGGCGCCGTGCCACTGAACAGGGTAAATGCAACGTTGAAGCCGAGTGCCACGCCGCTGAAACGGATCCGCGTCGGAAAGAGATCGGTCAGCAGCACGGCGAACGACCCATTCACCAGGCTGCCGCAGACACCGGCCAGCATCATCAACAACGTCGGCGGCAGCGACCGTCCCGCCAGCGCGATGTAGAACGGATAGGCCATGACGATCAGCAGCGCGGCACCAACGCGAAGCAGGATGTATGGCCGCACGCGATCGGCGATCCAGCCGACGAGCAAGATGCACAGTGCGTGCGTCACCACACCAGCGGTTTGCGAAATCACCGCCTGTCGAGGGTCATACTTCAGCACGCCAGTGGTGTACGCCGCCATATGCGAGAAAAACAGGCCGTTGAACCCGCCAGTGGCAGCCAGAATCAACACGCCGATCGCCACCGGCACCAGATGGCGCTGCACCACCTCGCGGAACGGCTGTCGCGATGCCAGCTGTTTCATGCGTGCGAACTCCGGCGATTCCTCGAGGGACCGCCGCAGCCCGAAACTGATCAAGCCGCCAAGCCCGCCAAGTACAAACGCAATTCGCCAGCCATACGCGGGGACCAGTTCCGGAGACAGATAGGTACGAACCGTCAGACTGACCCCAGTCGCCACCGCCACGCCCATCGTCACGCACGCGAAGACAACGCCGCAGACGAACGGCGCGATCCGCGGCGCGGTTTCAACGACGTAGGTCAGCGCACCGGGCAGTTCACCACCGAGGCAGAATCCCTGCACGATGCGAAGCGTCACCAGCAACGCGCTCGCTGTGACGCCCCAGGTCGCGTAACTCGGGACCAGGCCCATGCCGAGCGTCGCGCCCGACATGATGAAGATTGAAATCAGGAAGACGCGCCGGCGGCCGTAGCGATCACCGAAGTGACTGAGCACGATGCCGCCGATCGGCCGTGCCAGATAACCGACCGCGAAGGTGCCGAACGATTGCATCAACGACACCAGCTCCGTCGGATTCGGAAAAATCGCGTCGCCGATGTCCTTCGCGAACACACCAAAAATGACGAAATCGTAGAACTCGAGAGTGCCGCCGAGGCTGGCCAGGAGCACGATGCGCCAACCCGCGGCGCTGATGCGCTGCGCGGTGGTCATGCCGGGTTTCGAGCGGAGCGGTATTGCCGAGTAATCTCGGCGAAAAGCGTTTCAATCTTGGCCATCACCGTCGGCCACCGATATTCACGGTCGACATACGCGCGGCCCTGCGCGCCGAGTTGCGCAGCGGCCTCGCGATTGTCGAGCAGGTAGTCGAGCGCACCAGCAAATTCCATCGCGCTCTGATAGTACAACCCTCCGTCGGCGCGAAGCACCTGTCCTTTGAGCACCGCGCAGCGCGCGTTGACCAGCGCCGCAGTTCCATGATTCCAGGCTTCGAGCAGCACCATGCTGAGGCTCTCGTAGGGCGAGGGCATGACGAGGACACGCGCATTCGCCAGCAGCGCATCACGCGTCGCCCCGTCGACAAAGCCGAGCCGGCGAATTAACGGATGCTCGGGGATCGGCATGTTTTCAGGACCCGCCAGTACGAGGTTCAGGGGGTTCGCGGGGTTCGCGGGGTTCGCGCGGTTCTCGGAGTAGCGGAGGAAATAACGGAGCAGCCGATCGCAGCCCTTATTGGGATCAATGCGGCCCAGGTAAAGAATGTAGGGATCAGCGATGCCGAGCGCTGTCAGTTTCGACCGATCGGCGGGCTGGGCCGGGTCGAGGCCACAGCCGATGACCTGGCGCGGCGTGTTGCGCGGCGTGCGGTCGGCCACCAACGCCTCTTCCTCGGGCGTCAGAAACAGATAGCCACGGGGCAGCGCGAAATACCGGGTGAGCGCATCGACGTGGATTAACGGATCCTCTTCGGCGGTCGGCAACAGCACCGCGCGGTCGGCGGCGATTGGCAGGCCGAAGTAGGCACCGTAATAGCGGTACGACCAGAACAGCACCAGATCGAACTCGCGCGCATGCTGCTTCAGGTAGTCGAGCAGCGCCGGCGCGAACGGTCCGTTCTCGCGAAACCACTGCTCTTCTTCGCTGGCCGATGCGCGATCGCTGAACACGCGGTCGCTGATCTCCCGAAAGCGAAGGAGGTCCCGTTGCCGTTCGACCGGAAAGCGCACGACCGCCACCGAACCGATGCGCGATTCACCGGCGCTGTAGTGGTTTGCCCAGGTGACGTGATCGTGCGCGGTGGTCGTCACGATGGTCACGTCGTGCGACGCCGCGAGATGCTCGGCAATCAGGCGGCAATGCCCTTCGGAGCCGCCGGCGATATCGGCGCCGAAGCGATGAACGACGCACGCTAATTTCACTTCTGTAACGCGTCGACGTCCTTGCGCAGGCGTGCATTTTCGACGGCGAGCTCCTCGATGCAGGCGAGCAGAATCTGGTTGAGCCGCTGCTGGCGGCGGAAATTCGACTGGCTGTACTCGAACAACCAGCGGGTCAGCGGCAGCAGGATCTTGCGTTTGGCAAACAGGATCGCGCCGCCGGTCGCCGGGCGGTGCGACGACAGCGTCAGGTTCGGATCGAGCTCCCACTCCACGTCGTCGTCGAGCAGTTCAGGCAGGAGCAGAACGTCGAGATCGCGGCCGTCGGCCGCGTGTTGCAACAGCGCGCGCACCCGCTCGAAGATCTGTTCGTCCTCATACGCAGGCATGCCGTGCTTGACGAGGCGGCGTCTGATCTGCGACCGCACGTCGCTCTCGATCTGCTTCATGAGCGGACCGACGCGCAGCGGTTCGGATGCGCTCATGCGGTGGCTCGAAAAACGAACCGCCGAGACACCGAGTCACAGAGATGGTCGATTCGACGGTCGCCGACTTCGCGCACTTGGCGAACTTTGCGTTGCAATCTTTCTCTGTGACTCTGTGTCTCTGTGGTCATTACTTGGAGAAAACCAGCAACACGTTCCCTGGAATCCCGCGCCACAGCGAGTAGCCGGAATTGGTGACGACCAATCCGTCGGCGATCGCCGGGCCGGCCGCGTCAATCGATCCGCCCTTTGCCGGAACGCCATTCACCGTGGTGTATTCCTTCGCCGTGTTGAAGTCCCACAGAATCGACCCGTCGGTCGTCGAGTAGGCGCGCAGGTGTCCGTCCACCGATCCCGAGAAGACGACGCCAGGAATCACCGACGCGGGCGCCGACTGGGCGCCGGTGCAGCCGCGGCCGGTGTTGCATTCAAGCTTCGGCGCAGGCGTACTCCAGACCTTTTCGCCAGTCGCCAGCTTCACCGCATGCAGACCGCCCGCCTCATTCGGCGGTGCGAGGACGTCCGACACTGGAATATAGACATTCACGTCGTCCGCCGCGGTGCCCCATTCGATGCCGCCGAGCGCGCTGCCCTTGCCGGCGCGGTACTGCCATAAGACTTTGCCTTCGTTGTCCGGATCGACGCCCCACATGATTCCGGACTTCTGGCCAACCACCAGCACGCGCTTGCCGCCCGGCAGACTCCGCAGAATCGGTGACGTTCCGATGTCGAAGTCGGGGCCGACTTCTTTCGGGCAATTCTCCACGCCCGGCCGGCAGCCGACGACGAATGCGTCGGCTGGCGTGAGCTGGCTGAACCAGAGCATCTTGCCGGTCTTCAGATCGAGCGCCATCACCGAATCGCTGGTCTTGACGGCCGGCTCGGTGTACGAATTGCCGGTGCCGATGTAGAGGATGCCCTTTTGCGCGTCGATGGTCGGTGAGTTCCACACCGCGACGCCCGCGGGGCCATACAACGTCGTCCCGCGCGAATTCTTGCCGACCGGCGCCGGGGTTTCGGTGATCGTGTAGGTCTTCCAGGCCTGCTCACCGGTCGCCGCATCCAGTGCGACGACGCTGCCGCGGAAGGTGCAGCACTCGTAGGTTGGCTGCGCGGCCGGTCCTTCTTCGATCGACGACATCGGCACGTAGAGTTTGCCGTCGTGCAGCTTGATCGATCCGGTCACCCGCGCCGAACGATGCGAGTCGGTCTGTTTCTTCCAAATCAGCGCACCGGTGGCAGCGTCGATCGCGTAGACGTTCGCTTTCAGGTCGCCGACGTAGACGACGTGTTTCAGGTTGTTACCGGTGCCTCGCGCTTCAACGCTCGGCGCCGACCGAATGCCGGCGTCGGCCTGGTACGACCAGTAGGTACAGCCGGTCTGCGCGTCGAGCGAGTAGAACTTGCCGGTGTCGCTGCCGACGTAGATTCGCCCGGCGACGATCGCCGGATTGCCGTAGGCTTGCGAGCCGCCGGGGAATCCGAACGCCCATTTCAATTTCAGATTCGGCACATCCGCCGCGGTGAGACCGGGAGCCTGCTGAAAGCGGCTGTTGGTCGCATCGGCGCCGAAGCCGTTCCACTGCGGTCTGGTGGTGAACGCGCTGAGTCGCGTCTCCTGGGTCTTGCAAGCGTTGGCGTCGAGTCCGGTTGCACCGAGCGATTTTCCGGAAAGCAGTTCGGCCACGGCGCGCTTCTCGGCAACCGTGAGGTTGATCGCTTGCATGTTCATGCTGCCGGTGGTCAGCGCCAGCAGAATCGCCTCGGCGCTGCGATCTTTCAGGGCCGTGCGCGACGGGGTGCGACCCTGCGGGTTGTCGTGGCACGTCGCGCAGGTATCTTTGTAGACGTTTTCGGCGTTGACGGGTGGTTGCTGGGCAGATGCAGGCGAAGCGAGCCCCATGCCCGCAACCAGGAAGCCGAAACGCAGAGTTCGCAAAGTTAATCCTTCGCGAACTTCGCGTTGATTACTCTCGGCTCTCCGAATCATTGACGCTTTCCCGTGAATGTCCCATCCCCAAGGCCGGCGATCGATAACGTCCCCTTGACCGTATCTTTGCTTTCGACCGTTCCCTTGTACGTGATATCGACCTTCGTGCCCTGCGCGTCGGCAGAGTACTGGATGGTGAATTCCTTGCCCTTCACGGTTCCGGCGACGTCGGCTTCACCGAACGTGCCGACGTAGTGGCCGGTCAGTTTCTCGCCATCCTGCTTCAGGGTGAACGTCGGCGTCCCGCCGCCGGCTTCAGTCTGTACCTGGAACACCCACTTACCGGTCAAGTCCACTTTGTCGGCCTGGGCGATACCGATGCCGCTCATCGCCGCAACCACCACCGCCACCATCACCAGCCGAAATGCCAACTGCTTCATCGCCCTCTCCTATTTGATTGCCGCGTCAGGATCTGCATTCTTCCAGTACTGCTTCGCCAACGCCATGGCCGCCGCAGCTTTCGCCCGGTCGCCCTGGTGCTCGGCCGCCAGCGCCAGCGCGTACTGGCTGCCGGCGTAGTTCGGATCGTGGTCCATCATCTCGTTCGCTGTCCACGCCGCCAGTTCCCAGTCACCAGTGTCGCGCGCCGCGCGGGCGATCGACTCCACAGTGAACAGCGCCTGCGACCACGCGTCCGGGCCCGGCGCTGCCCGCACCTTTTTGACCAGTTCCTTCAGCATCGGCTGCGCTTTTTCGCGCTGACCGGTGCGGAGCAGAAATTCGCCCTGCAGTTGCTGCAGCGCATTCGCGACAATCCCGGCGCCGAGCGGCGTCGCGCGCATCAGCCGCAGCGCGATGTTCGCTTCGTCGGCCGCCGCCTTGAAGTCGCCGAGCGCCAGCTTCGCGTGACCGATCATCACGTGACCGGCGGCGCTGACGATCGGCGAGCGGTGACTGGCCATCACCGCCGCGGCGTCGAACGCCTCGCTGGCGCGGCCCCGCGCCAGGAGGAAAACCGGCCACTCACGCTTGTTGTATTCCTGCACCGCCAGCGACGACGGGATCGCGAACGATCGCTTGAACAGCGCTTCGGCCTTTTTCATCTGGCCGATGTACTGATACGACGTCGCCAGCAGATCGATGTTGTGCTGGTAGTGCCAGTCGTACTCCGCCGGGATCCGCTCACCCGCGAAGTAGCTCGATTCGAGCGTGTCAGCGGCGAGAAACTCCGCGATCGCGTCGTCGATCCGACCAACCCGCCGCAGGTTGTGCCCGTGCATGTGCCGCGCGTGCGGAACGTTGGCTGCCATCTTCGCATAGGTCGCGCCTTCGGCGAGCGCCTCCTGAATGCGGCCGGTGTTCTCGTAAGCGTGGGTCAGATAGTGGTGCGCGGCGAAATGCGCGGGTGCGCGGGCCGCGGCCTTTTGAAAATAGGGTACCGACCCGGCCACACTGCCCTGGCCGCGCTCCGCCGGATCCGGCGATTCAGCAAGGCCGCGCAGCAGCAGGAATTCCTCGTCGCCGGGATATTTGACGATGGCTTCGTCGAGCGCCGCGCGAAACGCCGATTGCGCGCCAGCATTCCAGGCGCCGGCGGCCTCGGCGGCCGCTTGCGCCGCCCGTAGATCGACATGCCGCCGATCGTGATCGGACACACTCGACGCCATCGCCCGCGCCTGCGCCAACGACTCGCTGCTGGCCGCTGACGCGTTCAGTTCGGTATAGGCCAACGAGAGTTGTGCATGCGCGATCGCCAGCCTGGGATCAAGCCGCAGCGCCTGGTTGAAGCATCGCGCGGCTTCGAGCCACCAATAGGAATGCAGGTAGGCGAGCCCGCGATCGTACAGCGCCTGCGCTTCTTTGGAGGTTGTGCCAATCGTGTCGTGCGCCTCGCCGATGCCAGCGCGCACCAGCGGTGCACGCTTCGCCACTTCGACGAGAGCGCTCGACGCCGGCGGCGCCTGATGCTCGTGCGCCTGCTGCAGTGCGAACACCGCAGCCGCCAAGACTAGCAACATGGAGTGCTGTTCAGTCTACCGGAAAAAGAAAAAGGGCCCGGCTGTTTCCAGTCCGGGCCCTTTTCTTTGCGACCTTCGCGAACTCTGCGTTTCGACCTCTTAGAAGTCGAAATTCAACCCGATCTTGAAGAACCGCGACTGCAGCACGTTGGTCGGGCGCAGCCAGGTTGCGCTAGAGGCCGTCGAGAACGTGTTGCTGACCGTGAACGGCCAGTTGCTGTTCAGCACGTTGTAGGCGTCGAAGTCGAACCGGAAACGGTACTGACCCATCCTGACGCGCTTCGAAGCGCGCAGGTCCAGCTGTTTCAGATTGTAATTCCCGTAGTTCTCGCCCACTGGCAACAGGTTGAAGGTGCGGCTTGTGGCACCCGCCGAATAGGCCCGGCCGAGCGTGGTCGCTGTCGTCGGCGCCGCCCAGGTCGCGAGAATGCTCGGCGCCGCGCCGCCGTTCTGGACGCCGCGGCTGAACTGGAATGTGCCGCTGACCAGCACGTCCCACGGCAAGGTGTACGAACCGGCGAACTTGAAGTCCGGCCGGTACGGCAGATCCTGCTGGCAGGCGCGGCGGCCGTCCGGGAAAATCTCGGAGACGGTCGTCGTGGTGCCGGTCAGCAGCGACAGCACGCCGTAATCGGTCAGCGCGCACTGATTGAAAATGCGCTTCTGGGCGTTGATGCCGACGTTGAAGAACAGCCCGGCGCGCGGCCGTGCTGTCACCGACGCGTCGAAACCGGTGTAAATGTTCGTCTCGCCGCCGATGTCGTCTGAGAAGGTCAGCAGGCTGCTCGGCGGCAGGTTCTGCGCCACCACCGATGGTTTCAGGTCGTAGAGACCGCACACCTGATAGCCGCCGCCGTTCATCAGGTTCGCATTCGAAGGCGCGTTGACGCAGAACGGACCGTCGTAGCTGCCCTTCGCGATGCTGTAGCGCTGATCGATCGTCTGGGTCTGGTTGCCGAACTCGCGCCGGTACCAGCCGCCCGACACCGACACGCGCGGCATCAGCTCGTGCTGGCCGCTGACGGTGTACTCCCAGTTGTAACCGCGCACGTGCCAACCCTCGAGAATTGCCGGATTGGTCGTTTGGGTTGTCGGGATGTTCTTGCCGAAGTTGGCGGTGTTCACCGAGGGCGTCAATTCCTCGAGCTGAATCGCGCCGCTCGCGCTGTTGAACGGCGACCCGTTGTTGTCGAGGTCGCGCCACGCACGCGTGTCGCTCAACCCTATCGTGTTTTCGGGATTGTTGTTGTCGGTGGTGCTGGCGCCAGCGAGGCCGACGCCGTTCACGTAGCGGGCAACGCTGACCTTGAGTGCCGTCTTGCCAGTGCCGAACAGGTCGTAGGCGACGCCGAGCCGCGGGCTGAGGTCCTTCCAGTTAGCGACTTGTCCGACGCAACTCTGCGCCAGGTTGTTCTTTCCGTCCGAACACTCCTTGAATTCGATCGCCGGATTGAACGTGCCGGCCGGCAAGCTTTCCGGATCAACCGCGCTGATGAACCAGTCCCAGCGCACGCCGGCATTGACCGTGGCGCGCTTGAACGTCCACTTGTCCTGTGCGAACACCGCGCTGTCGTTCTTGATCGAGTTGCGGCGGTCGGTCGGAATGCGAAGGGTCACGCTGACCGGGTTGAGGTTGCCGTTGGGGAGGACGCCGTTGTAGGTAACCGGCTGGACGTCACGCGTGTACTGCTGCGTGAGCCGCCATTTCGCCTGGCTGATCGTCGCGCCGAACCGCATCGAGTGCGAACCGGTCACGTACGACGCTGCGAACTGCTCGGTGAACAGTTTCGAGAAATGATCCGCCGGATTGTTCCAGGCACCCACTGTTTTGCCGGTCGAGTTATCAACCAGAGTCACCAGTTGCGGCGACGCTGCCAGCACTTCCGGCTGATAGTTCTCCTGGTATTCCTGATCGTAAATGCCGAAGCCGGCGTCGAACAGCAGGCGGTTCGTGTGCGTGCGGGTGTACTTGCTCACCGACACGAAGCTGGTCGGCGTCGCCTGAATGGCCGACGACTCGGGCGAGATGGTGGACGAAATGCCCCAGTGCTTGCGCACCTTGTCCTGGTCGTCGTGGTAGTACGAAATCTTGTCCTTCTGCGACAACTGCGCCGACACGCGCCCGGCAACGCTGCGGATGCGGCCGTCGTCGATGCCCTGGCGGCTGGTGTCTGCGGTGTAGCGGAACGGGTTCGGATCGGCATCGAAATAGCTGTCGACCACGGTCTTGTTCACGCCCCAATACCGGTACGTCGCGTAGAACCAGACTCGATCTTTGGCAATCGGGCCGCCGACGCCAGGATTGAAGTCGTAAATCTTTTCGACGCGGCTCACGTCCTTGAGCCGATTGTTCGGGTTGAAGGTGAGATCCCCCGACAGTTCCTTGCGCTGGCAGAAGCCGCCGGTGCCGCCGGCATCGCAGTTGTCGGACGCCCACGATTTCGGCGCCCAGTTGCCGAACACCACGCCGTGGAAGGAATTGCTGCCGTCTTTCGGCACCATGTTGACGCGCATGCCGCCCTGGCCCATTTCGGCCGAGTCGGCGCCGGTGACGTAGCTGATTTCCTGGAAGCTGTTGTCGTTCCAGTAGACGCCGCTGTAGGCGCCGTTGGCGCACAGGTTGTTCAACCGGATGCCTTCGATTGTCTGCACCGTATCGGCCGAACCGCGGAACTGGAGCGGTGACTGCTGCAGGTTGCCCGAGCCGCCGACGTCGCGCGACAGCGCGCCGCCGCCGCCGAGCGACAGGGAGGTGCCGGGAATCATGATCCCGATCGCCTGAATGTTGCGGCCGGTGGGAATCGAATCGAGCACGTCGCGCGTCATGACAGTGCGCGTGGTGATGTTCTGCACGTCGACGACCGGCGATTCCGCAGAAACCGTGATCGTTTCCTCGACGGCGCCGACTTTCATTTCGCCGTTGATGTTCGCGGTGAAGTCGGACGTCAGTTCGACGTTGTCACGCTTGACCGTGTTGAACCCCGGCAGCGTGAACATCACCGAATAGACGCCCGGCCGCAGCGCGTCGACTTTGTATTGACCGGAACCATCGGTCACGCTCGAACGCGTTTTCTCGATGAGCGCCGGACTGGAAACTTCCACGGTAACGCCCGGAAGTACTGCGCCGGACGTGTCCTTGACGGTGCCGGCAATGGCGCTGGTCTGAGCTAGAGCGACTGCCGGTGAAAGAACTCCCAGCGCGACGCAAATGGCCCCCAGCAGTCTTCGTGCGGAACTGCGCATTCCATCCCTCCTGATCAGAATGCCGTTGGTACGGTGCAACCGGATTAGCAGTAGTTATGCCGCGCCTGTCTGGCGTTTTACAGTCAAATTTGGCCTGAATCCTTTAGGTCAACTGTAGAACTTCCAAAAAACCGTATCGTCACTACATGCTTCGTAAGCTATCGGACGAAAGACGTCAGTGGATAAGACCTACCGAACGGTCGGTAGCATACAACGAAGTTCTTAGCACCCTGGCTCCTTTGTTATGCTTCGGGTTCGATGGCGACTGTTCGGGCTCTCGCTCCGCCTGTTGAATCGCGCCGCGTGGAAATTTGCCGGACGGCGGCGCAGATTTTTCGCGACCGCGGCTACGACGCCACGTCGGTCAGCGACATCGCCAGGGCGCTGGGGTTGACCAAGGCCGGGCTATATCACTACTTCGACAGCAAAGAGGCGCTGCTTTTCGAGATCATCTCCTACGGTCTCGAGCGCGTTCGGGACGACGTGGTGCTGCCGGTGCTCGCGATCCGCGATCCGGAAGAACGCCTCCGCCAGATCCTGTTGCGGCATGCCCGGATCACGACCGACGGTAAGGGCGCTGTCGCCCACCTGGGCGATGAAATCCGCGCGCTGCCGCCGGCGGCGCGACGCCAGATCGAGGATCGGATGCGCTTGTACCTTGACCTGGTACGCGGGACACTGGTTGAGCTTAAGACCGCCGGCCGGCTGCACGACGTCGATCCGACAGTCGCCGCCTTCAGTGTGCTCGGTATGGTCCTCTGGCTGCCGAGGTGGTTCCGTCAGGACGGACGCTTGTCGCAGGAACGGGTGGCTAGTGAAATCACGCGCATGGCCCTCGGCGGGCTGCTTCGCGACACGAAGTCAGCCAGATCCTCAAATCCCAAGATCCTCAAATCCTCAAATGCCAAGATCCTGAAAGCCTCAGATACCAGGGGTGCGAAAGTCAGAGGCCGAGGCAGAGGTATTTAATCTCGACGAATTCCTCGATTCCGTACTTCGATCCTTCGCGTCCCAGCCCCGATTCCTTGACGCCGCCAAACGGTGCCACCTCGGTCGAAATCAGACCGGTATTGATCCCGACGATGCCGTATTCGAGCGCTTCGGCAACGCGCCAGATCCGGCCAATGTCGCGGCCATAAAAATACGCGGCCAGACCGAACTCGGTCGCATTGGCCAGCGCGATCGCCTCGTTTTCGGTTTCGAACCGGAAAATCGGCGCCACCGGTCCGAACGTCTCTTCGCGGGCGACCGCCATCGCCGGCGTGACACCGGTGAGAATGGTCGGTTCGAAGAAGCGGCCGCCGCGCGCGTGACGTTTACCACCGACCAGCACCTGCGCGCCTTTCGCCTTCGCGTCGGCGATGTGGCTCTCCACTTTTTCGACGGCTTTGTCGTCGATCAGCGGGCCCTGCGTGGCGCCGGCGTCGAGGCCCGGCGCGGGAGACAGCTTCGCCACGGCTGCGGCCAGCTTCGCCGCGAACGTGTCGTGCACCGATGCCTGGACCAGCAGCCGGTTCGCGCAGACGCAGGTCTGGCCGGTGTTGCGGTACTTCGACTGAATGGCGCCTTCGACCGCCGCATCCAGATCGGCATCGTCGAACACGATGAACGGTGCGTTGCCCCCGAGTTCGAGCGAGAGCTTCTTGACGGTCGAGGCGCACTGCGCCATCAGTACTTTGCCGATTTCGGTCGAGCCGGTGAAGGACAGCTTGCGGATGATCGGATTCGACGTCAACTCGCCGCCGATCTCGGTCGCCGAGCCGGTGATGACGTTGAACACGCCTTTGGGCACGCCGGCCCGTTCTGCGAGTTCCGCCAGGGCGAGCGCAGAAAAAGGCGTCTGGGAAGCCGGCTTCAGCACGACCGAACAGCCCGAAGCGATCGCCGGCCCCGCTTTGCGCGTGATCATCGCCAGCGGAAAATTCCACGGCGTGATGCAGGCGACGACGCCGATCGGTTCCTTGATCACGACAATCCGCTTGTCGGCCTGATGGGCCGGGATGGTATCGCCGTAGACGCGCTTCGCTTCCTCGCCAAACCACTCGAGAAAGCTGGCGGCGTAAGCGACCTCGCCGCGCGATTCGCTGATCGGTTTGCCTTGCTCGATGGTCATCAGCCTGGCGAGATCGTCCTGGTTCGCCATCATGAGGTCGAACCAGCGCCGCAACACCGCGGCACGTTCTTTGGCGGTTTTTTTCCGCCACGCCGGGAAGGCACGCGCCGCCGCGTCGATTGCGGCGCGCGTTTCGGCGCGCCCGAAGCGGGGTACGCTGCCGATGATCTCACCGGTCGCCGGATTGTCGACGTCGATCGCCCCGGCCGATGCGCGGTCGATCCACGAGCCATCGACGTAGCAGGCCTGTCGGAACAGTTTGGCGTCTTGCAGCAGAAGGGAATTCGCAGCGGTAGCCATACCCGCCGATCTTAGCTGCTCCCGGGCGTGCTACGCGACGTGATCCGTTTTCGTCGCGCTATCCGGAACCACCCGCTCGACCTCGATGGTGCACTCGTTCATGAACGCCGCGATGGCGCCAATCGCAGCGAGCACCGGTGCGAGCACTGTCCCAATGACACCGACCGTCAACGGAAACTCGGCAATGACCCGCGCGTCTTGTTTGATGACGACGCGGCGGACGTTTCCTTCATGGACGAGTTTCTTCACCATGTCGAGCAGCTGCCCGCCGGCGACTTTGAAAGACTCTTTGAAGGTTTCCATGGTGGCTCCTGCTCGTTGCTCGTTGCTCGCGACTTTCGACTTTCGACTTTCGACTTTCGACTCTTATTTATATCGCGTCCCGTGCTTGATCACCATATCGACGCGTTGCAGGTTCGTTCACCCGCAGGATTGTTGGCGGAGACACCTTCGCGAACTTGGCGAACTCGGCGTTTTCTTCCTCTGTGCCCTCTGTGCCTCTGTGGTTATTGCTGCGTCTCGCGCTTGACTGGCGGGGGCATCTCGGACGAAGTAAACCGCGGCAGCATCTGCTCGCGGATCGCGAGCTGATACAGCGTCGCGGCGATTGTCACCGCCGAATCCTTCGCGTCCTGCTCGATGACGCGCTCGTAGGTGTCCAGGTTCGTATGGTGCGTGTGCGTGTTGTATTCGATTGGATCCTGGCTGAATCCGATGCCGGCGAGCCCGGCGTTGTTGAACGACGTGCTGTCGGTGCCGCCGACGGTGCGGCTGCGCGTCGCAACCGCACCGGCCACACCGAGATCCGCGAACGGCGCGAGC
>Ga0207659_10001311_pt1 | contig 14856 bp, 13 predicted proteins | sample KBSM43metaG_FD_184330 | JGI IMG/M metagenome (GOLD analysis project Ga0207659, IMG submission 184330) | Miscanthus rhizosphere microbial communities from Kellogg Biological Station, Michigan, USA - KBS M4-3 metaG (SPAdes) (version 2) | ecosystem: Host-associated > Plants > Roots > Rhizosphere >...
GCGTGAAGGTCTCGGCGATTCGAGTCATTTCATTGCGTCCATTACGCTCTGGACATCCTTGTCGCCGCGACCCGACAGGTTGACGAGCACGACCGATCCTGGTTTTAGCGTCGGTATGAGCTGCATCGTGTACGCCACGGCGTGCGACGACTCGAGCGCCGGCAGGATCCCTTCAAGGCGCGCGAGCGCTTTGAAGCCGTCGAGCGCCTCCGCGTCCGAGATATGCGCGTACTCCGTGCGACCGAGCTCGCGGAGCCACGCGTGCTCGGGTCCGACGGCGGCGTAATCAAGGCCAGCGGAAATGGAATGCGTCAGCTCGATGTTGCCCGCCTCGTCCTGTAAGACGAACGTTCGCGTTCCCTGCAGCACGCCGGTGCTGCCGCCGGCAAATCGCGCGGCGTGACGGCCCGGCGCGATTTTCTCTCCGCCAGCTTCGACGCCGATCAATCGCACTGCCGTGTCATCGAGGAAGCCGTCGAAGATGCCGATCGCATTGCTGCCGCCACCCACGCACGCGACGACGACGTCCGGCAACCGTCCCGCTTGCTCGAGAATCTGCGCGTGCGCTTCACGTCCGATCACCGACTGAAACTCACGGACCATGAGTGGGTACGGATGCGGACCCAGCGCGGATCCGAGCAGGTAGTACGTGTCCGTGACGTTGGCGACCCAGTCGCGCATCGCCTCGTTGATCGCGTCCTTCAAGGTGCGGCTGCCCGCATCGACACCGTGAACGGTCGCCCCCAACAGCTGCATGCGCACGACATTCAGCGCCTGCCGCCGCATGTCCTCGGTTCCCATATAGACACGGCATTCGAGACCGAGCAGCGCGCACGCCGTCGCGGTTGCGACACCGTGCTGGCCAGCACCTGTTTCCGCAACGACGCGCCGCTTGCCCATCCGTTTGGCGAGCAGCGCCTGGCCGAGGGCGTTGTTGATCTTGTGTGCGCCGGTGTGCGTGAGGTCTTCACGCTTGAGAAACACCCGCACACCTGCGGGGTCCGAAAGGACCCGGCCTACCCTGCCCGCCTCACCCGCCTTCGCGAGGTTTCGCGCCTCGTACAACGGCGTGGGCCTGCCAACGTAGTGCTTCAACAGCTGATCGAGCTCTTCGCAGAACGCGTTGTCTTCACGTGCGGCGTAGTAGCCGGCGGTCAGCTCCTCAATCGGTGCGACGAGTGTCTCAGGTACAAATCGGCCGCCGTATGCGCCGAAATACCCGCGCGCATCCGGATCGCGTCGTCCGAAGACCGGGCGCGTCGTCTCAACCTCTCTGATTTGCACGCGGCACTCCTGGGCGGACCTGAAGGTCCGCCCCTACGCTTTGAAATCCAAGCCGCGCGTTCGAGATGAACTGCGTGACCTTGTCCAAGTCCTTCACGCCGGGTGCCGCTTCGACGCCGGACGAGACGTCCACTCCGAACGGCTGCACAGCATGAATGGCGATCGCGACGTTGTCAGGTGTCAGCCCACCTGCCAGTACGACCTTGCGCGTTTTCGCGATACCCGCCGCTCGGGTCCAATCGACCGCGCTGCCCGTGCCACCGCGGCGAACAGGGTCGATGTTGTCGACGAGCAGCGCTGTCTCCGGCGACCAGGCATCCGCGGCGAAATCGATCTCCTCCACTGATACCGCTCGGAACACCGGCCAATCGAGCGCGTCCGCATACGCTGGCGGCTCGTCGCCGTGCAGTTGCACGCCTGTCAGATGCGCGCGCTCCGCAGCGGTGCGAATGCTGTCGATCGGTTCATTGACGAACACACCGACCGTCATCACATGCGACGGCAGCTCCGCGATGATCGCAGCAGCACGATCCACGGTGATCGCGCGTGGGCTTTTGGGCCAGAGCACGAACCCGAGTGCCGTGGCGCCCTGCTCGACGGCGTGCAGCGCATCGCTCACTCGCGTGATGCCGCACACTTTGATGAAAGCCGAGGTCATTTGTGGAGGACCTCCGCACCCGTGAGTCGGCGAATTGCGGCAGCCGGATCCGGGTCGGTCATAAACCGTTCGCCGATCAGGAAGGCGCGGTAACCCGCAGCGGCCAGATGCTCGAGCTCGTCGCGCGACTTGAGACCGCTCTCGCTGACGGCGATGAGGTCGCGTGGAACGCGTGCGGCAAGCCGATCGGAGGCGCTGACATCGACGGCCAGTGTCCGCAAATTCCGGTTGTTCACGCCGATGACTCGCGCGCCGCTGTCGATCGCGCGGACGAGCTCCGCCTCGTCGTGCACTTCGACAAGCGTGGCCAGCTCCAGATCCCATGCGCGCTGCTGAAGCGTGATCAGTCGTGCCTGCTCCAGCGCCGCCACAATCAGCAAGACCGCGTCGGCGCCAGCCACACGTGCTTCGAGGAGTTGGTACTCGTCGACGATGAAGTCCTTGCGGAGCAGCGGAAGGGCCACGGCCGATCGGACGGCCGCCAGATGTTCGAGCGCGCCGTCGAAAAACGTCGGTTCCGTGAGAACGGAGATTGCCGCGGCGCCACCGTCCTCGTATTGGCGCGCAATCCGAACAGGGTCGTAATCGATGGCGAGCACGCCCTTTGACGGCGAGCGCCGCTTGCACTCCGCGATGACGTTCACGCGATCGGTCATGCCAATTACCGACTCGAAATCGGCTCCACGCGGCCGTGCCGACGTCGCGCGACGCTCGAGAGCACTCAGCGGTTCGCTCCCGCGGCGCGATTCGACGATCCGCTCCGTGGCCGCAACGATAGTACGCAGCAGATCGGCGCTCATACGGCGGCCTCCGCGCGGGAACTGTTCACCATCTGTTGCAGGCGGGCCTGCGCGGCGCCGGAATCAACCGCCTCCGTCGCCACCGCAAGACCTTCGGCAATCGAATTGACACGACCCGCGATGAAGAGGCCTATGCCCGCGTTGAGGAGAACGACGTCGCGGCGTGGACCGCGCTCGCCGCCGAGCACCGCACGAACAATCGCGGCATTCTCGGTGGCATCACCGCCCTTGAGGGCTGCGGGGTCGCTTTTCGCAATCCCGAAGTCCGACGGATGCACGTAGAACGTATTCACCGCGCCGTCCCGGCATTCCGACACTTTCGTATATCCCGTCGTCGACACTTCGTCGATGCCGTCGGCGCCGTGCACCACCCAGGCGCGCTGCGATCCGAGCATCATCAACGCGCGCGCAAGCAGCTCGGTGAGCTCAGGACGTGGAACGCCGACAAGCTGCCGCGTGGCGCCGGCGGGATTGGTCAGCGGGCCAAGCAGATTGAACGCCGTCCGGATACCGAGGTCGCTCCTCGTCTGCGCTGCGTGTTTCATCGACGGGTGAAACGTCCGCGCGAAGAAGAACGCGAGGCCGGTTTCCCGCAGCGCACGTTCGACGATAGCTGGTGTCGCATCGATGTTCACGCCGAGCGCTTCGAACACATCCGCCGATCCACATCGGCTCGAGACGGACCGATTGCCATGCTTGGCTACTGGAACGCCGCAGGCTGCGATTACGACCGCTGCCGCCGAAGAGATGTTGAAGGTGCCGGAACGATCGCCGCCCGTCCCGCACGTGTCGAAGGCATCGGCCACGGGCGTCTGCAGTTTCACCGCATGCTCGCGCATCGTTCGGGCCAGACCGACGATTTCGGCGGGACGCTCGCCTTTCATGACGAGCCCCGTCAACAGCGCAGCCAGAGCAGCCGGAGCCGCGCGCCCTTCCATCACCTCGCGCATCGCCGCCGCCGCCTCGCCGGCGGTCAGGTCCTCGTGCCGCACGACCTTTTCAAGCAGTGGAGTGAACATCACATTTCCAGAAAATTACGCAGCAGCCGCCGGCCCTCGTCGGTCAGGACGGATTCGGGATGGAACTGCACACCATGGACCGGATATGAGCGATGACGAACCGCCATGATGGTGTTGTCTTCCTTCGTCCGCGCCGCCACTTCCAGCTCGCCGGGAACGTGATCGTTTGCGATGACGAGCGAGTGATAGCGGCCGGCCTGAAACGGCGCCTGGAGGCCGGAGAACACCCCCTTACCGTCGTGCACGACGGTCGACGTCTTGCCGTGCATCGGCGCCTGGGCACGACACACCGTTCCGCCGTACACGACTCCAATGGCCTGATGTCCGAGGCACACACCGAGTATCGGCGTCGTCGGCCCGAAGCACCGGATGACGTCACACGAAATCCCTGCATCCTCGGGCCGACCTGGACCTGGAGAGATCACGATCTGCTCGGGGGCCATCGCGCGAATCTCGTCGATGGTGACCTGGTCGTTGCGCCGCACACGCAGGACCGCGCCGAGCTCGCCGAGATATTGCACGAGGTTGTAGGTGAAGGAATCGTAGTTATCGATGACTAAGACCATGGCTATAGCCCCGCCTGGGCCAACTCCAACGCGCGAATCACTCCGCGGGCTTTGTCTCTCGTCTCCTCGTACTCCGCCGCGGGATTTGAATCCGCGACGATCCCCGCGCCTGCCTGAACGTATGCGTGGCCCCGTTCGATGAGCACCGTACGAATGGTGATGCAGAAATCCAGATTGCCCGCGAAATCGAGGTAGCCAACCGCGCCGGCATATACCCCGCGCCGGCGATTCTCCAGTTCCGCGATGATCTCCATCGCGCGTACCTTCGGCGCCCCTGACACCGTGCCCGCGGGGAAACAGGCAGCGAGCGCATCAAGCCGGTCGTAATCGTCGGCGAGCTTCCCTTCGACAATCGACACCAGATGCATCACGTGCGAGTACCGCTCGAGCGCCATGTAGGTCGGCACTTTGACACTGCCATACGCGGACACGCGTCCGACGTCGTTGCGGCCGAGGTCGACGAGCATCACGTGCTCGGCGCGCTCTTTCTCGTTGCGCTTGAGCTCTTCGGCCAGTCGCAAATCCTCATCTTCATTGCGGCCGCGCGGACGTGTGCCCGCAATCGGATGCGTCTCGACCCGCCGGCCTTCAACCCGCACGAGCATCTCAGGCGACGAGCCGACGATCGACCGCTCCCCCATCCGAATGAAATACATATAGGGCGAGGGATTCACGTGGCGGAGCGCGCGGTACACGGTGAATGGATCTGCCCCAAGACGCGTCTCGAAGCGCTGCGATAGGACCACCTGGTAGATGTCGCCGGCGGCGATGTACTCCTTCGCCGTGCGAACCATCTGTTCGAACGTTTCGCGTGAAACGTTCGACGTCACTTCGATGGCTGACCTGTCAGGACACTGTGGCTTCGAGAGCGGCCGCTCGAGCTCGCGCTCGACGAATTCGATCTTTGCGCACGCGAACTGGTAGAGCGACTCGAGGTCTTCGTCACCAGTTATCCGTGCGTTGGCAATGATGAGAATCCGGTGTCGCACGTGGTCGAACGCGAGCACCGTGTCGAACACCATGAAACCGCCCTCGTCCTCCGGTTCCGGTACGCCTTGCAGCGTGACCGGCTCGAACCACGCGGCCGCGTCATAGCCGAGATACCCGACGGCACCGCCAGTGAAGCGCGGAAGGTCGGGGACGAAGGGTGAGTGAAAACTCGCCATCAGTTCGCGGAGTGTTGCGATAAACGGTTTGTCCGACTCTGAGGTCTGACCGGCGCGATCGACGATCGTCTTGCCTTCGCGCGCGCGGAGAATGAGAAAGGGATCCTTCCCGAGAAACGAATACCGCCCGACGTGTTCGCCTCCTTCGACGGACTCGAGAAGAAAGGCATAGTCAGAGTGCTCCGCGATTTTGAGAAACGCGGAGACGGGCGTCAGCAAATCCGCGACGATCTCCTTGCAGACGGGCACAAACGTCCCGCGCTGCGCCAGATCCTTGAATTCGTCAAATGTCGTTATGCGCATGGCATCTCTGTGCCTTCGTGTCTGCGTGGTCCGGAGGCGCGAACGGCATCACGAGTTCGAATGGCGTTGGCCATTACGCCTGACGGTGCCTTCTTCCCGGTCCACCACTCGAACTGCTGCTCGGCCTGCGCGACGAGCATGGGAAGCCCGTCGAGCGTCAGGCAGCCTGCCGCGCGCGCGTCGCGCAGCAGCGGCGATTCGGTATCGCCATACGTCAGGTCGTACACCATTCGCCCGGTAAATGGGCCGTGCGGCAACGGACTCTCGTTTCGCGCCGAAGGTCCACCGAGAGGCGTGCAGTTCACGAGCAGCTCCCACGAACCAGCGGTTGGCGGCCACTCACCCACTCGCGCTCCACACGACGCGCCGACTTCCACCGCCTGTTCCTGACGGCGAGCATGAATCGTGACGTCGACACCGCGGGAGAGGAGCGCGACAACGACAGCCCGGGCGGCACCGCCGGCACCCAGCACCGCAGCCCGTGCGCCTTTCAGCGAATCCTGATAAACGGCATCGAGCGGATCGAGAAAGCCCTGCACGTCCGTATTTGTCGCTTCCCAACCGCCGGCAGTTCGGCGGAGTGTGTTCGCAGCCCCCACCGCTCGTGTGAGTGCATCCGCCTTGTGTGCTGCGCGCAACGCATCGAGCTTGAACGGGATCGTGACGCTGGCGCCTGCTACCTTCATCGCGTCCGCGAACGTGAGGAAATCGTCGAAGTCCGCGGCACGCAAGGGCACGTAGACGCCATCGAGATCCGCAGCCCGCAATGCCGCGTTGTGCATCACCGGTGACATCGAGTGCGTCACGTTGTTACTCACCACGCCGTAGATATCCGTGGTCGGCCGCACGTCGCGAAAACGGAACTCATCGAGCATGCGTGATGCGGGAATCTGCCCCGGCGCAACGGCGTCGCCCGCATAGGTCCACCGCGATTGAAAGCGAGACGCAAGCAGACGTGACGGCAGTCCTGCATCCCCCATCGCGATGACGACCGCATCACCTCCAGCAGCAATCGGCAGGAGGGCGAGCGCGTCGGTCAACCGCGCAGCCGGGATCGCGATCTTGATGGTGCCGGCACCGGTCTGGCGCATCGCGGCGGCACGTGCGTCCAGGTCGTCCGGCACACGTTGAAAGTCGTGCGACGAGAGCACAACCCGCCGTGGATTCCGCGCGATGAGATCGGCGAACCCGGCTCGCCACTCGACATCCACGTATTCCGCACCGCGGTCCAACGCCTCGCCCAGAATGGCGTGGCGCCGCTGCTCGCTTCCATCGAAGCGGCCGCCTTCCCAGGCCGGTCTGCAGGTGACGATCACCGGCCGCGTCCGCCCGGCGAGGGCACCGGCCACATCGATGTCCTGCACACCGTCCAGACGGAGTTCGATCATGTCGCCGCGCGTGGACGTGTCACGCGCAACTCGCAGATCGGCCATCGTCTGGCCAGTCACGGTTTCGACTAGCAGCGTTCTGTGCAAATTGCTCCCGGCAATCCTCGCGCGCGCCCATCGGGCGCACGCCCACAAAATAAAAAAGCCTCTTCGGCCGGTGGGCTGAAGAGGCTAGGTCTTGCTGAACTCTGGTCTAAGTACTAGATGCCGGCGGCCGCCCCTTCAGTCGCAGTCCCATACCACCACCAGTAGCTGGCGTAGCGGGACACGAAGGGGCTAAAAAATCGCGGCATCTTGGTAAGAAGCTGTGTGGGGACAGTACTTCACAGGACTTCCCGCTGTCAACCCGTGGGCGGTCTACGCCCTTGCGATTTCAGGGGTTTACCCGTATCTTCATCGTGAGTGGATCTATGAAAACCCGCACGCTTGCTGCTCTCCTCGCGCTCCTCGTGTTCCTCGGAAGCCGCCTCCCCGCGGCAACCACCTCCTTTCCAATCGATGAACTCAAACCCGGCATGGTTGGCATCGGGCGAACCGTGTTTCAAGGCGATCGGCTCGAGGATTTCAAGGTTCACATCCTTGGCGTGCTCCGTAACGTCATCGGTCCGCGACGCAATCTGATTCTCGCAAAGCTCGAAGGCGGTCCGCTCGCGGACACCGGCGTCATCGCCGGCATGAGCGGCAGTCCCGTTTACATCGACGGCCGTCTCGTCGGTGCCGTGTCGTACTCGCTCGGGCAGTTCTCGAAGGAACCGATCGCCGGCATCACTCCGATCGACGAGATGGTTGAAGCGACCGCGCAGTCGGTTGCGCGACGTCCCGCCACGCGCGTCGCGCTGCAGATGCCGCTCTCACCGGAGAACATGCGCGAATCGCTGCGCCAGGCGTTCTCGTGGATGCGGCCATTCGCCGAGAACCCGAACGACGTTCAGGTGTTCGGCACCGGCCTCGACGCGAGCGTCGGAACAATGTTGAGGCCGATTGCGACGCCGATCACGATTGGCGGCTTCGATGCGTCGGTGATCGATCCCGTCGTGACGGCGTTCCGCGAACAGGGTTTCCTGCCGATGATGGCCGGCGCCGGCGGGCAGAACGCTCCCGCGACATCGAATGCACCGCTGCGCCCTGGTGACCCGGTGGGTGTGGCTCTCGTCACCGGCGACCTCGAGTTTGGCGCCACCGGCACCGTTACCGAAGTGGACGGCAATCGCGTCTACGCGTTCGGGCATCCCTTTTACGGGCTGGGGCCGACGCAGTTCCCGATGACGCGCGCTTACGTCCATACGATTCTCCCGAGCCTGTTCAGCTCGTCGAAGCTTGCAAGCACCGGCGAAATCATCGGCACGGTCCAGCAGGATCGGGCGACGGCGATCGCGGGCACGCTCGGCACGGGACCGACGCTCATCCCCATCAATCTGAAACTGACATCCGACCGCGGCACGACAAAAACGTTCAAAATGGCAGTCGTCAACGATCAGCTCTTCACGCCGCTGCTGGCCTACGTTTCGATCCTCAACACGTTGTCGTCGTATGAGCGTCAGAATGGCGCGGCCAGCTACGCGGTGCGCGGAAGCGCGACGGTGAAGAAGTACGGCAAGATCGATTTCGAGGATCTCTTTACCGGCGACACGCCGTCGATCGGCGCGGCTACCTACGTGGTAGGCCCGATCAATTTCCTGCTGCGCAACGCGTTCGAGGATGTCGACATCGAAGGGCTGAACCTGGAGATCGACGCGAGCGAACAGGCCAAGACCGCCACGCTGGAACGTGTCTGGATCGACGGCAACCGGCCGAAGCCAGGCACTACCGTGACGTTGAAGGCGTTGATGCGTACCTATCGCGGCGAAGAAATCACCCGCTCGGTGCCGGTGGAGATTCCGGCCAATGCGCGCGGCAGCGTCTCGATCATGGTCGCCGACGGCAGCCGCCTCTCACAGATGGAGGCGCGGGAGCTTCAGCTGCAACCGCTGCAGACGCGCGATCTGCCGCAAATGATCCGCGTCCTCAACCAGGCGCGGAAGAATAACCGGCTCTACGTCCGCCTCGTGACGCCGGATGCCGGCGCCGTGGTCAGGGGCGAGGCGCTGTCGTCGCTCCCGCCGTCGGTGATGTCGGTGATGGAGTCGGATCGCAACGGCGGCAGCTTCCGGCCCATCGGCGCGGCGCTGCTCGGCCAATGGGAAATCACGACCGACCATGCGGTCAGCGGCTCGCGAACCCTGACGCTGTCGCTCGACAATAACTGAGCGCCTACGTCTGGCGACGACCTTCTACCGTCCGAAGTACTAACTATGCTCAAAAGAACTTCCCGCGTTGCGCTCGCGCTCGCGGTCGTCTGCGCAGGCGTGTCGCTGGCGTATGCGGCCAACCCGACCTTCTGGCAGGTCTCCAACGAGGCCGAATTTTCCAAGGGCGACGTCGAAAACCTTTCGATCGACGGCTATGGCCGCCTGACACTTGGTCCGTCCACCACGTCGGTCTACGACGCCACCGCGCCGTTCCTGTGGTCGATGATCAGCGCACCCGACGGCTCGATGTACGTCGGCAGCGGCAACGAAGGGCAGGTCTACCGGGTAGATGCCAGCGGGAAGGGCTCCGTCTTTTTTGATGCGGAAGAGCTCGAAGTTCACGCGATGGCACTGGCGCCCGGCGGCGGACTCTACGCGGCCACCTCGCCGGAAGGGAAAATCTACAAGATTGATGCGGCCGGCAAGTCATCCGTTCTCTTCGACCCACCCGACAAGTACATCTGGGGGCTCGCCGTCGACAGAGCCGGCAATGTGTTCGCCGCGACCGGTGACAAGGGCGTCGTCTACAAAATCACTCCCGACGGAAAAGGCTCGGTCTTCTATCAGACCAAGACAACGCACGCCATCTCGCTTGCGCTCGAGAGCGACGGGCACGTGCTCGTCGGCACCGAGTCGCCCGGACGGCTGTTCCGCCTCGATGCCAACGGCAAGCCGTTTGTGCTGCTCGACTCGCCGTACAACGAGATTCACACGCTGAAGATCGATCCCAAAGGCATCATTTACGCCGCGGCGGTGAGTGGATCGGGCGGCTCGAACACACCTCCACCCCCGACAACACCTGAACCCGCACAGCCGGCAACGGCGACCGTGTCGGTCTCCACCGAAATCACCGCTATTGCGGTAGTGGAACCGCCGCCTCAGTCAGGGGCAACGATGTCGGCGCCCGAGCGCCCGAACACTGGCGCGTCCGCCGGCGGCGTGTACCGGATTACGCCCGACGGCGCATGGGATCTCATCTGGAGCTCCCGCGAAGATTCGCCTTACGACGTCGCAATCGAACCGGATGGAAACGTGATCGTTGCGACGGGCAACAAGGGAAAGATTTACCGGCTGTCTGGCGATCCGCTGCAGCCCACGCTGTTGACACGCGCGACCGCGCAACAGGTGACCGCGCTCATCCGCGACAACGAAGGGCGGGTGACCTTCTCAACATCGAACCCGGGGAAGGTGATGCGTTTGTCTCAGACGCGGGCGGATCGCGGCACCTACACATCCGACGTTCGCGATGCGCAGACAATTGCGACGTGGGGAGCCATCCGGTGGCAGGCCGGTGCGCCGCAGGGTACGCGCGTCGAGATCTCTACGCGTTCAGGGAACACGCGCACACCGGATGAGACGTGGAGCGATTGGACGTCCGCTTACTCCGCCCAGGAAGGAAGCCCCATCTCGAGCCCTCGCGCCCGATATCTGCAGTGGCGCGCCGTGTTGACCGGGAGCAAGGGAGACGCTCCGCTGCTCACGTCGGTCACGGCCGCATATCTGCCACGAAACATTCGTCCCGAAGTGCAGGCGATCACGATCAATCCTCCGGGCACGGTTTTCCAGCGTCCGTTCCCGACTGGCGATCCTGAAATCGCGGGATTTGATGGCGATGTCCCTGGCCGCAACACGCCGGCGCCGGGAGGAGGCACGGGCGGCCCGAACGTCGGCCGCCGTGCGTATCAGAAAGGCCTCCTCACCTTCACTTGGCGCGCACAGGATGAGAACCGCGACCAGCTCGTCTACGACGTCTTCTATCGACGCGAGGGCGAGACGACGTGGAAGGCGCTGAAGAAAGAGCTGACCGACGAGATCGTCGTGTGGGACACATCATCAGTACCGAACGGCCGATACGTGCTCCGCGTGGTGGCGTCCGATTCGCCGTCCAATGCTCCGGCAACAGCGCTCACGGGCGCGCTCGAGAGCACCGCCTTCGACATCGACAACACGCCTCCCGTGATTACGGTGACGAGCGTCAATCGCCAATCGAATCGGCTCACGATCGCCTTCGAGGTGCGTGACGACAATTCCAACGTGCAGAAAGCCGAGTATTCGCTCGATGGCGACCGCTGGCAGACCATCTACCCGAAGGACGGCATTCCAGATTCACGCGTCGAACAGTTCGAGCTTGTCCTCGAAGGGGATCTCGGATCGCACGGTGTGATCATCAGAGCCACCGACGCGCTCAACAACATGTCGAGCGCACGTGGCGACGTGACGGTTACGGCCGCACCCGCCGCAAGCGGGTCAAGCCGTCGATGAAGGAACGGCGATTGACGTAGAGGGCGCGTCAGGCTTTGGCGCCGCGTCGACCGGACGCGGTGCCGGTGCGATCTTCGCAGGAGGGAGATCGAGTGACGCGCGTGCCGACGCCTTCACGGTTGTCCGCGCGAGCACCCACACCATATTGACGGCCACCGGCGCGCCGTCGACCGCCTGCGCCGGCGCAAAGCGAGACTGCTTCACGGCGTTGACGACAGAGCTGACGTCGCCGGTCTGCACAGCGGTATCGTGGCGGCGCACGCTGGCACGCTCCGCAAAGAGCACTTCGTAATTCGAGACGCGACCCTCGCGTGTGACCACCGCCGCAAGCGCAAAGACCGCATCATCGTCGGGCACCGACTCGAGACCGGCGCTATCAAGCGCGCGCGGCGGTGCCGCCATCGCGCCGTCGAGCCGCATTGGATTTTCGTCGGAGCCTGGATTGGCGAGCATTTCGATCATCCCGGCGAGCGAGTCGGGCTTTTGAGCGTTCGTCACGGAGACGACCGCGGCGGCGACGCAGAGACATGCGACGAGCGCCAGCGATGCACCGACAGCCGGCCAGAAGAACCGCAAATCGCTGCACATGCTCCGGAGCTGCGTCCAGGTGGCCTGCTCACGCTCCGTCTGGATCCGGGTCAACACCTCGGATTCAACCGATGCGAGGCTGTCGTCAGTGTCGTCGACGGTTCGAAGCGCGCATGACGTGACGCGCAGCGAGGCGCCGATCACCTGCATGTCCTCGACACGCGCCGCGCACACGCTGCACCAGCGCAGATGCGATTCGAGCGCGACCTGATCGTGGACCGGCAGCTCGCCGTCGACGAACGCTTCGAGGAGCAGTTGCGCGGCGCGACAGTCGAGATACGGAATCATGACCGCATCCCCAGCAGCTCCTCGCGAAGCGCCTGGCGCGCCCGTGTGAGCCTGGATTTCACCGTCCCGACGGCAACGTCGAGGGTGAACGCGATTTCCTCGTAGCGCAGTCCGTCGAGTTCGCGAAGGACGAGCGCCGTCCGCTGATCGAAGGGCAGGCGCTCCATCGCCGCCCAGATGCGCGTGGCGGTTTCCTTACTGGCCAGCAGGCGATCGGGAAGAATTTCGCGCGTCGCCTCGAGTTCGCCGCAGTGCTTCAGATGGTCATCGAGCGAGATCAGGTCGGCGCGCCGCCGCCGGCGCCACCAGCGTTGCCGATTACTCACCTGATTGACGACGATGCGATAAATCCAGGTCCGCAGGGCCGACTGGCCCCGGAACCGCGAGAGCGTCCGAAAGACGCGCAGAAAGACCTCCTGTGACACATCGAGCGCTTCGTCTCGGTCGCCGAGGAGGTGGAATGCGAGGTTGAAGACAGTTCGCTGATGCGCCGCCACGAGGTCGGCGCACGCGGCCTCATCGCCCGCGACACACCGCTCGATGAGCGCAGCCTCGCGGCTGTCAACTTCTGACCAGCTAATCGCGCCGGCGTTTTTCACAAGAGCTCCGGAACCTGGGTTAGTCATTGGAGTGTACAAAAACATGGACCTCGGCACCAGAGGCTTCGGGGGGGTTAGACCCCGAAAGGAGCCGGAAGGTTCCTCCGATACTGAGGGTGTTACGATTCTGAAACCGATGACACGCGGGAGGATGGCCTCTATCGCCGGCGCGATTCTGCTCGCCGGGGCGGTCTTTGCCTGGAACGCCGTCCGGCAGGAGCGCGAATTCCGCCGACTGATTGCGGTCGGCGACGCAGCACTCACCCGCAACCAGACCTACGAAGCGATCGAAGCCTTCAGCGGTGCGCTCGCATTGAAGCGCGATTCGATGCTGGCGCACCTCAAGCGCGGTGACAGTTATCGCCGCCGCGGTGAACTGACCGCGGCGCTCCGCGACCTTCGGGAAGCGGCGGCGCTCGACCCGACGGCGACGCGGGCCCTCGAGCTACTGGGCGACGTCAACGTCGCGATGGGGCGATACGAGCGCGCGACCGAGGTGTATCGCCGCTACCTTGCCATTGACGATCGCGCCCCGCACATCCTCTACAAGCTTGCCGTTGCGTACTACCGCGGTGGCCAGATTTCGCAGGCGGTTGAACCGATCCGGAAGTCGATCGCGCTCGACCCTGGTATCGCGGAAGCGCACTACCTGTTGGCGCTCTGTCTGAAGGCCCAGAAGCACGTCCCGGAGGCAATGGGATCGCTTGCGCGCGCGCTGGAGCTGAATCCGGCGCTTGGAGTGGCCCGAGAAGAGTTGGCCGCTCTGGATCTGGCACAAGGGAAGACGCGCGAAGGCATCGAGCAACTCGAGGCGCTCGCGGCGCTCGAACCATCACGGCCCGAACGCCTCATCAACGTCGGCCTTGCCTACGCACGCGTGGGCCGAACGGACGCCGCGGTCGCGACGCTCGGACGCGCTGCGGAACGGTATCCGCAGGCAGATGTCGTGTACGAGGCTCTGGGACGCGTCTGGCTCGCATCTGCGGAAGCGCACGCCGATGCCTTTGCCTTGTCGAAAGCGATTCAGGCGCTCGAGGCCGCCGCCGCGCGTCCGAACGCGTCAAGCGACACGCTCACGCTGTACGGGCGCGCGTTGATCCTGTCGGGTCGAATTCAGACCGCCGAGCGGGTCCTGCAGCAGGCGACCACCGTGTGGCCCATCGAGCCGACGGCATTTTTCCACCTCGCCGATGCGGCCGAACGCCGTGGACATGTCGCGGCCGCGCACGATGCGCTCGCCAGCTACATTGCGCTGGCAGACGACGAAGCGAAAGAACAGCTCGGCGATCGCCTCGCTGCCCTTTCAGCGCGCAAGCATTGAAGCCGGCCGGCGGCGCGTGACCGGATCGAGCGCGTTCCGCCAGCGACCCGAAGCAAACTCAGCCTTGTGTTTCGTCCTCGTTCGCGCCGAGCACGTCTTGCGCAATGGCGACGTCATCGAGCGGAAGGCCGGATTCGTCGAGCGCGGCCTGCGCATTGGGATTGCCATGGGTATTCGGGCCGTCCTCGACGGCACCCTTTTTCAGGTCCTGGTCGCTCTGAACGTTCGCGCTCTGCGTCATACCCGGGCCTCCATGCAGACACGATGCCGCGGGGGGAAGTTGGCGCGATTATGCCCTGCTCGTCCCTCGGCGTCGAGCCCCAATC
>Ga0207659_10001314_pt1 | contig 14848 bp, 11 predicted proteins | sample KBSM43metaG_FD_184330 | JGI IMG/M metagenome (GOLD analysis project Ga0207659, IMG submission 184330) | Miscanthus rhizosphere microbial communities from Kellogg Biological Station, Michigan, USA - KBS M4-3 metaG (SPAdes) (version 2) | ecosystem: Host-associated > Plants > Roots > Rhizosphere >...
GGTGACCAATGAGGCGATCGCGACGGTTCTTCGCGCGGAATCGGATCCAGCGGCTGCCTGCAAGACGCTAGTGGCGCAGGCGAACGACGCGGGCGGCCGCGACAATATCACTGCGGTAATCGTGAGGTTTGATCCGGCGTCGTAGGGCGCGACGACCGTACGCAAGGGCTCCGGCGACAGTGTTTGCCTCCGTGCCGTAGGTTCGATTTCAGTCCGCGCAACGGCGATCTAGCGATTGATGCCAAGTCGTCGCATCACTCGCCACAAGCCGACTAGTGAGGACCTACTGCGTGGGTGCAAAGTAACCAGCTCTCGTGCGAGCCGTCGCGCCTGGGCGGCGGACGCGTACCTCAAGGCGGCGCCACTTGCCGTCGGCGCTGCCGGTAGGCTCGTAACCAAGTGAGTACTGGTTCGCGAGTTCGTCGCGAATCTGCCCGTAAAAACGCGCCAGATCCTTCGCCTCATCGGTGAAGAACGCTCGCCCGCCCGTCTGCCGGGCCAGCCGACGCAGGATGAGCTCTCCACTATCTCCCTCTAGCGGCGCGCCAGACCGTTGGCCGGCACCGAGACTAATCCCGTAAATGATCGTCTCAGAGCGCACGGCACGATCCAGAACCTGGTCGTACGTCACCGCGCTCGACGTATCGGCGCCATCCGACAGCACGATGATCACCCGTCGCCGTGGGGGACCCGTTGTCTCCCGTATCGGCTCGCCTAGTTCACGAAGCGCGACGTCAAGCGCGTTGTAAAGAGACGTCCCCCCGCCCGTCCGAGTGCCTCTGATTGCGCGTTCAAGCGCGTCACTGTCTGCGGTGAGCGCTTGACCAATTTCCACGCGCGTCTCGAAGTCGATAATCGAGGCAACGTCGCCGCCGGTGACCTGTCGTACGAATCCGCTCGCCGCGTCCTGCACAAGCGGGAGCACATCGGCCATACTGGCGCTCGTATCGATCAGCAGCGCCATTGAGAGGGGAATCCCCGACTTCGCAAAGTGTCGCAGCGGTTGGGGCACGCCGTTCTCCAGGACGATGAAATCGTCGGGCGTCAGATCGCCGACGAACCGTTGATCGGAGCTCGTGACTGTGACGTTCACCGATACGATCTCGATGCCGACGCGGAAGGCGGTTGTCACGGGATCGACCTGACGAGTCTGCGCCACCACCTGGCCGTCGAGCGCCCCGGAGCAGCTGGCGAGCAACAGGAGCAGCACACGCATCAACATCGGGGCAACGCGTACTTCTCGCATGCCGCGATTCTAGCCGGACTGTGCGCCGCACCGATCAACCGCGCCATCGCGCCATTGTCAGCGCCGCAGCTTAAGCGCGATCGGGTCAGGTCCCCATAAAACGGCGCAGTGTTTAGCTGAGACATTCCTCGCTGTTGTTCCGTACGAATCACATGACGCAAAAGCCAGCGAACCGTCGCAATCAGACGCAAACAGTTTCGCGAGATTCCCTGCCTCCCAGCCACTTCGTTTTTGCGCAACTCCTCAACGTTCTCGCTCACTTCACAGAGAGACGTTTTCTCTCAGCCCAACGCAGGCACGTCGCCGAATCATCGGTTGTTTCTGATTCGGTTCGTTCCTACTCGTGTCGCACCGCATTCGGGTCCAGCCGGGCGGCGCGCCAAGCCGGCAGAATGCTGGCCAGGAGCATGGCCGCTGTCAGCAACGCCGGCGACCGAACACCTCTGCCCGAATGACGAGCCCGGCCGCGATGCCAAGACCTCCGAGCACGGAACCGCTCGTCGCGACGGCCAGCGCGCCGCCGCCGACCATCAGTGGCTGACTCTTTCCCCTTGACGCTCGAAAGGAACAACGGCTAGGCTCCTTTCGTCCATCGAAAGGAGTGACGTGGCAGCCAAAGATAGAAGCGACGTGCTGCAAGGCACGCTCGACATGCTGGTCCTGAGAGCCCTGCAGCTCGAGCCGATGCACGGGTGGGGCATCACCGAGCGCATCGAGCAATGGTCGGAGCACGTGCTGCAACTCGGCCAGGGGACGCTCTATCCGGCGCTCTATCGCCTGGAGCGGCAGGACTTCATCCGCTCCGAGTGGCGCGTCACCGACAACAACCGTCGCGCGCGCTACTACTCATTGACCGCGCGCGGTCGAAAGTATCTCAACGAATCGCTGGAAAAGTGGCGCCGCATGTCGCGCGCGATCAATCTCGTGCTCGATGCCGTGAACTGAGAGGGCCCAATGGGTGCGTTCGTTGACGCGTGGCGGAGACTCCGTGCGCTCGTCCGCCGACAGGAGATCGAGGACCGGCTCGACGATGAGATGCGCTTTCACGTCGAGCAGCAGATCGAGAAGAACAGCCGCGCCGGCATGGCTCCGGACGAGGCGCGGCGGCAGGCGCTGATCCGATTCGGTGGGGTGGAACAGGCGCGCGAGAGGACGCGCGACGAGTTCCGTGCTGCCCGTCTCGAGACGCTCGCGCGCGACGTCCGCTATGGGCTGCGGTCGCTCCGCCGGCATCCGGCGTTCTCGGCGATGGCCGTGCTGTCGCTCGCGATTGGCATTGGCGCGAACGCCGCCATCTTCGGTGTGGTTCGCGCCGTGCTTTTCCCCGATTCCCCGCTGACGCAACTCGAGACGCTCGTCAACGTCTACGAAACCGAAGGCGGGCGCGGATTCAACCCGGTATCGCACGCCAACATCGAGGACCTGCGCAAAGGTACGACCGATGTCTTCAGCGGCATCGCGGCATCGACGTTCGCGCCCGCGCCGATCGATCGCGGCGGCGAAGTCGCATACGTCATGGGCGAGGCGGTGACGGGCGGTGCGTTTGCACTCCTCGGTGTCGAGCCGCTGCTCGGCCGGGCCATTCAGCGCGAGGACGATATCGCTCGCGGCGGCCATCCAGTCGTGATGCTGAGCCACGGCTACTGGCAGCGCGCGTTCGGCGCCGACCCGCACGTCGTCGGCCGCACGCTGCGAATGGGAGGGCGCAACTACACCATCATCGGCGTCGCGCCGCCCAACTACCGTGGCGGTATTCCGGCGCTCACTCCAGCTTTCTTCGTCCCAATCGCGATGGTAGAGGAGCTGATGGGTGTCGAGTTGCTCGATCGTCGCGACTACCACAGCTTCTTCGCCAGGGCGCGGCTTGCGCCGGGCGTCACGCGAGCGCAGGCCGAACACGCAGCCTCCGTGGTGGCGGCATCTCTCACCACCGCGCGTCCCGAGGGATGGGTCCCCGGGGAACGGTTCGCGTTCGTGCCGACGTCGGACGTGCACGTCTATCCCGCTCTGGATCCACTCCTGCGCGCCGCGGCACTGCTGCTCATGGGCGTTGTGGGGCTCGTACTACTGCTGGCGTGCACGAATCTCGCGAGCTTCCTGCTCGCGCGGGTCCTCGATCGGAGGAAAGAGGTCGCTGTGCGGCGAGCACTCGGCGCGACTCGGGGCGCGCTCGTCCGGCAATCGCTCATCGAAAGCGCGCTGCTCGGTCTCGCCGGCACCGCGGCAGGCCTCGTCCTCGCGCTCGGGCTCCTCCGCCTTCTGCTGTCGATCGACCTTCCGCTGCCATTCGGGATGAAGCTCGATCTTCACTTCGGCGTCGACGCGAAGGCGCTGTTCGATTGGCGAGTCCTGACGCTCACGGCGGCCACCGGCGTCGTGGCGGGCGGACTTCTCGGGCTGGTCTCCGCCGTCCAGGGAACACGTGCCGATCTCGGGTCGGCGCTTCAGGTGGGCAGCAGGGGAAGCGACGCACCCGGACCTCTCCGGTGGCGCAACGCGCTGGTCATCGTGCAAATCGCCATGTCGCTCGTGCTGCTCGTCGGGGCCGGGATGTTCCTCAGAAGCTGGCAGCAGATGCTCGCCGTCGATCCGGGTTTCGGCCGTGCCCCGACATCGATCGTGTCTCTCTGGACGCCCGTCGCGCGTCTGACTCCCGAGGAGGCCATGCAGCGAACGCGGCGCATCCTCGCGCGTCTCCGGGCGCAGCCGGGCGTGGAAGCCGCTGGACTCGCGTGGCCGCTCCCGTTGGAATTCTCCTCCAGCGGCACCGACTTCACGTTGGAAGGCCACGTCCCGCCCTCCGGCCGCGAAGCGTTCCACGCCGAACGCATGATCGTGGACGGCGGATTCTTCGATGCCGCCGGCATGACGATCGTGTCAGGCCGGACGTTCAACGAGGCCGATCGCCCAGGCACTCGACCGGTCGCGGTGATCAGCCAGGCCATGGCCCGTCGTTACTGGCCAGACGGGGACGCCGTCGGTCGCGTCATCCATCGGCCGGATCTGGGCGAGGATGATCTGGTGGTCGTCGGCGTCGCGAGCGACATCAACGTGCGATCACTCGGCGAACCCCCGCGAGATGTGGTCTACGAGACCTATTCCCAGAGACCCCGTCTCCCCATGTTCCACTTCGTCGCCCGCGCGTCCGATCCGGAGCGAATCTCGCTTGCGCTCATCACCGCGGCGCGGGAGGTCGATTCGAGTGTGCAAGCCTTTCAGTCCATGACCATGGCGCAGCACCTGGCGATGTCGCGTCTGCCGTCGCAGATGGGCGCGTTCATGCTCTCGGCGTTTGGCGCGATGGCGATGGCTCTGGCGGCCATCGGCGTGTACGGGCTGGTTCGCTACACGGTGGCGATGCGCACTCGAGAGGTTGGCATCCGCATGGCGCTCGGGGCGAATGCAGCCGGCATCGCGAGGCTGCTCGCGACGAGCGGTCTGCGACTCGTGCTGGTCGGCGGCGCGATCGGGGTGGCCGCGTCGCTGCTGGCGGCCCGCTTCCTCGCCACACTGCTCTTCGGTATCGGGGCCTTCGATCCTGTCACCTTGACCGGCGCGCTGCTCGTGCTTGGCGTCGCGACCTGGCTGGCTGCGTATCTGCCTGCGCGTCGCGCCAGTCGTGCGGACCCGCTGACCGCTCTGCGCACCGAGTGATCAACACGTGATCAACGTCCGCCCGTCTTCTTCTTTTTCTTCCCGCGGGGTCCGAGCATCTGACAGCCGCCGGAGCGCTGGAAACAGCGAGCCGGTCGTGACCTGAAAGATGTCGTCGGTCAGGTACCGCAGACGCTGCATGACGCCCCATCCATGCATCGGCTGCGTCGCGAGGATTCTCAACACTAGGAGATCAAGCGTTCCCTGGACCACATCCTTGCGATGGCGATTTGGCGCACTCCTATGGGATGACGTCTGGAGAGCACACCGACCTATCGGGTGTCAACAGGAGCACTAGAATCGGGTGGAGGAGCAGATCGTGAGCGAAGCGACGCGGCAGTATGCCCGCAGTCGGAGCCCGTGGCGGCGACACTCGCGATAAACGGCGATGGGGCGATCAATCCGGACCGTTCGGGACGCGGTTCACCTCCGACCCTTCACGTTCAGACTTCGGACAGATTTCATCACGCAGCAAGCCCACGTTGACGCCGACCACGTCGAAGGCGTCACACTTCGGTGAGGATGAAGACGCTGCTGGTTCTCAGGCACGCGAAGTCGAGCTGGAACGATCCGGCGCGTGATGATCATGAGCGACCGCTGAATAAGCGCGGACGGCGGGACGGGCCGCGGATGGGAGAGCTGGTGCGGCAGTACGGATTGGTACCCGATCTTGTCATCAGCTCCGACGCGGTGCGGGCGCGCCTGACGGCCGAGGCGATGGCCGAAGCGGCTCACTATGCGGGAGAAGTCGTGCTGGACCAGCAGCTCTATCTGGCTAGCCCGGCCGACATCCTCTCGCTCCTGCGAACGGTGCGGGAGAGGGCCGACACCGTGATGATCGTCGGGCACAATCCTGGGCTCGAGGAGCTGGTCGAGCAACTGACCGGCGAGGGGACGGACTTGCCGACCGCCGCTCTCGCGCAGATTGTCCTGCCGATCGATCGGTGGCGCGATCTCAAACCGTCGACCCGAGGGACGCTCGTAGGCCACTGGCGGCCGAAGGAACTGCCATAGCCGCACCGACCCCGCCGAGGTGCAACACGTCCAAGCTGGACGAGTACCGCCGCAGGGACTGCGGGCCCGCCGCCGAGGCAGTCGAAATAGCCTTGCCGACTTTCGGGGAGTAATCCAGACCAAGACGAGACCGTATTCAGTGAAGGACTGGTTCGATTCCTGCGCGGTTCACCACTCTTTCATCAGCACTCTCGGACCGCGCCAAGTAGTTGAAAAGTGGCGCCGTTACGGCGGTTCGATTGAACCGATTTCCGTCGAACGCGATTCCTTCAGGAAAGAACAGCTGCTGTAGCCGCTGCTTGTAATCGAGCGAGGCCTGCACCCAGAGGTCCGAGGCGCGCGGCAGAATGCGTTCTGCGAAGGCCAGAATGCCCTCCACATCAAGTTCTTCGACCGCCTCGGAGTGATGATCAATCTTGGCGAGCGTCAACTCCTCGCGCAGCTTATCGCGTTGACGGCCGTAGGTCGTGACGTCGATCGCCTCCGCGTAGAGGAACGCCTCGTCCAGCTTGTCCAGCTTCTGCTGGATGGCACTCACCCGCCGTTGCTGTTCCGTAGTCCGGTCCTTCGCTTCAGCCCGACGCTGCTCCCACACGCAGAGGATTCGATCCTTGACCAGCCGCATGTAGCCAGGCGTTGGCTGCAGCAATGCGAGCTCATCGACGAAGGCCCCTTTCAGCGTCGCCTTACTGATGTTAACCGCCCGGCACTGCCGCTGACAGTGGTAGTACGCGTAATGGCCGTTCCGGCCCTTCGACCAGCTGCCCGTCAGCGGACGGCCGCACGTCTCGCACCGCACGAATCCCCTGAGCGGAAAATCCGGATGATTCCGCGGCCGTGGTCCTGTCACGACGACGCGGCCATCGAGAACCGCCTGAACGCGATAGAACGTCGCCTCGTCGATCAGCGGCTCGAAATCGCCAGAGGTTGACACGCCATAGTCCGGGCTCTCGACCCGGCCGACGTAAATCGAGTTCCGTACCATCTTGCCGAAGCTTTGCGGCGAGAGCACCAATCCACGTCGCGTGCGCAAACCAGCCTCGGTCATTCGGGCAATGACTTCTTGTTTCGTAAATCGTCCCGTCGCGAGTTCCTCGAATGCACGCGCGATCAGCGGCGCGCGTTCCGGGTCAGGCACCAGGCTCTTACCAGACCATTTCGGCGCGTTCAAATATCCGATGGGCGCAGGAAAGGTCCATCGGCCGAGTTCAAGGGCTGCGCGCATACCGGCGCGCGCGCGGTCAGAGCGCACGTCATTGTCGAACTGCGCAAACGACGCCAGTACTCCTTCCATTAACTTGCCGGTGGACGTGTCGTCGATCGGCTCGGTGGCCGACCGCAGCGAGATGCCGAGCGATTTGAGGTGGGCACGGAGCGCGAAGTGGTCGTACTTCTCGCGCGCGAATCGCGTGAGGTTGTACACGACAACGAAGTGGACTTTGGCCTTGTGCGTGCGGCAGTACTTCAGCAGTGCCTGGAGCTGACTGCGGTCCGTGGTCTTCGCGCTCTCGCCTTCTTCGTTGAAACGTTCGAGGATGTCGTAGCCTTGGCGACGGCAGTACTCCTCGCAGGCACGGAGTTGGGTCGGAGACTGAGGTTCTCCGTCTGCTCCTTCGTACTGACGCGAACGTAGATCACCGCGCCGACCATCAGCGGCAGATTAGACCCAATCGTGAGCGCCGGCAAGGTGGGTCGAGAAGGCACTGTGATTACCCAGGAATCCGACGGCTCTCCACAAACATCTGGACCACGATCTGCGCCATCGTCTCGGCGTGTCGACACGTCATCTCGATGTCGTGATCCGTTAGCGCGTCGGCCTCATCGCCGAGCAGCTCGCGGCACCGCGCAATCGAGATCGGATCCGGCCGGTCATCCCCACGATCAACGAAGTCCATGGAACTCCCCCAGAAGGGCGACTCATGACTATTCGTGTTTGCTGGGATTGCGCGCTCCGACGCGCCGACTTGGAGTCGGCGCGTCGATGTCCGTGGAGCGCCGGATGCGGGCCTGGAAGCCGACATCGAGCCGCGGGAGCCAGACTCCGCGCGGTGACGGTCGTCGCGTGAGACGCCGTCGTCTGCCAAGGAGCGAATCCAGAGAAAATGAATCGTGGCCTGGGGCCGCCGATTCGTGTGCTCCACATCGGTCGATGTGGAGGGGGTTGCGGGTCGCAACCGGCGAAGAGAATTCGACAATACCGCCGTCGCTGCGCGTCGTCAAGGGCTTCGAGCGGGAGGCCGTCGTAGTTGCTGTTCACGGTTCGTGAGTCGGGCGGTCAAGGTCGCCAGCCGCGCGCATGCGCAGGCGAAGCGAAGCGGAGCGCCTTGAGCGCGCGATTCACGAAGCGCACAATCGGCTCCGACGGCCCGATCAGAGAGAACGCATTTCCCGCCCATTTACTGGCCGCGTGCGTCCACGATGTCTCAGTAGTCGGTTCGACTGAGGCAGAGACAGCGTGGCGTGAGCGACCACCTCGGTGGCCGCGGGCGAGATCGCAAACCGGGTCAGATCTCGTGGTCGCTCACGCCACGGCTGCCCTCTGTGTCGCCGCGCAGAGCAGCGTGGCGCCTACCGGTCGGCCGAAGGCGCCGCCGGAATTCTCCGCTCCGAAATGACTGACCCGGCGGGCGTTACCGCTCTGAAACGACGTAGAACGGGATTTGGGAATCGGCCATCCAGATCGGCAGGGAAGCTTCCAGGAGGGGGAACACCCCGCGCGACGCCCTGTTCCCCCCTTCGTTCCCCTATCAACTTAGGAGACGCCGGGCTGGCTGGGAGGCAGGGAGTCTCTGCCGCAGTTTTCAGAACCCACAATTAAGATGGGCCGTTTTCACTTGAATCTCACAATGCCAACGATTTAGAGGCTTCGGATTCTTTCGTCGACTTTCGTCCATTCGTCTCCGTTTTCAGATTTTTCCAGCGCAATGACACTCGACGTGTCACTCGCCCGAGCGCGTTTCCGCGAGCATCTCCCGAGCTTCTCTCATGGAAGTCCCGGTCCGGATACGTCAAGGCGGGCCACTGCTGGTCCTTGCGCCGCTATCGACGGCCGGCGATCGCCGGCCCGTTCGGGCTGTCCACGAAACACGAGGACCACGTGGGTGTCCTTGAGGGAGATCGCCTCATAATCAGACGAAGCGGCATTCCTTAGAAGACGCCCCAGGCCGGGCGAGGAGCACTTCGCTGCTGCGCTGTCGCGATGGAAGATAATCGACGTGCCGGACGCGACGCGCGACATGCGATTTCGCGCATTCGCGACACGTGCGTTCGACGCCGCAAGATCCGCATCATGGTCACATCGTCCGGCGGCCGGCGTTCGCGGTTCGAGACCACCGAGTGGAGCGTCGTCCTGGCGGCCGGCGGGGAGGATTCGTCCGCCGCCCGCACGGCCCTTGCGACGCTGTGCGAAACCTACTGGTATCCGCTCTACGCCTATGTCCGCCGCCAGGGTCACAACACCGATGATGCCAAGGATCTGACCCAGGCGTTTTTCGTGCACGTCCTCGAGAAGCAGGCCGTGCACGAAGTCCGCCGCGAGCGGGGACGATTTCGATCGTTTCTGCTCGCGTCACTCCGAAACTTTCTTCTCAACGATGTAGAGCATCAGCGGACGTTGAAGCGCGGTGGCGGACAGGTCGCGTTGTCACTCGATTTTCAAACGGCCGAACGTCGATACCTCCAGGAACCGCACGACCCTCGAACGCCGGAACGCATTTTCGATCGCCGGTGGGCGCTCACCGTCCTGGACCGCGTCCTCCGGCGACTGCGTCGCGAGTGGCTGAACGCCGGCAAAGGCGTCGAGTTCGATCGGCTGAAGGCCTGTCTCGCCGGCGAATCTCCCGCGGGCGGCTATCGCGAATTGGGACAGGCGCTCGGCTTGACGGAAGGGGCGGTGAAAGTCGCGGTGCACCGGCTGCGGCGGCAATACCAGCGCCGGCTACGCGAGGAGATCGGCAGGACGGTCCTCACCGACGACGCCGTTGACGAAGAGATCCAGTATCTCTTCAGCGCGCTCAAGCCCTGACGTCACGACCTGTAACCTTTCGTCGCGAATCTGTTTGATCGGCGTAAGAGGCCAACATGGACGATGCTGCTAGCGTTGCCCGCTGCCCACGCTGCGGTGCCGAATGGCTCGCCGACACACCGGAAGGCTTGTGCCCCGCGTGTTTGCTGGCCGGACCGGCAGGACCGTCGTCCGAGCTGACCGGCGAGGAGATGACGACGCTCTCACCGAGCGGCGTGCCGTCCGGTATACCCCAGGCTGCACCGCGGCTCACGCCCGGCCAGGCGTTCGGCCCGTATCGCATCGGGCGCCTTCTCGGGCGCGGCGGGATGGGCGAAGTTTATGAAGCCGAGCACGTCGAACAGGGCCGGCGCGTGGCGCTCAAAGTCTTGAATCAGCGGCTGGCGGGTGCTCAAGACCGCGCCCGTTTCTTACGCGAAGGTCAGCTCGCCGCCTCCATCAATCATCCGAACACCGTCTATATCTTCGGCAGCGAGGAAATCGCCGGCACACCGGTGATCGCGATGGAGCTGCTGGCCGGCGGCACGTTGAAAGATCGCGTGAAAGAGCGCGGCCCGCTGCCATCGGCGGAGGCCGTCGACGCGATCCTGCAGGTCATCGCCGGTCTCGACGCCGCGCACGCGGGCGGCGTACTGCACCGCGACATCAAGCCCGCGAACTGTTTCGTCGGCCGGGACAACATAGTGAAGATCGGCGACTTCGGCTTGTCGATCTCGACGCTGGCGCGCGACGTCACGCAGCTCACGACGATGGGCACGTTTCAAGGGACGCCGCAGTTTGCGTCGCCGGAGCAGCTCAAAGGCGAGCCTCTCGACGTGCGCGCCGACATCTACTCGGTCGGCGCCACGCTCTACGACCTGCTTACCGGCCAGCCGCCGTTCGACGACAAGGACCTGATGGCGCTCCTGACGCGGATTGCCACCGAGGCGCCGCGCTCACCGCGCACGGTCATGCCGAGCGTCCCTCGGGAGCTCGCGGCGATGACGCTCGCCTGCCTCGCGAAAGACCGGGCGGCACGACCGCCGAGCTACGCCGCGCTGACGGACAAGCTGCGGCCGTTCAGCTCCACCGCACCGACACCGGCAGCTCTGGGACGACGCGTGCTGGCCGCAATCATCGACCGGGCCGTCTTCAACGTGCCAGCCAACCTCGTGAACATGTATCTCACGGCTTCCGCAGCCGCGTCGCTCGGAGCCCAACAGTGGTTGGGGGCTCTGCAGATCACGGCGCTGGTCGCCTACTACAGCGTACTGGAGGGCTACTGGGGTGCCTCGATTGGCAAGCGAGCATGCCGTCTTCGCGTGATAGGACGCGACGGTCAGCGTCCGGGGCTGGCGCGCGCGCTCGTGCGGGCGCTGTTGTTCGAACTGTCAGCGGGCCTGCTTGACCTGCCGATCGTCTTCCTGGGTCAAGTTCAGGGTCAACCACTGGCCGGGCAGACCGGGCTGGCTGTCTTCTCCTATGTGCTGCTGCGCGGCCTGCTGTTTTCGACGGCGCGCCAGCGCAACGGATTTGCCGGCGTGCACGAGCTCGCGAGCGGCACCCGGGTCATCGAGCAGGTGAGAGAGACAGTGCGCCCCGTCCTTGACGAAGCGCACGAGACGAAGGCCGCCCGCACGTCGCCGCAGCGCATGGGTCCTTATGACATCGCCGGCACACTGGGCGCCACGGACATCGGTGTGCTGCTCGTTGGCTTCGACCCGGCCTTGCGGCGCCGGGTGTGGGTGCACGCGCTCACCCCGGGCACACGGCCCATCGCGCCTCTCGTCCGGGATCTCAGCCGCCCGGGCCGGTTGCGGTGGCTGAGCGGGCGAAGGACGCCGAGCGAGAGTTGGGATGCCTATGAGGCGTTCGACGGTGTGCCGTTCGTGTCCGCGATCGCGCGGTCCCAGTCGTGGCCGTGCGTGAAGCACTGGCTGCTGGATCTGTCGCGCGAGATCGACAGTGGCCTGCGCGACGGGTCGCTCCCCGTACTCGCGATCGACCGCATCTGGATCAGCCGCGACGGGCATGCGAGGCTGCTCGATTTCCACGCGCCCGGCACGCCCCCGAGTCCGGCGGCCGCATCACCGGGGAGTCTTGCCGATGCGCAGGAATTTCTGGGCGTCGTCGCGACACGTGCGCTCGACGGCCCCGCCGGTCCCGCTGCGGAGCTGCCTGGATCGCCACGGCATCCGGTCCCGCCCCGCTCGGCGAGCGCCTTGATCCACACGCTCGCCACCCGCGGGTTCGCCTCGTCGCAGGATGTGGCCGCCAGGATCGGCGCGCTGATGTCCCGGCCCGACACCGTGTCTCGATGGCGTCGAGCGGCGTCGGTCGCGCCGTGCTTCGCACTTCCCGCCATCTGCGCGGTCATCGCAGCGCTGACCGTGACGGCGGCACAGCGGGCGATTGCCCCGGACGTCGCAATGCTTGCGACCAGCCTCGGTGAGCTCTCTTCATTGCCATTGCCACGGGAAGGCGACGCCGCGAGCCACCGAGGGGCGCTCCAGGTGTATGTCGCGGGCCGGTTCGGTCCGATGATCGCGGACGAGAAGGTGTGGCACAGCCCGATCATCACGCTCAGCATGGGGCGGCTCCGCCCGCTCGCCGAGCGGGCTCTGGCCGATCACCCGCACGTCTCGCCGGATGAACTGACGGCGGCGACGTCCGCGCTCGGCTCGTTTCTACAGGGGCAGGAGCGAGCCGCGCGGAGCCCCTGGCGGGCGCTGGTCCCGCGTCTTGCACTCGCCGAGTTGCTGGTGTTGCTCACCGTCGTCGCCGGTTTCGGGATCCTCGCCCCGCTTCTTTTCAGAGGAGGCGTCCTGATGCGCTCTCTCGGTATCGCCGTCGTGACTCGAACGGGACGGGAAGCGTCACCTCTGCGAGCATTCGGACGAGGATTGGTCGCCTGGCTGCCGCTCACGGCACTCGTGGTCTTGCTTTTCCGAACCAGCGTCGTGGCGGGATTGCAGGCAGGGAGCGGGATTTCGAATGGTTGGCAGCGACACCCGATCGCGATCTTGGCGGTCGTCGCGCTCGGTGTGCTCTTGCTGGGCGCCGCGTTCTGGTCGGTGCTTCACCCCGAGCGCGGCCTGCAGGATCGGATCGCGGGCACGTGGCTGGTGCCGCGATAGGCGCTGACGCTCATGGCCGCGATGGTTTTCGACAACTGCCCGTCGTGCGTGCGATCGCCTCCTGATCGCAGGTGTGATGCCCTTTACGTCCGCGCGGAAATGGCACTTCAAAATGTCACTTCGGCCGCACGGGCCCGAAGGCCGCAGCATTTGCTGAGGAAAAACCGTCAGTAATTGGGAATGGGGTGCGAATTTTACATTCCCACGCGAACTACTGGTATTCGAGCGTGGAAATGATTGAAACGGTTGACGCTCTGTCGGAGTGCGGCCCGGGTTACGGAATTGGCTGGGAGGCAGGGATTCGAACCCCGATAACCTGCTCCAGAGTAATGGTAGTCGCAATGTCCGATCGTGTCAGTTCACGGTTTCGTTGGGATTCTTGGTCCCTTTCTCAGCCGTAGGCCGATCGATTTCGAGCGGTGATCGACCTTCCGTTGCACCTGCTTGCACAAGAGCGGCGGTCGACAACAACTCCTGGCGGGCGCGCGCCTCGAATCGCCGCATCGCGTCGTACTGGCCATGAACGCGGTGGACCCGGCGGCCTTCGCGCAGCAGCGAGTTACCACGAGCCCTGAAGTCTTGGGATGTCCACCGACGCGCGGCGCGCGCTCGGATCTTGAGGCGGTCGCTCTACTTCCTAGCATCGTCCGCGTCTCCATCGATCCCGGATGCCTGCGCCCCACAGACGCATGGGCACAACCATCGTGAAGGGCAAAGACGGGATCACCAGGAGCGGCAGCCAGTGCGCCCTCAGCGATCCGAGCGGAATCTGTCTGCGTACCACCATGACGCTGGTGCAGTACACCGGACGGTCGCCGGCAAGAAACGGCGGTAGCGGCAGCTGCAGCGGGAACTGGCGGTGTGCGGCGAGGGCTTCCTGAAACCACTCGGTAGCCTCACGATCTGACGAGTTGCTCAGGCGAGCGGCGATGCGATCGAGAGACTCGAGCGGTGTTTCATCGTCAGCCCCGTAAATCGCGATGACAGGAGGCACCGTGGACCGCGACGCGCAAGCCGTAGTGCGCGTCACCGAGTCGTGACCTACGGTGGCAAACGCCGAAGCGAGCCAAGTACACGACGATCGGACCGGTCCGGCGCTCGAACCTGAAGCCTGCCTCGCGCGCTTGATCCTTCAACCGTCCAAGCGACGTGAAGTCAGGATCAACGAAGTGCTCGCCGACGACCAGCCTGCCTGCGGGTTTCAGGACGCGTCGCAGCTCTCGAAGCACGGCCGGCGGATTCGGCATCTCTCCCAAGGCGTCGATCAGATACGCGCCATCGAAGCTCGCCGCAGGGTATGGAAGGTGCTGAACGTCACCGATTGTCGCAACGATATTGATCACGCCCGCTTTGGCGGCTCTCCGGGCCAGCCGATCGAGCATCTGCTGCTGGATGTCGAGGACGTCGAGCCTTCCGTCAGGCGCGAGCACTGCGGCGACGGGGATCGCGTGGACGCCGATGCCGGGCCCGAGCTCGAGGATCCGCTCGCCGGCGCGCGGCTCGAGCAGCTTCTTCAGAGGTCCGGGCGCCAGAAAACCGCGAGGCCAGAGTAGACCCCACCAGAAGAAGTAGGGCATCGGGCGTGGATGCCTGCGGCTCAGCGCGCGAGAGGCCCGTGCCGTAATCGCGGTGATCGCGACGCCCGCGATTGTGCCGGCGAGGTTGCCCCTGACTGTCACCCAGACGGTGAAGAGCGCTGCCGCCGCCGATGCTAAGAACACCCAATCCTGCGGTCCCATCGAGAGCGCTCCCGAGACTAACAGGCAATCGCTCGAGCTGGCGAAAAATTAGTCA
>Ga0207659_10001315_pt1 | contig 14842 bp, 17 predicted proteins | sample KBSM43metaG_FD_184330 | JGI IMG/M metagenome (GOLD analysis project Ga0207659, IMG submission 184330) | Miscanthus rhizosphere microbial communities from Kellogg Biological Station, Michigan, USA - KBS M4-3 metaG (SPAdes) (version 2) | ecosystem: Host-associated > Plants > Roots > Rhizosphere >...
GTCTCGGCGTTCTCGATCTCGCTGCCGCGCGTGAACTGGGTCGTGCCAGGGATGGACAGCGCCGAGTGCGCGATGGACGGTCGCTCGTCGGTGGGGTCGCGGTAGACGGTGGCGCGCATCACCACGCGCTTGTCGGACAGTTCGATGATGTCGGTCTGGATGGAGCCCTTCGGGTACTCGCCATAGAAGGCGACCAGCCGTTCGGCTACCGGGACGTAGTCGTCAAGATTGAATGGCATCAGCCGAAACTCCCGTTGAACTCGGGCTGGCCTTCGCGCCACCCGTCAGGTTCGTCCTCAGTCATATCCAGCGGGATGTCGATCCCCTCTTGCCCGCGCTCCCAGCACACATCACAGACGTGCTCGACGTTGAGCCCGAAGCTGACGTTGCTGTAGGGGTAGCCCTCGGACAGGTCACGCCGGCACAGGTAGCAGCGCCGCTGCGACACTTCGCAGGTCGGGGCGTGATCGCCGCCGACGACGGCCGTGCAGTCCATCCGGTCGCAGCCTTCGAGCCACGGGCTCGGGTCCTGGAACCCGGCGAGGTCGCCGCCGTCGTAGCCGTTGGGGTTGATGTTCATCGTCCAGCCTCCGCGTCAGCGATGCGCTGACGGGCGACGCGCAGCACGAGCATCGCCATGTTCCAGCGCGCCATCGTGGTCGGCGCCCACGGTGACTTCGCCGCCGCCGTCTCGTATTCCTCGAGCATGTCGCCGATGACGGCGAGGGCGGGGCTGGGCTTCGGTGGTTCCGATCCCGCGAGCACGTACCGTCGCGGCTGGGTCACGGGGGTGTCGTAGGTAGTTGGGTCGTCGTGAGCGCTACACATGCCTCAGTCCTCGTGCGCCTCAGTGCCTCAGATACCGGGCCGGCCGCTGAGGCACGACCGGCCCGGTAGGTCCCCGAGAACCCTTGTCAGGGGGCGGCGACCCGGGAAGGGGGGCAACCCGGGTCGCCGGTGTCGGGTATGGGAACGACGGACAAGCCGCCACCCGACGAGGGGGGAGGGACGCTCGCGCGTCCCCGAAGGCCGACCCGCGAACCGCGCACCCCCCCAGGATTACGGTGGGGATCGGCCTTCGGCGAGGCGAGAGCGCTCATCGTGGCGAAGCGATAGCGATGACGGCGATGGTGAAGACGTAGGCGATGGCAAGGATGACCAGCGCGTCACGGAGGATGCCGAGCCAGCGGGTCATGTCAGTTTGGCCAAACGCTGCGACAGGAAGATCATGGCGACGCGGTCGCCCTTCTTCTGTGCGCGCCGGAACTGGTCCAGCAGGCGCAGGCGCAGGGCGGTGACGGGCAGGGTCATCGTGTTACCTCCTCGGTCAACCGGCCGTTGAGGAACGCCAGCAGTTGCCGACGCTCCTCCTCTGACGGCACGAGCCCCCGCTCGATCACCGACAGACGACCGGTAGACCACCCGAGTTCTCGCTCTACTGCGCGCTGTGAGAGGCCGAGCGCCTCTCGTAGGGCCTTGTAGGGCGGTGGCGTCGGGGGTGTCATGACCGCGTCGCCACATGATGCAGCCGCCCCATCTTGCACATGACGACCGGTTCGTAGCAGGTGCCACAGAACCCGTGTCCACGCACGCGGGGCGCTGGCCGTCCGAGCGCCTTCATCTGCTCCGTGGTCAACCACGGCCTAACGGGGTGTTCTCGGGCTTCCAACTTGCTGCACGAGTGCTTGGTCATAGGCATACGCTACGCGCTGCTACGCACTATGTCAATACCCTTTATCCACATTCGATGGTACTAGGTGCCGGACACACGAAGGCGCCCCGCCTCGTCGGCGGGGGTCCGACAAGACGGGGCTGGGTCGTGCTGGTTAGCCGCGGCCGTAGACGGTGATCGATGAGTTGGTGTCGAAGTTCGAGCCGTCGGTGACGATGAGGCGGATACGGGCCACGGCGGCCGTGACGTTCTTCCACATGCCGCCGACGCTGTTCATGAAGTTGCCGTCGTTGGCATCGTCGAACGTCTCGCCGATCATGATGCGCGACCGGGACGTCGAGGCGTAGTCGATGATCTCCCACCGCCCTGCCCCGAAGAAGCCTGCAGTCGAGCCGCTGCCAGGCAGGGCTCCGCACTCCATGTAGGTCGCACTGGTGTTCTGCGAGGCGCCGTTGGCCAAGGTTCCGTCATAGCGCCGGTTGAAGGAGTAGTTGCTGCCGGTGTCGATGGCGCTGCTGTCGCCGAAGCGCATGGCGATAGCCTTGGTCGATGCTGTGGCAGAGCGGAACTTGGCGACGACGATGAGGTCCTTGTACGTCGTCGGCAGGCCCGTGATGTTGATCTCGGCCGCCGCCGAGCCGAGGATGGTCTCGGAGATGAAGACGATGGCGCCAGAAGCACCCCCGCCGCCCCCGCCCGAACCGGTGTTGACGATGGTGGTCGTGTCGAACTCGCCATCGCCATCGGTATCGGTCAGCGTCAGCGCGATGCCGGCACCCGGACGCAGGTTCCACGTCCCGCGCTGCATCGTGTTCGACGAGCTCGCGGTGATGGTGCCGATGCCGTCGTGGATGTGGTCCGCGCGGGCCGAGTCGGTCGACGCGCCGGCCGACGACACCTCCGAGACGCGGGTGGCGTTCGACCCGAACGAGACCGACGCACCGCCGCCGCCGCCACTGGTCGAGGAGATGGTCAGGATGTTCGACGATGCCGCGAAGGCGATGCCCGAGCCCGACTGCAGCCCGACGTATGGTCCGACGAGGACATTGGAGCCGTTCGAGGTGATGGTGGCGACGTTGGAGCCCCACGCCACCGACGACGAGTTGGAGCCGGTCGCGGTGAGCACCTGGCCCGACGGCCCCGATCCCGTGGTGCCGAACAGTTCCGAGATGGTCTGTACCGGGCGGACCGGGCGGAACCTCGCGACCTTCATGTCAGACTGCCCGAGACGGCCAGGCTCTCGGCATTGCCGCCGGCACCCGATGGCACGGTCATGGAGCTACCCCACGACGAGGACATCTGCGCCGAGACGACATCGCCGTTGACGACCGAGACATCGGTCGAGAAGTCCCAGCCGTAGCTGTGGCCGTAGGGGAATGCACCGCCGGTCGAGGTGTGAGGACTCGACGCGACGATGGCGCCGTTCAGCAGGATCGCCGGTGTGCAGGTCACATTGTTGACAACGGCCGCGATGTCGCTGGCCCTGAAGGTCACGGTGAGGGTCCCGCTACCAAGCGCGCGGAAGCCCTTGAACGTGTACAGCCCGCCGCCGTACAGGGTGTCGGTGACGTACTCGAGGGAGCCTTGCAGCGGCACGGTCGGATAGCCCGCGGCCGGTGCATCGCCCGAACTGCCGAAGCGGACGGCCGGGTGGATGCCGCCGCCGCCGCCATTGGCCGGCTGGTAGATGATGGCCGACGCCGGGAAGGTGTTGGGGATCGGCGCGGCCGGGATGTCGTTGCTGCTGAGCTCGAGGGTCTTGAGGTAGAACTGCTCGGACACCTGCGCCGTCGAGCACTTGAGCACCCGCAGCCACACGAAGTCCTCGTATCCCGGTAGGTGGCTGGCCCGGAACTGGAGCCGCATCCCGGCCTTGATCCAGTTGACCTTGGCCGCCGGGAGGTAGCACGTCGTGGTGATGCGGTCCATCTCGGTGTCGAGGTCGGCCAGCATCCGGTTGGCGCGGGCCTCGGCCGTCGTGGTCGTCTTGACGTTCGGCCACGACATCGGCGCGTCACGCATCCCGATCCGCGCGAACATCGACTGGTTGCGGACGTAGGTGGCGCCGTTGGCGAACTGGCCGTAGATGCCCGACAGCAGCCGCGACGGGTCGCGCCACAGGACCGTCGCATCGCCATCGCCGATAGCGAACGTGGTGTTGTTGTCGATGTCGGTCAGGACGTTCGACAGGCGGACCATCGACTGGTGCGCGGTGTGGTCCATCGAGCCGTACCAGATGCCGGTCCCCACGCCTTCCTTCTGATAGGCCCAGTAGTTCTTGCCGGACTGCTCGGCGCAATCGGCGAGGACGTCCTGCCCGGTCTGGCCGCGATAGTCGGCGGCGTCCATGTTGACCGGCCCCGCGCCGAACAGGAACTCGACGGAGTCGATCAGCAGTTGCCCATCGGCCTCGTTCGCCAGCCAGGTGACCCGCGCCACGTCCGTCTCGGCGGGCCGGTTGGCGCTGGCCGACGACAGCACCCGCCGCGTGAGGATGCTGTTCTCATCGACGAGGCTGACTTCCCAGATGCGCGCGGAGCCCGTCAGTTCCGACGCGCCGCGGTGGATGTTGCGATCGGCGATGTAGCCGTCGAAGACGTGCGTGTTGGACGATGCGCTGATCTCCGTCTCGGTCGCCCAGATGCGGGTGAGCGGCGGGAAGTCCAACGCCCCGAGCGGGTCGGACACGACCAGCTGCGACGTGCCCACCGAGCCCTCCTCGGCCTGCTCGGTGACGTCGAGCGTGTACAGCGGTACCGACTCGGTGAACTCGACAGCCGGGTCTTCGGCCAGCGGCCGCCATGACGGGCGGTAGAAGAAGCGCAGGCTCACGGTCAGTGGCCGCCGGCGTTGTGCAGCGCGTCGGTACCCTGCGAGCCGTTGCCCGAGCCATAGCGGTTGTTGACGGTCGTGGTCTTGGTCACCGCCGTCACGTTTACGACCGGGCGAGCCGCCCAGATAGCGCCGACGATGGCGCCGGTGCTGGCCGCTACCGACGACGACACGGTGGCCGCGACGTGGTTGTCACCGACCTGCACCGCAGCCTTGGTCGCGTTCGTCGCCGTGATGCCCCGGGTCGTCTCGCGCGTGGTCTCGGCGATCTGGTCGGCCAACCGCTTCTTGCTGTCCTCGATGGACTTCTTGATGGCCGCGTCACCACGCCGGATGTGCTCTTCGTGGAGATGCTCTTGGATACCCGGGCCGAGGACTTGCGTGCCGGGGTTCTGCGCCTTCGCGAGTCTGGTAAGTCGCTCGGGGTCGTTCATCCCTCTCTCGCCGGGTCGTCCCTTGAACGAGTCGGGCAGGGCCGCCGCGAACGCCCTGCCGATGTCGGGCGCTACCGCGACGATGGCACCGGCGACGGTCAATGCGAGCGCACCCTTGAGCAGCCCACCGACACCGCCGCCACCCTTGCCCGGTGCGCCCGGTACCCCGGTGCCAGGCACACCACCGGCACCGACGACGGTGACATTGGCGGCTTGGACGTTCATGCTCCCGACGACCATGTCCTTGAACGCGCCGGCGATGTTGGTGATGAGCCCGCCGGTCAACTTGTTGACCGCGAAGGCGCCGATCAGGATGTTGCGCAGGTCGGGCGGGAGTTTGGAGAAGGCCGACACCATCGCTCCGACAGCCGTGGCGGCTGGTCCAGCGACGGCAGCGATCGTCGTGAACACGTCCTTGATGGCGCCGATGCCCGACTTGATGTTGGCGGGCGACAGCAACTTGCCGAGGTTCTGGCCGAACTCCTCGACGCCCCGCTGGACTTCGGGGTCTTGAAGTAGGTCCTGCAGAGCCTTCGCGACGTTCTTGACGACCGGGAACAGGCCTTGCGCCAGAAGTCGCTGCAGGTCCTCGATGGCGTCATAGAAGCCCTTGACCTGAGCCCCGACGGTACCGCCTTCGGCCTTGAACGCATTGCCGAACCGCTTCTCGATCTCCTTGAGCAGCAACGCCTGAGCGTCATACAGGCGGTTCTGCTTGACGAGACTCTTGATCTGCTTCTTGGTCTTGGCGTCGAGCGGACCGATGACACGCTCGAGGCGTCCCAAGCCCTTGACCGGGTCCTGCAGCGCCCGTCCGACGAGTTGCGCCGTCCCGGCCAAGCCACCCGGTCCCTTGCCGAGCCGGGTGTTGATGTCGAGGATCGCCAGCAGCGCTGGCTTGAACGCCTTCTTGTTGACGTTGGTGAACCCGAGCAGCAGGTTCTCGGCGCTCTGGATGACCTCATCGCCGACGGTCGCGTTCATCGACTCGAACTCTTCGGCCAGCGCCCGGACCTGCGCCGCCGTGACCCCCGCGACACCGCCCGTCGACTTGATGACGGCGTTGGTCTGAGCAGTCTGTTCCTCGAGCGCGACCAGGGAGTCGAGCCCTTGCTTGACGTTGACCGCGAGGATGCCGATGCCGACCGCCCCGAGGGCAGCGGCGCGCTTGATGCCGGTGCCGATCTGCTGCCCCGCACGATAGGCGCGCGACTCGGTGTTATTGAGTTGCGTGTCCAGCTTGCCGAGGGCACGGTTGGCCGTACCCACCTGACGGGCGAAGTTGCCCTTGAGCGACAGGTCGACAACGAGTTTCGCGGTCTCGGCGAGGGCCACCGGCTAGCTCCTATCGATCCGTTGGAGGTTCTTGGTGGCCTTGGCGAAGGCGGCGTCCTCCTGCCGGCCAGCGGCCCGGATGTTGACCCCGACCGTTTCCTCGGCGAGCAGTTGGCGAGCGGCCGTCCACTCGCGCCAGGTCATGCGGCTGGAGGCGCCTTGGCCGTAGTAGCGGTCGACGATCGCGACCGCCGCTTCGGGCTCGACGGCTTCGTGGCTGAGGTCGAGCCGTTGGTCCGCCCACGCCGCGAGTTGGTCTGTGACGCTTGGCGTAAAGGGCGCATCACATCGTCCGAGTACAAGTCGTCGGCCTTGTCGGCCAGCAGCATCCCGCCCTTCGCGTAGGGCAGCGCGTCCTTGACGTTGTCGGGCGTGATGGGGATCAGCTGGCCCGACTCGTCGAGCAGGTTCCAGTCGACCACGCAGCGCAGCCAGATGCGCGCGAGTTGCTCCTGGAGGATGAGCGCGTCGACCGCGCCCGACTGCAGCTGCTCGAGGACCAAGGCGCGGGCCATGAGTCCCTCGACCATCGGCAGGGCCGGAGCGAGATAGACGAGGTCCGCCTCATGCGGACTGCCGGGGCAGTAGCACGCTTCGAGACGGACCTCGACAGGAGCGGTATCGAATGAGCGCATGGGGTGGACTCCTACGGATAGGTGGTCGTGTTGGTCGTGACCGTCACCACCCGGATCGCATAGCCGAGCGTCGAGTTGTACCTGGCCCGGTAGGTCAGTTCATACCCTGTGTTGTTCTCGCCGAACTCGGTGTCGGTGGCCGTGATGAGCCGCATCGGCATCCGGATCGACTGCGAGTACGGGGTGGTGCCGGTGATGATGACCGTGGACGTCGAGCGGAGCTCGATGTAGACCTCGGCCGGCGGGGCGTCGTCGATGGACTGGCGCTGGGCCGTGGTGGCGGTGGTCTTGGCGACACCGAGTACCAGTTCGATCTCGCGCTGGCCACGACCGAAGTTGGCGAGGTTGAAGCGTGACACGTTGGAGCCTGCGGCGGCGCCCTGCGCGAAGCGCTTGGGGTCGTTGTTGGCGGTGACGCGGAGCTCGGCCCGGTGGACCGCAGCGTCGAGGCGAGACGTGCCGATGGCGCCTGACGAGGCGTCGATGAACACCTCGGAGTCGGCGCCGTACACCCACGTCGGATTGCTGTCGACGGAGAGGCCACCGGTCGGGCCACCGAACGATGCCCGTGCGTGGATCGTGTTGAAGTTGACCGTCCACGCCCCGAGGTCCTCGTCGAAGCCCGTGGTCAGTTCGTCCATGACGGACCCGCCGCCGTGAATCCAATCGGTGACGACATCATCACCCCACTGGTACGTCGCATACGGGAAGGTGTCCTGCGTCAATGACGCCGCCTGGAACGTATGGGTGCGGGCCGTCGTGCCCGTGGGGGTGACGGCACCCTTGAGGATGCCTGCCCACAGGTCTGGCGCATCGTTGTAGGCGAGGTTGCCATCCCACGTCGAGGTGAAGTTGGCGGCACCCGCGAACGGCGCGAGGATCGGGTCGAGCGAACCGACGTCCACATCGGGGTCGGTCAGTTGCGGGTCGATCTCGATGGCGCCGCGATACGGGAGTGCCTTCGTGGCACTGGTGTTGCTCGCGAAACTGGCTTGGTAGCCGATCTGTAGCTTGCGGAGCCTCTGCAGGCCGCTGACAGACACGCTGGTACCTCCTTAGTCGCGGCCTACGCCCGACCTTCTCCCTTGCTGACCACGAACGTCATGCGCGTGGCATAGAAGTGACGGACGCTTCCGTCATCCGACGCGACCGGATAGTCCTCGTCGGCGATGGTCACGTCGCTCCAGCTCGAGTTGTCCACGAAGTGGAGCGAGTTGGTGTTGAAGTGGTCGATGATGGCGTCCACCAGCACATCGACCTTGCGGACGGTCTCGACGTTGTCGTACATCGGCCAGACGATGACGATGGGCACCGTCATCACCCGGTCCATGACGCCGCGCGTCCAGTGGATGCGCTCGTCGCGGCTGTCCACGAAGGCCAACGGCATGTCGCCGATGACCGACGGCGGTCGAGCCAGTTCGGATCGCTTCAACAGCGTCGGGTTGGCCGCGATGAACACGTCGAGCGAGGCGACGATGGCGGCCACGAGGTCCTGTCGGAAGGTCGTGCTCACCCTGCGTCGTTCCAGGCCTTGACGATGCCCTCGACGCCGTGCTTGCGGAGCGCATCCTCGGCGGCGGGCACGACGAACGGCTGCGGCTTGGTACCCGGGTGGTTGACCTTGGCGGCGAACGTCATGTCACCCGACGTGGTGCCCTTGCGCGCCCGCCCCGACAGTCGGCGCGAGCCCTCGGACGACGGCCATGCCAGCACGCGCGCCTTCTTGGGCACGATGACGTGCGGCTTGCTACCGAACTCGACCGCCGCCGCGTAGGGCGCGTTGACGTACACGATGGCCAACGTGTCGGTGACGTTGCCTGGCACGATGGAACGGCCGAGGAAGCCCGTCTTGCGCGGCACCTTGGCCTTGGCCTCGGCGATGGTGTCCAGCTGGACTTCGCGCAGCAGGATCGACGTCTCGCCGATGGCCTTCATCCGCGCCTTGAGTTGGCGCATCCCCTTGACGCTCATGGCGACGCCACCGCTGTCCTGATCTTCCAGTTACGGACGAACTCGGCGTATCTCGGCGGCTCGGCCTCAAGGTCCAGCGCCTCGCCGGTCGGTAGTTGCACCACCCCCGACGCGCCCGACTTGGCGTTCCAGTACAGCCACGCCTCGAGCAGCCGGATGGCCCCCACCACGTCGTCGTCGGGGAACGGGTGCCCGATGATCCCGGTGATAACGAGGTCGTTGGGCGTGCCACCGAAGGCGCGCGGGTTGTCCAGGTTCTTGTCGAACCAGTACGGGTCGGCCTTGTACCAGTCGGCGCTGTTCCGGTCGAAGTAGCGCAGTTGCACGGAAGCGGAGATGTTCGGGTCGCGCCGATCGGGCAGGAACCACAGGTTGGTGCCCTCGGTCGAGGTCACCCCGTCGATGGTCACGGTCCGGCTGGGATCGGTGAACGGACGGTCGTGGACCGTCAGCCATGCCTGGCCGTCGGTCGAGTAGGTCGTGCGGACGTTCGACGCCGCGGCGAACACGCGGCCGGTATCACGCTCGGCCTTGCCCACCGCGTCGATGATGCACTGCGCCAGGAGCGCGTCGTCCTGCGCCCCGGTGATGCCGAGGTAGGTCTTGAGGTCGGATACGGTGGGCAGCGGCATTGACGCCTCGTGCTAGGGTGACGTGACCCGATAATCCGGTGTAGCCATTGGCCCCGGTAGGTTGGTCGGCGATAGCGCCCTATAACGGCCTGTCGCCGCCAATCGCGTCGGGTTTACGCTGCGGCTTCCTTGGCTTGGCTGAACAGGTCGAGGAATTGGTCTGTGGCGGTGTCCCATGAGAACGAGCGCTGTACGTGCAGCCTGCCCATCGCGCCCAACGAGATACGCCGCTGGCGATGTGACAGCAGGCTGAGGACGGGTTCGGTGAATGCGCGCGGATCGGGTACCGCCCAGTCCATCCCGTAGCCCGAGTGATAGCGGACGACCTCGCCGTAGGAGTCGTGGAGCGGCGGGACGCATATCCCGCCGTCGCCGACGACCTCCACCTCGGCCGCCCAGCCGGTCGTCACGACCGGTACCCCTGCCGCTAGCGACTCGGCCAGGGTGAGCCCGAAGCCCTCGCCGCCGGTGGTGGTCATGTACACGTCCGCGGCGTTGTACAGGGCGTTCAGCCCCTCGACCGGGAAGCCCTTGAAGGTGTCGTGGGCGTTGGTGAACACGATCCGGTTACGGATGGGCTCGGGCAGTCGGAGTATCTCCTGCACGAGGTCCATGCCCTCGGGGTCGATGGCCCGACAGTGCAGCACGAGGTCCACGTCGGGATCGCCCAGAGCGATGGGCACGAACGCCTCGAACAGCGCGTGGTAGTTCTTGCGGATGACGTTGCGGTCGGTGCGCAGGATGACCTTCCGTCCGCGCCCGATGCCGAACTTGCCCTTGCAGTCGTCCTTGGACCGGAGCGTGTCGTTGTCGAACCGGATCGGCTTGCCCGGTGAGACCGGGTAGAACGTCTCGGTGTCGACGCCGTGGTAGATGCGCGTGACCGGGCGGCCGACGAGCTCCTCGATGACCCGCGCGCCGTAGTCGGACATGGCGACCGGGGTGAAGACATCCCAGATGCCCTTCCATGCGGGCGTGAGGTTGTCGCCCTCGATGGGGCAGTAGTGGTAGACGGGCACCGTGCGCCAGGCGTCGATGCCGCGCCCGATATGACCGAGCAGTCCCGACACGTCGGAGATGACCAGCACCGCGTCGGGCTTCCAGTCGTCGCCCGGGTCGAGGGTCTTCCACACCTCGCCGGTGATGGCCTCGGCGGACCAGTTGCCGCCGAAGCCCTCGCCGTACATATTGGCCGGCCAGACGTGCCCACCGAGCGGACCACGCACTGGCTCGCCGCGGTGGTTGACCGCGATCACCCGGAGGTCGATGCCTGCAGCGAGGAAGCGCGCCCCGAGCGACTCGGTGACCACGCCGAAGCCGGTATGGCTGTAGTGGCCGAAGATGAGCAGCCTCACAGGACCGCCTCGAACATGCGCCGGATCGCCTGTTCCTCTTCGTCGAAGTCGACGACCTCGCGGAAGCGGGCGGCGGCGTTCTCACCCATCCGCAGCCGCAGGTCGGGGTCGTTGTACAGCCGGTCGATGATCCCGGCGACCTCGTCCGGCGACTTGTCGGTCAGGTCGAACGACGTGACGCCTTCCTGCCACAGCGGACCGGCCAGCTGGTTCTTGTAGTACCACTCATGCCCGACGACAGGCCGCCCTACCGCGAACCAGTCGTGGATGACGTGGCCGAACCCATCCGACCATTGCTTGGTGTGCCAAGCCACGTCACTCGCTCGCATCGCGTCTCCGACGGCCGAGCACTTGTTGAGATTGCCAGCGGCGAAGTCGTCTTCGGGGATCGAGCCATATGCGCCGAACACCTTCCAGTCGTACTGCGGCCTGATCCCCGCCACCGCCTTCCAGCCCTCGTAGGCATTGACGTTCTCGGGGAAGCAGTTGACGAACGACGAGACGCGCATCGGCGTGAACTTCACCGACAGCGGGTCAGGCGGCTCGTGGCGGAAGTCCTCGAGGCTGAACTCTTGGTGGACCACGACGTGTGGCTTGTCCACCGGAGCAGGCAGGATGCTGGTGACGATGCCGAAGTCGGCGAGGTCCCAGCGGTCCTCGGCCATGTCGATCGGCGAGAAGCGCACGTTGCCCAGATGCAGGCCGAACTTGGCGCCGACCTCCCGCGCGAAGCGGTGCAGGCCTTCGTGGTTGTGGGCGACCGATGCCATGACGATGTCGGGCTTGAGTTGCCGCGCCTCGTCAAGAGTGATGAGTTTCTGCCAACGGTCATGGCTAGGGTCGTACCGGCCCATGAGCATCTCGCCCATGTCGCCGGTCGGTGGCAGCGTGTCGCTTCCCCACCGTGTGAGGTACTGCTTGGCGACAGCGTCGCCGTGCCAGGCCCGCTCGAAGTTCCAGTAGCCCTGGTCGAACCACTCCATGCCGATCGGGCGCAGGAGCGTCCAGCCGAGGCGTTCGCACAGGAGCTCCAGCGACTCCCAGAGGTCGTGGTGGTGATAGTCGGCGAGGAGCCTCATGACAGGAACTCGCGCCACTGCGCACCGACGGTCGCGACGTCGAACAGTTCGATAGCGCGTTCCCGCTGCTCGGCGCCTCGCCGCGCGGCGTATTCGTGGCTCCGCAGATAGGCATCGAGCGGGATGTGGTGGAGCAGCAGCCCCGGGTTGGCGATGTCCTCCGCCTCGGAGATGTCGGCGACCCACTGCCAGTCGAGCGACGGCGGCAGCAGGCCGACGGCCACCACCGGCACACCCGACAGCATCGCCTCGATGAGCCCGAGCGTGTAGCTGGCCGGGATCGTGCCCGTGTAGAAGTAGGTGCGGATGCGCCGCAGGTACTCCAGCATGTCGGGGTACGACAGCGCCCCCACCCCACCGGGCAGGTGCTCGGAGCCCTTGCCGGCGGGCATCGTCGGTAGGCCGTCGGTGTACTTGCGCCAGGAGCCGAGGCCCGTCGAGTCGCCCCGCGCGAGCATGTCCTGGGTGAGGTTGCCGACGACCTTCCAGTCACCGACATACGGCCCGTAGTCGTCGGGGTACTTGCCGAACCTGATGACCGCATCCTCACCGGCGAAGCAACCGACCTTCTCGAAGGCGTAGCGCTCCTTGGGCGAGTAGCGGACGATCTGCAGCCCCGAGAAGCCCGCCATGAACTCCTCGAGCCTCGGGTCCGACTGGCCGCAGGTGCGCCAGATGACGCGCTTGTGCTTGATGCGCTCCCACTGTCCGCCGATCCAGCGGTCGGGGAAGTGGTGGACGATGATGGCGTCCGCCCAGTCGATGATGTCGTCGTGGAGCGCCGCCTTGCCCCAGTCGATGGCGGGGCCAGGGTCGCCGCGCTCGGCGCGGACCTCGTGGAGGCGGGCTACGAGGTCCGGGTGATGCGGAGCATCTGGGAGAGGGGGTCGGATGCCCTCTCCTTCCGTACCCGGCACCTCGTAGCCGCCGGGGGCGAAGCAGTCGAAGCCCAGGTCGGTAAACATCCGCAGGTCGTCGTACTCGGCGACCGCGTGGCTGGCGAGCAGGACGATATTCATCGCGGCACCGCCTTGAACGGCCCGCCGCCGATGCCCTGCTCCCACGTCACGACGTGGGTCTTGCTTAGTTGCTTGGCGAATGATTCGGGACTGCCGTCCCGCTCGTGCCACTCGCCCTCGATGATGCCGATCTTGGCGAGCAGCGGGCCCTTGAAGAAGCGGTGCTCGCAGCCCTCGCAGTCGGACTTGACCCAGACGAAGCCCTCGCCATTGGTGAGGTCCAAGGCGTCGCGGAGGGTCCATATCTCGACTGACGCTGACCGCTTGTCGCCGGGGGCGTCGAGCCAGGGCGTGATGCTACCGATGTAGGCGTGGGTCTCGGCCACCTCCGATCCGGTGTAGCCATATTCGACGTCGAGACGACCGTAGCCCGTCCACGCTGCCGCATTGACGACCGCCGCGCGGTCCGCCACCGCGTTGAGTTCGAGGTTCTCCTCGAGAAGCAAGGCGTTATCGGGAACCGCCTCAAGGGCCAACACCCGCAGTTCGGGGTTGTCCAGCAGCAGCGGCACCGTCACCGAGCCGATGTGCGCGCCGACGTCCAGCGCCCAGCCGGTCAACCCGGACGGGATGTGGTACTCGTCAACGAGGTTGCCCCACAGCCTATTGCTGGCCCCGACCGTCGCGAGGTCCGATGTGCCGGATCGGGTCTTGAACCTGGCCGGGTTGCCGTGCGGCGTCTCGACCTCGTGTAGCTCGATGGTCTCCGGCTGCTTCTGGCGCCGGATGGCTTCGGACGTCCTCTCGAACGCCGCGTCTTCGTCTTGGGGTTCCACGGCTGAGCGCCTCCGTGTCTGAGCGCAAGTGAGGAGAGCCGGGCGCGGCGCTCATACGCGCCCGGCTCCATGTAATGGGGTCCTCGGCTAGATGCCGATGACCTTCTGGACGCGACCCGAGCGGACGTACGGCTCGGCGTTGAAGCCGAACTCCTCTTCCGCGCGGAACCCGGTGACGTTCTGGTCGAAGCGGTTGCCCGCATCGCTGACGTCGATCCGGAAGCTCTGGCCGGTGTAGATGTCGACCTCGGATCGCTCGATGATGAGCGCCGTGCCGATCTGAGCCGCCGGCCAATAGGCGTCACGTCGGACCGGGACACCCCAGACCGTCGGGCCCGGAGGGCTGCCTGCCGCGCCTGCCGCAGGATCGAACGCCCAACCGCCGGAACCTGACGCGCCGAGTGTCTCGGTCGCCATCTCCCAGTAGTCGGTCGGGTGCATGACCACGCACAGGTTCGACTCCGAGGCGATGATCCCGCGCGCTTCCAGCGCGGAGATGCCGCGACCGATGGCAGCGGCTCGCGACTCGGACGACAGGGTCGTCTTGAAGGCCGCCGGGTCGCCGTAGGCGAGGAAGGCCTGGAAGAAGCCCAACGGCTGGGACGAGCCGGTGCCGTTGGTGATGTAGGTCGCCTCGAGCGCGGCGATCGACTTGGACAGGCGGCGGCGTGCAGCGGCTTCGGCCTGTCCATTGGACTGGCGGAGCAGCTGGTTGCCGACGTCGGCGATCTGGGCGATGGTGTAGAGCGTCGCGGTGGCCCGTGCGAACTGGAAGTCGCGCACGTCCTTGTTGGAACCGTAGGCGCCCTGCAGCAGCGCGGCGGTGATGCCGGTGAGCTCGTAGGGGATGTCCACGCCGGCGCCGGTCACACCGTCGACGACGTTGAACAGCTCGCGGTAGATGTTGTTCTGCGCCAGTGCGTTGACCAGCGAAGAGACGAAGTTGTTGGGCACCACGGCGAGGCCGGTCGCGACGGACGTGCCCAGCACAGCCTTCACGAACTCCTGCGCGTCGGTGTCACCCTGGCGCCGGTTGACGAGTGCCGACAGCCAGTTGACCTCGTTGTACGGGCCGACGCTCTTGACGGATGGCGAGGCGTTG
>Ga0207659_10001318_pt1 | contig 14818 bp, 15 predicted proteins | sample KBSM43metaG_FD_184330 | JGI IMG/M metagenome (GOLD analysis project Ga0207659, IMG submission 184330) | Miscanthus rhizosphere microbial communities from Kellogg Biological Station, Michigan, USA - KBS M4-3 metaG (SPAdes) (version 2) | ecosystem: Host-associated > Plants > Roots > Rhizosphere >...
GTTCTCGCACTGGAAGATCAAGCGGCAGGCTCGGAGCAAATCGGAAGCCGCGTAACGAGCAAACGGATTTTCGTTAATTCACCTGGAGGCGACGGTCATCAACAACCGTCGCCTCTTTTTTTGGATACTGTGAAACTTTCTCGCACGTTTTTTAGAAGACCAACCCTCGAAGTGGCACAAAGCCTTCTCGGCAAAGTCCTGGTGCGCCGGCTCAGAGGAAAGAATCTGGCCGGCAAGATTGTCGAGACCGAGGCCTACGTCGGACCCCATGATCTCGCCTGCCACGCATCAAAAGGAAAAACACCCAGGACGTCGATCATGTTTGAGGGGGGTGGTTGCGCCTACGTGTACATGATCTATGGGTTCTATTTCTGCCTGAATGCAGTTACGGAGCCTGAAGACTATCCCGCTGCCGTCCTCATCCGCGCGATCGAACCGCTGGATCACATCCCGGTAATGAAAAAACTGCGGCAGAATCCCGATCACAACACCAACATCGGCAGCGGACCCGGGAAGCTGTGCATGGCCATGAGCATCGACAAGGCGCTCAACGGCGCCGATCTGACCGGCGACACCTTGTGGATTGAAGACCGGAAGCTGGAGGTCGGCCGAATCATCGCCACGCCCCGCATTGGCGTAGACTATGCCGGCGAATACAAGGACAAGCCCTGGAGGTTTTGCGTAGACGGCAACCCGCACGTCTCGCGCGTGAAGTTCCGGTGACGTTGACCGAATTCAGATTCGTGGCCGCCAGGCACGAGACCATGAAGCATCCACACAAATTCGAGGCGTGGCCGTTTGATGAAGCAACGAATGTGGCGGCAATCACTACGGCACATGTTGTTGAGGATGGTTATCCGATTCTGCAGGTCAGTCACGATGACGACGACGGCGCCTGGCAGGTGCTGTGTGGCACGGAAGTCGATGCCGAGGACGCCCGCGTCGCTTGCCTCGGGTGTCTTTTCGAGCGTGATCGGTCCATCGGCCAGGTCGCTGATCTTCCGTTGGGATGGCGCGCGACGCGTGCGTCGGTCGGGGAGGAGTGGGAACGAACCCCGAACGTGCACCTCGATGGGTCCCCCGAGTGGTTTGCCTTTCTTGAGCAAGCCGAGCAGTATTTGCAGAACCAACAGGACAAATTGCAGTCCGAGTTTCGTCTTGGCGAGTGGGAGCGATACGACTATGACCAGGATACCGGCTTATTGACCTTTTCTTCGGACGGCATTCCGCGTCTGATCGCGGACATTGATGTTGTTGGCTCTACTTCGACAACTTCGGGCACCTGGCTCTGGTCCTGGGACAATGAATCGATTCTCGATTCCATGAAAGAACGAATGAAAAGGGTTCGAGCTGTTGGCGAAGCGCGTGGTTTTGTGAGACTGACCGATGCACGCTGGGCTGCGGATGAAGCGGATGGATGGGAGCTAACGGCCGCCGCAGCCTTGCTCCTGAAAGCCGAAGGGGCGTATCGGTCTCCCCATGATCGCGGCGCATTATTCATGATTCTCCACAACGTAAGATGGGCTTAGGCCGTCGTTCGGGATCGTGGCGCGCAACTGAAGTATTTGAAGGACTGATGGGCTGGGCGACTGGATACATCGCGAAATTGAAAGCTGGGGAGACAGTCTCCTTTCGTCCCAGAGGCAGCTCCGGTCGATCCGGAAAGCCTTCAACCTGGGATATCGTCCTTTGCAAGGTTCGTGGTGCTGAGTACCTTCACATCGTGAAGGCGATTCAGGGGCCTCGCTTTCAAATCGGCAACAATCGCGGTTACATCGACGGGTGGGTGGGGGCTACCGCGATTTTTGGTAAGCTGCCCCGCATCGAATCCTGAGGACAAGGGAGGCAACATGGCTCTTCGAACACTTCGTCTTCTTGTGCCGGTTTTGTGGATTGTCGGGGCGGTTCCTTCTGCCCTCGCTTGCAGGATATCGGATCCCCCGTCGGCTGACGCGATGGTTGCCCGAGCAGATCTGATTCTCCGTGCGACCGCGGTGGACTACTCCATTGCACCCTCGAGCAATACGAGGACGACCGGTGTACCGGAAACTCGTGTTCGATTTCGCGTCGAGTCCGTCGAGAAAGGGACGTACACGGCACCGGAACTTATCCTTCCCGGTTATCTGAGCAATCAGGACGACTGGAATGATCAGGCACCGCCATATCCGATGGTCCGACGAAACGGAAGAAGCGGCAGTTGCTACGCAAACACCTACCGTCAGGGAGCCCAGTTTCTGTTGGTCCTGAGGCGCACGAGCGGCGAAATATACACCGTAAACTGGTATGCACTCGGCCCTGTAAACGAACAACTTCGTTCGCCGAACGATCCCTGGCTGGTCTGGGTGCGCGAACAGCTCAAGGCTCGGGAATAGCGGTCAGTCAGGCCTCGGGCTTCGCGCTCTATGCATCGCTTGCGAATGAGGCTGACGTTTAAGGTTCGGCTCCAGGCTCTGAGGGAAGATGGATTCCGCGTCGAAAATGACAACTGTCGAACTCCCGGACATACGCCTGATCGTATGTCGTGCCGAAGACGATCGTCCTGATGAAATCAAGGCAGCCTGGCACAAACTGGAATCGAAGCTTTACACCTTAAAAGGCAGAAAGTTCTATGGACTGATGTATGACGAGCCCTCGGGACCGGCGTACTACGCCGGAGTGGAACCCCTTGGCCCCAGCGAAGTCACCGCCCTTGGATTTCCCAGCCTCATCCTCCAGGGCGGAAAATATGCGCGTGTGAAACTCAAGGACTGGACGAAACACACCGAAGAAATCCCGCTGATTTTTGACAAACTGGCCAGCGCCGTACCGCGAGATCCGTCGCGTCCGGCCATCGAGTTTTACCGGAGCCAGTCCGAACTACACCTCCTGGTCCCTGTTGCCAACGAGCCGTAGCGCGTCACGCCGCAGGGTTTATACTTCAAAGTATCCGTTTGAAGTCATGAAGTCCGTCCTCGAAACCAAACTCGAATCCATTCCTGCCGGCCCCGGTGTTTACATGTACAAAGATACTGCGGGGATGCCGATTTACGTCGGGAAGGCGCGATCTCTCCGTAATCGCGTTCGCTCCTACTTCCAGGACTCCCGCGATTTCGACCCGCGGCTCCTGCAGATGCGAACCTCGATCCACGACGTCGAATTCTTCATAACAGACACCGAAGGCGAGGCGCTCGCTCTCGAGAACAATCTCATCAAGCAGCACAAGCCGCGCTACAACATCCTGCTACGTGACGACAAAACCTATCCGTATATCAGGCTGACGATCAACGAACCCTTTCCCCGCGCGATGATTACTCGACGCGTGAGAAAAGACGGCGCCTACTATGCCGGACCGTTCTTTCCCGGTGGCCTTGCCCGCAAGACCCTGCGGCTGATCGAGCGTTACTTCCTGATTCGAAACTGCACCATCACCATCGACGGCAGGCGTCCTCGACCGTGCCTGCAGCATTACATTCACCGATGCCTTGGCCCGTGCGTCGAGGGCTTGACCACGGCCACCGACTATCAGGAGGCCGTGAAAGATGTCCGGCTGTTCCTGGAAGGGCGCAAGGGTGATCTCATCAAACGCCTCCAGCAACGAATGGAAGAAGCCGCGGAAGGCGAACAGTTCGAAGTTGCTGCGCACTATCGGGACGCGATCGAAACGATGGAGCATCTCGCCGAGAACCAGAAGATGGCTTCCGCGGGTTATGACGACGTGGACATCTTCGGTTACCACCGCGAGGACACCATGCTCGCGGTCTCGATCTTTCACATGCGTGGAGGCCGCGTTGTCGATAAGAGGGAACTCTTCTGGGAGGACCTGGAGACCTTCGAGCCCGGCGAATTCTTCGGTTCCGTTCTGAAGCAGTACTACCTCGATGCCGCATTCATTCCCACAGAGGTTCATATCCCGTCGGACTTCGAAGACCGGGCGCTCCTGGAAGAATGGCTCAGCACCCGACGTGGCCGTCGCGTTGAAATCCGGACCCCTCAACGGGGCAGCAAACGCGAGATGGTGGACCTGGTTCATCGCAACGCCAGGCTTGTCTTCCTGCAGCGCTTCAAGTCCGCCAACCTCTCGCCCGCCGCCATTTCCAGGGAAATCGAGGAGGCTCTGGATCTCGAGAGCGCGCCGCGGCGGATCGAGTGCTTCGACATCTCGAATCTTCAAGGCAGCGATATCGTCGCATCGATGGTGGTCTGGGAGGACGGCCGGATGAAAAAGTCCGACTACCGCCGCTTCATCATCCGATCCGTGACCGGCGCTCCCGACGATTTTAAGAGCATGCGGGAAGTCGTCACACGGCGGTACAGGAGGGTCCAGGAGGAAGGCGGAAAGATGCCGGGGCTCGTCCTGATCGACGGTGGCATCGGCCAGCTTCATGCAGCCCAATCCGCCCTGGATGCGCTGAATATTGTCGATCAGCCGCTGGCCAGCATTGCCAAACGCGAGGAGATTCTTTACGTTGCGGGAAGGGAAGACGAGCCCATTATCCTCGACCGCCGTTCCCCCGTACTCAAGGTAATCCAGCAGATCCGCGACGAAAGCCATCGTTTTGCCATCACATTCCACCGCGCCCGACGGACAAAGCGTCATCTCACGTCGGAACTCTCCGGGATTGCCGGCGTGGGGCCGCGAACTCGCCAGCGGCTGTTGTCTCACTTCGGGTCTCTGGCAAAGGTGCGTGAGGCTTCACTGGAGCAACTGGGAGAGGTCGTGAACCGCCGGCAGGCTGAAGTTGTCTGGAAGCACTTTAAAGGCGAGTAGTTCGACTGTATTGGACTGTATGTTACTATCGGCACATTGCGCAGAAAACCTCTGCAAAGGAGTCAAGAATCATGGGTGAGCACAGCTCTACAGGAGATAAATTTCTATTTTTTCTGGCTGGCGCGGGCATTGGTGCAGTACTGGCCTTGCTGTTCGCCCCAAAATCGGGGAAGGAAACGCGGGAACTCATTGCACGTACCGCCGCGGATAGCCGCGATTATCTGAGCAATAAAGTAACGGAAGGAAAGCAGTTCGTCGGCGACACTTCTCGCAAGGTCACCGATGATTTCTCCAGCTTCGTCGATCGCAGTAAGGACGCTCTGCTTCGTCAAAAGGAACAACTGACAGCGGCGTTCGAAGCGGGAAAGGCAGCCTACAAGGAAGGCAAGGAATCCGGACAGTAATTTCGGAGGGGATTTTGGACATTCTACTCACGATCTTCGTCGCTCTGACCGCCATCGCTGTAATCACACAGGCTGGGGTGCTGGTTGCGATCTACATGGTATCGAAGCGACATTCTGAACAGATGGAACGCTTCATGAATGAGACGCGCGAAATGATGGCGCCCATCAAGACGATCACAGAAAACCTGCGCACGGCTTCTGTGAACATCGTGGAGATCGGCATCGCCGCGCGCGACCAGTTCCGGCGCGTGGAAGGCATGGTCAACGACACCAGTGAGGTTTTGCAGGCTCAACTGGCGCGCCTGGATTCCGCAACGCGCGACGTGGTCGAACGTGTCAATGGAACGGCGCTGGTTCTTCAGGAGTCTGTCGTGCGTCCAGCCCGGGAAATCGCTGCGATCGCGAAGGGAGTTGGCCGAGGCCTTGAGGCGCTCTTCCTTCGTCGTCCGAAGCCCAGGGTGGATCAGGCTCATCAGGACGAAGAGCTGTTCATATGAGCAATGGAGATCCCACTCTTTCCGCTACCTAATTTGGTCCTCTTTCCGCAGGTTGCCGTCCCTCTTCACATCTTTGAAGAGCGGTACAAGCTGATGATCAATCGCTGCATCGACCAGGCCGATATCTTCGGCCTGGTCCTGCTGAACGAAGAAGCCGATCAGGAAAACGAAGACAGCATTCTCCGGGTCGGCGTGTCCGCGCGTGTGGTCCAGGTTGACAGACTCGACGAAGGCCGGCTCAACGTGCTGTGCGCCGGCGAATCCCGTTTTCGTATTCTCGAATTCACCGGTAGCGCTCCCTACTGGACCGCTGACGTGGAGTTCTTTGATGACGATCCGGAGACGGAGGAAGGTCTTCAGGAAGCCTATCAGCGCGTCAGCATACTTTATCGGAAGGCCACCGAGCTCACGTCGCAGTTAAAGGATATGGAAATCCCGCAACTCGACCTTCCCGATTCTCCCGTCGCACTGTCGTACATGGTCAGCTATGTTCTGGATCTCGGCGCCGCTCGGAAGCAGGAACTTCTGGAAGCAACGTCGACGCTGTTCCGCCTTCGTTCGCTTGTTGAGGATCTGGAGACTGCAATCTCGCAACTTCAAGGTCAGGTCGCCCGCAAGGGTCTCGCCCACAAAGCCATCAGGAATGGAGATCTCGGAAAGCCGGGATCGAGGTCGTCAGGCAGCTGACCCGAACTCTGGAACCCGGGGTGCAGTTACCGGGGTGTGCAAAAGAAGAAGACGCTCGCCATTGTTGTCTTTATTTTCGGGATTGCCGGATCTTCATGTTCCTCCGGTACACCTCTCACCTCGACTAAAACCAATGCCAGTAGCCTTATCGACGTCGATAAGGTCCCCGCTTTCGTGCCAAATGACGACTATGGTCGCGGCCTCTGGGAATCCACAAAGCAGGTGTATGCGCTGCGACAATTCCGACCAGCGTGGCTGGCACAAGGGATTGTGGGGTCGAGTGCCGATGCGGCATTGCGGGTGTTGGAGGATGCGCCGAGCGAGGGGCTGAAGCCGGAGGATTTCGGGGTCGGTGATCTGCGGCGACTACAGGAGTCCGTTAAGACTTCCGGGAACGCGGGAGCCCAGAACGAATTCGATACACACCTGACCTATGCACTGGTTCGCTATGTGTCCCAGTTGTGCCTGGGTCGCATCGATCCGCGAGCCGTTGATCCCCAGTGGCCGCAGGTGCAGAGCAATTGCGATGTATCGCGAATCGTTAACGACGCTGCTGAGGGCAATACTGTCGCGCGGCTGGCAGATCAGCTCTCGCCGAAGATTCCTGAATTCCAGGGACTGCGATCGAGCTTGAAACGATACCGGGAAATTGCCGCTGTCCCGCCAGGTTCGGAGCTTCCAGGCACCCTTGCGTTGCTCGGGGACTTGCCGAACCCATCCGATGGTTCAGCTCCCTCACGAAAAGAACTCAATGAGGCGATTCGACATTTTCAGAAACGAAACGGACTGGAGCCGGATGGGCGATTGGGGAAGAAGACGATGGACGCGTTGAATGTTCCCATCGCGCAACGCATCGAACAGATCGAAATCAATATGGATCGCATGCGCTGGATCGCGCCGCGGCTCGAGTCGCGGCACATTCGCGTCAACATTCCCGGCTTTCAATTAGCAGTGCATGATGGCGATCAGGTTCCGCTAGAGATGCGAGCCATTGTGGGTTCGACAGAGAGTCCCACGCCAGTTCTCGATGACGCAATGGAATATCTTGTCTTCAGCCCCTATTGGAATATTCCTCTCAGCATCGCGACGAAAGAGTTCTTGCCAAAGATCCAGATGGATCTCTCGTACCTCAAGCGTGAGAACCTGGAAGTTGTCCGGGTTTTGAAAGACAAAGTGGAAGTTGTGGATCCATCAAAAATCAACTGGCATAAGGAATCGGACCTGGGGGGATATCAACTCCGTCAGAAGCCTGGAGCCACGAATGCGCTGGGCCTGGTGAAGTTCATTTTTCCGAATGGCTACGATGTCTATCTGCATGACACGCCGTCCGGAAACCTGTTCGACCGGCTAACCCGCACTCTGAGCCATGGATGCGTCCGTGTCGAGCGCCCTGCTGAGCTTGCCGGCTACCTGCTCCAAGACCAACCGGAATGGACTCCAGAACTCATCGCAGAAGCCATGCATGCCGAGAAGGAGAAACGAGTGCCGCTGAAGATGCCTATGCCGATTCACCTGCTCTACTGGACCGCGTGGACAGATTCAGAAGGTATTCTGCAGTTTCGAGACGATGTGTATGGCTACGATCAGAAACAACGGGAACTTGGCAGCGGAACGATTCCTCTACCAGCTGCGTACGCGCCCAACGTCGACATGCACAAAGTCGGAACTCGGATAGTAGCCTACGCCTCCAACCTTCATCGCCAGGGCGGTCTTTCGGACTAGCGAAAGAGCTCTGCCGCGAATGCGAATATCCACGGCCTTACCGTCCAGGTGAAGGCTGCGGGTGGCAACGCCATCGCTGTTTGCGTGAAGCATGGCATTGGTGGACGGGGACCGATATCCTGAAATGATCTGCAGGGATTCTCGAGTGTCCAGGCGGAGTCTCAGGTCGCACAGCAGGTCCAGGAGTTTGGGGTCGATCTCGTGCTTTTCGTTTGTGCGGTGATCCCGAAGGACGCGGTTTATGTCGTCCAGGGACGACGGAAGATACGCTCCGGTCTGCCAGTAGACCGTCTTCAGGGCCTCTCCTGTGTGGAGGTTGAGAAAGGAGAGGGTTCGTTCACTGAGGTTTTTCAACCCTGACGGCGACGTCGTTGCCGCTTCAACCAGCGTTGGGGCGGCAAAAAGCGCCAGCGCGCCGGTCTTCAGGAAAGCTCTTCGGTGTAATTCAGGCATAGGCTTATGACATCGAACGGTGCCTGCCGGGTGCCTCGCTCGAACTACCTCCAATTATTGGACTCAGTAAGTCAAGTTAGCACAGGGCCCTCTGATATGGCAGGTTGAATTTGCCGGTGGGGGGACCCTCTCCCTCCGGGAGAGGATGTCGCGAAACGACAGATGAGGGATTTACAGGCCTTGAGGATCCCCGCACTTAGCCCGATACCGACATTTGTTGCGCAAAACCCCCGGAGGGAAAAGGACTCTCCCCCGGCAAACGGTGTAGACTTATCCAACCCCGAAGCCCGAGGAGGGACTTATGAAACCCCGAACTCTGTTTTTGTCCTCACTGCTGCTTGTCGCACTGTGCGTCACGGTCTTGGCCGCCGACTTCAACGGTGCCTGGACAGCAGCCATCGACACTCAAATCGGTGTTCAGAACTACACCTATACCTTCAAGGTCGAAGGCGAGAAACTGACCGGCAAGTGCAAATCTCAATACGGAGAAACCGAAATCACAGAAGGTGTCGTGAAGGGTGACGACATCACCTTCGTTGAGAACCTCGTCTATGAAGGGATGCCGCTGCGTATCGTCTACAAGGGAAAAATCTCCGGAGACGAGATCAAGTTCTCCCGCAACGTGGCAGAGCTTGCCGATGAGCCGTTCGTGGCAAAGCGAGCGAAACAACCCTAGCAGCACCTGCAATCCGGCAAGGTCAAATTATTAGCGGACAACAGTTAACGGACAGCCGACTATCTGAAGAATTCTTCCTGAAATAGTCGGCTGTCTTCGGCGGATTGCACTACGCCTCGAACAACCGCAATCTTCGCAGGAACACATCCACCACATACAACCCCAGCGCGATTGACGCCACCAGCGGCCACAACTTCGTGTGCACACTCACGGTCTCGCCTTTGGCATCGAAAATCTCGGGCCCGGCCGGCTGATACACTCCGCCGGTACTCGAACTCACATCGCGCAGGACCTGGAAGTTGGGCGGATAGAAGTGGTACTCGTCGGGATAGGAGTACTCCAGAGTCCGCGACGTTCCACCCGACGTATCGCCCACTGTGCGAAACACGTACGTGCCATCCTGGTTCAACGGCACCCGAGTCTCGTATGCGCCCGGACCGACCTGTGGTACTTCGACCGTCGAAGCGGACTGCGCGGGATCCACGATCCGCAGCTTCGGATGCAACAGATTGCGGAATCGGCCGTCTTTTTCCACGGCGTTAATTGTGATCAGCGCCTCGTCGTCATCGCGGGTGACCTGCAGATCAAACTCATCGTTGTCCTGGCGGCGCATCGTTTCCCGCAGCAGTTGTGCCCAGAATTTCGAGTAGTTGTTCCACTTCAACCACTCGGCGGCCCAGCGATCCTTCACATCCGAGGTGAAGATTGCAGACTTGCCCAGCGCGTATTGCCATCGCGCCAGCAGCGGCCGCTTCCCCGGCGTTTCCAGAATGACCTCGGCGGTGGATTTGCCTTTCGTGTTTACATAACCGAGCAGTTCGGGAGCAGTCTTAAAATCGATCCCCTTGAACGCCTCGATGGTTTTCTTGACCGTCGGTTTGAAATTTTCTTCCTTCAGGGATTTCCCGGCCGCCAACTCCGTTTCATCCTGAAAGATCTGCGGCACACTCTGAGGATTCTCGACGTAGTAGGCGCGCCCTCCGCCCCAGGTGGCGATGTTCTCCATCAGGACCCGGTCCGATGCTGCGGTAACGGCAACAGTGGAAACCGTAATCTTGTCCCTCTGCATCTCCGTAGCCAGGCCCTTGAAGTCTTCGGCCGGCGTCTGGCCATCCGAGAGCAGAATGATGTGCTTGGTTTCGCCTTCTGTTTCCTTGAGCTGCTCATAGGCCTCGCGCAATGCGGGATAGATGTTCGTGTTCCCGGTTGCCACGATTTTGCTGATCGTGCTGCGCATCGATTCCTTGTCCTTAACTTCTGCGATCTTGAGCGCCCATTGGAAGTTGTAGTCGAAGGTCAGCACACCAAAGCGGTCGTCTTCCTTCAGCAGCGAAAGCGGCGCCTTCGTCGCTTCCTTCGCGAGATCCATTTTCGATCCCGCCATACTGCCCGATCGATCGAGGACAACGACCATGGAGATCGATTGCCGTTCTTTATCCGTTTCGAACGTGACGGGCAGAACCTCTTCGATCGTTGATCCGGTGTAGCCGTCCTTGCCATAGGTGTTCTCGCCGCCGGCAAGGATGAAGCCGCCGCCAAGGTCGCGCACGTAAGTCGCGATCGCTTGCATCTGCGGCTCGCTAAGATCTTTTCGCTCGACGTCGCTGAGCACAATGCAGTCATAGGCGTCCAGTCTGTCGGCGGTAGCGGGCAACTTCTCCGCGCTGGTCACTTCGACCTGAAATCCCTCCACGTTCAGGGCATCTTTGAGGTAGTGCGCGCTCGGCGCGTAGCCTTCCACGTACAGGATGTGAGGCTTGCCAAAAACCGTCGCCGACTTTCGAAATACATTGTTGGCCGGCTCCGGATCGCCTGCTGTGCTCACGGAGGCTTCCAGAATCACGCTGGAACTGTCGTCCTTCACGTTTGTCGCAAATGCGATGCGGTTCAAGCCTTGCGTCAGTTTCACATTCCTCTTCTCAATGAGTTTGTCGCCGATCTTTAACTGAACTTCCGCGGGCCCGCCGGTCTGGCTGTAAACATGAACCTCTGCCGGGAACTGCTCCTCCGCAGTTACAGAGGCAGGCGCGAGTATCGACTCAATCCATGTGTCTTTGGCGGCGCGCGCGGCAAGCATTCGCGTGTAGACGTGGACGTTGTCGAGTCTCAGATGTTCCAGTGCGGCGCTGAGATTTCCTGAATTGCCATTGCCGTCGGACAGCAGGACAAGGCGCTTCAGGTGATCCGGCGGAAACGAACGCGCCGCGTGATCGAGAGCGCTTGCGAGAGCCGTCTTGCTCTGGTCGATCGCGCCGGGCTTTGGCTTGCTCGAGACAGGCACTTTTGCCAGAGCTTCCGGGGTATCGAATGCCAGAGAGTTGGCGCCGAACGCGAGGAATGCCGAAGACGAAGCACTTCCAGCTCCGCTGGTCTTGCGGATCCACTCCAGTGCATCCTGCACCGCGTTCGGACTCACGCTCTGTGAGACGTCGAGCAGATAAACGACCGCGACACGCGCGGATGATCGCAGCAGCGTAGGTTGCATCAGCGCCAGAGCCAGAAGAACAATAAGGCCGCATCGAAGAAGCAGGGAAAGCCGCAGATGCTTTGGGCTGAGGTCCACGGCAGACCTGCGCTGGATCAGCACGAGCACCGGGATCAGGCCGAGAAGCAGCAGTGGCCAATAGTGTTCGAAGATCAGACTCATTGACCCGGGCACCTCACACCGTGATTCCTCGATGATAGGTGAACCATTCGAACACGAGCAGCAATGCCGCTGCTCCGATCATGTAAAACCAGAGTTCCTGTTCCATCCAGCCCGCAGTAACGGCTGCAGGTCTATCCTTCGTGGATACCGTCTTGTTCACATTCGAATACTGCGCGCTCGCCAGATTGACGGCCACATATTGCCGGGAGTCCTCATGAGTAGCGACGTAGAGACCGGGCTCTGCGGCTTCGAACATTGTTGTTTCGCCCTGCGAATAGGAACCCAGGCGCTCGCCGTTGAGTCCTTTGATTTCGGCCTGAGCGAGTGGAACGCTGATGACACCGGGCTGCCGGCGAAGGGCCAGCGATTCGCGGCTGAGCCATCCAAGCGCGTTGTCGATAAATAACGGGAACCCGCTGTGTAGTGGAAAATCGGAGTTCTTCAGGCTGAAGGCCGTCAGCACCCAGCGAGGCCGCTGTTTTTCCTCGGAAGCGAGGATGAGAGGCGCGTGATCAGCGGATTCCGCCAACACCTGCATATTTATGTTTTCGATGCGGCCCGCCCGCTCCAGCGCCACGTCATGAAGAGAGACATAACGCATGACGGGATGATCTTCCGACCAGGTTGCAAATCTCGGCTTCGAGAGCGTGCCCTTCGTCTGCGGGAGCCACGTCGTGTTGGGTGTTTCGCCGATGAAGAGGGTTGGCCGCGGCGGAGCGTTTGCCGGAGCAAAGCCGTCGAAGATGTACGCGTCGAAACTCGGATCGGGCTGGTACTTCTCGGGTTTGATCACCGTGACGTCAACCAGCGAGTCGAGCCGAAGCAATGCTTCCAGATAGGGGTTGCCGTTTGTCACGAGGAGCGTTTTCGCCGTTCGATTGATCGGCAGGTATGCGAACGCGGTGTCGTCCAGTGACAGCGCATCGCCGCCCGCCTGAATTGTCGCGCGGATGCCGCCTCCCTCGAATTTCGACAGATCGAATGGCCCACCGAACTCTCCGCCTGCCTTGAGGTTCAGCGCTCGCTCGATGTGCTGTCCGCCAGGTCCGGCAATCGTGAGGCGTACTTCTCGATCCTGCTTTCCGTAGTTGTGGACCTCCAGATAGGCCTCGTACGCAAGCGCCGACGACGCTGTCGATCGAATCTCAAACGCCGTAATCGCGACGTTCTCCGCCTCCTCAAAGACAGATTCGCGGATCGTGCCTCTGGGCATTGCCAGCGGAACAACTCCATCGGTGATGAAATGGACATGTACGGTCTGCGGATCCTTTTCGGGGAAGCTTGACATTCCGGAGATCGGCTTCATGCGTTCGATCGCTTCCCGGATTTCGCGGCGATCCGTCGTAGGCGCCGCATCGATACGGCCGGCGGTGTCTGCCACGCGGAACTCCGAGCTCGGAGCAGCGGCATTCACGGTTTTGAGCGCTGCCGCAACAGCGTGCTCCCATCGCGTCATCCCGTCGCTGGTACGTGCGAGCATCGAAGGCGATGTATCGAGAACCAGCAGCGTGCGTTCGCCCCCACCGGTAAGCCAGTGGATCTCGGGTCTGGCAATGGCCAGCGCGATGAGAAGCCCAATGACCACAGCGGCGAGGATCGAGATCAGCCGGCGCAGTTTTTCCCAGAGGGATTGAGCCTGACGCTCGTCGAGGACGCGGCCCCAGAGCATGGAGGAAGCGATCACCATCCGGCGGTGCCGCAGCTTCAGGAAGTACAGAGCCACAATCGCGCCCGCCGTGATCAGCGCCAGGAGCGCTGCCTGAAGACCTGTGAGCGCTAAAAACCTCATTTAAGGAATCTGCCCTGCCTGAAGACTTTCAAGACAAGCTCTTCGAACGGAAAATCCGTAACTGTGCGGACATAGCCCAGCTGGTACTTGCTGCAGTAACTCTCGATTTCCGTGCAGAAACGATGATACTCCGCTTTGTACGAGGCGAGCAGCGACGGTGTCACTGTGACTTCGCGGCTGACGTTGTTCTCGGAATCCACCAGTACAAGTTCACCCTTGAGCGCAGGATCGACTTCTTCGTGGCTGGCGATATGCAGGATGAAGATGTCGTGCTTGAAGTGTCGAAGAATATCCAGACCACTTTGAAAGCCGGAAGTGTCGAAGAAATCCGAGATCACGACGCACAGCCCTCGGCGTCTTGTTTCCGTGCAGTAGGTTTTGAAAGATTCGCGGGCGTTGGTCTCGCCGGAGGTGGTTATCTCCTCGAGGAATCGGAAGACACGGAAGATGCGGCCTTTGCCGCGCTGCGGCTGCAGTTCGCCTTTGACCTTGTTGGCGTAAGCAACCACATTGACGCGATCGAGATTCGAAAGCCCGATATAGCAGAGCGCGGCGGCGACGCGGCGCGCGTAATCAAACTTCGTCGGATTACCGTAGGACATCGACTGGCTGGCGTCCACGAACATGTAGATCGGCAGGTCTTCTTCCTCTTCGAATAACCGGAGAATCAGTTTGTTGAGCCGGAGGTAGGCTTTCCAGTCGAGATGGCGGAAGTCGTCGCCCGCGACATACTGGCGATAGTCGGCGAATTCCAGTCCTGTGCCGCGGCGCATGGCACGTCGCTCCGCCTTGAGCTGTCCGGCAAAGAGCCGCTTTGAAAGAATGCTCAGGTACTCGAGCTTCTTAAGAAATTCGTCATCGAATAAGGAAACCGTTGCTGCCATCGTCGTTGTCTTGCTGTATCGAAGACCCGGCAGATAAAAATTTCGAAATCGGAAAGTCCTGCATTGGAAAATCCAAAAGTCGAAAACTCAAATTGGACTTCGGCTCGTCCAGTTTAAGATTTCCACTTTTGGATTTTCCAATGCAGGACTTCCGATTTCGAAATTTTTATCTGCCTTCTCCTTTAGCTGGGTTCGGGAATACTCTCCAAAATCCCCTTCAGGATCGTATCCGGATCAACCCGTTCCGCCTCACCTTCAAAGCTGAGAATGATGCGATGCCTCAGCGCGCCCAGAGCGCACGACCGGATGTCG
>Ga0207659_10001323_pt1 | contig 14807 bp, 15 predicted proteins | sample KBSM43metaG_FD_184330 | JGI IMG/M metagenome (GOLD analysis project Ga0207659, IMG submission 184330) | Miscanthus rhizosphere microbial communities from Kellogg Biological Station, Michigan, USA - KBS M4-3 metaG (SPAdes) (version 2) | ecosystem: Host-associated > Plants > Roots > Rhizosphere >...
AGCAAGGCCGATGCGAAGGAAGTGCCTGCCGCGATGAAACTCTACAAGCTGCCGTCGATGGAAGAGCAGATGTCCGCCACTTGGCTCGGCGGCGGTGCCGCGAAGGCGCTGGCGAACACGGCCGTCTTCCTGAAGGAGCAGGGCCGCATCCAGGAGGTCAAGCCGAGCTATGCCGACTACGTGACGACGACCTACCTGCAGAAGGCGATGGCCAAGTAGTTCTTCTCTTCAGGCCGCAGCCATGCCGACGCTCGACATCCGCGACCTGACCGTGAACTACGCGGTCAAGGGGGGCACCTTGCAGGCGCTCGCCCCGGTCAATTTGACGATCCGCGACGGCGACTTCGTCGTTGCGCTCGGCGCCTCGGGCTGCGGCAAGACGACCTTGCTGAACTGTATCGCCGGCTTCCTGCCGCCGTCGACCGGGCAGATCCTGCTCGACGGCCGGCCGGTGTCCGGGCCCGGCGCCGACCGCGGCGTCGTGTTCCAGAAGCACGCACTGATGCCGTGGCTGAACGTGCGTGACAACGTCGCGCTCGGCCAGCGCCTGCGCGGCGTCGACCGCGAGGCGCGTTGCCGAGCGGCCGACGAAAAGCTGGCGCTGGTCGGCCTCGAGCAGTACGGCGACCGGGCCGTCTACGAGCTTTCGGGCGGCATGCAGCAGCGGGTCGGCATCGCGCGGGCGCTCGCCTCCGACCCGGCGGTGCTGCTGATGGACGAGCCGATGGGCGCCCTCGACGCGTTCACGCGCGAATCGGTGCAGGAGATCCTGCTGCACGCCTGGGCGGCGACCCACAAGATGGTGTTCTTCATCACCCACTCGGTCGAGGAGGCGCTGTTCCTCGCGACCCGTCTGATCGTGATGAGCCCGAGCCCCGGGCGCATCTCGCATGTCTACGACGACGTGCCGTTCTCGCGCCAGTTCCTCGATCACGGCGACTCGCGCCGGGTCAAGTCGGAGCCCGCCTTCATCGCGCTGCGCGAGGAGGTGCTCTCGATCATCCACCACCGCGAGCAGGCGCCGCCGGTGGGCGCCGGCTCGACGCGTGGCGAGGCGACCCATGCCTGACATCGTCGCGACCGCACCGATCTCCGCATCGGCCCCGCCGCCGGCCCCGCCCGCCACCGTCGACGCCAGCGGCAAGGCGCTGAAGACCAGCGCGTTCAAGGTCCCGGGCGCCGGCAATAGCGCGACGATCAGCGTCGTCACGGTCGTCGTGTTGCTGCTGCTGTGGTTCCTGGTCACCAACATGGGCTGGGTCAAGCCGCTGTTCCTGCCGTCGCCGCAGGCGGTGTTCCAGCAGTTCTACGAATACCTCACCGGGCAGGCCAACGACAAGCCGCTCTGGCAGCACTTCGCGGCCAGCATGTTCCGCGTCTTCTCGGCGTTCGTGCTGGCCTGCGTCACCGCGATCCCGGTCGGCATCGCGATGGGCATGTCGCGGGTGATGCGCGGCATCTTCGATCCGCCGCTCGAGTTCTACCGGCCGCTGCCGCCGCTCGCCTACCTGCCGCTGATCATCATCTGGTTCGGCATCGACGAGCTGCCGAAGGTGCTGCTGATCTTCCTGTCGTGCTTCGCGCCGCTCGCGCTCGCCGCGCGCGCCGGCATGCGCAGCGCATCGCAGGAACAGATCAACGCGGCCTACTCGATGGGCGCAAGCTACATGCAGGTGGTGCGCCATGTGATCGTGCCGTCGGCGCTGCCGGACATCCTGGTCGGCATGCGCATCGCGATCGGATTCGGCTGGACCACGCTGGTCGCTGCCGAGATGGTGGCCGCGAACCTCGGCCTCGGTCAGATGGTGCTGAACGCGTCGAACTTCCTGCGCACGGACATCGTCGTGATGGGGATCATCGTGATCGGTGTCGTCGCGTACCTGTTCGACCTGCTGATGCGCTGGGTCGAGCGGAGGCTGGTGCCCTGGAAGGGACGGATGTGACGGCACCCGCGGTGCACGGCTGAGGCCTCAGCGCGTTGCGCGGCGTCGCGGGCCTTTCAACTCACCGAAGAGCTCGTAGAGTTGCTGGGCCGCCGGCGACAGCGAACGCCCGCGACGCCGGATCAGCCCGACCTTGCGGGTGACGACCGGATCCGACAGCGCGATGCTGACCAGCAGCGGATGGTCCGGTCCCGGCATCGCCATCGACGGCACCACCGCCACGCCGAGCCCGGCTTCGACCAGACCCAGGGTCGTGGTCACGTGCTGCGCCTCGTAGATCGCTTGCGGCCGTTTCGCGACCCCGGCGAGCGCCTGGTCGAACAGCACGCGATTGCCTGACGAGCGGCCGACCGAGATGTAGTCGTAGTCGCACAGCTGGGCCCACGTCACCCGGCGCAGCTTCGCCATCGGGTGGTCGCGCCGGCAGGCGGCGACGAACCGCTCGTCGATCAGCGCCTCGAATTCGAGATCGCCTTCCTGCGCGCCCATGAAGTTCAGGCCGAAGTCGGCCTCGCCCCGCGACACCGCGGCGAGGACCTCGTTGGCGCTCGCATCGAGCACCTTGACCCGAACCTTGGGCGAGCGTTCGTGATAGCGGCGGATCACGTGCGACAGGTAGTAGTACACCGTCGACGGCACGCACGCCACCGTGACCTCGCCCATGCGCGTGGCGGCAACCCCGCGAATGCCCAGCAGCGTCGCGTCGAGATCGTCGAGCAGCTCGCGCACCTTGCGCTCGAAGTCGCGCCCGACGGCGGTCAGGGTCACCCGCCGCGTGGTGCGCTCGAGCAGGCGGACGCCGAGCGCCTGCTCGAGCTTGTCGACGCGCCGGCTGAACGCCGGCTGCGACAGGTGCACCGACTCGGCCGCCTTGCGGAAGCTGCTCAGCTCGGCAACCGCACGGAAGGCGAGCAGGTCGTTCAAATCGAAGTTGATCGCCATGGCAATGCGTCGTATTGATGTGTTCGATGGATCAGTTGATCTTAAAGATGCAATTTACTTTTGCAATGACGGCGCCGATCATTCAATCCATGAACCGAGTGATCCCCTGCGTTCTGATGCGTGCCGGCACCTCGCGCGGCCCCTTCTTCCTGCGCGAGTGGCTGCCCGCCGACGACACCGAGCGCGACGAGGCGCTGATCGGCGCGATCGGCGCGTCCGACCTGCTGCAGGTCGACGGCGTCGGCGGCGGCAGCACGCTCACCAGCAAGGTCGCGATCGTCTCGAAGTCGGCGCAATCGGGTTGCGACGTCGACTACCTGTTCGCCCAGGTCGGGGTCGGGCAGAAATCGGTCGACACGCGTCCCAACTGCGGCAACATGCTGTCGGGCGTTGCGCCGTTTGCGATCGAGCAAGGCCTGGTGGCGGCCCGGGACGGCGAGACCACCGTCCGCGTCTTCAACGTCAACACGCGCTCGCGCATCGACGTCACGGTGCTGACCCCGAACCGCACCGTCTCCTACGACGGCGAGACCGGCATCGACGGCGTGGCCGGCACGGCCGCCCCGATCCGCCTGAACTTCCTGGACGCCTGGGGCGCCGTCACCGGCTCCCTCTTTCCGACCGGCAAGCGCATCGATGTGATCGACGGCCTGCACGTCACCTGCCTCGATGCCGCGATGCCGCTCGTCATCCTGCGAGCGCGCGAATTGGGCCTGACCGGCCGCGAGACGCCGGCCGTGCTCGACGCCGACCGGGCGTTGCTCGAGCGACTCGAAGCGGTTCGCCGCGCGGCGGGCGAGGCGATGGGGCTCGGCGACGTGTCGACGAGCGTCGTGCCGAAGCCGGTCATCGTCAGCGATGGCGACGATGCCGACAGCGTCACGTCACGCTACTTCACGCCGCGCCGCTGCCATGCGTCGCATGCGGTGACCGGCGCGATCGGCGTCGCGACCGCGTTCGCGCTGCCCGGAACGGTGGTCAGCGCGACGTCGCGTGTAGCCGGTCTCCGGCGAATCTCGGTCCTCCATCCGCAAGGCCGCATCGACGTCGAGGTGACGGTCGAGGGGTCGGGCGATGACGCCCGCGTCCAGACCGCCGCGCTGGTCCGGACCGCCCGAAAGATTCTGCAGGGGGACCTCCACATCCCGTCTTATGTGTTCTCGAAATCCACTGAAGGAGACAGACCGATGAAAAGCCTGATTGCCCCCGTTGTCGCCGCCCTGGTCGCGACGACCACCGCCCCGCTCGCGATGGCCTATCCCGACAAGACCATCACCATCGTCGTACCGACCGCCGCCGGCGGCGGCAACGACGCGATGGCGCGCACGATCGCGCAAAAGCTCGGACCGCTGCTCGGGCAGACGGTGATCATCGACAACCGCGCCGGCGCGAACGGCGCCATCGCGAGCGAATTCGTGACCCGCGCCGCGCCCGACGGCCACACGCTGATGCTCGGCTACATCGCCACGCACGCGATGAATCCGGCGCTGCAGAAGCTGCGCTACGACCCGGTCGCCGACTTCGCGCCGATCGGCCTGGTCGGCTACTCGCCGACCCTGATGGTGGCGAGCACCACCGTGCAGGTGAAGGACGTCAAGGACCTGGTCGCGCAGCTCAAGGCCAAGCCGGACCGCTACACCTACGCGTCGGCCGGCAACGGGACGGCGCCGCACTACGCCGCCGAGCTGTTCAAGCTGAACGCCGGTGTCGTGATGACCGGTGCGCCGTACAAGGGTTCGGCACCGGCGATCAGCGACACGATCGGCGGGCAGACGCAGTTCATGTTCCCGAGCCTGTTCACCGCGCTCCCCCACGTGAAGTCCGGCAAGCTGCGCGCGCTGGCGGTGGCCGGACCGAAGCGCTCGGCCTTGCTGCCCGATGTGCCGACCCTGAAGGAAGCCGGCGTCGATGGCGTCGACGTGCAGCAGTGGTACGGCTTCTTCGCACCCGCCAAGACACCGAAGCCCATCATCGACCAGATCAACAAGGCGCTGAACCAGGTGCTGGCCGACAAGGAGATCGTCAAGCGCATGGAAGAGCATGGTGCGGACGTCGAGACGAGCACGCCGGAGCAGTTCGGCGCGCTGGTCAAGAGCGAGCTGACGAAATGGAAGAGCGTGGTCCAGCGCGCGAAACTGACCGCCGAATAAGCCCTGCACACGCCCAGGGAGACCGTCATAAACAACCACAAGAATCCTTCGCCGTTGAAGAGCGGCATCGCGGCTGCGATGCTCATGCTGGTGAGCGCTGCGCTTCCGGCGCAGACTGTCACCCTCTCCGGGATCGCCGATGCGGCGGCCCGAAACGTGAGCAACACCGGCGGCAGCTCGGTGAAGTCGCTGGTCAGCGGCAGTAACTCGACGAGCCGCATCATCATCCGCGGCGTCGAGGATCTGGGCGACGGCTTGACGGCCGGCTTCCACCTCGAGCACGGCATCCTGCTGGACGCGGGAGCCGCGGTCGCGGCGACGCAGTTCTGGGACCGCCGCTCGACGGTCAGCGTCACCAGTCCCGCATGGGGTGAGCTGCGCCTCGGCCGCGACTACGTGCCGAGCTACTTGAGCTGGAGCCGCTACGATCCGTTCAGCTATGTGGGGGTCGCCGGTTCCAACAACCTGGTCTCTGCAACGCCGAACGGGCCGATCCGCTCGGCGTTCTCGACCTCGCCGAACACGACCGTGCGCTCCAGCAACGCGATCCAGTGGCTCACGCCGAACGGCTGGGGCGGGATCGAGGGCGGCGTGATGGTTGCCGCCGGCGAAGGCGGGACCGCGGCCAACAACCAGCACAAGGTGATCGGTGCCCGCCTCGGATGGGCCGACAAGCGCTTCGCCGTGTCGGCGGCCACCACCCAGACCGAGAACAACCTGACCGACAGCGGCAAGTTCAAGGACCACTCGATCGGCGGCCAGGCCGACGTCGGCGTGGTCCGACTGAGCGCCGCCTACCGGGTCTTCGAGCAGGCCGCGTCCGACCAGACCAACATGATGATCGGCGCAACGGTGCCGGTCGGTCAGGGGGAGGTCAAGCTCTCCTGGATCCGCGCCGACCTCGAGGGTCGGGTCGGGGCGACCGTGATCGATGCCAACGATGCGCAGCAGTGGGGACTGGGCTACGTCTACTGGTTCAGCAAGCGCAGCAACCTGTACGCCACGGCATCGCGCATCGACAACAAGGGCGTGGGCACGTTCGTCGTGCCGGGCGGCTCGACGCTTGCCGCGGGTGGCAACTCCACCGGCGTCGAGTTCGGCATGCGCCATTCGTTCTGACGCGCGACGACGCTTCAACCGAGGAGACGACAATATGGACAACCTGACCGCATGGATCGGGCGCAGCGAGACCCGGTCCGACCTGATCGGCGCAACCCCCGCGCTGGCGCTCAACGCGACACTCGACCACCCCGAGACGGGCTTTGTGTCCGGCACTCCGCTGCTGCCGTTGTGGCACTGGCTCTACTTCCTGCCGCTGCATCGGCAGAGCGAGATCGGCGCCGACGGCCACGCGAAGCGCGGCGGCTTTTTGCCACCGGTCCCGCTGCCGCGCCGCATGTGGGCCGGCAGCCAGTTCGACTTCCGCGCACCGGTGCGCGTCGGCGATGCGGTCGAGCGCACCTCGACGATCGCTGATGTGTCGTCGAAGGAAGGGCGCACCGGCAAGCTCGTTTTCGTCAAGGTTCGCCACGAGGTCCGCTGCAACGGCGCGGCCGATCCGGCCATCGTCGAATTCCACGACATCGTCTATCGAGAGGCGAGAAAGCCCGACGACGTCGAGCCGCCGCCGCAGCGCGCCGCCACCGGTGCGGCATGGCAGCGCGAGATCGTGCCCGACGATGTGCTGCTGTTCCGCTACTCGGCGCTGACCTTCAACGGGCACCGCATTCACTACGACCGCAAGTACGTGACCGAGGTCGAGGGCTACCCGGGGCTGATCGTGCACGGCCCGTTGATCGCGACCTTGCTGATGGACCTGGTGCGCCGCAACGCGCCGCAGGCCGAGATCGCAAGCTTCCGCTTCAAGGCCGTGCGCCCGACCTTCGACCTGAACCCGTTCCGGGTCAACGGCCAGCTCCAGGACGACGGCAAGACGATCAAGCTGTGGGCCGGGGACCACGAGGGCTGGCTGACGATGGATGCCGTGGCGACGCTGCGCGCAGGGAGCTGACGATGCAACCGCTCAAAGGACTCACCGTCGTCACGCTCGAGCATGCGATTGCGGCACCGTTCGCGACCCGCCAGCTCGCCGACCTCGGCGCCCGCGTCATCAAGATCGAGCGGCCCGGCAGCGGCGACTTCGCGCGCGGCTACGACGCCCGGGTGCGCGGCCTCGCCTCGCATTTCGTCTGGACCAACCGCTCGAAAGAGAGCCTGACGCTCGACGTCAAGCACCCCGAGGCGGCCAAGGTGCTCGAGCGACTCGTGCTGGAAAAGGCGGATGTCGTAGTTCAAAACCTCGCGCCCGGCGCAGCCGCGCGCCTCGGCCTTGGCTATGACGTGCTGGCCGAGAAGAAGCCGTCGATCATCGTCTGCGACATCTCCGGCTACGGCGCCGACGGGCCGTACCGCGACAAGAAGGCGTACGACCTGCTGATTCAGAGCGAGGCCGGCTTCGTGTCGGTCACCGGCACCCCCGACGAGCCGTGCAAGGCGGGCACCTCGATCGCCGACATCGCCGCCGGCATGTACGCGTACACGAACATCCTGGCAGCGCTTCTGCAGCGCGGGCAGACCGGGCGCGGCCAGCACATCGACGTCTCGATGCTGGAGTCGCTCGCCGAATGGTCGAGCTACCCGCTCTACTACGCGTTCGACGGCGCGCCGCCGCCGCCGCGCAGCGGTGCGGCGCACGCGACGATCTATCCGTACGGACCGTTCCCGACCGGCGCCGACCAAGGCAGCGTGATGCTCGGCCTGCAGAACGAGCGCGAGTGGGTCAACTTCTGCGACAAGGTGCTGCTGCGTCCCGAGCTGGCGCGCGACCCGCGCTTCACCGGCAATGCCAAGCGCGTCGCCGAGCGCACGGCCTTGCGCGAGCTCATCGTCGAGACGTTCGCGCCGCTGACCGCGCCGCAGGTCGTCGAGCGGCTCGAGACGGCGCAGATCGCGAATGCGCGCGTCAACACGATGCAGGAGGTCTGGGACCACCCGCAGCTGAAGGCGCGCGACCGCTGGCGCGAGGTCGGCTCGCCGGCCGGCATGCTGCCGGCGATGCTGCCGCCCGGGACCTGGAACGAGGGACCGCGCATGGACCCGGTGCCGGCGCTCGGCGAGCACACCGACGCGATCCTGCGCGAACTCGGCGTCGATGCGGCCGGCATCCGGCAGCTGCGCGCCGCGGAAGCGATCTGATGAACCCGCGCACCTATCTCTTCGTGCCGGGCAACCGCCCCGAGCGGTTCGCGAAAGCTCTGGCCAGCGGCACCGATGCGGTCGTTCTGGATCTCGAGGACGCCGTCGCCGCGGCGGCCAAGGGCGAGGCCCGCGCCGCGATCGCCGACTGGTCGCGGCAAGCCACCGAGGCCGATCGGGCGCGCACGGTGGTGCGCATCAACGATGCCGAATCGAATGGTTTCGCCGACGACCTGCGTCTGCTCCGCGAGGCTCGTCTGCTGAGCGTGATGCTGCCCAAGGCCGAGTCCGCCGCCCAGGTGCGGTCCGTCCGCGCGGCGGTGCCCGATGCGCTCGTGCTTGCGCTGATCGAGAGCGCGAACGGTGTGGCCAAGATCCACGACGTGGCCGGTGCCGAAGGGGTGACCCGGCTGGTCTTCGGCACGCTCGACTACGCGCTCGACCTCGATCTCGACATCGCCGACAGCTCCGACGGGCTGGCCAGCGCCGCCAGTGCGCTGGCGATCGCGTCGCGCGTCGCCGGTCTGCCATCTCCCGTGGCCGGCGTGACGCCGCAGATCGACGACGAACAGCGCCTCCTCGCCGATCTGGCCTGGTCGCGTCGCCACGGCTTCGGCGCCAAGCTGTGCATCCACCCGCGTCAGGTCACCGCCATCCAGGCCGCGCTGACGCCGACCGAAGCGGCCCTCGACTGGGCCCGGCGCGTGCTCGCCGCCGAGGCCGCATCGCCCGGCGTCGCCCAGCTCGACGGCGGGATGATCGACCGCCCCGTCGTGCTGCAGGCGCAACGCGTCCTGCAACGCGCCCGAACCTGAGTCTGCCACTTCTCCAGAGGAAACACGACATGCCCTCCACCATCATCGACTCGGCCATCTTCCAGGGGATCTTCTCCAGCGACGAGATGCGCCAAGTCTGGTCCGACGAGAACCGGACCCAGAAGTACCTCGACATCGAAGCCGCGCTGGCGCGCGTGCAGGGACGCCTGGGGCTAATCCCGCAGGAAGCCGCCGACGAGATCGTCAGCCACTGCCAGCTCGAGCAGATCGACATGGCGAAGCTGCGCCAGCAGACCGAGCGCATCGGCTATCCGATCCTCGGCGTGGTCTCGCAGCTCAATGCGCTGTGCCGCGACAAGCTCGGCGAGTACTGCCACTGGGGCGCGACGACCCAGGACATCACCGATACCGCGACGGTGCTGCAGATCCGCGAGGGGCTGGCCCTCGTCGAGCGCGATCTCGCCGCAATTTCGGCCGCGATGGCACAGCAGGCGAAGACGCACCGCGATACGCCGATGATCGGGCGCAGCAATTTGCAGCAGGCGATCCCGGTGACCTTCGGCTACAAGATGGCCGGCCTGCTGTCGGCGATCGAGCGCCATCGCGAGCGCCTCGCCCAGCTGAAGGAGCGCGTGCTGGTCGGCGAGTTCGCTGGCGCGGCAGGGACGCTCGCGTCTCTGCAAAGTGGCGCGATGGAAACGCAGGCCGCGCTGTGCGCCGAACTGGGTCTGAAGCAGCCGGTCATCGCGTGGCACACGATCCGCGACAACATCGCCGAGGTCGGCGCGTTCCTCGGCCTTGTCGGTGGGACGCTCGGCAAACTGTCGATGGACGTCAAGCTGATGATGCAGACCGAAGTCGGCGAGGTTTACGAGCCGTTCGCCCATGGTCGCGGCTCGAGCAGCACGATGCCGCAAAAGCGCAACCCGATCTCGAGCTGCTACATCCATGCGCAGGTCTCGGTCGTTCGCCAGCACGCCGCGGCGCTGATGGACGCGATGATCGCCGACCATGAGCGCTCGACCGGCCCGTGGGAGATCGAGTGGATCGTGCTGCCGGAGGCGTTCTGCCTGATGGCTGGGGCGCTGAAGCAATCGCGCTTCGTGCTCGAAGGGCTCGAGGTCGACACCGCCGCGATGCGCCGCAACATCGACATGACACATGGCCTGGTGATGAGCGAGGCGGTGATGATGGGGCTCGGCCCGTACATCGGCCGCGAGTACGCGCACGACCTCGTCTACGACATCTGCCGCGAAGCGGTGAAGCAGCAACGCCCGCTGCTGGACCTGCTGGACGCTCATCCCGAAATCAACAAGCACCTCGATCGTGCCGCGCTATCGAAGCTGTGCGATCCGGTCAACTACCTCGGCCAGTCGGGTGTCATGGTCGACCGCGTACTGGCCACGCTGCGATGAATTCGGGCGTGAGCCGTAGCGTCTTCGCGGGTCGGGAAGGCCCTTCGGTCGGGGCGCCGCGCCTGCCGTCCCGACGCGGGCGACGCGACATCGACTGGCCTGCGATCGAACAGGACTACCGGGCCGGCCTGCTCTCCCTTCGCGACCTCGCCGAGAAGCACGACTGCGCGCATTCGACAATCGCCAATCATGCGGGGCGGCATTGTTGGAAGCGGGTTTGATCGGGAGCCTGCAAGTCGTATGACCGGTTGAGGCGGGGCGCTGTGAGCACAACGATGCGGTGCCTGACCTTGTAGCCCGTTTCGAACGAACGCCAGTGTCAGGGTCCCAAGGTTCTTCGGGCACCGAGCTTGCCGGTTGCTTCCCCCAGCGACAACCGGAGCCCCACATGCGTGCCATGACCTACCGCGGACCGTACCGGATCCGCGTGATTGACAAGCCGATCCCCGGGATGAGCACCCTCGCGACGCCATCGTTCGCGTAACCCGCGCCTGCTGAGGAAGCGGTTGTAGGCCTTCACGTTGCACTGCCCCGTGCCGAGGCTCTTGAACGGCATCTTGCCGACCCGCCCGAGCTTGTCTTCGGAATTCGGGTCTTCCGGCACGAAGACGCCGACGCAGCCGATGCGGCCGGTGAACTTGACCGACGCGACCAGGTTGTTCACGCACGCGCGGCGCACTCGGTGGTTGCCGAACCAGCGTTTCAGCAGATCTCGACGAGTGGAGGCATCGAGCCCACGCCCGAATCGAGCCCACAACAGTTTCGGCGCTCGCTCGCTGACGACGTCATGTTCTGGGCGCCTCTAGTCAAAGCGCTGGGCGTCAAGACCGACTGACGCCCCGAAAAGAAGTTCGTCCTACCGCGGTAGTCGACTTTTGACTGCACTCGGCCCAATACCGGACAGCCACCAAGCGACTGCTCCCTGCCTGAGTTCAGTTCTGCCCAAACGGGCTGGACGCGCCGGCCCCGCGGTGCCACGCTCGAGCGCCCATCAGGTTGCATCGACGCTGTTGCGTTTCGCCAATGGCCGCGCGTGTTCGTTGCATCTACGTTGACGTAACCACGGGTGACGGAGATGTTCTATCAACAGGCGGCTTTCAGCCAGGCGTTGCCGCTGCATGTTGTACGGAGCTAGCCGCAGGATCCCATGAACCGGCCATCATCAGTGCGACGCGCCGCGATCCGACTACCTTCGACCGAGGGGCTGCGGGCGTTCGAAGCAGTGGCGCGCCTCGGAAGCTTCGAGCGAGCCGCGCACGAGCTAAGCTTGACCGCGAGCGCGGTCAGCAAACGCGTCAGCAGTCTGGAAGAGGTAGCCGGGACGTCGCTTTTCACTCGCAAGGCAAACGCACTGGTGCTGACCGACGCTGGAATGGACTACGCGACGCGGTCATCCGAAGTGCTCCGGCAACTGATGGCAATGCCTCAGCACGGGCGAACGCGCGAGGCCTCCGGCCGCTTGAGCATCACCTCCACGCCGACTTTCGCACGCCAAATCCTGGCCCCGAATCTGTCGGCATTCACGAACGCTCATCCGCATTTCGATGTCGAACTCCTGATCGTGCCGCCAATCTTTGACTACCCCGCGACAAACGCGGACGTGGAGATTCGCAACGGAGACGTCGCCGCATCGGGTGGTATCTTGCTCATGCAGGATGTGGTTACACCGTTGGTGTCGCCCGACTTGCTTCTGCGGCTTCCGCCGCTGCGAGTGCCCGGTGATCTTCGGCACGCACCCCTGATCAGGACACCACTTGAGCCATGGTCTCCCTGGTTCCATTCGGCGCTTCTCGATTGGCCGGAACCCGCGCGCGGCCCAAAGTTGCTAGACCTCGGCCTCACTTTCGAGGCGGCCGTGAACGGTCATGGCATTGCCCTATGCCGCCCGAGCCTGGTGAGAGATTGGTTGACCAGGCGAGCACTGCGCCCTCTCTTCGATATCTTCGCCCGCCCGACCAAGCAGTACTACGTGCTCGCTGACGTCCAGCAACAGGCGTCACAACTGTTCGTGCAGTGGCTACACGCAGTCTGCAGCGACAACGCGGAAGGAGGACTTGATCTCATACACGACGAGCTGCGTCACTTGCAGGACGGAATCGCGGGCTCCTGAGCCGCTCAAACGTGCACGCCGGCGCGCTGAAGAACACTGCGGTCCACCTGTCTGATGTCCGTGTGCCCGCTGAGCGCCATCGTCACATCGAGCTCATGCGCCAGAATTCCTAGGCAGCGCAATACGCCGGCCTCGCCAAACGCGCCCAAGCCGTAGAGATGCGGACGTCCGATCATCGTGCCTCGTGCTCCGAGCGCGATCGCCTTGAATACATCCTGGCCACTGCGAACGCCGCTATCCAGCCAGACTTCGATTTGGCTGCCCACCTCGTCCACGATCTCCGGCAGGACCGGAAATGGCCGATGGCGCGCCATCCAATTGTGGTCCTCCGTGATTCGAGACGACGAGGGCATCCGCGCCGCTCGCCACCGCCAGCCGGGCATCCTCCAGATCGAGAATGCCCTTTAACACCAGCTTGCTACCCCAGCGCTCCTTTATCCAGGCGACGTCACCCCAACTCAAACTCGGATCGAAGTGCTGCTCCGTCCAAGACAGGAGCGACGACATATCCTGGACACCGTCGACATGTCCCACGACGTTGCCGAACTGATGTCGCCGGGTTCGAAGCATCTGCCAACACCAGCGAGGCTTCGCTGCAAGGTTCAACAGCGTGTTCAGCGTGAGCTTGGGCCGGGTTGAGAGCCCGTTCTGTATATCTTTGTGCCGCTGGCCGATGATCTGCAGGTCCAGCGTCAGCACCAGCGCGCTGCATTTTGCTGCCTTGGCCCGGTCGATGAGGCGCCCGACGAAGTCGCGATCCCGCATGACGTACAGCTGGAACCAGAAGGGCTTGGTCGTGTTTGCGGCTACGTCCTCAATCGAGCAAATGCTCATCGTGCTCAAGGTATAGGGAATTCCGAAAGCCTCGCTGGCCCGGGCAGCAAGGATCTCTCCGTCCGCATGCTGCATTCCGGTGAGCCCGGTCGGAGCGATTGCCACGGGCATTGATACATCGAGCCCGACCATGGTCGTCCTGATACTCCGATGCTCCAGGTTCCTGGCGACGCGCTGGCGAAGTTTGATCGACTTAAAGTCATCCTCGTTGGCGCGATAGGTGGCTTCAGTCCAGCTGCCGCTGTCGACGTAGTCGTAGAACATGCGGGGAACGCGTCGCTTGGCGACCACGCGCAGATCCTCGATGCACGTAACCTTTGCCAGCCTTTGCTGCATCCGAGCCGAGGAGCTTGAATCTGAGAGTGGTCCCGGCATCCGGAGCGCCGCAAGGCCACCAGCATGTTGAACACTGCGGACGTTCAACTAAAGCTCCTAGATGGGGCGATGTCGACAGATCCAGATGTCGTTCGACGCGCAACCTCAGAATCGCGCCTTGACAAATTCTGTTGCGCGATCTGGTCACGAACATGAAAGTTGTTCGCGGTGACCCTGAAAGATTGGCGAGGCATGAAAACCCGAACTGATCGTTTGGCGAATCGCCGTCCCGTCGCGCCGGATGCCCAGGCTGATCTCCCTGATGGGTCCGCAGCACGCACGATATTGCCGAGCTTGGCCGATTCCTTCATCATCGCCTCCTCGCTCAAGCGCGCAGCCGCGAAGCACGATGAAACCGAAAGGCGCACAGTCGCGCTACTGATCTTCCTGGCTATGCAGTCGAGTCGTCATTTGCTTGGGTGTACGCGTGGCTTCGTTCAACCGTTAAGGAGAAGGGGAATGAAACGCTCGATCATCATTTTGCTTATGCTGATCTCTGGTGTTGACAATGCTCTTGCTCAGAATGCATCTCTAAAGGAGCAAGTCGTTGGGACTTGGATTCACGTTTCGACCACCGTTACCGCACCTGATGGCAAGAAAAGTGACCGGCCAGGCCAAGGTGTCTTGATCTATGGCCCTGAAGGTCATTTCGCCTTCATCAATGTGGCCAATAATCTTCCTCACTTAGCAGCCAACAATCGGGATAAGGCGACGGCGGAAGAAGCTAGGGCTATCGTTGCTGGTTCGATAGCCTATTACGGCACATACGCGGTCGATGAAGCGACGAAGACCATCGTCCCGAAGGTTGAGGGATCGACATTTCCGAACATGGTTGGAACCGATCAAAGCCGGATTGTGAGGTCGATCACGGCAGACGAGATGCGATTCATCAATCCGAAGGCGCCGGCAGGTGTGCTGGAGATTGTTTGGAAGCGAGCCAAATGAACACATCTCAAGAACGCGCAGTCGACCCGAAGCAGGTCTAGTTCTCTAAGAAATCGGCGACCGAAAGCCGACAATCGCGGGCTCTCCCAAGGTAGCTGTGCAGACTATTGCAAAGCAATCGC
>Ga0207659_10001324_pt1 | contig 14793 bp, 15 predicted proteins | sample KBSM43metaG_FD_184330 | JGI IMG/M metagenome (GOLD analysis project Ga0207659, IMG submission 184330) | Miscanthus rhizosphere microbial communities from Kellogg Biological Station, Michigan, USA - KBS M4-3 metaG (SPAdes) (version 2) | ecosystem: Host-associated > Plants > Roots > Rhizosphere >...
CACGCCTTCGATCTTGAGTGCCGAGGTGCGGCCCGCGATGATCAGCGACGGGTCGCTGCGGCCGGCAACTGCCGCGCGCAGCTTGCCTTCGCCTTCGGCAATCGAGGTCAGTGTCTCCTTCGTCTGACCGAACGGTGTCGGCAACACCGTGTCTTCGATGCTCATGCACGATACGCCGGCGTGCTCGAGCTCCTGGACGGTGCGCATTGCGTTCAGCGCGTTGCCGTAACCGTGGTCGGCATCGACTATGAGGCTCAAATCGCACGCGCGCATGATGCGCCGCACCTGGTCGGCAAACTCGGTCAGCGTAAGCACGATTAAATCGGGGGCTGCGAGCGTGGTGCTCGACGAGGTCGAACCCGCGAGCATGCCGATCTTGTAGCCGACGGCTTCGGCAACCCGCGCCGACAGTGCGTCGTAAACGCTCGCCGGCGACAGGCACTGCGTGCCCGCGAATATCGCGCGCAGACGTTTACGTTGTTCCGTGTGGTTCATGCTGACTCCCTGGTTGATTTTTCGATCAAAAATGGTTAACTGCGCGCGGAGCGTCCCGGGCTGCTGGGAACGCGCCCACCGCGACGGGCGGGAATAATTTCACGGGTCGGGGTGTTAGCAGGTGCGTGCAAGTGGCAGGCATAATAGCAAATCCGGCTGCCCGCCGAGTCCGCTGTAGCAAGATCAGGAGGATCGTATGAATATCGAAAATCCGTCCGCAAGATTTGCCGTCATCGCGTGCGTCATGCTCTCTGCGCTAATCTCCGCGGCAGATGCCGCCGCCGCGCCCGCCCCGGGCGACAGCTGGTCTTACCGCGTGGTCAATCGCTACAACGATGAAGTGCGCGGCAGCGTCCAGTATCGCGTCGATAAAGTCGATGCCGACCGCGTGGCGGTGGCGGTTTCGAGCGATTTGCCGGCGCTCGGCATGCCGAGCACCGAGATTTATACCGCGGACGGCAGATGGATCAGGCATGCGCTGATCAATCACGATCAGCCGGTGGTTTACGATTTCCAGCAGCCTTATCCGGCTTATGACTTCCCGCTGGCCGACGGTAAAACGTGGTCGTTGCGCGTGAACGCCGTGAATCCCGCGAATGGCCGGAGCGCGAGAGTGCGCGTCGACGGCAACGTGCTGGGCAGCGAGCGCGTCACGGTGCCGGCAGGCGCGTTCGATACCTTCAAGATCCGGCGCCGGATTTACGCGGGTGACTTCGACGGGCCGCGCTCACAGACCAACATTACGGAGACCGAGTGGTATGCGCCGGCACTTGGCCGTGCCGTGCGCCTCGAGCGCAATTCGGAGTTCATGGACCAGAACCGGTGCAGCGATGAGATGTCGGCCTGCACCCCGGTGCGCGGCGACTGGCTCCTGTTCGAGCTCGTCGACGCCGGGGCCAAGACCCGGCCTTAGTCCCAATGCCGTAGCAAAATAGGCCATCGGACGGCTGGCCGGCCGTTCCATCGCGGCCTATTGTGATCTCCAGGCGAGAAGTGGACTTGCCGTTGGAGGCACATATGATCGAAATCCTGACCGTTTTGAGTTTGTTCATCGCACTCGCGTGGGCGCTCGTGCGGGCGGTGCTGATGTTTGTCCGCGCCGAAGCGCCGGGCGACGCGCCGGCCGCGCATATCGATCCGATCTCGACTTACGTCGACGAAAATTACGGTTCGCATTTCGTCGACGATCCGGTCTCGGTCAACCAGAGCATGCGCAGGCGCTAGGCGGGCACCGCACCGGCGCGCGCGTTTTCTGCAAGGTGCGCGGGATTTTTTTAAGCCGGCGCCGGCGGTCGCGCGCAGGTTTGATAATATAGGCCCCCGCATCGTCGCGCGCCGCGCGCCGATTTCCATTCACGTCAAATCAATTCGGGGGAGAGCAGCTTGAAGGAAAAACCGGCAGAAGTCGCCAAACGCCTGGCCAAGACGCGGGGGTACAGTTATCCGGAGTGGGAATATCTCGCCGAGAAAGACCCGGTCTTTCTCGACGCATACAACCGCTTGTCGGGCTTGAGTCTGCTGCACGAAGGTTTCCCGACCGAGGGCAAACAGTTGCCGGCGAAATACCGCGAACTCGTGGCAATCGCGGCGATGATAGGTCAATCGCGCATGTGGGGTGTCAAGCCGCATATGGAGCGCGCGCTGCGCCTGGGCTGCACCGAGCAGGAACTGCTCGAAGCGCTGGAAACCGCGTTGACTCCCGTCGGCTCGCCGCCCTTCCGCCAGGCGATCAATATCCTGATGCAGGTCACGGATTGGAAGCCGGGCGGCGGCAAAGCCAAAAAGAAGAAAAAGCGCTAGGTGACGTTCGACGCATTGCGCTGGCTCGCGGTCGCTTTGATGGGAATGACCGCTGCGCAGGCCGTGGCGCAGCCGTTTCCCGGCAAAGGCATTCGCGTCGTGGTGCCGTACCCGCCCGGCGGTTTCAACGACGTGGTGACGCGCGTGCTCGTGCAGGGCTTCAACGAGGGGTTCGCGCCGGGTTCGTACGCCGACAACAAGCCGGGCGCCGGCACGGTGATCGGCACCGAGCTGGTGGCCAAGTCGGCGCCCGACGGTTACACGATACTCGTGGTGTCGTTTCCGTTTTCAGTCATGAACGCGCTGTACCCGGCGTCGAAGGTCGACGTCGTCAAGGATTTCGCCGCATTGAACTACGTCGGTTACGCGCCATCGCTGCTGGTCGCCAATTCCGCCACGCCTTACAAGAGCGTCGGCGAGCTGATCGAAGCCGCAAGGGCCAGGCCCGCCACGCTGCTCTATGCCTCGACCAGCAACGGCTCGTCGGCGCATTTGTTCATGGAGCTCTTCAAGTCGTTGACCAAAACGTCGCTCGTGCACGTGCCGTACAAAGGCAACGGCCCGGCGATGGTCGATCTGCTGGGCGGGCATGTGCCGATCATGTTCGCCAATCTGCCCAACGGTTTGCCGCACGTGCAAGCGGGCAAGCTGCGCGCGCTCGCGGTCACCGCGCCAAAACGCATCGACGTGCTGCCGGACGTGCAGACGATGGGCGAGGCCGGCGTGAACGGCTTCGAGGCGAACACCTGGTGGGGCGCGGTCGCGCCGGCGGCGACGCCGAAAGACGTGCTCGCGAAACTCAACGCGGAGATCAACCGCATACTGGCGACCGCCGAAGTGCGCAAATTATTTCAAAGCCAGGACGTGCAGATTGCCGGCGGCACCATGGATGCGTGCGCCGACTACATCAAAAGCCAGGTCGCGCTGTGGAGCAAGGTCGTGCGCGAAGCGAAAATAAAAGCAGAATAGCCGCGGCCACACACGGATGGCCGCCCGAGGAGGAGTTGTGCGACATTTATTGACCGCGGCGATGCTCGTATGCGTGCCGCAGCTCGCCGTCAGCCAGAACTATCCCGACCGGCCGATCCGGCTCGTCGTGCCGTTTCCTCCCGGCGGCAATGTGGATTCATTCGCACGCGTGCTCGCGCGGCAGGTCGAGGTGCAGCTCGCGCAACCCATCGTGATCGACAATCGCGGGGGCGCCAACGGCATCGTCGGCGCGGACCTGGTCGCGAAGGCTGCGCCTAATGGCTACACCTTACTCGGCACATCGATCGCATTCGTCGTCAACGCCGGCATGTACAAGAAGCTGCCGTACGACAGCGAAAAAGATTTTCTGCCGATCACGAATTTCGCGTGGGGCCTGGGTTATCTCCTGACCGTCCATCCGTCGGTGCCCGCGCAATCGGTGAAGGAATTGATCGCGCTTGCAAAAGCCGGCGGCGAAGGGCTGCGCTACAGCACGCCGGGTATCGGCAACGGTCAGCACCTCGCGGCGGAATTGTTCGCGACCAAAGCCGGCATCCAGTTGCTGCACGTGCCCTACAAAGGCGGCGGCCCCGCGCTCAACGCGATTCTGGGCGGGGAAGTGCAGATCACGCTTCCGGCAGTCGCGGTGGGAGCGCCGCACGTCAAAGCGGGCAAGCTGCGCGCACTGGGATTTACGGGAGCGTCGCGCGTTGCTTCGCTGCCGGACGTGCCCACGATCGCCGAGGCGGGCGTTGCGGGCTACCGTTTCGACTCAGGCTGGCACGCGTGGTTCGCGCCGGCCAGGACGCCGCCCGCGGTGATCAACAAGCTGTACACCGCGATCGTCGCGGCATTGAAGGAGCCGAAACTGCGCGAGTATTTCATCGCAGGCGGCTACGAGCCGCGCGGCGATACGCCGGAAGAATTCCGCAGGATCTTCCACTCCGACATCAAGCTTTACGCCGAGATCGTGCGCGCGGCGAAAATCGAATTGCAGTGAAGGCCGCGTTCAGTCCGCCTGGATATTGAAATCGCGGATCAGCTTGTCCCACGTCGCGGTGTCGCGCCGCATGGTCGCCAAAAACTGCTCGGGGCTCTGGTTGATGATCTCGACGCCGATGTCGTCCATGCGCTTGCGCACTTCGGGCAAAGTCATGGCGCGGTGGATTTGCGCGTTCAGAAACGCGGTGAGTTCTTTCGGCATGCCGGCCGGGCCGAAGACGCCGTACCACACCGTGGCTTCGTAGCCGGGCAGCGATTCGGCAATCGCCGGCACGTCGGGAAACATCGCGGCGCGCCTGGCGCTCGTCACGCCGAGCAACCTCAATTTGCCCGACTTCACGTGTGGCAGCGTCTGGGTAGCCGCGGTAAACAGGACCTGCGTCTGCCCCGCGACTGTGTCGACCACCGCCGGCGCCCCGCCCTTGTAGGGCACATGGAGCATCTGCACTCCGGCGAGTTTTTCGAACAGCACCGCGTTCAGGTGAGTCGATGAACCCGTGCCCGCTGTCGCGCACGCGAGCTTGCCCGGATGCGATTTCGCGAAAGCGATCAGGCCTGCGACGTTGCGCGCGGGTACCGACGGATGGATCACCAGTGTGGTGACGACGATCGCCAGCATGCCGATCGGCGTGAAGTCGTCAATGCCCTTGAACGGCATGGTCACATACAACGCCGGGTTGACGACGTGCGTATTCATTACGCCGAGCAGCAGTGTGTAACCGTCGGGCTTCGCTTTGACTACGAGATCGGAGCCGATCATCCCGACGGCGCCGGGCCGGTTGTCGACGATGAACGGCTGGCCGAGCGCGGCGTTCAGCTGGTTCGCCAGCGTGCGCGCGAGTATGTCGGTGCTGCCGCCTGCCGCCCATGGCACGACGATACGTACCGGCTTGTCCGGATAGGCGGAGTGCGCCTGCGGCGCGGCTGCCATCGCGACGGCTGCGATTGCGCGTATCAGCAGGCGCATCGACGCCGGGTGTTCAAAAGGCGCGTGGCCGCAGGCCGCCATGGAACCACGTAATCATCGAATAAATATCGTACACCGGCAGGCCGACTTCGGCCTGCAGCGCGGCGGCATAGGGCGGCATGTTGGTGCACTCAAGCACGATGGCGCCGACTTCGGGGTGGCGCGCGACCAGCTCTTTGCCGGCGTTGACGACGTCTTCGCGCGCGAGCGCCACGTCGAGGTCGTCCTTCTCGGCGCGGATCAGCACGCGAAAGAATTCCCGCCCGTTCTCGGTGCCGGCAATCGGCGTATCGGGCGGCACGCCCGCCGCCGCGAGATGGGCGGGCGAAAGCGTCGACGCGCTGATCGTCACGATGCCGACGCGCTTCCCGGGCGGCAGCATTGCCTGCACCGACGGCACCTGCATCAGCGCGGAGGTCGCGACCGGCACGCCGGCCGCTGCGGCAAGCTCGCGCTGGAACAAACACAGGAATCCGCAGTTGGTGGTGAGCGCCTCGGCGCCCAGACGCACCAGTTCCTGCGCCGCCTCGATGAAGTCCGGGAGCAGTCCACGCGCGCCATCCATCACGACTTTCGCGGGACTGGCGCCGCGCACGACCCGGTACAACACGGGAAAGGGCCAGGTCGTGCCGTTGCCCATGTCGCCGGCGATGCGCGCAAAACGGGCTTCGAGCATCAGGATGCCGAGCGGCACGCCGTAGATGGCGTTGCCGCCGCGGGCGATGGTGGCCGCTGCTGCGGGATCAACCTTGCTTTTTTCCATTGACGCAATGCGGGCCGGAATGGGCAGCGGCTATTTTACGCCCGCGAGCAATTGCGAGTTCGGCACGACCATGCATTCGTGCAAATTGCGCCCGTTTATAGCAGAATCAGGTCCGCTTCCCCGGAGATTTTGCTGCCGGTAACAGGAGAACGGAATGTCCGTTAAATCCACGCTGGCGTATTTGCTCGTCGGCTTGAATTGCCTTGTCGCGGCGACGCTTGCGCGGGGCGCGGAAAATTTTCCGAATAAGCCGATACGCGTAATCGTTGCGTACCCGCCGGGTGGATCCACCGACATCATCGCGCGCATTCTGGCCCAGAAGCTGACCGACCGCTTCGGGCAGACCATGCTGGTCGACAATCGAGCGGGCGCCGCCGGCATGATAGGCGCCACGCTTGCCGCGCAATCCACCGCCGACGGCTATACGCTGCTGTTGAGCGATACGCCGTTCGTGGTCAATCCGAGCGTGTTTGCCAAGGTGTCGTACGATCCAGTAAAGGATTTCACGCCGATCGTCATGGTTGCGCAGTCGCCGCTGATGCTGGTGGTGAATGCTGCGGTGCCGGCGCAAACCCTGCAGGACCTGATCAAGCTCGCCAAAGCGCAGCCGGGCAAGTTCACCATCGCTTCAGCCGGCACCGGCGCTTCGTCCCATGTCGTCGCGGAACTCTTCAAGATGCGTGCGGGAATCAACATGACGCACGTGCCGTACAAGGGACTGGGACCCGCGCTGACTGAAGTCGCGGGCGGCCAGGTGAATTCGCTGTTTTCCAGCATTCCTGCCGCGATGCAACTGGTGAAATCCGGGAAGCTGCGCGTACTGGGCGTCTGCTCGCCGAAGCGCGTGGCTGTCGCGCCCGAGGTGCCAACCATGGAAGAAGGCGGCGTGCGCGATTTCGAGGCGGCCATCTGGTACGGTTATCAAGGGCCTGCCGGCATACCGAAGCCCGTCGTCGACAAGTTGAGCAAAGAGATCGCGCGCGTCGCGGAACTGCCGGACGTGCGCGAACGTTTTCTCGGCATCGGGCTTGAGCCTCTGATCCTCATGCCGCGCGAATTCCACGCTTACATCGCCGCCGACCTGAAGAAATGGGCGGAGGTGGTCAAGGCCGCCAATATCAAAGCCGAATGATCACGTGGTTCGTTTGATTGATTCGGAATACGCAAGGCAGAGCCGCAATTCCTAACCTGACACAACAATTTGATGCCGGCTCGTATTCGATGCCGCCGGTCGGCGAGGGTACTTTGCGCGAGCGCATGGACATGCGGGCGCGCGATGACCCCAAGCGCGCTTTTCTCATTTTCGAAAATCGCACTTATTCGTTCGGTGAGATCGACGAAGCGGTAAATCGTTTCGCGAACGGCCTGCTGACGCGCGGACTCGCACCGGGTGACCGCGTGGCGCTGATGTTGCCCAGCCATCCCGATCACGTCATCGCGATCCTGGCGCTCGCCAAAGTCGGCCTTGTCCGCGTTTCCGTCAACGTGCATTTGATCGGCGCGGCGCTCGAACATTTCTTCGCGCAGTTCGAGCCGCATGCGCTGGTGGTCGACGCCGCATATGAAGAGCAAACCGCGCCCATCGTGGCAAACGGAAAAATCAAGGCGCTCATTTGGCGTGGCGCGTGCGAAAGCGGCGCGGGCGACTTTGCCGCGCTGGCCACATATCCCGACAATCGGCCGCCGAGGTTTGCGCCCGCTGCGGATGACATCATCGCATTCACGCCCAGCTCCGGCACTACGGGGCCACCTAAAGGTGTGCTCAAGTCCGATCGTACGCTGCGTGCGGGGCCCATGGGGACTCTGCGTCTTGCCGGAGCTGCGCCGGGCGACGTGTTCTTCCTGTGGGAATCGCTGCATCACGGCGCGGGTGTCGCGGTGCTGATCGCCGCCGTTCTCGAAAAAATCACGCTGGCAATGGTCGATCGCTTCAGCGCTTCGCAATTCTGGGACGCGGTGCGACGGCATCGCGCGACGCATATTCATTACCTCGGCGGCGTGCTGCCAATGCTGCTCAAGCAGCCTCAGCGTGCCGACGATCGCGAGCACTCGGTTCGAATCGCATGGGGCGGCGGCTGTCCGCTCGAAACGTGGAACGCATTCTCGAGCCGATTCGGCGTGCACATGCGCGAAGGCTACGGACTTTCCGAAATGATTACCTTCGTGACAATCAATATCGACGGGCCGGTCGGATCCATCGGCAAACCGCTGTCGTATTTTGACGTCAGGCTCGTCGACGACGGCGGCACCGACGTTGCATCCGGCGCGCCCGGCGAGCTGCTCGTGCGCGCGCGCGAGCCGGGCCTGCATTTTCTCGGCTATTTCCGCAACGAAGAGGCGACGCGCGCAGCCATGTTCGGCGACTGGTTTCGCACCGGCGATCTCGTCAAAAGCGATGCGGACGGCTGGCTCTATTATGCCGGGCGCAAGAGTGACAGCGTGCGCCGCCGCGGCATCAACATCTCCGCGTGGGAGGTCGAGCGCGTCGTCAACGATTACGAGGCCATCGAGGAAAGCGCGCTGGTCGGCGTGCCGGGCGAATTGGGCGACGACGAATTGAAACTGATCGTGCGGGTGGTGGCGGGCAAGCAGCTCGACCCTGTGGAGTTTCTGCGCTGGTGCGAGCCGCGGCTGCCTTATTTTCAGATTCCGCGTTATCTCGAGACCACAACCGAATTTCCCAAGACTCCCACGCAGCGCATCCGCAAGAACCAGCTTCCGCGCTCGGTGGAACACGCGATCGATTTGTCGGCGTTTGCCGCGCCGGCAAAGAAGCGCGGCACTTGATGCTTATACTTAGGGACCCGTCGCCATGAAAAATACTCTGCTCGCTCGCGCCGCGCTCTGCTTATGCGCAATTATCGCCACGTCCGTGGGCGCACAGGAGTATCCGTCCAGGACCGTGACCATCATCGTGCCGTTTGCGGCGGGCGGGGCGGTCGACACTCTCGCGCGTATCCTCGGGCAGAAGCTGGCCGAGAATCTCGGCAAGCCGGTGGTCGTCGATGGCCGCCCCGGGGATTCGGGCAATATCGGCGCGCGGTTCGTCGCCAAGGCGCCCAATGACGGCCATACGCTGCTGATGTCGGCACTCACCACTTACTCGATGAATGCCACGCTCATGCAGGGTCAGACCGGCTATGACCTCGACCGCGATTTTGCGCCGGTCTCGATCGTCGGCTATCTGCCGCTCGTGCTGATCGTCAACGCGTACCTGCCCGCGAACTCCGTTCCCGAGTTGATCAGGCTGGCGAAATCCAGGCCCGGGCAGCTTGCATTCGGCTCGGCGGGGAACGGGTCGATCGAGCACGTGGCGGCGGAAGTCTTTGGCCGCCAGGCGAAGATCCAGATCCTGCACGTACCTTATCGCGGCGCCGCGCCCGCCATCATCGACCTGATGGGCGGACAGATCCAGGCGATTCTGACGACCACCACCACGGCGATCAACAATCTCAAAGGCGGCCGCATCAAGCCGCTGATGGTTGCCACGGCCGAGCGGCTCGTCACGCTGCCGGACGTGAAAACCGCGCGCGAATCCGGCCTGCCCGGTTTCGAGATTGCGTCGACTTATGGAATTCTGGCGCCGGCGGGTACGCCGCCGGCGATTGTTGCGAGGCTCAACCGCGAGTTCGCGAATATTGTCGCGGTGCCCGACGTGAAGACAAGGTTCCAGCAGCTTGGCGTCGAGACCACGGCCATGCCGCCGGAGGAAGCGGGGCGCCGCATTCGCCTCGAAATCGACAAGTGGAACAAAGTCATCCGGGAAGCGAACATCCGGATCGAATGAGCCGCGCAGCCGGAGCGATTCCATGTCGGACATCCTGATCGACCGCAGCCGCGAACAAATCGCGGTAGTCACCATCAACCGGCCGCAGCGCAAGAACGCGTGCGATATGGCGGCATGGACCGATATGCTGAACGCGATCGCAGATCTATCGAAAGATTCCAGCGTGCGGCTCGCAATACTCACCGGCGCCGGCAACGATTTCTGCGCGGGCGACGACATCATTGCGTTCCGCGCCATCAAGGACGATCCCGTCGCCGCGGACGGGCAGCGCCGGTGCATACAGGAATGTTACGCGGCGTTGCAGGATGCGCCTTTCCCAGTCGTTGCCGCGATTCGCGGCGTATGCGTCGGCGGCGGTTGCAGTCTCGCGATGTGCTGCGACTTTCGCGTCGCGGACGCAACGGCGCGTGTGGGCGTGCCCGTTGCCAAACTCGGGCTTGTTTATCCGACGATACAATTGCAGCGGCTTACCGCACTGATCGGCGTGCAGAACGCGCGCCGGTGGATTTACACCGGCGAAATCTTCGGCGCAGACGAAGCGCATAGCGCGGGATTTCTCGACGCGCTCACCGATGGCGACGTGATCGAAGCGGCAATCGCATACGGCACTCCGATGCTGGGCGCGGCGCCATTGTCCCTCGCGGGTTCGAAGGCGCAATTGAATGCGATCGCTGCGGGGCAGTCGGCGGCCCGGGAAGCGGAACTCATCGCGATGGAAAAACGCGCGGACACCAGCGAAGACTTCGACGAAGCAGCGCGCGCCTTCGTGGAGAAGCGTAACCCAAAGTTCCGCGGGCGCTAGCTGTGAAGAATCGCCAACCGTGTACCAACAGGAGCGTGATATGTCAGGCAGCTTATTTTTAAGGTGGCTGGTTGCGTTGTCTCTGTTCGTCGCCGGCTCGTCCGCGTGCGCGGCCGACGATTTTCCGAACAAGCCGGTCCGCATCGTCGTCGCGTATGCGCCCGGCGGCGGCAACGATCTGTTCGCGCGCGTGCTCGGCAAGCGCCTGACCGAAACGCTCGGCAAGACGGTTCTCGTCGACAACCGGCCGGGCGCAAACGGCATCATCGGCACGCGGCTCGTTGCCAACGCCACGCCCGACGGCTACACCGTGATACTTGCCGACATGGCGCACGCAACCAATCCGTTCGTCTATTCCACGGCGCAATACGATCCGATCAAGGACTTTGCGCCGATCACCATGCTCGGCAGCGCGCCGATTATCCTGATCGTGCATCCGTCGGTCCCCATGCAATCGCTGGCCGACTTTATCGCCGCCGCCAAGAGCCAGCCGGGAAAAATCGTCATGGGCTCCGGCGGCACCGGCTCGACGAGTCATATCGCGGGCGAATTTTTTCAGCTGCGAACCGGCGTCAAGCTGACTCACGTTCCGTACAAAGGCACCGGTCCCGCACTCGCCGACCTCGTCGGCGGGCAGATTCAATGCATATTCTCGCCGGTGGCCGCCGCGATTCCGCTGGTCACCGCGGGGAGAGTGCGCGCGCTCGCAATTTCGTCCGCGAAACGAGCGGCTATCGTTCCCGATGTGCCGACGTTCGAGGAGGCGGGTGTCCCTGATTTTCGCGTCGGTGGCTGGTATGGGATCCTCGCGCCCGCCGGCACGCCGCGGCCGGTGGTGTTGCGGCTCAACAAGGAAATCGTCGCCGCGGTGCAGGCGCCCGAAGTCAAAAGCCGCTTCGACGACGCGCTCGTGACGCCCGGCACGGGCACGCCCGAGGACTTCACCGCGTTCCTCAAAGCGGAAGCCGCGCGCTGGTCTCAGCTCATCAAGACGGTCGGCATCAAAGTCGATTAAGAGCGCAGAAAACCGCGCTCAGGTTTTCGACACGTCGTACGGCTTGAACTCGTCGTACTGCAGGTCGATCCACTCCGCCGTAAAGTTGGGCTCGCGCTTTTCGAGGAATGCGCGCGGACCTTCGCGGGCATCCTTGTGGAACATGAGCTCGACGTTGCAGAGGATCTGGTGCTCGATACCTTTGACCGGGTCGCAGGCGAGACCCTGATTGCGCGCGTTCTTGATCGCGCCGATCGCGGCGGTCGGGCCTTTTGCGAGTCTGGCGGCGAACTCATAAGTTTTTGCCTCAAGTTCGGCGTCTGAAAAAACTTTAGTCACCAGATTGAGGCGCTGCGCCTCGTCGATTTCGATGAAGTCGCCGAGCAGTAGGAGTTCGGTCGCCTTGCCGAGGCCGACGAAGCGCGGCAGCAGGTACGCGCAGCCGCCGCCCATGCCGCGCTTGACGTAAATCGACGCCAGCCGCGCTTTTTGCGAAACCATGCGAAAGTCGCACGCGAGCGCGATGTCGAAGCCTGCGCCCACGGCATAACCCTCGACCAACGCGACGACCGGCTTGCGCAGGTTCATGATCTCGACGACGAGACGCGGGTAGCCCGTTTTCATGCGCGTGTGCAGATCGGGGTCGCCGTACTTGAAGCGCTCCTCCGGATGCAGGTCGTCGCCCGCGCAAAAGTTGCCGCCGGCGCCGCGCAGCACGATGGCACGCACGCCGTGGTCCTGGCGCGCGCGCTCGAGCGCGTCACACAAGTCCATGATCATCGTCGGAATGAGTGCGTTGTACTTCTTGGGCCGGTCCATCGTGATGGTCGCGATCTTCTTTTTGACTTCGTACTGAATCAAGCCGTCTGACATAGCGGGTCTCCTTGGGATTTGCACTCGTTGATTGGCGGAATGGCGCGTGGCGCCATGGGACTATTTTACGGCGGCAAGCTCGCGGGTTGCCCGCAGGCCCTGCAGTTCAGTCGAGGCCGAGGCGGTAGATCCGGTTCGCGGTGCCGAAAAACAACGCGGATTTCTCGGTTGCCGAACAGCCAGCGGCGATCCGCTTGAACGCATTCCACAGGGTCGCGTAACTGCACGACTGCTTGTCGACCGGAAAATTGCTTTCGAACATGCAGCGGTCGTGACCGAACGTATCGATGCAGGTTTCGACGTACGGACGCCATGCCGCCGCGAGTTCGTCCGAAGATGCCGGCACGTCGCGGTGCTCGAAGCCGAAGCCGAAAAAAAGCATGCCCAGCCCGCCGACTTTCACGACGACGTTGGGGCAACGCGCGAGTTCGGCCAGCGATTTACGCCACTCGTCAAAAATTTCAGCACGGCGGCCAGCATACGGGCCGACGCCCAGCGGCGCGCCGACGTGATTGAGAATGATGGTTGTCGCGGGAAAGCTGCGCGCGAGATCCGTCAACAGCGGGAGCTGCGCATGGAACAGCCACGCGTCGAACGTCAGTCTGAGTGGCGCCAGTTCGGCGAAGCCGGCACGAAAGCGCGGGTCGTTCATGCGATCTGGCGGCGGCCGACGCACACCGTAGTTGATGTCGCTGCCGTCCCACATCAGCGGATCGCGGATGCCGCGAAAGCGGCCTTGAGCGGCGGCGATATGTGCCTCCAATGCTTCGCGCACCGCTGCGCCGAAAGTGAGATCGAGATTGCCGACGATACCGGCGCAGGGATTCCACGCGGAGGCGCGCGAGGCCGCTGGTGCGGCAAGGCTTTGAAGCACAAATTCGGTTTCGCCGACCGGCCGCGTCACGGCAGGGCCATCTCTGCGGTGCCCGGTCTGCGAATCGACGAACACGGTCGCGCGGATGTTGTGGCCGCTCGCGAGATCGTCGGCGAGCTCGGGCACCAGGTAGCGGCCGTGCGCGGTTTCGCGCAGATGATGGTGCGGATCGACGATGGGCAACGCCGGCTCGAGTATTTCTTCGCGGCTTGCCGCGAGCCACGTCCGCAATTCGTCGAGCGAGCGGACGTTGTTCGTCGTGAAGGAAGGCGCTTTCGGCACTGCCGCGATCCGTTATTCCGGTTTGAGGCCGGCGCGCAGCCCTACGGCGGTGAACTTCGCGTGGTCGGCGCGTATCAGCGCCGCGAATTGAGACGGTCCGAGCCCCGCAGGATCGAGTCCGCGGCGCGCGAGCTCGTCGGCGAGCCCGCCATTGAGGATCGCGACCACGTCGGACTGCACGCGTGCGACGGCGGCGGCAGGTGTCTGCGCCGGCCCCAAAAAACCGACCCACGAGCCGCCGACGAAATCTTTCAGGCCTTGCTCGTCGAACGTCGGAATTTCCGGTGCTGAAGGCGGGCGCTTCGCCATTGTCGCGCCGATCGCGCGCAGGACACCGGAGTCGATATGCGGCTTGGTGGTGGCGATCGTATCGAACGCCATGTCGACCTGGCCGCCGAGCAGGTCGGTCATCATGAGGCCGCTGCCTTTATATGGAATGTGCGTGGTCTGGATGCCGGCCGCCGAGTTGAACAGCTCAGCGACCAGATGCGTGGTGGTGCCGGCGCCCGACGTTCCGTAATTGAGCTTGCCCGGCTGCCGCTTGGCGAGCGCAATCAATTCGGCCAGATTCTTCGCGGGGACTTTCGCGTTGACCACCAGCACGAACGGCGAGCGCGCGACCAGTACGATGGGCGTGAAATCGGTCAGCGCATTGAACGGCATGTTCTTAATGATCGTTTGCGCGATCGTCAATTCCGACGCCGCGGCCAGCAGCAGCGTGTAGCCGTCGGGCGATGCTTTCGCGACCATGTTCGCGCCGATAGTCCCGGCGGCGCCGGCGCGGTTGTCGATCACGACCGGCTGTCCCCATGCCTGCGAGAGCTTGCTCATCATCAGGCGCGCGGTGATGTCGATCGTGCCGCCGGGCGCGTAAGGCACGATGATGCGCACCGGTTTAACGGGCCACGCCTGTGCGAAAATCCCGGACGACCACGCAATGCCGACGACGGCGAGCACGCTGCGTACCGTGCACGCCAACGCGTATGACGCAAAACTCATATTCATGTCCTTTGCGATGCAGCCAAAAGAATAGCATGGCAACTCCACGGCATTTCTGCGCCGGTGGCGAATTGCCAGCCCCGCCGATTGCTGATAGCGTTGCAACCTACCTGCAGGTTCATTCGCTCTCGCGCGCGGCCAGCGCGAGCGGCACGGGAGACACCTTTGTATCAGTTCATCAATGTC
>Ga0207659_10001326_pt1 | contig 14790 bp, 17 predicted proteins | sample KBSM43metaG_FD_184330 | JGI IMG/M metagenome (GOLD analysis project Ga0207659, IMG submission 184330) | Miscanthus rhizosphere microbial communities from Kellogg Biological Station, Michigan, USA - KBS M4-3 metaG (SPAdes) (version 2) | ecosystem: Host-associated > Plants > Roots > Rhizosphere >...
TACCGGCTCCGGCTCGAGACGCCGCTCGCCGGCGAACTGCAACCGGGCGAGAGCGTGTCGGTTGATGGTGTGTGCCTGACCGTGACGTCCCGGGAGGCGGGCGCGTGGGAGGCCGACATCGGCCCGGAGACCGTCCGCGTCACCACCCTCGGAGCGCTCCGGCCCGGCCAGCGCGTCAACCTCGAGCGGGCGATGCGCGCCGACAGCCGCTTCGGCGGCCACTTCGTCCAGGGCCATGTAGACGCCACCGCCAGGCTGCTCGAGGTGCGGGCCGACGGCGAGGCCCACTGGATCGGCGTCGAGATTCCGGAGCGGCTGGGCGCGCTGTTCGTGCCCAAGGGGTCGGTGGCCGTCAACGGCGTCAGCCTCACCGTGGCGACGCTCGCCGAGGCCCGGTTCGACGTCATGATCATCCCGTTCACCTGGGAGCACACCGGTCTGGCGGATCTGCGGCCCGGCGCGCGAGTGAACCTGGAGTGCGATATGGTTGGGAAATACGTGGCCCGCGCGGCCGAGTGGTACCGACGCCCATGACCAAAACCCAGATGCGCATCGCCAAGGGGGCCCGCCGCAAGGGGCCGTTTGCCTCGATCGACGACGCCGTCGAGGCCATTCGCACCGGGCGGATGATCGTCGTCGTCGACGACGAGGACCGCGAGAACGAAGGCGACCTGACGATGGCCGCGTCCACGGTGACGCCCGAGGCCGTCAACTTCATGGCCCGGCACGGCCGGGGCCTGATCTGCCTGGCGCTGACGCCGGAGCGCCTCGACCGGCTGGAGATCCCGCTCGAGGTGAGCGACAACTCGTCGCGGCGCGACACCGCGATGTGCGTCTCGATCGACGCGCGCGAGCGCACCACCACCGGCATTTCGGCCGCCGATCGCGCCGAGACCGTACGGGTGGCGCTCGATCCCGAGAGCTCGCCGCGCGACCTGTCGCGCCCGGGGCACGTGTTCCCGCTGCGCGCGCGCCCGGGGGGCGTCCTCGTGCGTTCGGGGCACACCGAAGCCGCGGTCGATCTGGCGCGCATCGCCGGCCTCGAAGCGGCCGGCGTCATCTGCGAGATCATGAACGACGACGGCACGATGGCGCGTGTGCCCGAGCTCGCCAAGTTCGCCCGGAAGCACGGGCTGCTGATGATCACGATTGCGGATCTGATTCAGTACCGCATGCGCACCGAGCGGCTGGTGAAGCGCGCGGCCACGGCGAACCTGCCGACCGAGTTCGGCGCGTTCCATCTCTTCGCCTACGAGAACCAGATCGACAACCAGGCGCACGTCGCGCTGGTGCGCGGCGACATCGGCGACGGCAAGGACGTCCTCGTGCGCGTCCACTCGAAGTGCCTCACCGGCGACGTGTTCCATTCGGCGCGCTGCGACTGCGGGCCGCAGCTCGACGCGGCGCTGTCGCGCATCGCGGCCGAAGGCCGCGGCGTCCTGCTGTACCTCAATCAGGAGGGGCGCGGCATCGGCCTGGTGAACAAGATCCGCGCCTACGCGCTGCAGGATCAGGGGCTCGACACCGTCGAGGCCAACGAGCGGCTCGGGTTCAAGGCCGACCAGCGCGACTACGGAATCGGCGCGCAGATTCTGAGCGACCTTGGCGTCAAGACCATGCGCCTGCTCACGAACAACCCGCGGAAGTTCGTCGGGTTGCAGGGCTACGGGCTGGCCGTGTCGGAGGCCGTGCCGCTCGAGATTCCCGCCAGCGATCACACGCGGCGCTACTTGAAGACGAAGAAGGACAAACTCGGCCACAAGCTGTCGTCGGTCTGACGCGGCCTCCGCGATCGTGACCGTGGTCCGTCGGCCGTCCATGCCCCAGTCGAGACTGTTCCAGCGACTCGCCGCGGTTGCGGCGATGAGCCTGAGCGTGGCGAGTACGTCGCTGGCCCAGCCGGCCGGTGACGCCGTGGTGCCGTTTCGGATCAACGTCCCCGACGCCGTGCTGCGTGATTTGCGGACGCGGCTGGCCAATACGCGCTTTCCCGACGAGATCGAGGGCGCCGGCTGGGATGCCGGCACCGATCTGACCTACCTCAGGTCGCTGGTGTCGTATTGGCGGACCGGCTTCGACTGGCGCGCACAGGAACGGCGGCTCAACCAGTTTCCGCAGTTCACGACGACCATCGACGGCGTGGCCGTGCACTTCATCCACCGGCGATCGAGTCATGCGGACGCCCGCCCGCTCGTGCTGATCCACGGCTGGCCGGGATCGTTCGTCGAGTTCGCCAAGGTGATCGGTCCGCTGACGGAGCCGCAGCGGCACGGAGCCGCCGCGGCCGACGCGTTCCACGTGGTCGCGTTGTCGCTGCCCGGGTTCGGGTTTTCAGGCAAGCCGCGGGCGCCTGGCTTCAACACCACGCGCATGGCGCTGGTGGTGGCGCAGTTGATGGCGCGCCTGGGCTATACACGCTACGGCGCGCAGGGCGGGGACTGGGGCGCGGCAATCGTCCGGCAACTTGGGCTCGTCGATCCCGAGCACCTGATCGGGCTTCACAGCAACATGTGCCTGGCCAACGCGCCGCCGGGTCCGAATCCCAACGACGGCGTGCCCGAGGAGGATCTCCAGCGAGTGCGCACCGCGCAGGCGCGCTCGGCCAACGAGCTGGGGTACTTCCAGATCCAGTCGACCAAGCCGATGACCGTGGGCTACGCGTTGAGCGATTCGCCGGCCGGCCTGGCGGCGTGGATCGTGGAGAAGTTCCGCACGTGGTCGGACTCCGACGGCGACGTCGAGAAGCGCTTCACGAAGGACGAGCTGCTCACGAACGTCACGATCTACTGGGTCACCGGCACGGCGGCGTCGTCAGCGCGGATCTACTTCGAGAACCGGATCGACGGCGGCGTACAGCGCCGCGTCGAGGTGCCGTTTGCCTGCGCCCGCTTCCCACGGGAGATCTTCGCGATCGCGCCGCGCAAATGGATCGAGGCGCAGTACAACCTGGTGCAGCTCACCGATATGCCGCGTGGCGGACACTTCGCGGCGCTGGAGGAACCGGACCTGCTGGTGCAGGACGTGCGGACGTTCTTCAGGAACCGGCGCTGACCAGCGGACGACGCGCCGGCACGGCCGAGGCACCGGCGACGAGCGCGATGGTCAAGCCGATGGCGAGCGACGACGCGAGCTCCAGCCCGAGCTGCTTCAGCACGAGATCGCCTGGCCACGGCTGCTCCGCGTACCAGAGCAGCCAGACCGGCACTTGCCCCAGCGTCCATCCGAGCACGCCCAGCTTGAGACCGCGCGCGACGGTGGAGCCCTCGAACCGCAACCGTCCGTAGAGCCAGACGAGTGACGCGATCACGATCAGGTGGACGACGGGCAGGAAGAGCATCTGCCAGGGCGGCGTGCCGGTGCCGGAGGCGCGGAGGAGCGTGCCCTCGAACCGCTCGTAGTCGGCGCTGAGGACGAACCCGTGAATCAGCGTCGCGAAGACGTTGGCGACCAGGAAGGCCGCCACAGTGGTGCCGATGACGCGTGCTCGTGTCATGGGTGCTCCTGACTCTGGCTATCTTCCCATCGGCGTGGATAGTCAGGGCGTCAAGCCCGCCCGGCGGCGCCGCCCCGCTCCGGCTAGGGTCCGGGCTCGAGCGCCTTCTCCGCGAACCGGAGGTCGTCGACGACGCGGCCGCCGATCAGGTGCTCCTGGATGATGCGCTCGAGCGCCGGCGGATCGCACTCCTTGTACCAGGTGCCCTCGGGGTAGACCACGGCGATGGGGCCCCCCTCGCAGATGCGCAGGCAGTTGGCCTTGCTGCGCAGCACCCCGCCCTGCTCGGAGAGCCCGAGCTCCTTGAGGCGCTTCTTCAGGAAGTCCCATGCCGCTACGCCGCGCTCGTAGTCGCAGCACTTCGGTTTGGTCTGCTCGGCGCAGAGGAAGATGTGGCGCTTCGCGACCGGGATGCCGATCGTGGTAGCGATTGTCTGTAACGATTCGTCGGACATAAAAGGTTGGGCCGCCTACAGGCGGCCCCTACTTCTGAATCCTCGGTTGTTCGGAGCCGGGCGGCACCCAGATCTTGATACGGCCTTCCCACAGCGAGCGGTTGTTCTCCTCGCATGAGTACTCCAGGAGCGAGTCGTTCGACAGCGTGAACGTGCGCTCGTTGGTCCAGGGCTTGGCGTAGTAGACCGGGTCGTCCACCGTGACCGTGTAGGCGATGTGCCCCGCGTCGAGCATCCGGAAGGTCTGCACGAGATGGAGCTTGTCGCTGTGCGGGTCGCCGCGCGTGTCGAGCCGGGTGAAGCCGTTGAAGCCGGTGGTGTCCACGACCAGTGTGTCGCCGTCCCATCTGGCGATGGACTCGCCGAACCAGGTGGGGTTGGGGTCTTTCGAGTGCTCCGGCTTGAACGGCACTACGTGGAACCAGGTGCTCTGTTCGAAGAGGAAGGCCACGTACCGGTCGTTCTGCATGATCTGGATCGGATACGGCGAGTTCATCGACCGCATCAGACCGAAGGGCATGCACATCCCCGTGTAGTCGCCGTTCTTGGCCGGGTCGTAGGCGGCGACGTTCTCGCGGCCAGCGTCCGTGTAGGGCAGATCCCCGGGGCCTTTCTGCACGGCCGGATTGCGCGGGTTCGTCCGGCTCATGTCGGGCACGTAGGGATGCTCCCACACGCCGCTGAAGTCGGGCCTGCCGGCCGGCGTTCGCGGTGCCGGGCCCGTGGGCGCCACATAGTCCTTCGAGGCGCCGCTGCGGGCTTCGCCGGGGATACTGCCACCGAGCGTGTTCTGGGCCTGGGCGCTGACGGCGGAGCAGGCCAGGGCGGTGGCGAGGGCCAGAGCGGCCAGCCGAGGCCACGAGGCAGGTTGCGTCAACATGGGCAGGTCCATCCTCGGTCGGAGCAGCATTATACCGTGGCGCTCTTGCCGGACCCGTCGATCCTGCCGTAAGATAAGCGTTTGCGTGCGTTGGGCTTAGCGCCTCATGCGAGGCGTCGGTCCGCCCGCGCGCCCGCCCCGCGCCACGGGCCAGAATCCGCACGAAGTGCGGACCAGAGACAAAATGTTCGACTCGCTCAGCTCCCGCATCCAGAACGCGTTCACCGCCCTGCGGGGCGAGGTGCGGCTGACCGAGTCGCAAGTCGAAGACGTCCTGCGCGAAATCCGCCTCGCGCTGCTCGAGGCCGACGTCAACTTCAACGTCGTCAAGGCCTTCATCGACCGCGTCCGCGATCGCGCCATGGACCAGGACGTGCTGCGCAGCCTCTCGCCGGCGCAGCAGGTGGTGAAGATCGTCCGCGACGAACTGCTGGCGCTCTTTGCCGGCACCGAGGGGGGCCTGACGAAAGACGCGCCGAAGCCGCGCGTCGTGCTGCTGCTCGGCCTGCAGGGCGCGGGCAAGACGACCACGTCGGGCAAGCTGGGGCGCTGGCTCAAGCGTCAGGGCCGCAACCCGGTGATGGTCTCGACGGACGTGCGCCGTCCCGCCGCGATCCAGCAGCTCGAGATCGTCGGCGACCAGGCGGGCGTCAAGGTGTACGCGCCGGCCACGATGGACCCCGTGGCGCGGGCCAGCGGTGCGCTGGCCGAAGCCAGGGCCAAAGGCCACGACACCGTGATCGTCGACACCGCCGGCCGGCTGCACATCGACGACGACCTGATGGTGGAGCTGCAGGCGATCAAGGACGCCGTGCAGCCGTCGGACCTCCTGTACGTCGCCGATGCCATGACCGGGCAGGACGCGATCAAGAGCGCCGGCGAATTCAACCGCCGCGTCGGCGTCACCGGCGTCGTGCTGACGAAGCTCGATGGCGACGCGCGCGGCGGCGCCGCCCTTTCGGTGGTATCGGTCGTGGGCGTGCCGATTGCCTTCACCGGCGGCGGCGAAGGCATCGACGACCTCGAGCTGTTCCATCCCGACCGCATCGTCTCGCGCATGCTCGGCATGGGCGACGTCCTGTCGCTCATCGAGAAGGCCGAGCAGGCCATCGATCAGGACGAGGCCGAGGCGCTCGAGGAGAAGCTCCGCAAGAACCAGTTCACCCTCGACGACTTCCGCAAGCAGCTCAAGACCATCAAGCGCATGGGCCCGCTCGAGAGCGTGCTCGGGATGATTCCCGGCCTGGGCCAGATGAAGCAGCTCGCCGAGAACAAGCCCGACGAGAAACAGCTCGGGCGCGTCGAAGCCATCATCTCGTCGATGACCGCGGCCGAACGGCGCGACGAATCGCTGCTGAACGGCAGCCGGCGCAAGCGCATCGCGCGGGGGAGCGGCACCTCGGTCGAAGAGGTGAACCGCCTGGTGAAGCAGTTCGGCGAGATGAAGCGGGTGCTGCAGATGATGGGCGGCATGCAGGCGATGCAGAAGAGCGGCAAGAAGGTGATGCCGACGGCGCAGCAGATGCAGCAGCTCCAGCAGATGCGCAAGGGTGGCGGCGGGCTTCCGGGCGGGAAGAAGAAGAAGGGCGGGCCCTGGGGGCTCATCAAGGCGCGGTGATCGAGACGCGCCCCGGGGCAGGTAGGCAGGTAGGCAGGTAGGAAAGAGGAGAAAAGATGCTTTCGATTCGGATGCGGCGGATGGGGTCTTCGAAGAAACCGTTCTTCCGCGTGGTGGTGCAGGAGGCGCGGTCGGCGCGCGACAGCAGCTTCGTCGAGAACCTGGGGACGTATCATCCCCGGGCGAAGCCGGCGCAGGTCGAGATCAACAAGGAACGCCTCGCGCACTGGCTGAAGCACGGCGCGCGCCCGTCGGACTCGGTGCGCACGCTGATCGCGAAGCACCTGACGAAGGACCTGACGCCGGCTCCGCCGGTCGTGGCCGCGCAGTGACGGCCGAGGCCTCCGGCAGCGCGATGCGGGCGGTGGTCGAGGTCGTCGCGCGGGCACTGGTCGATCGGCCCGACGCCGTGCAGGTGAGCGAGTCGTTGCGGCGTGGGATGACGGTGGTGGAGCTGTCGACGGCGCCCGGCGACATGGGCAAGATCATCGGACGTCAGGGCCGCACCGCGGCGGCGCTGCGCACGCTGGTCTCGCTCGCGGCAGAGCAGACGGGGACGCGCGCCCAGCTGGACATCCGCGACTAGCTCGCAGGCGGAGCCGAATGAGCCATCGGGCGGAGCGTCCCGAGCCCGACTGGGAGTCGATGGTGCTCGTGGGGCGCGTGACCCGGCCGCACGGTATCCGCGGTCGCGTCGTGGTGAGCCCCGAGACCGATTTCGTTGCGGAGCGCTTCCGGCGCGGGGCGCAACTGTGGACCCGGCGGGCGGGGCGCGACGAGGTGCTGACGATTGCCGACGCGCGCGTCGAGGGCCGCCAGCCGGTGCTCGGTTTCGAGGGGTGCGACAGCATCGAGGCTGCTGAAGCGTTGGCCGGCGCCGAGTTACGAGTGCCGGAATCGACCCTGCAGCCGCTCCCGGAGGGCACGTATTACCTGCACCAGCTGGTGGGGTGCCGGGTCGAGACGGTAGACGGCACCGAAGTGGGCGACGTAGTCCGGGTGGACGGTGGCGCCGGCGCGGCGCTGCTGGCCGTCGCGGCAGCGCAGGGCGAGGTGCTGGTGCCACTGGCGCAGGAGATTTGCGTCGGCATCGACATCGGCGCGCGTCTGATTCGCGTGCGGCTGCCGGAGGGATTGCTCGAGCTCAACGAGACGAAGGCGTCCAGGAAAGCCCGAGGAGATGAGGCGCCGCCTCGCGAAGCATGAAGTTCGATGTCGTCACCATCTTTCCCCGGATGATCGGGGCCGGATTGACGGAAGGCGTCGTCGGGCGCGGAGTCGAGCGAGGGCTGGTGGACGTGCGGGTCCACGACCTTCGCGTCTTCACCACGGATCGGCACCGTACGGTGGACGACGTGCCGTACGGCGGCGGGCCCGGCATGGTGATGAAGGTCGAGCCGTTCGTGCGGGCCGTGCAGGCGATCCGGTCCGAGCGCGGCACGCCGGCGGCGGTGGTGCTGCTCTCGCCGCAGGGGCGCCGGTTCGACCAGCTGGAGGCGCGGCGGCTTGCCGGACTGGGACACGTGGTGCTCCTGTGCGGTCGCTACGAGGGGATCGACGAGCGGGTGCGGGAGCTGGTTGCCACCGAGGAACTATCGATTGGCGACTTCGTCGTGAGCGGTGGCGAGCTGCCGGCGCTCCTGGTGATCGACGCGGTGAGCCGGCTGGTGCCCGGCGTCGTCGGCGACGGCGACTCGGTCGAGCAGGATTCGTTTTCGTTCGGGCTGCTGGATTACCCGCACTACACGCGGCCGGCGGACTTCGAAGGGCACCGGGTGCCCGACGTGTTGATATCGGGGCACCACGGCGAGGTGCGCAAGTGGCGGCGGAAAGCGGCGATCCGGCGCACGATCGATCGGCGCCCCGACCTGTGGGATGCGGCAGCGCTCAGCGGCGAGGATCGGGACCTTGCCGGCGAGGCGGCCGAAGAAGAGATGATGCGCGAGCGCGACCCGCGATCGCGGAATGGTGAGTGAAGGAGAGAACGATGAGCGCGATGGACATGGTGGAAAAGGCCCAGATGACCGAGCGGCCGGCGATGAAGTCGGGCGACACGGTCAAGGTGCACGTGAAGGTGCGGGAGGGCGACAAAGAGCGCATCCAGATCTTCGAGGGCATCATCATCGGGCTGCACCGCGGTGGCGTGCGGGCGTCGTTCACGGTGCGCAAGGTGTCGTTCGGCCAGGGCGTCGAGCGCATCTTCCCGCTGCACTCGCCGACGATCGCCAAGGTCGAAGTGGTGCGCTCGGCCCGCGTACGGCGCGCCAAGCTGTACTTCCTGCGCGACCTCAAGGGCAAGGCGGCGCGCATGAAGGAAACCAAGCGGACCTAGTCGCCCTGCGCCCGCGAGCACGACGCCGACGCCCCGATGGTCAAGGTTCGCGCAACGAGGAGCCTTGAGAACGCCTTCCGGCGGTGGGGCTTCCACCTCGTCGCCGGCTGCGACGAGGTTGGGCGCGGCTGCCTGGCCGGCCCGGTGGTGGCCGGTGCGGTCATCCTCGATCCGGCCCGGCACATCCCGGGCCTGTTCGACTCCAAGATGACGACCGCGATCGAGCGCGAACGCCTCTACGACGTGATCACCCGCCGCGCCCTCGCGTGGGCCGTGGCCTCGGCGTCGCCCCTTGAAATCGATCGCATCAATATCCACCGCGCCTCGCTCGACGCCATGCGCCAGGCCATCGGCCGGCTCGAGCCGCTGCCCGACATGGTGGTGGTGGATGCGTTCAAGATTCCCGACCTGATGATGGCGCAGATCGGCGTGCCCAAAGGCGACCGCAAGGTGAGTGCCGTCGCCGCGGCGTCGATTGTCGCGAAGGTGACCCGGGATCGCGAGATGCAGCGCCATCACGAGGCCGATCCGCGTTACGGCTACGACCGGCACAAAGGCTACGCCACTGCCGAACATCTCGCCGCGGTCGCGCTCCACGGCTATTCGTCCCTGCATCGCCGGACGTTCAAGCCCGCCACCCTGTTTGATACGATGGAATGAATCGCGCGTGAGCGTAGATCGCGGAACAACCGTCAAGAAGGCAGAAGGTCTGGTGCGCGAGGGTAAGCTCGACCTCGCGATCGAAGAGTATCTGCGCCTCGTGGAAGATCAGCCCGGCGACGTTGGTGCCGCCAACACGTTGGGCGACCTCTATGCCAAGGTCGGCCACCGCGCGTCTGCGGTCGCGCAGTTCGTGCGGATCGGCGATATCCACCGTGAGTCCGGCTTCGTCCCCAAGGCGATCGCGTTCTACAAGAAAGCGCTCAAGGTCGATCCGGCCAGCGATCATGCGCTGTCGCAGCTGGCGCAGATCGCCGTCGAGCAGGAACTCTTCGCCGACGCCACCCTCTATTTGAACCGCCTGCTGCAGCGCCGCCGCGAGCAGAAGAACGAGGCCGGCGTGGCCGAGTGCCTGGTGCGGCTCGGCCGATTTCCCACCGCGACCGCCGATGCCAGGACGGCGGCGGCGCGCGCCGCTGCCGGGCACTTCGCGGCGTCCGAGGTGTTGCGCCTCTGGATCGATGCCGCCGATGCGCTGGAGCGCGCCAGCCGCCCTGGCGAGGCCGTCGACGCGCTGATCCAGGCGGTCAGCCTCGACCCCGACGACGTGACGCTGCGGCGCCGCGTGGCCGTGGCCTGTGCCGACACCGGACAGATCGAGCGGGCGCAAGCGTTTCTTTCGTTCGAGACCGCCGGCGATCGGGGCGATCTGCTGATGGCGCTGGCCCGGAGTGCGCTCGTCGAGGGCCGTCACGACGACGCGCGACGCGCCCTGCAACGCGTCGTCCTGGTCGCCCCGGACCAGCGCACGGAGGCCGAGTCGCTGCTGACGCCGCTTCTCCCACGGGAGCCGCATGCCGTCGTCGAGCCGGCACAAGACACCGAGGTCGAGTCCGCAGGCGAGCGAGAGTCCGAGCCCGATGCTGTAGTGAATCTCGACGCCGACGAGCCCGCGTCAGCGGAGGAGGAGCCCCCGATCGTCGCGGGCGCGCCCACCGAGTTCGAATGGCCGGCGCAGTTTGGTTCCGAAGACGTCGAAGAAGCCGTTGGCGCTGGCGCTGAAACAGAAGTCGTATTCGTCGCCGACGAACCCGCGGCGGCCGCCCCCGAATGGAGCGAACCGGATCCCGAGGTCGTGTTCCAGCAGGTCGGCGAACCAGACGCGGCGCCAGTTCCCGTTGAGGCTGACGCGGCCCCCGTGGACGCCCCTGTCGCGAAACCGGAAACGGCGGAACCGGTTGCCGCAGCGCCCGTAGCCGCGACGGAGGAACCCGAGCCGCCCGTGGAGGCCCCCGCGTTCCAGGCGTCCCCGGCGGACGCCAGCACCATTGCCGCGCTGACGGCGGCGGCCGAGAACCCGGCGCTCCTCTTTCAAGCGTCGGCCCAACTGGGCCGCCTGCTGCTCCGGCTCGACCGCGGTCGTGAGGGTGTCGCGTGGCTCGAGCGGGCCACCCAGGCCACGACCGCCATGCGGGACCAGCGGCTCACCGTGATGTACGAGCTCGCGGACGCGCTCGAGCGCATCGGCGAGCGTACGCGGGCCCTCGACGTGTTTGCCGACCTCGACTTCGACGCGGCCTCGTACCGCGACGTGCCCGAGCGCATGGCCAGGCTGCGCCGGGCGCTCGAGGAGGGCCGCGCCCCGTGATGCCGCTGCTCCTCGCGGCGTTCTTCCTGGAAGTCGGGTTCCTCCTCCTCGTCGTCCCGTGGTCGTCGTACTGGGACCGCAACTTCTTCGCGCAGTCGTGGCCGCCGCTCCATGCCGTGCTCACCAGCAACTACGTGCGTGGAGCCGTGTCGGGGCTCGGTGTCGTCAACGTGCTGGCCGCGGTCGGCGAGATCGCGGAAATCTTCTCGGGCCGGTCATCCACGTCTGGACCGCCGGGGCCGATCGCGCCGCCGGCCTCCGAACCGCCGTTCGATCCTCGCCCGTGACCCCGGTGATGTGTCTCGTTACCGACCGTCAGCGCCTCGGCGGCGCCGACCGTCTGGTGGAGCGCGTTTCGTGGGCGGTCCGTGCCGGGGTACACCTCGTGCAAGTGCGCGAGCGCGATCTCGAGGGCCGCGCGCTCACGGCTCTGGTGGCGGGCTGCGTGGCCGCGGTGCGCGGCACGCGCACCCGTATCGTCGTCAACGACCGGGTCGACGTCGCGGTGGCCGCCGGAGCCCACGGCGTGCATCTGCGGGCCGATTCGATGGCGGCCGCGCGGGTCCGGACGATGGTAGCGCCGGGGTTCCTCGTTGGCCGCTCGGTGCACGGGCTCGACGAAGCCAGGGATGCCGACGCGGCGGGCGGCCTCGATTACCTGCTCTACGGCACCGTCTTTGCCTCGACCTCGAAGCCCGGTCGCGCTCCCACGGGTACGTCCGCGCTGGCCGCCGTCGCCGCGGCGGTGCGTGTGCCGGTGCTGGCGGTGGGAGGCGTGACGCCCGATAACCTGGAGGAGGTGGCGGCCACAGGCGCGTCCGGCTTCGCCGCCATCGGGATGTTCGCGGCGGCTTCCGAAACCGCCCTCGTCCAGGCCGCGGCCCGTGCCGCGGCCGCGTGGACCACGCGCCGGATCGACTGAATGGAACGCAGCCCCCTGCTCGACACCTTCAAGCGCGGCGAAGTGAACCGCGAGCTGCGCCTGCTCGCCGCGGAGGCCGCTGTCGCGCCACGTGCCGAGGAACAGCTCGAGCTGCTCGTCATGCTGTGCGGCGACGCCGATCCGGAGATTGCCGCGACGGCCGAGCGGACGCTCGAGTCGATTCCTCCTGGGGAGCTCGCGGCCGTTCTCGCGGGCGCGGTCTCGGCGGACACCAAAGCCCGGTTCGCTGCCAAGGGCATCCACCCCGCCGGGACGCCGCCGCAGGGCGACGCCCCGCTCGTGGACAGCACCCCCGAGGTCGAGGCGGCGCCGCCCGACGAAGAGCAGCAGTCCGCGCTCCAGCGGATTTCGAGCCTGAACGTGGCCAGGCGCATCGCGCTGGCGATGAAGGGCACCCGGGAGGAGCGCGCGATCCTGATTCGCGATCCGAACCGTATCGTCACGGCCGCCGTACTCAGCAGCCCGAAGATGAGCGATACCGAGGTGGCGGCCATCGCCAAGATGCAGAACGTCTCCGAAGACGTCCTCCGGACCATCGCCAACAACCGCGCGTGGCTGAAGAACTACTCGGTCGTCCTCGCGGCGGTGAAGAATCCGAAGACGCCGGTCGCCTTGTCGATGAACCTGATGGCGCGGCTGAGCGAAAAAGATCTCAAGCTGCTGTCGACCGACCGCAACGTGCCGGACGTGCTGCGGACGCAGGCGAAGCGGAAGATGGCCGTCGAGAAATAGTCGGGCGGCGGAACACACGGCACCAGCCTCACCGCTTCTTGCGCGTGGCCGGGCGGCGGCTGGAGCCAGAAGCCGGCCGCGGGGCCTTCGGCGACCATTCCTTGCGCAGCTCGTTGATGCCTTCCATGAAGACCGACGCCTTCTGACGGTCCTCCTCCGACGCGATTGTCTTCAGCAGGCTGATCGCGTGGGCGAAGTCGTGGTCGATCGTCTTCTTGGTGGTCTTGAAGTAGATGCGGCGCAGCTCGGCCAGCGCCGCGGCCGGATCGCCCGGTCCGTCCGGCGGCTTCTTCAGCGAGCTGAGCGCCACGAATCCCAACTCGGTCTTCGCCACTAGTGAAACCTCGTCGACGGCCAGTAGTCGAGCCGCGGCAGGTGCGCCTCGGTTTCTCTAGTGGCGATGGCCTCTCCTGGGCCCTGCTTCGCAGGGCCGGACATCTCCAACGGCTCGCTTGGACAACGAAGGTTAGGTGCGGTCGCCATTGGCGATGTCACTGACTAGTGCCGATGGCGGCGGAGGAGGGGTCGCAGCTCTGCCAGGCTGCGCGTGTTGAGGATGTGTGCGGGCGTCGCCCAGCCGCGCCGCGCCATCCGGATGCCCCATTCCACCCACTCGAGCGCGCTGACGAAGTGGGAGTCTGACGACACGACAAGCGTGGCGCCCTTGTCGAGCGCGAGCCGGATGTGGCTGTCGTTCAGGTCGAGCCGTTCGATCTGGCTGTTGATCTCCAGGGCGACCCCGCGCGATACCGCGTGCCCGATCACGTCGTCCAGGCGCAGCCGCAGCCCCTCGCGCTGCAGCAGCCGGCGCCCGGTTGGATGGCCGAGGACGTCCACCCAGCGGCAGTCGAGGGCCCGGAGGACGCGGTCGGTCATCTGCGACTCCTCCTGCGAGAAGTGCGAGTGGATCGAGGCCACGACGATGTCGAGCTGCGCGAGGCAGTCGTCCGCGAGATCGAGCGAGCCGTCGGCGAGGATGTCGCACTCGATGCCGGCGAGCAGGGTCAGCCCCTCGAAGCGGCCGTTCAGGGCCCGGACGCGCGCGGCGTGCTCGAGGGCGCGGCGCTCGTCGAGCCCGTTGGCCATTGCCAGCGACTTGCTGTGGTCGGTGATCGCGATGTACTCGTAGCCGAGACGGTGGGCGGCCGCCGCCATCCCCTCGAGCGGCTCGCGGCCGTCGCTTTCGGTGGTGTGCATGTGCAGGTCGCCACGCAGGTCGGCGCGGGTCACGAGCGCGGGCAGCGTGTGCTGCTCGCTGGCCTGCAGCTCGCCACGGTGTTCGCGCAACTCGGGCTCGACCCACCGCAGGCCGAGCGCCGCGTAGATGCCCTCTTCGGTGTCGCCGGCCAGGCGCGACGCGTCGTCCAGCTTGAAGAGACCGTATTCGTTCAGCCGGTAGCCGCGCTGCAGCGCCCGGTCGCGCAGCTCGATGTTGTGGGCTTTCGAACCAGTGAAGTACTGCATCGCGGCCCCGCGGCTCTCGGGCTCGACGCGGCGCAAGTCGGCCTGGTAGCCGCCGCGCAGCTGGACGCTCGACTTGGTGTCGCCCTGGCCGAGCACCCGCTCGACCCGCGGGTGGGCCACGAAGGCGGCCATCACGGCCTCGCCGTCGCCGCCGATGCAGAGGATGTCGATGTCACCGCAGGTTTCACGGCCGCGCCGGAGGCTGCCCACCGCGGTGAACTCGGCCGCGGGGTGGCCGGCGCGGAGATGCCCGAGCAGTTCGTCGCACACGGCTGCCGTGTCGGCGAGCAGGTGCCGGCCCTGGTCGCGCTGCCGGTCCTCGACCGCCTTCAGGATCTGGGCCTCCTTCTTCGCGCCCATCCCCGGCATGGTGCGGATGCGGCCGGACCGCGCCGCGGCCGCCAGGTCGTCGAGGCTGGCGACGCCGAGGGTGGCGTGCAGCCGGGCCACGGTCTTCGGCCCCACGCCCTGCAGCCGCAGCAGCTCGAGCATCGTGGGCGGGAACTCTTCGAGCAGGGTGCGGTGGTAGGCTGAGGCGCCCGTATCGACGAGCTCGCGAATCCGG